>Ga0134124_10001601_pt1 | contig 18218 bp, 9 predicted proteins | sample KB304_FD_96880 | JGI IMG/M metagenome (GOLD analysis project Ga0134124, IMG submission 96880) | Terrestrial soil microbial communities without Nitrogen fertilizer from Kellogg Biological Station, Michigan, USA - KB3-0-4 | ecosystem: Environmental > Terrestrial > Soil > Unclassified ...
AACCCTGCTGGTCTTAAGCAATCCGGCAGTCTATCGCTTCTCAAATGCAGCGGACCCGGATGTGCTATTGAAGAAATCTGTGGAGCTAACGCCGGAGCAGGCTGGCTGGTTGGCTGAAGCGCTCAAAGACAGATTTGTAATGAGACAAAACCGCATCCCAAAACTGATCCTCGCCCCGGCAGATTACACAGGCGTGGGTGAAGCGATTGGTTTGCAACTTGTCGCAGACCTTTTCCGGTCCGCGGGCAAGAGCATCACGCTCAAGCAGAGTCGCACCGTGAGCGCGGAAGACATGAAGACTTATAACGTGATCTCACTTGGAAGCGTCTGGGCAAATGATTGGTCCGGGAAGCTGCCGATTAAGGAAGATTTCACATACAGCGTCAACGCAACGATCATTAATGCGAGCCCCGAGCCCGGGGAGGAGAAAGAGTACCGCCCTCGATTCAACGAGCGAACCGGAGACTTAGTCGAAGATTATGGTCTCATTACGGTCAAGCCAGGCGTAACCGACGAAACCACTTTGATGATTCTGGCCGGCGTTAAGAGCGAGGGTACACAGGCAGCCGCCGAGTACGTCACCAAGAAAGAGTATCTAAGCACCCTCAACCAGCACCTGCAACAACTGTCGGCAAAATCGGGCCCGCCGAAATACTATCAGGTCCTGCTGAAGGTCGATGTGGACAACGGAATCCCGATCACTGCGTCCATTCTAACTATTCACCGGCTGGAAGTGACAAGAAATCCGACTGATCACTGAGTAGCCGTTCCCTTCAACTCTTATCGATTCTTCTCGGCCGCCAGGGTCAACACGCGTTGCTTCCACTGTGACACCGGGATGTTCTTGAGTTCGGAGATTTCCGCCGCCAGAATCACGAGCCTCCTGACGGGATCAATGATTGCGAATTCAACTTCCGCCTTGGGTTTTGAAGCTTGTTCGAGCATTGCCAGTTTCGCGGTGCGCCATTCCATTGGAGGCGACACATCCGCAGCAACGTACGATAACGCTTCAAGCCCCGCGTCGCCGATATCTGCAAGGTCGCGAGGAAGTCGCTCGGCCTCGAAAAGTATCGGAGACTGATGGATTGTCACTTCGAGCGCTGGCCGGACATCTCGCCACTGAGCCAGAAGAATTTTTATGCGGTCCCGATTCTGCCGGAAGAGAGGGGCATCAGAGAGCAAGCCGTCAACGAGCCCACTAAACTCTCGCGCGCCGCGGCTGTCGGGAGTCGCCGCGTCGATCAATCGAGTCAGCGGAGCAAGCATCGTGGCCGGGTGCGCTTGAGAGCGGTGATATTCCTTAACCGGCTCAACTACCGAAGCAAGGGTTTTCAGCGGACCAATATCGTTTGTCCGCGTCAGCCGCCTGAGCAGCATATCCACATTCTTTTCGTGAGTCAGTCCCAGCTCTTCGAGTTGGAGACTGACCGCATCCAGACGCCTGTACATATCATTGACGTCGGTAACATTGCGAGCGGACCACAGCCGCTCTGCGATTGCGGCAGTGCGCGGCCAGATGCGCGAGTCGATAGTTTCAGGGCTGACCCACTCGCCCCACATCGTTGCTTCACCTCCGAGGATGTGGGCCAATTCGCTCTCGCTGAGAGTGCTGTCCGCTGCAACCGGATCGACCTTGTAATGTTGCGAGGCGGGATACATCAGATCGATGTAAAATCCCGACGACAAAATCCCGTCGTACCCTTTTCGCGCTGCTTCGGCGAGTGATGCGGGTCCTCGCCACGAATGTATGACCGTGTCTTTGGGAAGATCAGGGTGCAGGATCTCATCCCATCCAATCATTTTTTTGCCAAGCTTCTGAAGGATCTTAGACACGCGCTTGTTGAAGTAAGCCTGAAGAGCGTGATTGTCCTTGATTCCGTTCGCTTTCATGAAGGCTTGAATCCGTTCGTTCTTGTCCCACTGATGGCCTTCGTTTTCGTCTCCGCCGATGTGAAGGTACTCGTCCGGGAAAAGCTGAGCCATCTCGGTAAAGAAGCCTTCCAGAAATTTGTAAAGTTCCTCACGCGTCGGGTCGAACGCGGGATCAAATATCCCGTTCTTGCGCTCGATCTTGAATGGTCCCGGCGCGCTCCCGAATTCAGGATAACCGACCAGCCAGCTCGTTGCGTGGCCAGGCATATCGAATTCCGGCAGCACTCGAATGCCGCGATCGCGCGCATAAGCTATGATTTCGCGCGCCTGGTCCTGAGTGTAAAAGAGACCATCCGAACCAATCTGGTGGAGCTTCGGATAGCGTTTCGATTCGATTCGAAATCCCTGGTCTTCCGTTAAGTGCCAGTGAAGCACGTTGAGCTTGACCGCCGCCATCCCATCGAGATTGCGCTTTAGTACTTCCATCGGCTCAAAGTGACGTCCCACATCTATAAGCAGACCCCGCCAGGGAAAACGCGGCTTATCTTGAATGCTGACCGATGGTATGAAATATCCCTGGGGATCACCTTCAAGCAGTTGCAGGAAAGTCTCAAGCCCTCGGATTGCGCCGATCACAGTCGCCGCTTTAAGGGCGGCTTGTTTCTCAGACACGTCAAGCGAGTACGATTCGTCTTCTCTAATTGAAGGAACCGGCGAGCCCGGTCCCTTGCATTGGATGAGTAGCGTTGCGGTTTGAGAATCGCTCGCCGGAGCGCGCATGAACTCAAATCCCGTCCGCCCTTCCAGCCGGCGAGACGCCCGGTAAATTCCGGCTTCGAGCCTCGCGTCCGTATGACCATCGGTCGCAACCGTGAAGGAAGCATCAATCTTCAGCCTGCCGGACAAGAAATGAATTGCCGACGGCGCCGGCATAAGCCGATGCTGTCGGTTGGCAGGTTGGGCGGTCTCAATCTGCTGCGCGGGAGCAACTACCGAGCAGGCCAGAAGCAGGCAAATTGCGAACTTCGTCTCTTTCATTGGTTCCTCGATTGTCTCGCGGTTATGTTCAAACCGTTGTAGTAATCTTCGCAAGCGAACGTGGGCGATCCGGACTCAACCCCTTGGCCTTTGCCAGCAGCGCGGTGAAGAGTTGCGCCGGAATAATGTAAGGAATGGGCGAAAGCATTTCGGTGATCCGTTCGGGTATTCTAAAACCTCGAGTCGCATGCCTGAGCACTTCGCTCTCGCTGGATATCACAATCGTTTCCGCACCCAGTTTCGTCAACGTGCGCAGCAAGTCCTTCATCCCGTTAAAAGTCTTTCCGGGCGGCGCGAAGAGAAAAACCGGAAACGTCCGCTCAACCATCGCAATCGGCCCATGTAGAAAATCAGCCGAGGAGAATCGCTCGGCCACAACGTAGCAGGTTTCCATCAACTTGATCGCAAACTCGTAGGCGTTGGCATAGTTCAAGCCCCGCCCAACAACGACACAATGGTCCATGAGCGCATATCGTTCGACGGTTTGTTCGATATGCGGGAGCAGTTCAAGCGAAGCCGCCGCCAGCTCCGGCAGCCGTTCGACTTCCCCAAATCGCTTGCTTCCGTTCAGGGCAGCGGCCAGCAAATGAAAGATCATCAACTGACCGGTGTATGTCTTCGTAGCCGGAACGCTTCGTTCGCGTCCGGCATGAATCAGGAAAGTCTCGTCCGCGATGCGCGCCATCGCCGAGCCGGATTCATTCGTGATGGCAAGCGTTGTCGCTCCGCCGCGCCGTGAGTTTTCCAAAACGATATTGACGTCAGCGCCCTCGCCCGATTGCGAGATCCCGATTACCAACGCGTCTCGCAGATCCATTTTGGTGCGGTAAAGAGTGTGGACTGAAGGAGCGGCGAGCGAAACCGGTATGCCGGTGCTGATCTCGAGAAGATATCGCCCAAACAGGGCCGCGTTATCAGAACTGCCTCGCGCGATCAACACGATCAAGCGTATCCGGCGCTTGCTAAGCGACTCGGCAAAACGCGCAATGCGGGACCCCTCGCGCTTGAGTGTGCGCTCGAGCGCGGCTGGTTGCTGTTTGATTTCCGCGAGCATTACCGACATGTTCGTTTGAAGCACTTCCCGGCAATACGGCGCCGTTCAGATCCGACCGGCCTTCATCTCGGAATCGCCTCGTTAGGCTTCACGACCCGTATCCAATGATCCGTGAAGCTGGTATGCGTACCCGGTATTTCGACCCTCGGCATGTGACAGCCCGCGCACTTTTCCTTGCCCACGGGACAAGCGCGCGATGTTCGCGTTGCCGTTTCAGCCTGCTGCGAACTCGAGAGGTGACACGCAAGGCACTTTGCATCATAGAAAGAAGACTCGCGCTGCAGCTTGTCATGCGGATCGTGACAGGCGACGCAACTGATTCTCGAATCGATCCTGTTGTGGCCCTTGCTGTTGAAGATCCTATACGGTTGAAACCGAACGTTCTGAAACCCGCCCTGCGCGGGCATCTGCATGACCTGCAGGAAACCTCGGTGACATGCGCCACAGAACTCCTGCGACAGGGTGATTGAATCCAGCGTTCGCGGATTGAAGATCTGTGGTCCTTTAGAGTCGCGGGAATTGACCGCCGCAATATGGTTCGCGCCGGGACCGTGGCAAGCTTCGCAGGTAACACCGGGAACCATGTTTTCCAGTCGCAACTTCTGTCCACTAATCGCTGCGGGCGCATGACAGCCGAAGCAATCCACAGCCTCAGTGCCAATCAGGCGGCGCCCCAGCGCTTCTTCGAGAGTGCCGGGAACCGCCGTCTTCTGGCCGATCGTCAGATCCAGGTTTTGAATCGTTTGATAGTAGCTTATGCGGCATTCATAAAGCACTTCGTTGTGCTTAAGCACGTATGTCTGGCCTGCTCTACCGCGACCGAAGCAGTAGAGAATCGGTTCGGATATCGTGTTTACGCCGTCGCTGACGGTATAGATACTGCGGGTATCCTGTCGCACAATCTGATACGAATAAGGTCCTTCGCGAAATGTCATCCGAGGACGCTGGCTCAGCACTTCGCACTCGCTTGTGGACTCCAGCGCGTGAGCCATTGAAGTACCTGGATGGGTCGCTGCCTGATGCTTGTGGCATTGAGCGCATGCGCGCGCGCCAACGTAAGCAATCCCCGGCGAGTCGTCAGTTGGCCGCCAGTCAGATAACGGATTCCGTTTCATCTGCATCCGTCCGCTGATTAGACTCGAGCTCCCGAGACCGATGACAGCGAGGAGAGCGAGACTTACAATCACCAGACTTTTCTTACCAGCGTCGGTCATGAACTCGTCCTAAGAGGCGGTGCTGACGGCTCAGATCTGCAGGCCTTCGCCCGTGCCGTTCGGCGGCCGTTCACATCTCGGCAAAACCTGCCGATTACTTCGGTGTCGCTAATTTACCCTTAGCGATGCCCTCACCCTCAACCACCCTGATATAAGTGTTCAGTGGCGGATTCGTTAGTTTGTCCACCTTACCGCCGGGCCAGCGGATCTCAACACTGTCAATCGTCGAAGCCGAACCAACACCAAGCACGTCGCGCGGATCGTGCGATGCCAGGTAGCTCCCGCCGGCAGTTTTCAAGCGGCTTCGCTTTATGCCGCCGGCTTGCCACGTAATGACTGCCCCGACGCCAGCGGGGTTGCTCCTGATGCCGACCAGTTGCAGACCGAGCCAGTGGTTCCGATTACCACCCTTGTTGTGCAGCAGAATCGGCGCTTCACCGTTATTCGAAATGAGCACGTCCAGAAAGCCGTCATTGTCAAAGTCACCGACGGCCATTCCTCGCCCGGAAAACTCTCGGGTGAAAACCGCGCCCGACGTAGCGCTTACGTTCTTGAATCCGTGCCCGGTATTCTCGAACATCAGCAGCGGTTCTTTGTACTTCACATGCTTTAACCGCATCTCGATCAGATCATCCGGATGGCCGTTGACCAGCAACAAGTCCGGATCGCCGTCGTTGTCGTAATCGAAGAACTTCAAACCCCAACCGCTCAGCAACTGAGTGGCTGGTCCAATCTCCCCGGGTTCGTCGGCAAAGGTCAGGTCCTTCTGGTTGTGATATAGACTGAAGAATTCCTGATCGATGTTTGCGACAAAGAGGTCTTGCCAGCCGTCGCCATCATAGTCGGTTGCGTCCACGCCCATGCCGGAGCGCGGGCTTCCGGCTTCGCTGTACGCGACGCCCGCCCCAAGCCCTGCCTCTTCGAACTTACCGCCCCCTTTGTTGATGAAAAGGAAATTCGGCATCGTATCATTCGCTACAAACAAATCCATCAGACCGTCGTTGTTCACGTCGGTTGCGACCGCGCCGAAGGACTTGCCGGGATAGTTCGCAATTCCCGACTCCTTGCTGACGTCGGCAAACGTGCCATTGCCGTTGTTGTGAAAAAGACGGCTCGGCCTCGGTTTGAAAAGTCGCGGTACACAATAATAGCGCCGCTTCAGGGTCTCATCAGTGCAAAGGGTTATCTGTGACTTGTCATAATAAACGAAGCTGGAGACGAACAGATCAAGTTTGCCGTCTCCGTCATAGTCAAACCAGACGGCGCATGTAGACCATCCGGGCGCGGCAACGCCGGCCTTGTCGGTCACGTCGGTAAACGTCCCGTTCCCATTATTGTGATAAAGAATGTTGCGTCCGTAGCTGGTCACGTAAAGATCGACCCAGCCGTCTCCGTCGTAATCTCCGGCAGCCGCGCCCATTCCAAAAGTTCCACCGGTGACGCCGGCCTTATCCGACACATCCGTAAACGTGCCGTCGCGATTATTGTGGTAAAGCGCGTTCTTCATCGGGGTCTTGGGCGTAAAGAAGTCCGACGCCCCGCTGTTGACCAGATAGATATCCATCCAGCCGTCATTATCATAATCGAAGAAAGCGCATCCGGCGCCTACCGTTTCGGGCAGGAAGCGCTCGGTTGAATGCGCATTATCATGAACCCAGGTGATCCCACTCACTTTGGCGGGCACTTCTTCAAACGTGACGACCGTCACAGGACCCGCCGCTTGTTGAGGTTTGGCGTTGAACAGTGGATTGAGAGCAAGAATGGACGTCGCCAGAAGGACGCAACTTTTGCTTCTAGGATTGAGTGCAATTTTGATAGTCAATTCTTCTCGTACCGTAAGTCCACCCTCGCAGGAATCTACTTAGTAGTTAGTCACACTTCCGTTGATGGACCTGTATGGGCGGCCCTCCGTGGCTGCCCCTCCTGCGGCATGGCGTTTCGCTTCCGGGAAGAGGGGCGGCCACGGAGGGCCGCCCATACAGGTCCATCAACCGAAGCGTGACTGACTACTAGTCCGCAAGCTGGCAGCTTGTCGCACCGGATCACTGCGTTATGACGAATGATGCCTCTTGCTTGATCGTCTTATGTGCGACCATATCCAGCGCCTCGATCACAGCAACGTACTTGCCCGGCGTCAGTCCTGAAAGGCTGGCGAACTTCGCAAACGCCATGCGCGGAACCGGCTGAGTCACGGTTTCGGTCAACACGTAGTCGATAGGTCTAACCGCCTGTTTATTGTCCTTCATCAGCGTCACCGTAACGCGCACCAACCCCTTGCCTGAATCCGGGCTCACGGCGGCGCCATACAAGTCGAAGAATATTATCAAGTTGTCCGTGACGCGAAATTCGCGGCTGGGCAGGGGGCGAATCTGGATCTGTCCTTCGGTTAGCACATCGACCGGGCCGGAAGCTCCGGGCTGAGTTTTTATAGGCACGGCATGTCGGCTCAACACCACTGCAGAAGCCGAAAACTCAGTGTTCGCCTCAGGCAAGACGAGCGTCGTTCTTCTTGCCGCCATCTTCCCGGACAGCTTGTCTCTGACGATTAATTCGATGGTATATGTGCCCGGGTCCAGTTCTGCATCTTGTCGATAAAAAATGTTGTTGTTCAGGATCGCGCGATACTGCTCGTCGGTCAGCGCAATATCGAAACCGGACCCGAGACGGGCGATGATCCTGTCCGACGATTCTCGGATTACGCCGAAGAAATCGAACTGCAGATGTTGTTTGTCGCCCTTCTTATCGAACTTCACGGCAGCAGGCGGGACTTCCATTGAGAGCGGGATTATATATCGCCCCTGTTTGGATCTGAACGGACTCAACTCGACAAACAATGGCAAAGCAGGATTGGCTTCGACCGCCGGAAGGTTCGCCAGCAGTTTCTTGTCATCCGGCGAGAGAACAACCAGGTCGTCAGCAGCGTTGGCGTAGTACCCTGAGCGCGCGGTCACGCGCGCATCCGGTCGCCGGACCTCAACCCTTATCTTGCGCAAGCCGCCATCAAAGTTCTGGTCCGTGCTGTAGTAGCCCAGCGTGTAGCGAGAGCGGATTTCCTGGTCGATCCGGTCGAGACCCCTGGAAAGGTCATTGGTACCCTTGATCAACTCTCCGCCGGTATCGCCCGAGATTCGGTATAGGATATCGTACTCGCGGTTAGCACCCTCGTGCCGCACATTATCAAACACATTTTCGCCGCCGGCTGTTCGCATACGGCTATCGGTGCTCATCGTTGCCGCGACTCCCGATAGCGGCGCGCTGGGGACCGGCGCGTTAGAACCCGGACCGCCTGTTCTCAGGCCGGCAGAGTCTATGATGTAAATGGCGACGTTCGCCCGATTAGCAATATCAATCACACTTTGCACTTGCCAATCGAGGATCGCGGGGGCAACAAAGCCCTGCGAAAATACCACCAGCGTTTTCTTCCCGGGTATCGACCGTTGAGCCTCGCAGATAGCTGCGAGCGCTGCCAGCATCGGGCGCGCTTGCTGAGCGCTCAACTGCGACCGGAGTTGTACAAACCGCACCAGCGCATGCGCGGCGAGCATCGCCTGGGCGGCAGCCGAACCCTGCGCGGCCGCCGCCGCTGTGGCCGGCAGATTAATGTCTCCAGAGCCCGCCACCTCCGACCTTGTCCGGTCTATGTCTTCTGCAAGACGGGCCTGTTCGAGGTTCTTATTTGAGCCGGTTAGAAGCCAGGCGTTTTCCACCGCCGCGATCAGCTTCTGCTTATCCTGCGTGAACGGCTGAAGCACCCGCAAATCAGTAGACACTCCGAACACCGCAACTGTATCGGTGTCGGCAATGCGCTCGCGAATGTACTTGAGCACGCCTTCTCGCACCTGCTTCATGTTTGTGAGGTCCGTCGTCCCGCCATCCAATATGAGCGACATGATATTTGTCGGCATGCCGCTGGACTGGACCGATTGCGCCGGGGCCGAGTTCGGTTGACGCCCTTTGCCATCGGAGAGAGGCGGATCGAAAAAACCCACGGTCTGCCGAACGTCATTTTCAAAGATGCTGAAGTCTTCAGGCTTCAAATCGGTGATGTATCTTCCCTTGCCGTCCTTCACCATCACGTCCACGGCCGTAAGATTCGCTTTGAGCTTGATGGTCTCGTCCTGGCTCTTTTGGCCCTCCTTACTCTTTTGCGATTGAGCTTCCGCCGGCATTGAAGCGACGGCGAGCACCATAAGCGCTCCGATGCGCAGCCGACGAATTAACGTTATCCAAACCACATCCAATGAAGATCGAAGGACGAACACGCCTCACCTCCCTGTTACATTGCGCGTTGGACGTTAAGGGCACTCCTGTATGGGCGGTCCTCCGTGGCCGCCCCTCAATGGAGAAGCGCTTCATCGAAGGAGGGGCGGCCACGGAGGACCGCCCATACAGGGCTACCGATTTCTCTACACTCGTCACCGCGGAGCCGGCCGCGTTGGACTTACCAGATCGCCGTCGTTTTGCCCCTTGCTGGACTTCAACTTTTCAACTATCTCCATCTCTTTCTGTGCTCGTTGCGAATCATTGAGCCGCGAATACAGAAGGGCAAGATTATAGTGCGCCTTTGAGTCATCTGGATTCAGCCGCACTCCGATTTCGAGTTCCTGTTGAGCGCGCGGATAGTTCTTCATCTTTAGATAAGTCGCCCCGAGCGCAATATGCGGATGCGCGAATGACGGTGAGAGCTGTATGGATTTTGCAAAAAACTCCACCGCCCTCTCGTCCTCTTTCTGCTCCTGTGCGATCAGCCCGAGGTAGTAGAACGTCTCCGGAGTGGCGGCGTCTTTCCTGATGCTTTTCTCAAGCCACTCCCGCGCGTCGGCGTAAGACTTTTCCTTCAGCAGAGTATAGCCGAGATAGGTCTGACCCTGCGCATTGTCTGGTTGCAGTTTAAGGAACTGACGGAAGACCAGTTCGGCCTCCTGAAGATCCGGTTTCGTTAGCCACGCGACGCCGAGAGCGAAATAGTACGACGGCTCTTTGGGCCTGAGATCAATGGCTCGCTTAAGAGCTATGATCGCGTCGGCGCCGAGCTGTGCTTTGACCGCAATGAGCGCAAATTTGTATAGCAGATCGGGGGAATCTCCGATCGCCGCCTTCGCGCGCCCAAGATAAAGGAATGCCGTGTTGGCGTCCCCTTTCCTCTGATAGATAGCAGCCAGACCCAGCAATGCATCGCTGTTTGTTGCGGCTTCGTTCAACGCCAGAAGATAGCTTTCCTCCGCCTTCTCCAAATTGTCTTTTCTCGAATAAGCATCACCGAGCAGGGCAAATAACGGGGCGGAGGGAGACTGGGATTTCCTGGCCTCGGCGATTGTGTTGATGCCCTCATCAATCTGACCCTGAGCGAGCAGCAACCACGCAAGTTTGTAGGATGCATCGCCGTTCCGCGGATCCAGGCGGAGTACTTCCCTCAACTCTGAAGCGGTCTTTTCATTCTCTCCCTTCAGCAAATAAAGATAAGCCAGATTCATATGCGCCCCGATCAACTGGTGATCGATGCTGATTGCGCGCGTAAAGAGCGACTCCGCCTCACTCAGCCTCCCCTGCTTTGCCCGAATCGTGCCGAGCAGATCAAGCGCCGCGGCATCGCGAGGTCTGATACGAAGGACCGTGTTTAGTTCGCGCTCTGCCTCTTGGATCCGATTATCGCCAATAAGCGTGGTGGCCTTCTCAATTCGATCGGTTAAAGAGATCTCCTGACCTGAGACCTTTAGTGGAATAAATGAAATCGAAAAGAGCGCGAGAGCAACCGCTAACCGGCACGCGGAACTGAACACGGCTTCCGGCGCCGAACCATATCGCCTTCCTCCGCGAGGCACGTTTCGTTTAGGCCGGCAATCTGAGAAATCTGGCAGAGCGGTAACCATAGCTTCACAAACCAACTACTTAAGGTAAGGAGAATGACATTACGTCACAGTCGAGCGCCGCGCCCGATCACGGCGCCTCGAGCGAGTCTTAACGGCCAGCCGCCGCGACCCTCTTAAAATCCTTTTGGTCAATAACACCTTGACCTTCTTTTACGGTAAGTATCTTGTTCACATTCGCGTTGGTAATTCTATCGACCACGCCGCTGGGCCAGCGGATCTCGATCAGGTCAATTTTCGTCCGCTTCTCAAAGCCAAAGGGCAGCCTCAGATCGCTCTGAGAAATATAGCTCCCGCCGCTTCGCACTTCATCGATCTGGGTCAGGTCCCCGGACACTACTTTGACTCGAGCGCCAATACCATCGCGATTGCTTTTCACTCCCACGGTCTTGATCAAGATAGAATTATTCGCGTTGCCGCCGTCATTGCGCAGAAGTTGCGGCGGGCCGTCCAGATCGTTGACGACCATGTCAACGTCGCCGTCATTGTCTATGTCGCCGAATGCAACTCCTCTCCCCGCGCGTTCCTGCATCAACGGCGCTCCGAATTGCTCGGCCACCTCCGAAAAAGTTCCGTCGCGGTTGTTGTGGTGGAGCAGCTTGCGCTGCCGATAGTGCTCCAACTGGGGGTAGACGTGTCCGCACGCTATGAACAGATCGACCCAGCCGTCGTTGTCGTAATCGATGAACTTGGTGCCCCAGCGAACAAATGGCATGCTCACCGCGGCGACCTTGGACTTGTAAGCGACGTCCGTGAAAAAGTTATTCCCGTCATTGTGGTAAAGCGTGTCGTAGTCGTCCACGAAGTTAGTAATAAAGATATCTAATCGACCATCGTGATCGTAGTCACCGACGGTAACCCCCATGCTGCCCTGCTCGGACCCGTTCTCGCTTAGCGCGGTGCCCGAGACAAAGCCGATCTCTTTGAACGTGCCGTCCCCGTTGTTGTGGTAGAGAAGATTCGGCGTCGAATCGTCCGCCACAAAGATATCGACGAGTCCGTCATCATCAAGGTCGCTGCAGATGACGCCCATTCCAAAATAGCCATTCGGGTCTGAGACGCCGGCCTTCTTCGAGACATCTGAGAAGGTGCCATCCCGGTTATTGTGGAAGAGCGAGTCGCCCGAGCCGCGCAATCCCCTGGGACCGCACTGCACTGCTATGCCTTTGTACTGACATGTTTTATCTTTACCAAACTCGGGAAGATGGTTGAGATCGTACTCGACGTAATTGGCAACGAACAGGTCCACATAACCGTCGTGGTCGTAGTCTACGAAGGCGGCGCCGGTTGACCAACGTCCATCGGATACTCCGGCGGATTTGGTTACATCGCTAAAGTTTCCGTTGCCATTGTTCTTAAAAAGGTGGTTTCCACCAAGGCAAGTAACATACAGGTCGTCAAAGCCGTCGTTGTTATAATCGCCAACCGCGACACCCATCCCCCAACCAACGTCCGCCAGTCCGGATTTGTCGGTGACATCGGTAAAGGTGCCGTCGCCGTTGTTGCGATACAGCGCGCTCCTGGTTTTTCCACCCTGTCTATAAAGATCTACTGTAAGACAGTTCACAAAGTAGATGTCGAGATAACCATCATTGTCGAAATCGAAGAGTGCAACCCCTCCGCTCATTGACTCCACGAGATATCTCTTGTCGGCCGAAGCGGCGTGTTTGAACGTAATGCCCGCTTTGTTTGTAATATCAGTGAAAATAATGCGACCCGACTGATTGCCCGTCGCCGAGGCAGCAACCACGAATATGATAAAAATCGATAACCGACGGAATCTGCTGAACAAAACTGGTCACCTCTTTCAACTCTACTGGCTCGTCTGTCCGCGCGCTTTATCCTTGAGCTGTTTGGAAATTTCAATATGGCTCTCGCCTTCCGCCTTGCGCCCGGCCTGAAGGTAAGCGCGGCCAAGTTGATAATGAACATAGGATTCGCCGGGCTTGAGTTTTGCGGCGACTTCAAGGCTCTGGATCGCACCCTTAACGTCACCTTGCTGAAGCAAAGCCTTGCCTAACTCATAATGCGCCTCCGCGTAGTCCGGCTTGAGCTGAACTATTTCTCGCATTAGCTTTATGCCTCGCTCAGTTTTTTGACTTGCCAGCAAGACAAAGGCTAAATGGTACTTTGCCTGGATATCACTCGGGTTGATGGTCAACTCGCTTTCGAACTCCTGCCCGGCGCTTTCGAACTTTCCGGCCTTGAGGTAGACCAACCCTGTGTAGTAGTGAGCCAAACGTGTCCTGGCGTCCAATGCCAGTGCCGCCGCTAATTCTTCGAGCGATTTCGTAGTGTCACCCTGTTCGTAGTATGCCTGTCCGAGAAGGATGTGGAGTTGGGGAGAGCTGCCGCTCATCGCGACCATCTGCTGAATGACGCGATTCGCTGCGTCGTGCCTGGCCTCCTTGATCAGCGAAACCGCAAGCGTGTAATAGAGCGTGGCGTCATTAGGTTTCACCGAGATAACTTCGGATAGCAGTTCCGAGGCCCGCGAAAAGCCGTCAGTCATGAAGTAACTCATCCCGAGTAACTGCTTCGCGGAAACGTTATTGGGGTTTGCTTTCAGCTCGCTTTCCAGTGGAGGAATGGCTTGCTTGTACAACTCGGCCTTGTAGCAGGCCAGGCCCCAGTTGAAGCTGATATCGGGAAGTTGCGGGTCCCAGCCGGCGGCCTGCGCGAACTGTTCTGCCGCTGCGCGGAAGTCTTGTCGCTCAGCTCGAAGTAATCCCACATTATTGTGCGCACTGGCGACGACCTTTGCGTAATACGCGGCGCCGTTCTTCAAGTCGATTGCGGTCTTATCGTCCACTGGATTTGATTCGGCGACGGTACCTTCTACCGAGAGAATCTCCGGAAACTTTCCATTTTGCTCGTGCAGGTTCGCGGAGTTCAGGAAGGTTGTGGTTTTTTCTTCATCCCTCTTATGTCCCTGCATCTTTAGATCCAGAGCGACCTGCAACTCTTTTTGGCCCTCTTCAGTTTGACCAGTTCTCAGTAATGACTGCGCAAGCCTGTAGTGGGCGGAAGAAACTTGATATTCGTTATGGTCCAGCGACGGATTGAACAGTATGGCTTTTCTAAGCACCTCAATCGCCTTCTCATGCTTTCCCAATGCTTGATAGCCTTCACCCAGATAAAAGTACGGGTCGGGATTTTTCGGTTGGCTCTGGGAGGCTTTCTCCAGGAGCGGAATAGCCGGCTCCCACTTTCTCTGAATTGCATAGATAATCCCAAGATAATAATTGGCAAAGAATTCATCGGGGTGAGAGGCCAGCTCGACTTTGAACTCCTGCTCAGCATCGTCGAGCTTTGAGACGCCATCCTTCAGCAGAAAGGTTAGACCGAGGTAGTAATGAACGCGTGGAAAATGGCCGTCGATAGCAGCAGCCCGCTTGAATTCTTCGATCGCCTCCGCCAAAAATCCCGTCTCTCGGTAAGCGCGCCCAAACAGGACGCGAAGCTCCGGTCGGTCGCCCAGTTTTGCAAGCATCCGATCATAAACTCTCTTAGCCGGATCGAATTGACGCTGTTTCAGGTAAACCAACCCCAGCGTATACGAGACGTCGTAGTCGTTAGGCGTGAGTTTCAGCGCCGCTTGTAGTTCCTCCGCGGATTTGCGAAGTTCTCCAAGCATGAAATAGCTCTTGCCCGCCATGTGGTGCGCTCCCGTATTTTGAGGGTTGCGAGCCAGAGCTTTGGTAAGCGCAACCAGAGCCTTGTCGAATTGCTCTGAGTTGAAATACGCGATCGCCAAATCTACGAGAATGCCGTCGTCATCCGGGCTGTAAGCCGCAGCGGCTTCAAGAGCTGTGATTGCGTTCTTAAAATCCTTTTGTGCCGAGTAGACTCTTCCGAGCTTACCGTACGCTTCGGCCAGGATAGCTGTGTATTCAATCTCGGCCGCGGCCGGGTTTCCCGCTCGGCGTTGCGCTTCAGCGGTTTCATAGTGTTGCCGAATCGTATCGCGGGGCGATTGAAGAGGGAGAATCAGGAGTAGGAGACCAACAAAGGAAGAGGACATCACAGACTACCGTTACGGACCTCGCAAGTCTTCGTTATGCGGAGAGCAAAGCCACAGTCAAGCCCGGCTTTCTATTCGGCCAGCCCGAACTATATCTTAGAGCCGAACCTGAATCAAACCTGCTTGTTTCGCAAAAAGGGCAGGCCTATACTGGTGGCTCAACGAGTACCACCCGCGGAGGTTACTATGACTCTCCAAACCGCGACCGTATCTCCCAAATGGCTCGGATTGATAGCTGCCGCTTTCGTCTTCGCGATGCCGATTATGGCGCAGCAAGGGCCGAGGCCGCCGGGTGATGTAGATCCTGCCCGCGCCCGCTTTGAAGATACCAGCAAACGCGAAATGCAACTGCGCGGCTTGGGTAATATGCCAAAGAAGCCTGCCGACCCGAAGCAGCTTCAGGCCCTGATGGCCCAGGTGCAAGAGGATTTTGAACGAATACTTACTCTTCATAACCAGATCGCCCGTGCAATAACCAAAGATCAGACTCTCGCCGTTGACTTTGTTTCAGATGCAACGGCCGAAATAAGAAAGCGAGCGACTCGCTTACAAGCTACACTGGCGTTTGAGAAACCGGAGGCCAGTGAACAGAACCGGGAAAAGCGGAAACAACTCGATGACGGGCAACTGAAAGATGCCCTTGTGATGTTGTGTAAGCGCATCGAGAGTTTTGTTGCCAATCCTGTTATCAAGACTCCAGGAACAATTGACGCCCAGCAATCAGCCAACGCGGGTCGGGACCTTCAGGATGTCATAGAACTCGGCGACAGCATCAACAAAAGCGCCAAGCGGCTAAAGGAAAAGTCCAGGTGACCAGTAGCATAAATCATCTGCCTTGAGAACCGCCGCTTCAGGTTTTGCGCTTCGAGGGCCGCGCCCGCCAGTGCTTGAGTTTTGTTTCTGGGCTATCAACCCGCCACCTTGCTCTCTTTAACGTCAGCTCCAAAAAGCAAGGGCGGGGGAAATGGACTGCTCCCGTTTCCCCCGCCCACTCACACACTCGAACGCGCGCGCTAGAAAGTGAACTTCAATCCAAATTGAATCTCGCGCGGCCCTCGATCCTGACTCAACCTGCCGAAGTTCGGGTTGGTGGATTTGCCGGTGGCTCTATCAAGCGCCAGGTTTGTATCCAGCCCAAGGAAATTTGGGTGGTTGAAAACGTTGAACATCTCCGCGCGGAATTGAATGCCGTAGTGTTCGAGCAACTTCCAATTCTTATTGACAGAGAAATCGACGTTGCTAATCCCGGGTAGAGTTATCGTACCACGACCCAGGTCGCCGAACTTTCCTATCGCCGGTAGAGCGAATGCCGCGGCATTGAGGTACTGCAGCGGATCTCCCGTGTGGAGATAGATCGGAACCCCGGCAACGAGATTAGGCCGCGGATTGGTTGAAACAGCTACGCCGGCAGTATTAACAGAGTCCGTTATCTCCGCAGGAGTGCCGTCCAGGAAGGAGACAATCGTGTTGAATTGCCAATCTCCCAGAGCTTGACGCGCAACGGAGCCGAATCCCTGCCCCCACTGTTTAAACGAAGGCAACACATAGACCGCATTGGCGACGAACATGTGCCGGCGGTCCAGGTCCGCGTTGCCGCGGTCGAGGTCGTAGTTGAACGGATCGCTGGTGTTGCTGGTGAAGGACGAAAGCGGAACGTTCGTAATGGTGTGCGACCAGGTGTAAGAAAGCTGGAAGGACAGACGCTTTGTAAATTGGCGGTTCACCCAAACCTGAAGCGCATGGTAATGTGAGTCACCCGAGGACTCGCTTCCGGTAAGAGGGCCAAGTCCGACATGAATGCGGTTCGCGTTGACGACATCCGCATTGGAATTTGACTGGGCCACTGCAAGCCGCGCGCTCGGAACGACGTCATTATAGCTGACGCCGCGCCTCCACAGGTGCAGCCCATGATTCCCGATGTAGGAGACCTCCGCTACGGTGTTCTTCATCACCTCTCGAGAAACCGAGATGTTCCATTGCCAGCTCTCCGGTGGGCGGAAATCCGTGCTGACGACGTTGAATGCCGTACTGGGGCCAACGCCTGCGACAGCATTCTTTAAGCCGGGGTTGATTGTGTCCAGGCTTCGGCAAGTCGGACAATCTGCCAGCGTGGTGCGACCGCCCTGCCAGCCGGTATCGACGGTTACAGACCAGGGGGGATTTGTCGCCATGCGCAGGATGTCCTCAATTACATTTGCGCGTCCCATATAGCGCCCGAATCCGGCGCGAACAGCCGTCTTGCCGTCGCCAAAAATATCCCAGGCTAACCCCAAGCGCGGCTGATATCCCGTATTGTAGGAACGAACCAGCGACCGCGGTAAATCGGCATTGCCAGCTTGATCCGCGCGAACCAATCCGCTCAGTGGGTTTTTGCCGTCAAACAGACTCGGAACATAATTGCTTATGCGATTGTTGTCGGAGTACGCCGGGGAAAACCTCGACCAACGCAGACCCAGAGTGAGCGTCAGCTTCGGACTCACCTTCCAGGTGTCGTTCCCGAACCACTCGAAGTCATGCCAGCGGCCTAATGTCCTCTCTTGATGGTCAACCTCTGAGTACTCGGTGAGGGGCAAGTCTTTGAGCAACAGTGAGGCTATGTAGTTACCGGTTGGGCCGCCGCCGCCATCCTCTTGAACCGTGTACAGTCCGCTGCCGCCGTTGGGTTGTTCATTCTTGACATTGCGGCTCACGAGGCCGCCGACCTTAAAGCTATGATCCCTCCAAACCTTGGAGAAGTCATCCTTCCAAATAAAGAGGTCTTCGTGATTCTCCCACGGGGCCTGGTGCCAAAGAGTCGGATAACCTTGCCCTCCCCAACCTACCGTTGGCAATCCGGTACCCGCTGTTCGCGGGAACACCGTTGGGAATTTGGATGCGATCTCGTCGTTGAGAGCCTGGCCACCCGAGTTGGTCCTAACAAAGATATCGTTGCCCGCCCTGGAGAACTGAAACTCGTTGACGGTTGTCGCAGTGAAGGAATTCGTCAGCTTGACGGCAAAGCTCTTGCTCGGCTGATCCCAGTCCGAGCTTAGGGTCGGGAACGGTGTGTCACCCCAGAAGTTGCCCGCAGCGTTTCCGTGAGTCCAAGTCTCATTAATATAGCGAACCATCAGGTTCATCTTGCTGGTGATCGTCACATCGCCGCGGAT
>Ga0134124_10001602_pt1 | contig 18215 bp, 10 predicted proteins | sample KB304_FD_96880 | JGI IMG/M metagenome (GOLD analysis project Ga0134124, IMG submission 96880) | Terrestrial soil microbial communities without Nitrogen fertilizer from Kellogg Biological Station, Michigan, USA - KB3-0-4 | ecosystem: Environmental > Terrestrial > Soil > Unclassified ...
AATGGCATTGGAGCGGGGAAAGCGATTCAAAGTACGTTGTGGGAGCAGCGATCTTAAAAAAGAGGACTGGGCCTCAGGATTTGGAGGAACGAACATGACGGCCGAGATCGCACTCGTCAACATGCCGTTTTTCTCGATTGCGCGCCCCTCGTTAGGTTTGAGTCTGTTGACAGCCGGGCTGGAACGGATTGGCTATGCCGCCGATATTCACTATCTCAATTTATTATCGGCTTCGATCTTCGGACATGATCTCTACCGTTACCTCGAAGAGCAACCAAGAGGGAGATTGGCGCTGGAATGGATATTCATGGAAACGCTTTGGGGAACCGATCATGAACTCGACCGGAAGTTCATCGATTATATAAGCGACCATCAAGGCCTGGATCGGGAAGACCGTTATCTTCAGACACTCACCGAATGCCGGGCTAATGCCGACCGATTCATTGAAACAGCGATCAAAAACATCCCCTGGGACCGCTATCGCCTCGTCGGGTTTTCCTCGATGTTTCAACAGCAAATGGCGTCGCTCAGCCTGGCCCGCCGGTTAAAGCAGCTCTATCCGGATTTGTATATTGTCTTCGGCGGCGCCAATTGTGAGGGCGTCATGGGCGCCGCGTTGCTCAAATCATTCCCGTTTATTGACGGCATTTGCCAGGGCGAGGGAGATGTCGCATTCCCGCAGTTAATTCAACAGTTACTTGGCGATGCGCAACGGAAGCATATTCCCGGCATTCTGGAACGCCGCGATCTCTGCGCCGGCGCGCGACGAAACAATCTGCCGATTCTTCAGACCACGAACGGCCGGCCTTCTGCGTCGACGCACCAGGAAACAAACGATGCTTGCGGGTGTCACGACTCGGAGCCTCCGGTTCAAGCCCGCGCGCCGTACCTGACGATGGCTCCGGCGGCGACGATGGACGAACTGCCGTATCCGAGTTTTGATGATTATTTCGTTCAGGCGGAGACGTATCAACTGTTGGACCACATGAAAGTCATGCTGCCGTTTGAAACTTCGCGGGGATGTTGGTGGGGAGAACGCCATCATTGCACCTTTTGCGGTCTCAACGGAATGACGATGGAATTCCGTCATAAGTCTTCAGCCCGCGCCATTGATGAATTGAAATATCTGGTTTCACGTTATGGCAATCGCATCCGTTATCTGGCAGCGACGGATAATATTTTGCCGATGAGCTATTTCAACGATTTTGTTCCTTTATTAGGCGAGTTGGGAGTCGATTTATTCTATGAAACGAAGTCCAATCTGCGCGAAGAACAGGTTGCGGCCTTAAGCCGCGGCAATGTCAGATCGATCCAACCAGGCATCGAAAGCCTTAGTACGACCGTGCTTGCCTTGATGAGAAAAGGCGTGACGGCCATCCAGAACCTCCAACTGTTAAAGTTCTGTGTTCAATACGGAATTGACCCTGCCTGGAACTTTCTGATCGGTTTTCCCGGAGAATCCGCAAAAGATTATGAGGGAGTGGCGGAATTGATACGAGCCGTCCCGCATTTTCGGCCGCCCGACTTTTTAGCTCGTGTCCGCTTTGATCGCTTCAGCCCATATTTCACCGAGGCGGAAAAACTGGGCGTGCGCTCGCTGACTCCTTTCAAAAGCTATCGTTATCTCTATTCGAGATTCGACGAAGAAACGGTCAATGATCTGTCTTACTTTTTCAACGGAACGTTTGATGGTCAGGAGAAGATTGTCGAGTATGAACCGGAATTGACCGAAGTTGTCCGCGCCTGGAATGAGAAACATCAGGCAGCCGCGTTATTCGACATGGAGTTTGATGATTTCACCGTCGTCTGTGACTTTCGCTCCGAAGAAGACGGACAATTCCATCTACTTAAAGCGCCCATGAACCGCATTTATAAAGAGTTTCATAAGATGTCCAGTCTCAAGAAGGCTCTTGCCGCGGTTGAAGGTGTGGCTGAGATCGCGGACGGCGAACCGCAAGAGCTAATCGACTATTTGGAAAGCCACCGGCTCATCTGGCGCGAGAATCAAAATCTGCTTAGTCTGGCCGTCCCACTGGGATTCGCCTTCAAACCGGCCAATCGTCACCTGGAAAGGTTATCGGCCGCGATCGCTTCAGATGATTTGGGGTGGTGACTTATGTCCGGATCAATATGCAAACATTACTTTGCCCGCCTTGCCGCAGGCGTTTGGAGAGTGTGGAAAGAATACCAGTATGACGAAGCGGCATTCTCGGATGTCGCCCTGCGAATGCTAACTGAAGAGCCGCCCTCCGACCAGGTCTCTTTTCTCGATGTAGCCAAGTTCGGTTTATTCACCAACCCCCTACCGTTCCAGACGAACATTGAATCTGCTTTCGGTCAACCGCCGTTGACTGTCTATTGGCAACCAGAGTTTCGCATCGAAGTGTTGTTTTGGACGTCGAGTGTAGTCGGCATTCACCAACATGCTTTTTCCGGAGCTTTTCATGTGTTGACCGGATCAAGCCTGCATACCGTTTGGGATTTCAAATGCGAAGAAAGAGTTTCGTCGCAATTGCTGCTCGGCGCGCTGGACTTAAAGAAAGCCGAGTTACTCGGAGCCGGCGACACGACACCGATTATTGCCGGGAACCGCTTCATTCATGCCACGCATCATCTCGATCGACCGACGGTTACCGTGGTGGTACGCACGAACTCCGAAAAGAATCATCTCCCGCAATATTCTTACCTGGAGCCGTTTATTGCCTATAACGCCGTTCACGGCAACGCCGGGGTCACAAGGCGTCTGCAGTTGTTGCGGATGTTGAACTCAACCGGGCGTGACAAAGAGCTGTTGGACGCCATCAAGTGTCTCCTCGATGATGTAGACCATCACTACGCTTTCCTCTACCTCCTGGAAGCCTACAAGTTAATTCGAGACGAATCGAAGCGAAGTCTGCTCTTATCCTGGGCCAGCAGTAAACACGGCCGCCTCGCGGAAAGCTTCCGCATTGTGTTGGACACTCAGGAACAACGCGATAACATACGGCGAATCGACGAAAAGATCGGGCCGGGAGAACTGCAATTCTTTACGGCATTACTGCGCGATGTTCCCAGGAGCGGCGAGATCCTCGAGATAATTCGTGATCGCTTCCCACAGGAAGATCCGCGCACGATGATCGCCAGGTGGACGGCGGACTTGGCGCGGTATGATTTGTCCGATCTCGGCTTGTCGGCTCCTTCGTTGGCGCAGCCAATACGCGAACTCCTTGGTGACTATGAGCCTTCAACCAGCAAGTCGCCGGTGGTGGAGTATGCGGCCGTCGTTTCTTAGCCCTTGCACTTTGTGATGAGAATTTCCGAGTGTCTCAAATGTTTGATTCAGGCGCTTTCCCGCAATGAACACGAGGAAGTAATAAAGTGTCTTGCGATAGACGGTGATGCCTATCGCTTCTATCTGATCTTCGGCAGTAGCTTTCTTTGGCGGATGCTCAACGGCATTCCAGCCTCTCATTTACAACTCGATCACCTGATAGTTGAGGAAGGAGTCGCAAGAGCGGTGCTGCGGGCAGCAGATATTGGGAAATGGTCGACGGTTTGGTTAAAACAGACTGACGAGGTCTGGCAGGTCACTGACGCGTATCCCTTCCGGCCGGAGGAGTTGGCTGAAAACGGGGAATTGTCCGAAGATCTCTGCGATCTCTTATGTGGAGGAACCTCATTTCGGATCGATTGCCAGGACGCCGGGCTGACGCGCTTTCTCAATGATGTCCATGGAGAGTGGAAAAGGACGATCGGCTCAACTCAGGCCTTTGACAGCAAAAAGGGTTCGATCTTCGGCATTACCGATCACTTGTGGACCCGAAGGACGCTTTGGAACGATCTGCGACAAATGGGATATGACACTGTCCTCTTTCGCACGACGATGAATAATGATGTCTATGTCTGTTCCAATGGATCTGGATCGCGACGTGTCGCTGTCAAAATGCTCACTAACACCAGGCCCGAAATGAAAGAGAAGTTTCTCAATGAGATCAAGATCCTGGAAAGTTTAAGACACCATCCGAGTGTGCCGCGCCTTCTCTTCTCAGCAACCGCAGACGGATATCCCTATTTCGGCGCCGAGTGGGCCACAGGCAAATTGCTGGAAGAAGAGATTCTGAAATCACCGGATTGGAGTCTACAGGAACGAGTGCGAATCATGATGAATGTCGCGCGCATCATCAGCAATTTCCGCCGTTGCAACGTCATTCATCGCGATGTGGCGACAGATCATATCTTTGTAAGAGAGAATTTCGAATTGTCGATCATCGATTTCGGTATGTCCTCGTTTCTTCACCAGTTGAGTCCCGAAAAATATCAAACCGCGCACAGTAGAGAGTTACGGAACTTCGGACTTATAATGTGTTACCTTCTGATAGAGGAACCGAGGCCGTCATTCGGTGCGCCGGAGATGTGCCTGAATGATTGGGACGAAGCAATGGCTCAACTCCGGGCCGTGAGTGTGCCGCCGGAATTGATCAGGATAATCGAGAGAACCGTCGCTGTCGATCCTGCTTGTAGTCTCATTACGCGCAACGACGAGCCGCCTTATTCGACAGTGGAGGAGATCTTCATGGCTCTCGAGCACGTTGCCAATGTCCTGGAAGTTGAAAGTTCCGACGCCGTCGCGTGACCCGTCGGTAAAATGATCGTTCCTTACACGAAAGATACGCTAATTCGATGGCTAATATAATTCAGGATTTGCGTTACGGTATTCGGATGCTGTTGAAGCGTCCCTGGTTCACCTCTACGGTTGTGCTGACGCTTGCGCTTGGAATCGGGGCGAATACGGCACTCTTCAGCATCATAAATGTGTTGCTTCTTCGTCCGTTGCCTTTGCCGCAACCGCAGCAGATTGTTCAGGTATGGGAGGTTTCAAGGCAATCGGGCAATCTGAAATTCCCGGTGGCGTTACCAAACATGGTCGATTGGCGCGCGCAAAGCACCAGCTTCGAGCACATCGCCGCTTACTCGTATACCGGCCTTAACTTGACCAGCGATGATCAGCCGGAATTTATCGCCGTCCTGAGCGTAACAACCGACTACTTCAAGGTGATGGGCGTCACTCCGGCGATGGGCCGTGACTTACGTGACGAAGACGGTCTGCCGAACGCGCCGCGCACGGCCGTACTCAGTCACGGCTTTTGGCAAAGGCGCTTCGCTGCCGATCCGCAGATCGTCGGTCGGACAATCAGACTCAACAGCGAGAATTGCACCGTCATCGGCGTGATGCCCAAGGGTTTTGACTTTCCCAATTCAGAGGTTGCCATATGGGCGCCAATGAGAGGCAATCTCGCGGTGGCCAGTCGTGGCGTGCATGCTTATGAAGCCATTGCCAGATTGAAACCCGGTGTGACGTTGCAACAAGCCCAAACCGACCTGAACGCGATTGCGTCGCGCCTTGAACAAGAATACCCGGGCACCAACAAGGATGTCGGCATCCGGCTCGTTTCGCTTCAAAAGGAGTTGGTCGAAGGTGAGCAACCGAGATTGCTGCTCTTGTTCGGCTCGTTACTCACCGTGCTGTTGATCACTTGCGCCAATGTCGCCGGGCTGCTGTCGGCGCGGGCCAGCGCTCGGCAGAAAGAGTCCGCCATTCGCTCGGCGCTCGGCGCGGGCCGCCGGCGATTAGTGCGGCAGATGTTAACTGAAAGCATGTTGATGGTTTCGTTGGGCGGCGGACTCGGTGTGTTGGTCGCATACCTCGGCGTCAAAGCGCTGCTTGCGATCTACCCCACGAGTCCGGCGACGTGGACGGAGTTTGGCATCGATCGCGCAGCGCTCATCTTCACGTTGGTCATCTCCGTGCTTGTCGGCCTCGGCTTCGGTTTGCTGCCGGCGCTGCAATTTTCGCGGACTCCGCTCAACGAGACTTTAAAGGAAGGCAATCGCGGAACAGCAGGACGGGGTACGGAGAGATTGCGCAGCGTGTTGGTGACAGTGCAGATCGCGCTCGCACTGATCTTGCTGACAGTCGGCGGGCTGCTCATCAGAAGCATGCTGCAATTGCAGCGAGTGAACCCGGGTTTCAATCCTGAGCAATTGTTAACAATGCAATTTGCCTTGCCTCGCGCCAAGTATGCTGAAGACGAACAAAGAGCGAGATTTTTTGAGGAGGTCCTGACGCAAGTCACGGCGCTGCCCGACGTGAAAAGCGCAGCCGTGGCGTCGCAGTTGCCGTTTCTCGGCGAAGATTCCGCCGGTTCTTTTCAAATTGTCGGTGGTCCACAACTGCCGGTAGGGGAAACGCTCGACACCAACCGGCGAACCGTCAGCGCCGGTTACATTCAGACGCTGGGCCTGCAACTCTTGCGCGGTCGTACGTTTGATAATCGCGATACTGCGCAAGCCCCTCGCGTCGTGATTATCAATGAAGCAATGGCGCGCAAATTCTGGCCGAATGATGATCCGCTCAGCCGGTACGTCACCTTCAATTCGGACACGCAGTACCAAATCATCGGTGTGGTAAGTAACGCAAAACATTCCAGCCTTCAGGAAGAGGACGAACCAACTGCTTACACCTCTCATCAACAAGTTACATCGCGCACGATGGACCTGGCCGTCAGAGCGAATTACTCTTTTGACCGCGAGCCCGCAGCTCTGATCAACGCCATTCGGCAAACCGTCAACAAAATCGATCCGGAACAGGCGATCCACAACATCGGGACAATGGAGCAAAAATTGTCGCAATCGATCGCGCCGCAACGCTTCGTCGCGTTACTGCTCAGTCTCTTTGCCACGCTCGCTCTGATTCAAGCCTTGATCGGGATTTATGGCGTGATGTCCTATGCCGTGGCGCAACGCAGGCAAGAACTGGGCATTCGTATGGCGCTCGGAGCGCACCCCAAGGACATACTAAGTCTGGTCCTCCGGCGTGGAATGAAATTGACACTCATCGGCATGGCGCTTGGCTTGATGGGTGCTGTCGCCTCGACCCGGCTCCTACGGGATATGCTTTTCGGCATTAAGCCGTTCGATCCCTTGACGTTTGCAGTCATGACACTCTTATTGATATGCATCTCGCTCGTTGCTTGCTTCCTGCCCGCACGCCGCGCGACGAAAGTTGATCCTATGAACGTGTTGCGAGGCGAGTAAAGTACGACTGTGAGCCAGCCAGTCGTAATTTGATATGTCTCTGCGTAATCTCTGCGTCCTCTGCGCCTCTGCGATAAAAGAAAACGAAAAAATGCAGATAAAACCGCAGGGGCGTAGAGAACTGCGCAGAGTTGAAATTAAGGCATCACCAAGAATCAGAATGCATTGACACAACGTTCGAAACATATGATACTGCGCCAATCCTCCCTGCAGTTACTCAATCATCGTAGTTCCGTCCAGAACAAAAAGGTTTGCCCACAGGAAAGTAGGTACTTAGCTGTGTTTCCAGCATCGAGGCCACTTGGTGTGCGGAATAGGATTCTGGATGCTCTTCCTCATGAGGAACTCGCGCGTCTGCTACCGTTTCTGGAAAAGGTTGATCTCAAAAAAGGTGAGATCGTCTATATAACTGGAGACGATATTAAATATGTGTATTTTCCGGAGAATGGTTTACTTTCCTTGGTTTCTATAACTGAAACCGGTTCCCCAATGGAAGTTGCAATGGTCGGTAATGAAGGGGGAGTGGGACTACCGGTGATCTTAAGAGATCATATGATCCCCTATGATGTTACGGCTCAGTTCACCACCAACGCGCTCAAGATCAAAGCGAAGGCGTTGCAGGAAGAATTTGACAAAGGACAAACCTTACATGAATTTGTCCTGCGTTATCTTAGCGTGTTGATTGCACAGATCTCGCAGGGTTCTATCTGCAATCGTTTCCACTTTCGCGAGCAGGCATTCAGGCGTTGGTTACTGACAGTTCAGGATCGCGTGAACTCTGATAGCCTCGATCTCACCCAAGAGAACATTTCAAACGCATTGGGCATTCCCAGGACCGCTGTAACCAAAGCTGCCGCTACCATGCAAAGAGACGGGCTGATTCGCTATAGCCGCGGCAAGATTATTATCCTCGAGCGCGCCAAACTCGAAACCGACTCGTGCGAGTGCTATCACATAATCCGCGATCAGCTTCGGCACTTTCTGAACAAATGAGTTCGTAGTCTTCTTGTCTCCGTAACCCACCAACTCGGCCTGTGTAGCGTTTGCGACAGACAGCGCAAATAAGCACAAATAAAATAAGTCTCTCCTTTATCTCAACTACCCTCGAAGTTGAAGCAAGCAAATCTTGTGTTTGTGCTTGAGGTTTAAAGGTGTCTGCGGATTGCTTCCGTTTGCGTTTTAATCACCGATAACGTGGGCACAGGTAATCGGTGATGCTTAGCGGTTGAACCAAAAGAGGAGATTTAGATTCAAATACCTTACCTCCTATCTGACGTGAAACAACATTCATTCCCAGTGACTCTTTAAGAGTAGTAGCTGGTTTGCCTTGAGATCCGAGAGCGTGGCGCCTCTTGTTTCTCATGTACGAGTCCTCAAAAGATCCTGATTTCAATCTTGAGCTAACGGCTTAAAGGGCGGTAGCTTGCTTTCCTCACGGTCAGCAACGGTGACAAACGACGATTAAGTCAGTCAAATAGAGCCACAAAAGCCACAAAAAACGCGAGTAATCATTCCAGATCATTGGAGCATTTCGTGAATACAGTTGAACGTCTCGCGAAACTTACGCCAAATAAACAGAGTCTGCTGGCCGTGTGGTTGGACCAGCACGAAAATGGATCCGGCGACGCTGCCGATGTGGATAAACAACTCGTGGCCTACGTCGTGATGAAGGATGGTGTGCGGGAAACTGCGCCGTTGCGCGAATATCTGAAAGGGCGAACGCCGGGTTACATGATTCCCGATACTTTCGTCCCACTCGACTCTTTGCCCCTCACGAAGAATGGAAAAATCGATCACGTGCGTCTCTCCGAGCTTTCAAAAACCAAACACAAGCTCGACGATAATTTCGTGGCGCCGAGAACGGAGCTGGAAGAAGAGATCGCAGGTATTTGGGTCGAGGTTTTGAAAGTAGAGCGTGTAAGTATCGACCACAACTTCTTCGATGTCGGCGGCCACTCTCTGCTGATGATGCAGGTGCAGCACAAGCTGCAAGAAGCGACGGGCAGCCGGATCTCAATAGTCGAACTTTTCATGCACCCGACCGTGCGAACTCTGGCTGCGTACCTTGACCAAAGACAGGGCACAGACGGCGATGGGGCCCAGGCGCAGGGCGAAGAGCTCGTGGCAGAGCGAGCAAAGAGACAGTCCGCTGCAATGCAACGGCGCAGAGACTTAATGAAAGACCTCAAGCGGTGATGAATAATACAGGACTGCAAAATGCAATCGATCACATAGCTATCGTCGGCATGGCCGGTCGGTTTCCCGGCGCAAAGAATCTCGACGAGTTTTGGCATAATCTGCGCGCAGGGGTCGAATCGATCACGCTCTTTTCCGACGAGCAGTTGCATGCGTCGGGAGTCTCGCCTGTGACGCTGCAGAACCCGGACTACGTCAAAGCGGCTGGGGTGCTGGACGACATCGAATTATTCGACGCACCGTTCTTCAACTTCACGCCGCGTGAAGCGGAAGTGACCGATCCGCAACAGAGATTCTTTCTTGAATGCGCCTGGCAAGCACTGGAGAACGCCGGTTATGTTGGCGAGAGGTTCAACGGCTCGATCGCCGTCTACGCGGGCGCGTCCATCAATGGCTACATGTTCCAGCTCTATGAGCGTCGCGAACTGCTGGACAATAACGGCGGTTTCCGCGCCCTGCTCGGCAATGACAAGGATTACCTGCCAAACTGGGTTTCGTACAAATTAGATCTGAAAGGTCCGAGCGTTAGTGTCCAGACTGGATGCTCGACCGCTCTTGTGGCCATCCATCTGGCCTGCCAGAGCTTGCTGAACTATCAATGCGATATGGCGCTGGCTGGAGGCGTCACTGTCTCTGTGCCGCACCAGATCGGTTACCTGCATCAACCGGGCGGCATTCAATCGCCCGACGGCCACTGCCGCGCATTCGATGCGAAGGCGGAGGGTGTCGTCAGCGGTAACGGCGTCGGCATCGTCGTCCTGAAGCGGCTCGAAGATGCTATTGCCGATCGAGACTATATCCACGCGGTGATCAGAGGCTCGGCGGTTAATAATGACGGCGCGTTGAAAGTCGGTTTCACTGCGCCCAGCGTGCAAGGGCAGGCCGAAGTGATTGCGTTGGCGCAGGCAATCGCCAGAGTTAAACCGGAAGACATCACGTATGTCGAAGCGCATGGCAGCGCAACGCCCATCGGTGACCCAATTGAAATCTCCGCCCTGACCAGGGCTTTCAAGCTCGCGCAAAAGAATGTCTGCGCGGTCGGCTCGGTCAAGACGAACATCGGCCACGCGGACGCGGCGGCCGGTGCGGCCGGTTTGATAAAGACGGTGCTGGCACTGCAAAACAAGATCATTCCACCGAGTCTTCACTTCAACCATCCCAACCCGCAGATTGATTTTGCCAACAGCCCTTTCTACGTCAACTCCGAGCCGGTCGCCTGGCCCTGCGGTCGCGTGCCGCGGGTGGCCGGGGTCAGTTCCTTCGGCATCGGTGGGACGAACGCGCACGTCATCGTCGAAGAGGCTATGCCGCCGCCGAGCGTCGCATCGGCCCGTCCGTGGCACTTGTTGGTGCTGTCGGCCAGAACCAGTACGGCGCTCGAGACTGTCACCGATAATCTGGTCGCATGGCTGGAACAGCACCCGGAAGCCAATCTCGCGGACGTGGCCTACACACTTCAGGTCGGGCGCAAAGGGTTTGACCACCGGCGCGCGTTGGTCTGCCGCGATGTGAACGACGCGCTTGAAGCCTTGCGCACGCGCGACCCAAGACGAATGCTGAACAGGGTGAAAGGCACGGACAAACGACCCGTCGTCTTTATGCTCTCGGGTGTGGGTGATCATTATGTTGACATGGGCCAGGAGCTTTATCGCGCGGAGCCAGTCTTCCGCGAGCAGCTTGATCGGTGCGCTCAACTGCTCATGCCTATCTTGCGGGAAGACATACGCGCCGTGCTCTATCCTGGCAACGACCTGACGAATTCCACCGAAGCCAACGCGTCCACACCGGATAAATGGACGAAGCCGGACCTTAATCTACGGCAGATGCTTCGACGCGGCTGCGTGCGGGAAGATGCGGCGGCGGCGCAAAGGTTGAACCACACGTCGGCAGCACAGCCTGCCCTGTTCAGCATCGAGTACGCATTGGCGCAGTTATGGATCAGTTTCGGTGTGCGACCGCAGGCGTTGATCGGGTATAGCCTCGGCGAGTATGTGGCGGCTTGCTTGTCGGGCGTGCTGACGTTGGAAGATGCTTTGACACTGGTCGCACAGCGCGCGAAGTTAATTGAGGAGTTGCCGTTCGGCGCGATGCTGGCGGTGCAACTCGCGGAAGTAGATGTGCTGCCTCTAATGGGCGCCGAGCTTTCGTTGGCTGCGGTGGACGGGCCTCAATTGTGTGTGGTTGCGGGGCCGGAACCGGCAACGGCCGCGCTTGAGCAACAACTGATCGCGCGCAACATCGCCACACGCCGGGTGCAGACTTCGCACGCCTTCCACTCGCAGATGATGGAGCCGATGACGCCGCGCTTCACGCAACTGATTGCGGACCTAGTGCTCAAGCGGCCCCGGATTCCTTACATCTCAAACGTCACCGGCGCCTGGATCACTGATACGGAAGCCACTACTCCGGATTATTGGGTGCGCCATTTGAAGCAGACCGTGAGGTTCGCCGATGGTCTCAGTCAGTTACTGCAGAAACCCGGGCAAGCCTGGCTGGAAATCGGCCCAGGTCAGACGTTGTGCAGCCTAATCCAACAGCACCCGCAACTCGATAAAGCGGCCGAGCAGGTGTTCCTGCCGACTCTGCCGCATTCGTATGATCGCCAGCCGGAGATGGCGCTCATGCTCAACACGCTGGCGCAACTCTGGCTCACTGACGTTGATGTAGATTGGCCCAAGTTTCACGCTCGAGAACAGCGGCAGCGGGTACCTTTGCCCACATATCCGTTCGAGCGTCAGCGTTACTGGATCAGCGCAGCGGAAGCGGATCCTAATCGCACAGCCAGGTTCGGACCCGAAGCTAACGGATCTGGACAAAGCCTCGGCACGGTGGCGCCGGCCGCCGCCAACAACGGGCAACCCGCGCTCGCGCATGGCGAAGACTACAAAACCGAGCGGTTCTCATCAGCACTCTATCCCCGCCCAAACCTGCGCACCGCTTATATTGCGCCCAGCACCCGGCTTGAGCAGCAACTGGCTGCTGTGTGGCAAGAGTTGTTCGGAATTCAGCAGATCGGCATCCATGACAGATTCCTCGACCTCGGCGGAAATTCACTGCTCAGCACTCAACTTGTATTGCGGCTGCGCGACAAGTTCGACCTCAATCTATCACTGCGCGCGGTCTTTGATGCCCCGACCATTGCGCAACTCGCTGTCATGATAGAGTTCAAGCGTCAAGCTCCTGAAGCAGAAGCGCAGACGCTTGCGCCATTATTACCTCTTGTCTCCAGCGCTAAGCCTCTGCCGCTCTCGTTTGCACAGCAGCGGCTCTGGTTCATGGATCAACTCGCTCCAGCCAATGCTGCCTATTACCTTCCTTTCGCCGTTCGTCTGTCGGGGCCGCTCAACCTGGTGGGACTAAAGCAGGCGTTCAGTGAAGTCATTCGCCGCCACGAAGTCCTGCGAACTACCTTCGTTATTGTAGATGAACAGCCGGCCCAGGTAGTTGGTCCGGCTTTCGACCTTCCATTGCCAACGATAGATTTGCAGCGTCTGAATCACACCGAGCAGGAAGCCTGCGTGCTCAAGTTAGCTACACAACATGCCATGGCCCCATTCGACTTGTCGCGTGGGCCATTGCTGCGGACCTCTTTACTGCGAATCAATGAGCGGGAGCACATACTCCTGGCAACGATGCATCACATCGTCGGCGACGGTTGGTCGCTGGGCCCGCTTGTCCGGGAAGTGGCGACCTTGTACGAAGCATTTTCGCAGGGCCGAAGCTCTCCGCTGCCCGAATTGGCGATTCAATATGCCGACTTCGCACGTTGGCAGCGAGACTGGCTGGCAGGTGCGCAATTACAAGAACAGTTGGCGTATTGGAAAAAGCAGTTGGGCGGCCGCTTGCCGGTACTGGCATTGCCGACGGACAGACCACGTCCGCCCGTGCAGCGTTTCAGCGGAGCGGTCGAGCAAATTATGTTGTCGCCGGAGTTGACCGCGCAGATCAAAGAGTTGAGTCGAACTGAAGGCGTGACGCTGTTTATGACCTTGCTGGCGGCGTTCCAGACCTTGCTTTACCAGTACTCCGGGGAACCAGATGTCGTCGTGGGAACGCCGGCAGCGAACCGAACGCGGCGGGAAGTCGAAGGCTTGATCGGCTTCTTCGTCAACCTCCTGGTCTTGCGCACCCAGTTGAGTGGCAATCCGACTTTTCTAGAGTTGTTACAACGGGTGAACGAAGTAGCGTTAGGCGCTTACGCGCATCAGGACTGCCCGTTCGAGTTGTTGGTAAGCGAACTGCACTTGGCGCGAGATTTGAGTTACCACCCGCTCTTCCAGGTGATGTTCAGTTGGAATGAACCCGGGTGGGGTGAGTTGGAGTTGCAGGGACTGGAAGTTAATGACGTGGCGATGGAGGTCCCCACATCACAGTTTGACTTGACGCTGACGGTAGGAGAGGAGCGGAGGCAACTATATGGCATCCTCCAATACAACACGGCGTTATTCGAGGAGGCCACCATCAGCCGGATGTTGGGCCATTACGAAGAATTGCTGCGCAGCGTGGTGCGGGAACCACAGCAGCGAGTATCGCGGCTATCGCTGCTGAACCGAGGAGAACGGCGACAGTTTGTTGCTGGAGTGGAATGAGACAGCGGTGGAGTAGCTTCGGCACTTTCTGAACAAATGAGTTCATAGTCTTCTTGTTGTCCGTAACTCATAGCTCGGCCTTGTGTAGCGTTCGTGACAGACAGCGCAAACGAGCACAAATAAAATCGGTCTATCCTTGATCTTCAGCGACCCCAGGTTGAAGCAAGCCATTCCCAGTGACTCTTTAAGAGTAGTAGCTGGTTTTACCTTGAGATCCAAGAGCGTGGCGCCTCTTGTTTCTTAGGTAGGCGTCCTCAAAAGATCCTGATTCCAATCTTGAGCTAACGGCTTAAAGGGCGGTAGCTTGCATTCTTCACGGACTACAAAATGACAAATGACGATGTGAACCTGGCGAGTAGCGCGCCTTCGAGAGGGTTCCTCCATCATCACCTGCTCGTGAGGGTTCTGATGGGCACGGTGACATTAGGCTTTTTAGCCGGCCTTTGTCTTCTGTCTATCCTGTCTCTGATCCCACCAGACATTCACCCTAACGCGCCACCAACCGAGTTCTCATCAGCGCGCGCGCGGGACTACCTGAAAGCTATCGCGGTGAAGCCACATCCGGTCGGCTCACCCGCACATGCGGAAGTGCGCGACTTTATCTTCGGTGAACTGGTGAAGCTGGGCCTACAGCCGCAATTGCAGAAGACAACTGCCGTCAATACCAACTGGGGCTCCGCTTACCACGCCGCTACTGTCCAGAATGTCGTCGCGAAACTCGAAGGAACTGCTAACACGCGCGCGGTCTTGTTGGTCGCACACTACGATGCGGCGCCTCATAGCCTGGGAGCCAGCGATGATGGCGCTGCGGTGGTGAGCTTGCTCGAAACTCTACGCGCCTTGAAAGCAAGCGCTCCTTTAAAAAACGATGTAATTTTTCTCGCTACCGATGGCGAAGAAATCGGGCTACTCGGCGCTCTCGCATTTGTTCAGCAGCATCCCTGGGCCAAAGACGTCGGAGTAGTACTGAATTTCGAAGCACGTGGAGACCACGGCCCATCAATCATGTTTCAAACAAGCGACGGGAATGATTGGTTGATTGACGAACTTGGTGAAACTGTAAGCCGGCCGGTTGCTAACTCACTCTCAGCCGATATTTACAAGCTCCTTCCGAACGACACTGACTTTACAGTTTTCAAACAGGCCGGCATGAACGGTTTGAACTTCGCTTACATCCAGGGTGTAGACTCTTATCACTCCCGTCTCGACAACCTGGCCAATCTCGATGAGCGCAGCCTGCAACATCATGGGATGTATGCACTCGCTCTTGCTCGTGGCTTTGGGAACTCAGATCTGAATGCGCCAATCAGCCGGAGTGAAGCTGTTTACTTCGACCTGTTCGGAAGAACATTGATCCATTACTCACGAACAACAGCGCTCGTGCTGGCGATTCTCATAGCGCTCATCACCGTTGGCACGATCGGTTTGGGTTTAAGGCGAGGACTAATGACGTTGTCAGGTCAGGTCTGGGGATTTCTCGCCCTGTTGCTCAGCATGATTTCCGCGATATTGCTCGTGACGTTTGTTTTGTGGGCGCTCTTTACATTCGCGGGTTCACGAGCGTCCTTCCAGCAGGGAGATACATGGACAAACCATCTGTACCTCATTGGCTTCGTTCTTTTGGCCGTTGCCGCCACTGCCGTTGTCTACGGCCTGTTCAGAAAAAAGGTGAGCGTTGACAACCTGGCGACCGGCGCGCTCCTCTGGTTTTTGCTTTTGCTGATTGTCTCGCACATTTATTTTCCGGGTGGGAGTTACCTGCTGGCATGGCCGCTTTTGTTTGCGCTCATCGCCTGGGTTCTTAAGTTCACTTTGCCGGCGGGGAAGTTGTCTTTAACTAAATTCTCTCTCATTTCCGCGGTCTGCGCAGTGCCCGGCATCATCTTGATATCGCCACTGATTTATCAGACCTTTGTCGGTATCGGAATCAGTCAGACGAGTTTACTCGTAGTTCCCCTGACACTGCTGCTGGGACTGTTGCTGGTTAACTTCGAGCTGATGGCAAGTAGTTTCAAGTGGTTGTTACCAGCCGCTTCGACGTTGGCTGCTGTTTGCTTCATAGCGGCGGCTCTCTTGCAAACAGATTTCAGTCCGCAGCAGCCCAAAGGCGACGAAATCTTTTACGCGCTGAATGCCGACACGGGTAAGGCTGTATGGGCCAGTAGTGATGCACGTCCGGATGAATGGACTTCTCAATTTCTCTCTACTGATACCCCCGCGGCGCCGCTGGATGATTATCTTCCCGGGGTAAACGGGCAGGTCTTTCTACAACAGCCCGCTCCGGCTGCAACCCTGGCCGCGCCGGAGATCAAGGTCCTGGAAGATCAGGTTCAAGAGCAAACCAGATCCATACACATGCGCGTCATCTCAGCTCGAGAGGCTGCGACGCTCTTTATCTACTCCGGAACTGAGTTCTCCGAAGCATTTGTTAACGGTCAACCACTGACTAAAGGACAAGACGCGCCAGCCTGGAAGAAGGACCAGATGCTGGTTTACTGGGCGCCTCCTCGAGAAGGTATCGAATTGCTTCTCAAGACTAAATCTTCCGAGCCGCTGATCGTGAAGGTGGTGGATCAGTCATTTCAATTACCTGAGCTAGCGAACGTAACAGTGAAAGACAGACCGAATTACATCGTACCGGCGCCCTTCAGTTACAGCGATTCAACTTTCATCAGTAAGAGTTTCTCTTTGCCCCTCGCGCCGGCCACGGTTAGTAACATTACGAGTCATTAGAGTCAGAAAAGTCTGATTTTCTCTGTGCAACCTCTGTGTTCTCTGTGTCTCTGTGGTGAGTTTTGCTGCGAATTCAGTTAACCACAGAGACACAGAGAACACAGAGGTTGCACAGAGAGGAGCGAAAAGGGTTTGGTCAAAAAGATCGTTTAAACCGACTTACCAGGAGTGTGGCTATGAGTGACTTGCAGTTAATCGATGCTGTGAAGACAGGTCAGCTTGCTAAGGTTGACGAAGCATTGAACGCAGGCGCCGACATCCAGCAGCAGGATGAGCAGGGATGGACGCCCTTAAACTGGGCAGCGGGCAGCGGAAGCGTGGAAATCGTGGGCCTGCTGCTTAATCGCGGAGCCGACGTTTTTCGGACGGGCCAGGATCAAAGAACGCCTTACATGATTGCAGTGGCGGCAAAACATGTCGACGTCGCTCGACTGTTGAAAAAAGCCGAGCAGGCGGTAAACGGAGCGAGCGGTGATTCCACATCCAGGGATTATGCTCGGGCTTATTTGCTCGGGGAACTAAGGAAGTTCAGTGATTGGCGTGAAGAGAAGATCAATTGGAAGGAAACTAATCTTGCGAATGAGAATGGAAATAGCCGCGAGCTATCTGACGACGACGTCGTCTTCCTGCAGCAGGATTTCACTGTCACCGAGCTTATTTGGCCCGGCGAAAACGTCATCTTCAATCGAATCACGCCGGAGTGGGTAGATTTTTGCTCGCAAGAGTTGCAGTTCAAAGTTCCTGACGACTTTGACCTGATAGCCTCAACCCCATCAGCCAAAACGGCCGAAGCCAGCTAAGCGAAATTCGGGTCAGATGAATCTCGAACACACCACGCTCGTCGAACTCTTGCGTGTACGTGCTGAGTCCCAGCCCGACAAGAATGCCTACACATTCTTGAGCGACGGGGAAACAGAGGAAACCACTCTGACTTATGGCCAGTTGGACCAACGAGCAGCCGCGATCGGCGCTCGGCTACAGAGTCTAAGCGCCAAAGATCAGCCTGTTTTATTACTCTACCCACCTGGGCTCGAATACATCGCAGCCTTTTTCGGTTGCCTCTACGCGGGAGCGGTGGCCGTCCCTGTGTATCCACCAACGTCGGAACGGTCTCTGCCGCGGCTCTGGTCCATTGTCAAAGATGCCTGTCCTCGAGTGGCGCTCACCACTACTCCAATTCTTTCCAAACTCGAGCAAACGTCCGGCTCGCCTAAGCTGCGAACGCTGGAGTGGCTGACAACTGATAATCTCGATATCGCTATTGCCAGCCAGTGGCGGAGTGAACGCTTGCCGGGCGAGTCGCTGGCATTCGTTCAGTACACTTCCGGATCCACGGCCACGCCCAAGGGTGTCATGCTCACCCACGACAACCTCTTACAGAACCAGCGCATGATTCAGATTGCCTTCGAGCAAACTGAGCAGTCGATCATCCTGGGCTGGTTGCCGCTCTACCACGACATGGGTCTGATCGGAAACGTGCTGCAATCAATGTACTGTGGTGCGCCATGCATTTTGATGTCGCCGCTCAGCTTTTTGCAAAGACCAGCGCGCTGGCTCCAGGCGATCTCACGTTACCGCGCTACCACTAGCGGCGGCCCTAACTTCGCGTATGACCTGTGTGTG
>Ga0134124_10001603_pt1 | contig 18214 bp, 22 predicted proteins | sample KB304_FD_96880 | JGI IMG/M metagenome (GOLD analysis project Ga0134124, IMG submission 96880) | Terrestrial soil microbial communities without Nitrogen fertilizer from Kellogg Biological Station, Michigan, USA - KB3-0-4 | ecosystem: Environmental > Terrestrial > Soil > Unclassified ...
ACCCCCAGCGCATCGCCGGAGTCCTCTCCCCGGTCGTCACGCCCTTCAAGGCCGATCTCTCGCGCGACGCCCAGCGGTTCGGGCGCCAGTGCCGCTGGCTGCTGTCGCAGAACGTCGGCCTGGCCGTGTTCGGGACCAACTCGGAGGCGAACTCGCTGTCCGTCGAGGAGAAGATCGAGCTGCTCGATCGGCTGGTGGGCGCGGGGGTCGACCCGGCGCGCATGATGCCGGGCACCGGCTGCTGCGCGGTCACCGACTCGGTGCGGCTGACCGCGCACGCGGTGAAGCTGGGCTGCGGCGGCGTGCTGATGCTGCCGCCGTTCTACTACAAGGGCGTCAGCGACGAGGGCCTCTTCCGGAACTTCGCGGAGATCATCGAACGGGTTGGTGAAGCGCGGCTGCGCGTGTACCTCTACCACATCCCGCCGGTCGCCCAGGTACCGATCACGCTCGGCCTCGTGGAGCGTCTGCTGAAGGCCTATCCCGCGCAGGTCGCCGGCATGAAGGACAGCGGCGGCGACTGGAAGAACACGCAGGCGTTCCTCGACGCGTTCGCCAAGGGCGGCTTCGACGTCTTCCCCGGCGCCGAGACGTTCCTGCTGCAGGGCATGCGGAATCACGGCGCCGGCTGCATCAGCGCCACGGCCAACGTGAACCCGGCTGCGATCGCGCGCCTGTACGATACCTGGCAGGCCGCCGACGCCGACGCGCAGCAGGCGCGGCTGGACGTGATTCGCGGCATCTTCGCCAAGTTCCCGATGATCCCCGCGCTCAAGGCGGCCGTGGCGCACTACGGCGGCGACGCCTCCTGGGGGACGGTGCGGCCGCCGCTGGTCGCGCTGACGCCCGAGCAGTCGCGCGCGCTGGTGACCGAGCTCGACGCCAAGGGCTTCACGATGCCGGGGCTGCGCTGATGAGCGCCAAGCCGGTCGTCTTCGAGTTCGGCATGGGTGTGGACGTCCACGGCCTCGATGGCACCAAGGCGGCGTGTCGGGCCGTGTCGGACGCCATCCGCCACTCCAGCCTGCCGCTCTTCGCGGATGTGCGGGCGCGCGGCGGCAAGATGCTCGTCGACGTGACGGTCGGCATTCCCGATCCGACGTCCATCGACATCGAGCGCGTGCGCAAGGAGCTGCCGCACGGCGAGGTGACGGTGCGCCCGGTCGTCGGCGGCCTCAAGGTACCAGGCTCCGACACGCTCATCGCCTGCGTCGCCATCACCGTCAGCATGGTCGAAGGATCCCAAGCATGAGTGGCCTCGGCCTCAAGCGCCTGCAGCACCTGGTGCTCTGGGTGGCCGATGTCGAGCGCAGCGTGCGCTTCTACTGCGAGGTCATCGGCTTCGAGGTCCAGCGTCGCTACCCGAACGCGGCCTTTCTGACGATCCCGGGCTCCGGCGACGATCACAACCTCGGGCTGTTCGAGCAGCCGGGCGTGCGCCCGCCCGATGAGGGCGTGGCGCGCATGTATCACGCGGCGTGGGAGGTCGGCGAGCTGACCGATCTGGCCCGGGCCAAGCAGCGCCTGATCCAGACGCGCTCGCTCGTCGGCTCCTCGGATCACGGCACCAGCCTGTCGCTCTACGCGAAGGATCCCGACGGGCTCGAGTTCGAGATCTTCTGGACGGTGCCCGGCGGCGCGCCGGCGGGCACGCGCCCGCTCGACCTCGAAGGCGAGCTCACCCGCCGCGGCCTCGCTGTTCACTAGGCACGGGTTGCACCGATATCGAGGAGCGCCACGGCTCCGCCGGGGCGCTCCGAGCCGCCCGGGGGGCTTGGAGGCCATCTCGGGGCCCCCATAAGGAGAAACATGCGACTCAGTGGGAGAACCGCGCTCATCACCGGCGCCAGCCGCAACATCGGCCGTGCCATCGCGCTGGCGTTCGCGGCCGAGGGCGCCGATCTGCTCCTCAACACGCGGGTCAACGGCGAGGAGCTGGCGGCCGTCGCCGCCGAGTGCCGGAAGGCCGGCGTACGCGTGGTCACCGCGCTCGCCGACGTCGGTGACGCCGCCGCGGTCGAGGCGATGGTGGCGCGCGGGCTCGCCGAGCTCGGCGCGCTCGACGTGCTCGTCTGCAACGCGGCCATCCGTCCGCACAAGAGCCTCACGGAGACGTCGGTGGAGGAGTGGCACCACGTGCTCGGCGTCAACCTGCACTCGGCCTTTTACCTGTCGCGCGCGGTGGTGCCGGCGATGAAGACGCGCGGGCGCGGCAGCATCATCACGCTCGGTGGGCTCTCCAGCCTGACCGGGCGGCCGAACACGGCGGCCGTCACGACGGCCAAGACGGGGCTGCTCGGACTCGTGCGGGCGCTCGCCGCCGAGCTCGGGCCGTTCGGCATCCGCGCCAACATGGTGATGCCCGGCTTCATCGACACCGAGCGGCGCTACGCCGAGTGGTATCCGGAATTCAAGAAAGCGCCGCCCGGCTCGCCGGAGCAGCTCAAGCAGATCCCGCTGGGGCGGCTGGGCCGACCGGAGGACATCGCCGACGCGTGCGTGTTCCTCGCCAGCGATGCCTCCGCCTACGTGACCGGCGACACCATCCGTGTCATGGGTGGGCGCTTCATCGGCTGATCCCGGAGTGACTTCGGCCCCCGTCGGCGACACCACGCGAGTGACGCTGGGCGAGCTCTACCGCGGCTTCTTCACCGCCGGCGCGCGCGGATTCGGCGGCGCGATGCCGTGGGCCCGGCGGATGCTCGTCGAGGAGCGGCGCTGGCTCACCGCCCAGGAGTTCATCGACGTCTTCGGGCTCTGCAACTTCCTGCCCGGCCCCAACATCGTCAACGTCTCGGTCGTGGTGGGGGCGCGATTCGGCGGTGTCCGCGGTGCCGTCGTCGCCTTCCTGGGGCTCCTGACGCTGCCGTTCGCCGTCGTGCTGACGCTGGCGGTGCTCTACTCGCGCTTCGGCCACTGGCCGGGCATCGACGCGCTGTTGCGCGGCGTCGGCGCCGCGGCGGGCGGACTGGTGCTCGCCACCGGGCTCAAGATGGCCGAGGGGCTGCCGCGGACCGCGCTGGCCGTCGGCTTCCTGCTCGTGGCCTTCGCGGCGATCGGCCTGCTACGCTGGCCGCTCGTGCCCGTCCTGTTCACGCTGGCCCCGCTCAGCGTGCTGGCCGCCTGGCTCCGCCGCGCGTGAGCCCGCTCGTCACGATCGCGCTGCGCTTCGTGGTGCTCTCGCTCGTCGCGGTCGGCGGCGTCACCAGCGTGCTGCCCGAGGTGCATCGCGTCGCGGTGGACGTGCACCACTGGGTGACCGACGCCGAGTTCACCCAGATGTTCGTGATCGCCCGCGCCGCGCCCGGCCCCAACATGCTCCTGGTGACGCTGATCGGCTGGCACGTCGCCGGATTGCCGGGGGCGCTGGTGGCGACCGCGGCGATGTGCGTGCCGTCGTGCACGCTCAGCTATTTCGCCGCGCACGCCTGGCAGCGCTTCCGCGGTGCCCCCTGGCGCCGGGCGGTGGAGGCGGGGCTGGCGCCGATCACCGTGGGCCTCGTGCTCGCCACCGGCTGGCTGGTCGCGCGCGGGGCGCCGGGCGGGTGGGTCGCGTACAGCATCACCGCCGTCACCACGGCCCTCGTGCTGTTCACGCGCATCAATCCGTTCTGGCTGTTTCTCGCCGCCGGCGCGCTCGGTCTGCTGGGCCTGGTCTAGCTGGATTGCGGACTGGGCGCGGCGGCTCGCCGCCGTGTCGCCCCCGCAATCTGAAGGTTGACTTGACCAGGACAATTAAGTACACCTAACAGCGGCGAGCACCGCTGTTCGATTTCGACATGGCGATCAACCAGGTCAACCAGGCCGTCCCCGAGCACGCCGCCGTCGTCGCGCTGACGAGCTGCTACCACAATCTCCTGCGCCAGTGGGCGGACGCGTGAGCCGATGATCCGAACGCTCGGTGCACTGCGGCTGATGCTGGCGGTGAGCCTGGTCCTCGCCGGCGGTGCGGCCTCGGCGGCGCCGGCCGGCCCGCCGGGCACGAGCGCGCAGACGATCCTGCACATGCTCGACTACGTCGGCGTGGACTATCCGGGCGCCGTGAAGGACGGCAAGGTGCTCGACGAATCCGAGTTCAGGGAGCAGATCGACTTCGTGACCCAGGCCATCACGATGCTGGGCGAGCTGCCCGACCGACCTGAGCGAGCCGCGCTGGTGGAGCAGGCCCGACGGCTGCGGTCGCTGGTGCAGGCCCGGGGCCCGGCCGAGGACGTCACCCGCCTGGTCGGCGAGATCCGTGGGGCGGTGGTCAAGGCGTACCAGGTGCCGGTGGCCCCGGCGCGCCCACCCGACTTGCGCGCGGCCCGTGACCTCTACGCCGCGCGCTGTGCCGCCTGCCACGGCGCCGAGGGACGTGCCGACGGACCGGCCGCCAAGGGGCTGGATCCGGCGCCGAGCAACTTCCAGGACCGCGAGCGCCTCGACCGGCTCAGCGCGTACGCCCTCTACAGCACGATCGCCCTCGGCGTGCCGGGAACGTCGATGACCGCGTTCGCCGATCTCTCCGATGAGCAGCGTTGGGGACTGGCGCTGCACGTCGCCGGCCTCGCCGACGGGCCGAGCGAGCGCCAGCGCGGAGCCGCGCTGTGGGAGCGAAGGCGCCGCCCCGCGGTGTTCCCCGATCTCTCCGCCCTCGCGACGGCTACCGCCGCCGAGACGAGGGCGCGCCACGGCGAGGACGGTGCCGCGCTGCTCGCCTATCTGCGTTCGCGGCCGGATCTCCTCGCTCAAACCGGCGGCGACGCCCTGGCCCGCAGCGTGCGGCTGCTCGGCGAGAGCCTCGACGCATACCGGGCGGGCCGCGCGCGCGAGGCGCAGGACCTCGCCGTGTCCAGCTACCTCGACGGCTTCGAGCTGATCGAGGCGAGCCTGGACGCGGTCGACCGGACGCTGCGCGGGACGGTGGAGACCGAGATGATCCGTTACCGCGCGATGCTGCGCGACGGCGCGCCGGTACCGGCCGTCGAGGCGCAGGCCGCCCGCCTGCAGGAGCTGCTGGGCGACACCCGGCGTGTGCTGTCGGAGACCGGGCTGTCGGGATGGGCCGCCTTCGTGAGCGCGTTCTTCATCCTGCTGCGCGAAGGGCTGGAGGCCGTGCTCGTCGTCGCGGCCATCATCGCGCTGCTGGTGCGCGCGGGCCGGCGCGACGGCCTGCCGGCCGTGCACGGCGGCTGGATCGCCGCGCTGGCCCTGGGAGCGCTGACGTGGGTGGTGGCGTCCTACGTCGTCACGATCAGCGGCGCCACCCGCGAGGTCACGGAAGGCGTGACCGCGCTGGCCGCGGCCGCGATCCTGCTCTACGTCGGCTTCTGGATGCACGACAAGTCGCACGCGCGGCGCTGGCAAGGCTACGTGCAGGGCCGGCTCTCGGGAGCGTTGAGCCGCGGCACCACCTGGGGCCTGGCCGGCGTGTCGTTCCTGGCCGTGTACCGCGAGGTTTTCGAGACCGTGCTCTTCTATCAGGCGCTGTGGCTGCAGACCACGCCCGGCAGCGAGCACGCGCTCCTCGGCGGGCTCGCCGCCGCGGCGGTGGCGCTGGCGATCCTGTCCTGGCTCATCGTGCGCGGAGGGCTGCGCCTGCCGCTCGGCGTCTTCTTCGGCCTGACCTCGATCGTGATGGCCGCGCTGGCGATCGTGCTGGCGGGCAAGGGGATCGCCGCGCTGCAGGAGGCGGCGATCCTGGCGCACCACCCCATCGCCGCGCCGAGCGTGCCGCTGATCGGGCTCTATCCCGATCTCCTCAGCGTGATGCTGCAGGTGGTGCTGGCGGCGACGATCGTGGCCGGCTTCACGTGGCGCTCACGCGCCGTCCGCCGCGAGAGCTGAGTCTACTTCGTCCCGAGCTTGGTGGGGTCCAGCTTGTCGAGCTCGCGCACCGCTTGCTCCCGCACCTCGTTGTGCTCGGAGGCCCGCTTGAACGCCTCCCGCGCGCCGGTCGGGTTGTTGAGGCGTAGCCGGACCACGCCGAGGTTGAACCACGTCTTGCCGTCGTCGCGCAGCCCCACCGCGCGGGTGAACGACTTCTCGCTGGCCGGCAGGTCGTTGCGCTCGTAGTAGGTCCGCGCCAGGAGCAGCCACACCTCGGGCGCGGTGCTGTTGGCGCCGGCCAGCGCCTCGAGATGGGGCAGGGCGGCGTCGCGCTGCCCCTTCTCGTAGAGCATGAAGGCCAGGCGCAGCCGCACGTCCTGGCTCTCGGGCCGGAGCGCGAGCGCCTTGTCGAAGGCGGCGCGCGCGTCGTCGACGCGGCCGAGGTGCTCGAGGGCCAGGCCGAGATCGCGGTGAGCGGCGAACGAGGCGGGATAGCGCTTCACCACGTTCGCGAAGGCATCGGTGGCCTCGTCCCACGCTGAGCGGCCCATCGCCGACTGGCCGAGCAGATACCAGGCGAGCAGGTGGTCGGGGTACTGCGCGATCGCGTCCTTGGCGAGCTGCGTGGCGCGCGCGTAGTCCTTGGCCTCGGCCGCCTGCACGGCCTGGCGGTACAGCGCGAAGGCCGGATCGTCGGTGAGCGTCTGCGCGTGCGCGGTGCTCGCGACGGCGGTGGCGACGAGGGCGCCGACGATCCAGCGTCTCATCGGTCGGTCAGCTCGAACCGCACGGGCAAGGTGGCCCACACCGTTACCGGGGTGGGGCCGCGCCGGGCCGGCTCGAACTGCCATTGCTTGACCGCCGCCATCGCGGCGTGGTCGAGATCGCGATGACCCGCCGAGCGCTTCACGATGACCTGACCGACGCGGCCCGTGCTCAGGACTTCCACGCTGAGCAGCGTCACGCCCTGAGCGCGGTCGCGGATCGCGCGGTCGGGATACTCGGGCTTGACCTGATAACCGCCGCCGAGCGGCCGGGCCAGCGCCGTCAAGCCGGTGCCCAACGCCGCGACCTGCGAGGACGCCGCACCCGTCTCCGCCATGCCCTGACCCCGTGGACCGGAGGCGCCGCTGCCAGCCGCGCTGCCCGGCCCCGGCGCCACCAGCAGATCGCCGCTCGCGAAGAGCCGTCCGGCGCCGGCGGGGGCGCCGACCACGGGGCCCGGCGCCGACGGCATCGTCGAGGGCACGAATGTGCCGTCCACGCTCGGCACCGTCGCGCGGGGCGGGGCCGGCGAGTCCAGCAGGTTGGGCGTCACCTGCGGCGGCGCCTCGACCGGCGTGGGCGCGGGCGCCGGCGGCACCACCCGCGGCGGCGCCGGCGTGGCCCGCGGCGGGGGCGGTGATGGAGGCGGCGGCTCGGGCGTCGGCATCCGTACGATCTCGATCGCCACCGCCGGACGCGGCGAGAGATCGATCGACGTGCCCGCCCGCGAGACCGCCATCAGGCCGGCCGCGTGCACGCCGAGCGAGGCGATCAGCCACCAGGCGAAGACGCGATCGGTCACCGTGGCGCCGCCTCGGGTCGGATCGCGATGGCCATGCGCGTCACGCCGGCCGTGCGCACCTCGTCGAGCACGTCGACGACGCGACCGTGCGCCACCGCCTCGTCGGCCGTGATGACGATCGCGACCATCGGGTTGGCGCCCACCAGCCCGCGCAGCCGCTCGGCCAGCATCGTGCGTGTCACCGGCTGACGGTCGAGATAGGCCTGACCGTCGCGCGTCACCGTGATGGCCGCCGTCTCGGCCGGCGGCGTGGTGCCGCTGGTGGCGCGCGGCAGGTTGACGGGCAGCCCGCGGTACACCGTCATCGACAGGCTAGCCATCATGAAGAACACCAGCAGGAAGAACACGACGTCGATCATCGGGATGATCTCGATGCGGGCACGCTTGCGTTCGCGCCGCCGCAGGATCATGCGGTGGCGACCGGCTCGCCGTGGGTGGCCGTCTCGGCGAGCAGCAGCTCGAGGCGGGAGCCGTAGCGCTCGATCGTGTCGAGCATGGCGTCGATCCGGCTGTTGAAGAAGTTGAAGGGCACCAGCGCCGCGATGGCGACGCCGAGGCCGGCCGCCGTCGCGATCAGCGCCTCGCCGACGCCGCCGGTGATGGCGTTGGGCGAGTTCATGCCGGTCTGGGCCATGACGCCGAACGCGCTGATCATGCCGGTCACGGTGCCGAGCAGCCCCAGCAGCGGCGACAGCGTGATGATGGTGTCGAGGACCGGCAGGAATCGCTTGAGGCGCGCCGTTTCCGCTCGCGCCATCGACTCCATGGCCAGGGTGGCCGCCGGGTTGCGGTGACGGATGCCGGCCGCCAGCACGCGCGCCGCCGGTGAGCGCGAGGCCTCGCCGAGGCGACAGGCATCGTCCCACTTGCCGCCGGCGGCGCGCGCCAGCACGACCTCGGGATCCGTGCTGCGACCCAGCCCCCGCCAGGCCCACGCGCGCTCGAGGATCACGGCCAGGGCGACGATGGAGCAGGCGGCCAGGGGGATCATGACCGGGCCACCCTTGACGAGCAGGGCGAGGATCGCGCTCATCGCGCGATCCCCGCCGACATCCACGGACGTCGCATCTGAGCCTCCGTCGAGCATCGGCGCGGTCGGCGCCGGATCCGTGGCTGGCTGGCCGGGCCGTGACGCCGGGCGGGCTGGCTGGCTACTTCGTCAGGATCAGCTTGTCCGACTTCGTCACCCGCAGGTGATACTCCTGCCCGCGATGGACGATGACGATCTCGCGCTCACGTTGCAGCAGGGTCTCGGTGTCGATCCGGCGCGGCCGCCCTCGTCGGGCCCGGGCATCGTCCGCCACCGACTCCGGCTGCATGCGCGATCCTCCCTCGCTGCCCTGTTTCGTCACCCTGTATCGAGTTCGTTAGGGTTACCTAATATCGAGCGTGCTGTCAAGCGGCTTCGGGCGCCGTCAGCGACCGGCCCGCTCCAGGTAGTCGATGACGTCCCGCCTATCGTCGCCCTCGGTCAGCGGCGGCATGCCCATCTCGGTGCCGGGGAGGTAGGCCTGGGGGTCCGCGAGGTAGGCGTCCAGCGTCGTCCGCGTCCAGACGAGACGCGCACGCCGGCCTCGATCATGGCTGGGGAGAACCGGAACCCGGGCAGCGTGCCCGCCCGGCGGCCGAGCACGGCGCGGAGGGTGGGGCCGGGGAGCGTGGCCTCGCCGGACACGACGGAGTGGCAGGCGAAGCAGCGCTGGAAGACGCGCTCACCACGCACGGGATCGGCGCGCGCGACGAACACCACCGCGAGCAGGGCGGCCGCGGCGACGAGGGCCGCCGCCGGCGCCCTCACTTCGTCCGGTAGACGACCAACCGGTCGGCGCCGGACTCGGGAGCCCACACCTCGCCCGGGCGTCCGAGGATCTGGCGCACGTTGGCTCCGCGGCGATCGCTCGGGAACGTCGCGAACGTCTCGCTCCGGGGATCGAAGCGCACCATGGCGTTGGCGCTCCACTCACTCAGCCACACCATGTCCTGGTCGTCGACGTAGACGGCGTAGGCCCGCGGCGTGTCGCCCGGCAGCTTCCAGGTTTTCCAGTCGTTCGTCTTCGGGTCGTAGCGGCTGACGTTGCCGGAGTTCCACTCGCTGACCCAGATGCGCCCCTTCGAGTCCGACCACACGCGGCGGGCGCCCTGGCCCTTGGTGGGCGGGTCGACGACCGTCGCGGCGCCGGTGTCGAGATCGACGCGGGCGATATGGCTGCCGGCGAGCGAGGCGTAGTAGACGGCCCCCTCGGGCGTCGTGGCGATGCCGTACGGGCCCCGCCCCCGGGGCGCGTCCCAGACTCTCATCTCGCCCGTCTTGGGATCGAGCCGCCCGTAGATCCCGTTCTGGCCGGTGAACCAGATACGCCCCCGACGGTCGAACGTCAGCGTGTTGAGATTGACGTAGCCGCGTCCGTCCGGCAGCGGCCAGCTCTTGACCTCGCGGGTCTGCGGGTCGACGCGGACGATCGCATTGGTGCCACCTTCGGTGACCCACGGCGCGCCGTCGGGGCCGATCACGACGCCGTGCGGCGCGGCGCCCCTGCCGAGCGGGACGAGGTCGACCTTGCCACTGGCGGGATCGAGCCGCCCCAGCTTGCCGTCGCGCTGGGCCGTGTACCAGACGATGCCGTCGGCACCGACGGCGACGTCATGCGGGTGACCGCCCCCCTGGGGAGCTCGTAGGTCTGGATGCGCACCTCGGCGTGGGCGAGAGCGGGGAACACGAGCAGGGCGACGGCGAAGGCATGCACGACGCGGCGCATGACGCCTCCTCAGAATCCGAGGAAGTCGCGGAGGGCGGCCAGCACCGCCTCCGGATTGTCCTCGTGGAGGGTGTGGACCGCCCGCGGGATCTCGACGAGGCGGCCGTGCGGCAGCTCCTTGGCCATCCGCTCGGCGACGTCGCGGTCGAGCACGGTGCTGTGCTCGCCCCGCAGCACGAGCGTCGGCGGCGTGATCGTGCGCAGTAGCGCCCACCAGTCCACGTCGCCCGTCGTCCGGCGTGTCTTGACGCTCGGGTGCCACTTCCAGACGAGCGCGCCGTCGGGCTGTTGGCGCAGGCTGTGCGACGCCACCCAGCGGTAATAGTGGATGCCCGGGAAGGGGTTGCCGCGGTAGAGATGCTGGGCGGCCTGCTCGATGCTGTCCCAAGCCTCGGGCTCGGGCGGCCCCGATGCCGGCGCGCTCGCCTTGGCGCTGATCTCCGGGCCGATGTCGACGACGACCAGCTTCTGCACGCGCGCGGGCTGCTTCGAGGTGAAGTACATCCCGTTGCGGCCGCCCATCGACAGCCCGATCAGCACCAGCGAGGCCAGACCGAGCTGGTCGACGACGCCGGTGAGGTCGTCGAAGGCCACGACGGGGTTGTAGACGTCGGCCGGGTCGCTGTCGCCGTGGCCGCGCTGGTCGAGCGCGTACACGTGGAAGTGCGGCTGCAGCGCGATGCTCAGCGTGTCCCAGGCGTGAGCGTGCCCGGTGAAGCCGTGCAGGAGCAGCAGCGGCGGCCGTCCGTCGCCCCCCCAATCGAGCAGGTGCAGGCGCAGTCCGTTGACGACGAGGTCGCGCTCGGTCGGTCGCAGAAGGTTCATGGGCCCGAGGATACCAGGTCGCGCTACGAACGGCGGCGGCCGCGCCCGGACAGCGCGCGGGCCACGTCGCCGACCGCCGCGATGAGGGGCGAGGCGGCGCGCTGCTGGTGATCGCGGCCGCGGCGGTGCTCGCGACGTTCCGGTGGCAGGCGCACGTCCGCGAGACGACGAGCCGCGTCGAGGCCGCGCCGAGCCGCGGACGCTTCGTTCGAGCGGCGGATGTCCAGATCTTCGTGCAGGAGCTCGGGCCGTCGGGAGCACCGGTCGTGCTGTTCGTCCACGGGATGGGTGCCTGGAGCGAGCTCTGGCGGGAGACGCTCACCGCCACCGGCGCGGCCGGCTTCCGCGCCGTGGCCATGGATCTGCCGCCCTTCGGCTACTCCGAACGGCCAGCGCCGGGCGCCTACGGCCGCCAGGATCAAGCCCGGCGCATCCTGGGAGTCATCGACGCCCTCGGAGTCAAGCAGGCGACGCTCGTCGGGCACTCGTTCGGCGGCGGCCCCACGATGGAAGCCACCCTCCTGGCGCCCCCGCGCGTGCGGGGCCTGGTGCTGGCCGATGCGGCGATCGGTCTCGATGCCGAAGCCGGCGGCGGCGCCGGCCCCGCGCTGGTGCTACGCGCGCGGCCGCTTCGCAACGCCCTCGTCGCCGCGACCGTCACCAATCCGCGGCTCACGCGTTGGCTGCTCACCCAGTTCGTCGCCGACCCCGGCGCGGTGACCGACGCGCGCGTCCATCTGCTGCGGGCGCCGCTGATCGTGCAGGGCGCCACCGATGGCTTCGGCGACTGGCTGCTGGACTTCCTCACCTCGCGGGAGATCGCGCTCAGCGTCCACGCCGATGCCTACCGAACCCTGGCGCTCCCCACGCTCGTCATCTGGGGCGACCGGGACGCCACCACGCCGCTGGCGCAAGGCCAGCGGCTCGCGCACCTGATCGCGGGCGCGGAGCTGGCGGTCATGCCGGGCATCGGCCACATGCCGCAGATCGAGGACGCCGCTCAGTTCAATCGCCTCCTCCTCGCATTTCTCCAGAAGTCCTAGTCACCAAACAGCCGCTGCCACCACTGGCGTCCGTCCGGTCGGCGCGCATCGCCGCCCACGGTGCCGATCCGACGGCGGATGTCCTCGATGGACCAGCCGGTGAGCGAGGCCAGCGTGGCGGCCTCCTGCTCGGCCCGGGCGCGGAGCGACTCGCGATAGCGCCGGCCGGCCTCGCAGGCGCCCTCGCCGGTGAAGGCGTGGCGGAGCACGAAGCGCCCCTGGTAGTTGGCGCGATCGGCCGTCTCCTGGAAGACGAGGTCGTCGGGGAAGCGCGCGGCGTCGTAGCGGACGTGCAGGCGCGTGACGAACGTGTTCACCGGGACGGGCCCCCGCGGCCGAGCGGAGCCCCCGTCGCTCTCCGGGAGCCAGAAGACGCCCAGCTTGCGCAGCTCCTCGGGGGGACAGCGGATCCGCCGCGCACGGGTCGCACCAGCTCATGTCGCAGGCGTATTCGAGGAACACCGCGCGCATGTCCTCACGGCGGACCTGCTCGGCGAACATCGCGCGATAGAAGCTCGGAAACTCTTCCTTGACGTACGCGGGCACCTCCATGCCGGTGGGCAGCCGCACCGTGCGGTAGTTCGTCGTTTCCACGCGCCCCTTGCGCGTGAGCGCGAAGACGAACAGCTCCTGGGGGCCGTCGGCGTTCACGGTGCCGAGCCGGATGGGCAGCATGAACTTCGGCGACTCGAACGCCATCGGCAGCGGCCGGAGGTAGGTGACGCCGAGCTTGGCCTGCTCCTTGAGATTCACGCGGGCGACGAAGAACTTCATGCCTTGCTTGAGGTAGCTGCCGAGCACCGGGGAGACACCGGCCGGCAGGCGGTAGCCGCTGTCGCGCAGCCAGGTCTCCAGGCCGGCGCTCTCGCGGGCGGACAGGATGAGGATGTCGTACTCGCCCACGGTGTACCGCGCCTCGATGGTGACGCCGAGGCTGCGGGCCCGCTCTTCGGCCATGTCGCGGCGCATGGCGAGCTGGGCGCCGGCGGCCGGCGCCGAGAGCGCCCTCGGCAGCCCGCAGGGATCGGGGTCGAAGTACTCGACCAGGCGCGGCGCCGTGTAGGCGTCGAGGCGCTCGATGAGGGCGCGATCGCTGACGCGGATCTGCCCCTTCTCCAGCACCGTCGGTACCGGCACCACCAGCGGCCACGCACATGGCCGCGCGCCCGGTGACGGTCCAGCGCGACTTCACGCCGCGGGAGGCGCTCGCCACGCGCGCGTTCTGGTACATCTCGCTCGGCCACGCCGCCTCGCTGCTCGTGGTCTCCGCGGTGATGGTCCACATGCTCATCCACGTCACCGAGTGGCTCGGCCACTCGCTGCCGCAGGCGGGCTCGGTGGTGGCGCTGATGACCGTGACGCAGGCGATCGGGCAGCTGAGCGGCGGCTGGCTCGGCGATCGCTTCAGCAAGCGGCGGATCGCGGCTGGCTGCATGCTGGCCCACGCCGTCGCGCTCATGGTGCTGGCGTTCGCGTCGGCGTTCTGGATGGTGCTGGTCTTCGCGGTGGTGCACGGCACCGCGTGGGGGATGCGCGGCCCGCTGATGGGCGCGATCCGCGCCGACTACTTCGGCAGCGCCGCCTTCGGCACGATCACCGGCATCTCGTCGATGGTCCTGATGCTCGGCATGATGGGTGGCCGCTGATCGCCGGCATCCTGGCCGACCGCACCGGCAGCTACGTGCCGGGGTTCAGCGTGCTGGCCGCGATGTCCGCGCTCGGCTCCGTGTTCTTCCTGCTCGCGCGGCGGCCGCGGCTGGTGGCGGCCGGCGAGCCCGTCCGCGCCTGACCCTCACGCTCCGTAGAGGTGGCAGGCGACGAGGTGCCCCGGCGCCTGCTCGCGCAGCGGCGGCTCGACCTCGGCGCACGCCGGCATGGCGTGCGGGCAGCGTGGGTGGAAGCGGCAGCCCGCGGGCGGCTCGAACGCGCTCGGCACCTCGCCGGTCAGGACGACCTCCTCGCGCACGTCGTCGGGATGGGCGGGGAGCGCGTTGTTCAGCAGCACCTGCGCGTAGGGATGCAGGGGCCGGGCGTATAGCTCGTCGCTCGTCGCCGTCTCGACCAGCTTGCCGAGGTACATCACGCCGATCCGCGTGCTGACGTACTTCACGACCGCGAGGTCGTGGGCGATGAAGAGATAGCTCACGCCGAGCCGGTCCTGGATCTCGCGCAGCAGGTTCATGACCTGGGCGCGGATCGACACGTCGAGCGCCGAGACCGCCTCGTCGAGCAGGATGCACTCCGGGCTCGTCGTCAGCGCGCGCGCGAGCGCCACGCGCTGGCGCTGGCCGCCCGAGAGCTCGTGCGGATAGTCGTTGACGATGCCGGGGCGCAGGCCCACGCGGGCCAGCGAGGCCTGGATGCGCTCGTCGACCTCGGCCCGCGTCAGCTCGGGCTGCGTCTGCGCCAGCGGCTCGCCGACGGTCGTGCGGATGGTGAGGCGCGGATTGAGCGAGCTGTAGGGATCCTGGAAGACGGCCTGGATGGCCCGCCGGTACTCACGGTGCTCGGCGCCGGCCAGGCCGTGCACGTCGCGGCCGCGAAAGAAGACGCCGCCGGCGGAGGGCTTCTCCAGGCACAGGACGAGGCGCGCCGTGGTCGTCTTGCCGCAGCCGCTCTCGCCGACGAGCCCCAGCGTCTCGCCGCGACGCAGGACGAAGTCGACACCGTCCACCGCCTTGACCGTGCCGACGGTCCGCCCGAACAGGGTGCCGCGAGCCACCGCGAAGTGCTTGGTGAGCGCGCGCGCCTGCAGCACCACGTCGCCGGCGGCTGGGCGAGCGGCCGGCGCCGGCGGCATCGGCGCCGCCACGCGCTGCAGTAGCGTCGCGGAATCGTCGGCGCGCAGGCAGGCGACCTGGTGGTCCGGCGCGAGGGCATCCAGCGTCGGACGCGTCTCGGTGCACCGCGACTCGGCCAGCGCGCAGCGCGGCGCGAAGGCGCAGCCGGCCGGGACGTTGGCGAGGTCGGGGGGCTGGCCGTCGATCGCGGTCAGCGGCTCGCGCCCGCGGCGGCGCGTCGGCAGACAGTTCAGCAGGCCGATCGTGTAGGGATGCCGCGGCCGGTTGAAGAGCTCCCGCGTGGGACCGGTCTCGACGATGCGCCCGGCGTACATGACGGCGACGCGGTCGCACAGCTTGGCCACGATGCCGAGATCGTGGGTGACGAACACCAGGGCCAGGTTCGTCTCCCGCTGGATGTCCTTCAGCAGGCGCAGGTACTGGGCCTGGATCGTCACGTCCAGCGATGTCGTCGGCTCGTCGGCGATGAGCAGGCTCGGCTGGCAGGAGATGGCGATGGCGCCGGCCACGCGCTGGCGGATGCCGCCGCTCATCTGATGCGGGTAGGCGTGCACGCGCCGGTCGGGATCGCTGATCCGGACCTGGCGCAGCAGCTCCAGCACGCGGGCGTCCAGCGCGCGGCCGCGCAGCCCGCGGTGCAGCGTGAGCGTCTCGGCGATCTGCGCGCCCACGGTCAGCGCCGGGTTCAGCGAGGCCATCGGGTCCTGCAGGATCATGGCGATGCGCGAGCCGCGCAGCCGCCGCATCTCCTCGCGGCTCTTGGCCAGCAGGTCCTCGCCGTCGAAGACGATGCTGCCGCCGACGATCCGCCCGCCCGGCTCCGGCACCAGCCTCAAGATCGACAGGCACGTCATCGACTTGCCGGACCCCGACTCGCCGACGATCCCCAGCGTCTCGCCGCGGCGCACGGAGAACGTCGCGCCGTCCACGGCCCTCACGACGCCGCGGCGCGTGTCGAAGTGGGTCTGCAGGTCGCGGACCTCGAGGAGCGTGTCAGCCATGGGCCGGCGTGGCGCCCGTCACCACAGCGCGTCGGAGGCGAGCCGCGCGCCCTCGACCAGCGAGCGCAGCTTGTGCCAGACGATGTTGGAGTCGACCTGGACCCGACCGGCGAAGGTGCCGAAGCCGCAGTCGCAGCCCGCGATGACGTTCTCACGACCGACCACGTCGGCGTAGCGCTCGATGCGCTCGGCGACCAGGTCCGGATGCTCGATGAAGTTGGTGGTGGAGTCGATGACGCCGGGGATGAGGATCTTGCCGGCCGGGAGGTCGACGCCCTTCCACACCTTCCACTCGTGCCCGTGCCGGGGGTTGGCGCCGGGAACCATGAGGCCGGCGGGCCGGCCCTTGACGACGATGTCGACGATGTCGGCCAGCGGCACGTCGTGGTGGTGAGGGCCGCCGGTGCTGGCCCAGCAGATGTGCATGCGCATGCGGTCGGCGGGGATGTCGGCGACGGCGTGATTGAGCACCGCGACGTGCATCTCGGCGACCTTGCGGAACTCCGCCAGCGTGAGGTGGGCGAACTGGGAGTGGCGGCCCAGGGCCAGGTCGGGGCAGTCGAGCTGGAGCACGAACCCGGCCCGCACGATCGCCTCGTACTCGCGCCGCATCACCTCGGCTACCCGGGCGAGATAGGCCTCGTCGCTTGGATAATAGCGATTGTTCAGGAAGCGACCGATCTGCCCCGGCGAAGGCGAGGTCATGAAGACCTCCTCGATCCCGGCTCCCGTGGTCGCCCGGCCGAGGGTCTCGATGTCCCGCTCGACCGCCGGCCAGTCCTTCCACTCGACCGGCCCGGTGCAGGCGGGCCGCCGCTGGAATGGCGGCGCGAACTGCCGCGCCATCTCGGTCCACTCGGGGAATTCATCGGCGTCGATGCCGGGCAGCGGTGCGCTCTCGCCGTCGAAGCCGGTCAGGCGGTCCTTGACGTAGACGGTGTAGTCGACGCGCCCCTGCTCGCCGTCGTTGACGATGGCCAGCCCGGCCGCCGTCTGCTTCTGCACGGCGTCGAACACCGCCGCCCGCACCCGCGCGTCGAGCGCCACTCCGTCGACGGCCCGGCCTTCCTCTCGCTCGCGGAGCATGGTCACGAGATCCCGCGGCCGGGGCAGGCTGCCCGTGTGCGTGGTCAGGATGCGGTCGCGGCTGCGCTGCATCAGACCTGGCGCAGCTTGGGGTCGAGCCGGTCGCGCACCCAGTCGCCGAGGATGTTCAGCGACAGGACGGTGACCAGGATCGCGATGCCGGGCAGGATCGACACCCACCAGGCCTGCTCGATGAGGCCGCGGCCGTCGGCCACCATCACGCCCCAGGACGGCGTGGGCGGTGGAATGCCCACGCCCAGGAACGAGAGCGCGGCCTCCAGCACGATGACGTAGCCGACGTGCAGGGTGGCCAGGACGAGGATCGACGGCGCCAGGTTCGGCAGGATGTGACGGAGCATGATCGTGAGGCTGCCGCAGCCCGCCACGCGCGCCAGCGCCACGAAATCCTGCTGCTTGATCCCGAGCGTCTCGCCCCGAGTCAGCCGCGCGTAGCTCGGCCACAACAGGAAGACCACCACGATGATCACGTTGGTGAACGACGGCTCGAAGACGACGGACAGCAGGACCGCGATCAGGATGCCGGGCAGCGAGAGCGAGATATCGACCAGCCGCATGAGCAGCGTGTCGACCCAGCCGCCGAAGAACCCGGCCAGCAGGCCGATGACCACGCCCACGGCGCCGGTGAGCGTGATGCCGACCAGGGACACGGCGATCGAGATGCGCGCCCCGTAGAGGAGCCGGCTCAGCGTGTCGCGGCCGTGGCGGTCGGTGCCGAGCGGGTGGCCGGGCCTGGCGTTCTCCATCCAGAACGGCGCCGCCAGCCGCTCGCCGAGCGAGCCCTCCACCGGCGACCGCGGCGCCAGCCACGGCGCGAAGAGGCCGCACAGCACGAGCACGACCACGATGGCGAGCGGCAGCCGCGGCGGCCAGCTCCGGTCGCGGCGCCGCGGCACGACCGTCTCGGCACCCGCCACCGCCGTCGTCACGCCGAATACCGGATCTTGGGATTCAGGTAGGCGTAGAGGACGTCGACCAGCAGGTTGACGCCGATGTACATGGCGCTCAGGCACATGACCACGGCCTGCACGATCGGGTAATCGCGCGAGTCCACCGCTTCGATCACGAGCAGGCCCAGCCCCGGCCAGCCGAACACGGTCTCCACGATGATCGAGCCGTTGAGCAGCGCCACGAACAACAGAGCGGCGAACGTCACCACCGGCAGCGCGGCGTTCTTGAACGCGTGCTTCCAGATGACCGTCCGCTCGGGCAGCCCCTTGATGCGCGCCAGCTTCACGTACTCGCTGCCGAGCGTGTCGAGCATCGCCGAGCGGGTGAGCCGCATGAGCCCGGCCACCGCGAACCAGCC
>Ga0134124_10001604_pt1 | contig 18207 bp, 17 predicted proteins | sample KB304_FD_96880 | JGI IMG/M metagenome (GOLD analysis project Ga0134124, IMG submission 96880) | Terrestrial soil microbial communities without Nitrogen fertilizer from Kellogg Biological Station, Michigan, USA - KB3-0-4 | ecosystem: Environmental > Terrestrial > Soil > Unclassified ...
CGCATCCACTTCTGGTGCACGTTCATCGGCACCTACTCGATCTACCTGCCGATGCACTACCTCGGCATCCTGGGCGTGCCGCGCCGCTACTACGCGTACAGCGACGCAATCGACTTCATCAGCTCCAACGTGCACGTCGCCAACGAATGGATTTCGATCTCGGCGGTGTTCGTCGCAGCCACGCAGCTCGTGTTCCTGTTCAACCTGGCGTGGTCGATCAAGGCGGGACGCCCCTCCGGCCCGAATCCGTGGCGCTCGACGTCGCTCGAATGGCAGACGCCCGACACGCCGCCGAAGCACGGCAACTGGGGCAAGGATCTGCCGGTGGTGTATCGCTGGGCGTACGACTACAACGTGCCCGGCGCGCCGGAAGACTTCGTGCCGCAGAACGTGCCGCCCGGCGATCCGCGCGCGGGTAACTCGCCTGAGGGCCGCGATCACGGAGTGCACCATTGAGCTTGACGGTTGCCTACTTCGCGCTCGCGACCGGCATCGTCGTCTGGCTGATTCTGGTCCGTAAGCTGTCGGCGCGGTCGTGGGAGGCGGGTCCGGTCGCGACCGTCGATCTCGACGAACCGCGCTGGCCGGCGAAGCGCGTCGGACTGTGGATCTTCCTCGCCGTCATCACGTCGCTGTTCGGCCTGTTCGTCTCGGCGTACTACATGCGGCTGAACGGGCATCACGAGTCGGGCCCGGCGACGGACTGGGTCGCGCTGAACGAGCCGCCGGTGCTGTGGCTGAACACGCTGCTGCTGATCGCGGCGAGTGTGGCGATGCAGGCGGCGCGCAAGTCAGTACAAGGCGGCAACGTCGCGGGCAGCTTCAAGGGGCTGCTGGTCGGTGGGCTGCTGACGCTGGCATTTCTCGGCGGGCAGCTCTACGCGTGGGCGCTGGTGCGCAACTCGGAATTTTTCTCGCCGCTCAATCCGGCGGTCGCCTTCTTCTATCTGCTCACTGCCGTGCACGGCTTGCACCTGCTCGGCGGGTTGTATGTCTGGGGACGAACTCTCGCGCGCATGCGCCGGGAGAACGTCGAAGTGATCGACGTGCGCCTGAGTGTCGAGCTGTGCAGCGTGTACTGGCACTTCCTGCTGCTCGTCTGGCTCGGGTTGTTCGCTGTCATGTTATCCACGTGAGGTAAGCGATGAGTCACGAATCGTCAGCCGCGCTGCCCGCCGCTCCCGAGGGCTTGAAGGGCGTGACCGCCGACTGGTCCGCCGACAAGCAGGCCTTCCCGGTGCCGTGGGGCAAGGCGATGATGTGGATCTTCCTGCTCAGCGACACCTTCATCTTCTCGTGCTTCCTGATCTCGTACATGAACGTGCGCATCTCCACCACGGAGATGTGGCCGAATCCGAGCATCGTGTTCGGGCTGAACGTCTTCGGACGCGACATCCCGCTGTTCCTGATCGCGCTCATGACGATGATCCTCATCACCTCCAGCGGCACGATGGCGATGGCCGTGAACTACGGCTATCGGCGCGCCCGCGGCAAGACTGCGGCACTGATGTTCGCCACTGCTGCGCTTGGCGTGTCGTTCGTCAGCATGCAGGCGTTCGAGTGGACCAAGCTGATCGTCGGCGAAGGCGTGCGACCCTGGGGCAACCCGATGGGCGCGCCGCAGTTCGGCTCGTCGTTCTTCATGATCACCGGCTTCCACGGCCTGCACGTGTCGTGCGGCGTCATTTATCTCTGCGTGGTAGCCAAGCGCGTGCTGAGCGGTTTCTATGACCGCAAAGGCACGTACGAAACAGTCGAGGTCGCAGGCCTGTACTGGCACTTCGTCGACCTCGTCTGGGTGTTCATCTTCGCGTTCTTCTATCTGTGGTAAGCCCGGAAAGTCACGCCTTTTGCAGGCGGTTCGTCGAAAGGGCCTTGGCCGCTTTCGACCAGAAAACTAGGAGCAGACAGCATGGCTCACGGTCATAGCGCTGAAGCTGCAGCACACGCGCCCGCCGGCGGACACGGCGAGGGCGTGCAGCATCCGATCAAGATCTATCTGTGGATCTGGATCCTGCTGTTCGTGCTCAGCACGTTCTCGTACCTGGTCGACTACTTCCAGCTGCAGGGCATGCTGCGCTGGTCGCTGATCATCATCTTCATGCTGTTGAAGGCCGGCTTCATCGTCGCGATCTTCATGCACATGGCGTGGGAGCGTCTCGCGCTCAAGCTGGCGATCCTGCTGCCGCCGCTCGCACTGCTGGTGCTGGTCGGCCTGATGTCGATCGAAGGCGACTACACCTTCGTGACGCGCCTGAAGTCGTTCGTGCAGCAGGTGCATACGCCGGGTGAGCACCACAAGGTGCCCGAGTACACACCGGGGCATTGAGCATGGTTTCGACGCCGATCCTGTGGGTGTGTGGATTCGTGGCCGCGGCAGTGTTCGCGGTCATGATCCACTCGGTCGCCACCTTCCGTCGCGCCAGCGGCGGGCACCCCAGCGCGCTCGTGGAGATTCTCTGGGCGATCGTGCCGATCTTCATCATGGTGACGAGCGCCCTCCCTGCGGTGAAAATGCTGGCCTCGCAGCACGCGTCCACCGCTGTTCAAGCACACAACGAACCGTGACCTCCCGTTACCGTCTCTTCCGGCGCCTCGCGCTGGCGGGCGTCGTGCTCGCCTTCGGCGTCGTCGTGCTCGGCGCCTATGTCCGACTCAACGCGGCCGGTCTCGGCTGTCCCGACTGGCCCGGTTGCTACGGTCATCTCACCGCCGGCGACGCCGCCCGTAACCTCGACGCAGCCAACGAGGCGTTCCCGCACCGGCCGTTCGAGTATCACAAGGCCATCAAGGAGATGGTCCACCGGTATTTCGCTTCGAGCCTCGGGTTCCTGATCCTGGTGCTCGCGGGTCTCGCGATCGCCAACCGCAAGGATCCGCAACAGCCACTGGTGCTGCCGATCGTGCTGGTCGGGCTGGTGATCTTGCAGGGTTTACTCGGTATGTGGACCGTGACGCTGCTGCTGAAGCCGCTGATCGTGGTGCTGCGTCTGCTCGGCGGGCTCGCGACGCTGTCGCTGCTCGCCTGGCTGGCATTGCCGCGCAGTGAGTCAGGGGAAATGGGGACTGTCCCGTTTCTTCGCAAAATCGCCGCCGCCGCGCTCGTCGTGCTCGCCTTGCAGATCGCGCTCGGCGGCTGGACCAGCAGCAACTACGCCGCGTTTGCCTGTCCAGATTTCCCGACCTGTCAAAACTCGATGTGGCCGCAGATGGACGTCAAAGACGCTTTCATCCTGTGGCGCGGCCTCGGCATCGACTACGAAGGCGGTGTCCTCGATGCTCCGGCGCGGGTCGCGATTCACTTCATGCATCGGCTCGGTGCAATCGTTGCGGCGCTGATGCTCGGCTTCGCGAGCATCGCGGCGATGCGCCTCGGGCCGACGCGCGGCGTGCGGATCGCGGGGGCAGCGGTCGGCGCGGTCCTCGTGTGTCAGCTGATTCTCGGTCCGGTCATGGTGATCCGCGCGCTGCCGCTGGCGCTGGCGACAGCACATAACGCTGTCGCGGCGCTGCTTTTGTTGGCGGCGGTAGCGTTGAACCGCTCGCTGACTTCTCCGAGTCAGGCTAAAGCCTGACCCACAAGGCCCCATTACACTGTGGGTCAGGCTTTAGCCTGACTCCGGTAGACTCCCGTCCGTGGAAACTCCGTCCATTCAGCACGCTCACGCCACCTGGCGCGACTACTACGAGCTCGGCAAGCCGCGCGTCGTCATGCTGATCATGTTTACGGCGATTGCCGGCATGTTCCTCGCCGCGCCGGGCTTCCCGCCGCCGAACGCGTTGCTGTTCGGCACGCTGGGCATCGCGTTCGCCGCTTCCGCCGCCGCGGCGGTCAATCACGTACTCGATCAGCGCATCGACGCGCAGATGGCGCGCACGCGAAACCGCCCGCTGCCGCAAGGTCACCTCACGCAGAGACAGGCGCTGACATACGCGGCCATCCTGGGCGTGCTGTCGGTACTCCTGCTCTGGGGTTGGGTGAATCCGTTGACCGCGGTGCTGACGATCTCTTCGCTGCTCGGTTACGCGGTCGTGTACACCGCGTGGCTGAAACATGCGACGCCGCAGAACATCGTCATCGGTGGGGCCGCGGGCGCGGCGCCGCCGGTGCTCGGCTGGACTGCGGTCACGGGTCAGGTCGACGCCCATGCGCTGCTGCTGTTCCTGATCATCTTCACCTGGACGCCGCCGCACTTCTGGGCGCTGGCCATTGCGCGGCGCGAGGATTACGCCAAGACCGGCGTGCCGATGATGCCGGTGGCGTACAGCAGCGAGTTCACCAAGCTGCACATCCTGCTCTACACGATCCTGCTGGTGATCGTGACGCTGCTGCCGTACCTCACCGACATGAGCGGCCTGATCTACCTGGCGGCGGCGGCGATCCTCGGCGGTTTTTTCCTGTATCGCGTGCTGCAGCTGAAAGTGCGCTCCGACGTGCGCCTGCCGATGCGCACGTTCAGTTTCTCGATCACGTATCTCGCCCTGTTGTTCGCAGCGCTGCTGATCGATCACTACTTCACAATCCGCATCGGATAGCACTGTGGCCGGCATGCACAGTCGCTCGGTCATTCCCTGGCTGCTGCTCGTCGTCCTCGCGCTGATCGTTTACGGCTCGCTGTATCCGTTCAACTTCAAGCCCGACGCCATGCAAGGCGGCGTGCTCGAAGCACTGCGCCAGCTGTCGTGGGTGCGCGCGGGTCGCGGCGATCGGATTTCCAACGTGCTGCTGTATCTGCCGCTCGGTTTCTGCCTGTTTCTGTGGCTGGAGACACGTTGGCACCGCGCGCCGTCGATGGTCGTCGCAACCTTGCTGGGCACGTTGCTGTCGCTGTCGATCGAGATCGCGCAGGTCTACATTTCCGCTCGCGTCTCGAGTCTTACGGACGTCACGCTGAATGCAGCCGGCACACTGCTCGGCGTGACCGCAGGTCTCGCCTGGGGCGGACTCACCCGGCTGATGCATTTGCCGGGACGAGCGGAACGGCCGCTGCGCGATCCGGGCGCGGTGTTGCTGCTGGGATTGTGGCTCGCATGGCGCTTTGCGCCGTTCGTGCCGCAGTTCGATCTGGTGAAGCTGAAGTCAGCGCTGCGACCGCTGTTCAGTCCGCAGTTCGATCCGGTGGTCGTGTTCAGCTTCCTGACGTTCTGGCTGGTCATCAATCAGGCCGTCGCTGCAGTCGTGAGCCGACCGCGGCGTCTCGAGGCGCTGCTGCTCGTGATCGCAACCGTGCTCGTCGGGCGCCTGCTGGTCGCAAACCAGACCTTCCTCCCCGGCGAGCTGCTCGCGCTGCTCCTGCTGTTGCCGATGCTGCTCGTCATGCATCGCCTTCGCCCGCGTCCGCGCCGTGCAGTGCTCGTGTTCGCCGTGATCGTCGTGCTGCTCATCGATGGCCTGGCGCCGTTCGATTTCACGCCGCCGATGGGGCGCTTCGATCTGTGGCCGTTCCTCGGCTGGTTCGAGATCGGGCTGCCGGCGGCAATTCAGCTCATCGACTGGAGCGAGCTGTTCGGCAAGCTGTTCCTGTACGGCGCGCTGCTGTGGGTCATCAAGGAATGGGGCGCGTCGATCGGCGTCGCCGTGCTCGCGCTGGTGGCGACGGTGCTCGCGATCGAGGTGCTGCAAGCATGGTTGCCGGACCAGACCGCATCGATCACCGAGCCGCTGCTGGCGCTGGGAGTCGGGCTGGCGTTTCGCTCGCTCTATCAGCGCATGCGGCCGCGCGCATTCGCGCGCGAGACTATTTTCCAACGCGTGCGCAACCGCTGAATTCCTTGCCGTCGAGCACCGCGCGCGCCGAGTAGGCGAACAGCTCGCCCGACATCGGATCGCGGCAGGTCTGCGCATCCACGAGCAGTTCGAGCTCGTGACCGTTGCCCGCTGCGTGGTAACGCACCGCACCTTCCGCATCCTGCGTCTGCGGCGCGCCGAGAGCGATCTCCTTCGGATCTGCGGGCTGACGCCACACGATGCTGCTATCGCCGACCTCGACAGCCCAAGCCGGCTCCGCTCCGCGCGCCGCGACGACGTAGTTCGGCGCCGGAGCGTCACAGCCACGCACCTGGCCCTGCACTCCTGCGTACGTCACTTCCTCGAGGACGAATGTGCCGGCATAGGCCTTCGCTTCAGCGATATCTTCCGCGACGGGCGCTCGCTCGCCGTACGCTTCGACGTACAGCTTCGCAGGGCCTTTCTGCATCTCGCTCTCGAAGGTCTGCCGCAGCACGCCGTCGCTCTGGTCGAGCAGCCAGAGCTCGGCTTTTTCGTTGCACGGGCTGAACGTCATGCGGTCCTGCGCGAGCATCACGATGCCGCGCTTGATCGCGAGACTGGAGTCGGCGGGCTCCGGCTGTGCCGGCGGTGCGGACTGCTGATCCGACGGCAGCGCAGTCGCCGCGGTATTCGCGGGGCCGTTGGTTCCGACGTCGCTGGCGCGGGCTGCTGCTCTGCCTGACGCGAGCAAGCCGCGAGCACGAGTGTCATCGAGCACACCAGTGTCGAAATCCGCCGCGAGCCGCGCATGCAAATCCTCCCCGCTCGAATCGAGTCGGTAAAAAGAATACCGCGGAAAGAGCACCCCGCGAAATCGCGGTAGAATGCCGGCCCTCATGGACATCACTCCCATCGTCGGCGGTCTCAACGACGCGCAGCGCGCGGCCGTGACCGCGCCGCTCGCACCGACGCTGGTTCTGGCCGGCGCCGGCAGCGGCAAGACGCGCGTGCTGGTGCATCGGGTCGCCTGGCTGGTGCAGGTCGAGAACGTGTCGCCGCACGGCATCCTGGCCGTGACGTTCACCAACAAGGCCGCGGGCGAGATGCGCGGCCGCATCGAGTCGCTGCTCGCCACGCCGAGCGCGCCGTTGTGGATCGGCACGTTCCACGGCATCGCGCACCGGCTACTGCGCATCCATTGGCGCGATGCCAACCTGCCGCAGGCGTTCCAGATCATGGACTCGGACGACCAGCTGCGCGCGATCAGGAAGCTCCTCAAGGCGCTCGATCTCGACGAGTCGCGCTGGATCCCGAAAGAGATCATGTGGTTCATCAACGCCCGCAAGGACGAAGGCCTGCGCGCGAAGCACCTCAAGGACGACGGCGATCCGACGCGTCGCCAGTTCATCAGGTTGTACGACGAGTACCAGAAGCAGTGCGAGCGCAGCGGCGTAGTCGATTTCGCCGAGCTGCAGCTGCGCGCGTTCGAACTGTGGCGCGATCGGCCCGAAATCCTTGCGCACTATCGCTCGCGGTTCCGGCACGTGTTGATCGACGAATTCCAGGACACGAACACGATCCAATATGCGTGGTTGAAACTGCTGGCGGGCCCGGAAGGCTTGCCGTTCGCGGTCGGTGACGACGATCAGTCGATATACCGGTGGCGCGGAGCTCGCGTCGAGAATCTTCATCAGTTCCGCCGCGACTATCCCGCCGTGCAGCTGTTCCGCCTCGAGCAGAACTATCGCTCGACGGGCAACATTCTTGCCGCGGCCAACGCGCTCATCGCGAACAACAACGGCCGGCTCGGCAAGAATCTCTGGACCGCAGGCGAGCAGGGCGAACCGGTCAAGCTGTATGCGGCCTTCAACGAGCGCGACGAAGCGGACTTCGTCATCAATCGCATCCGCGAGTGGATCTACAAAGGCGGCCAGCGCAGCGACTGCGCGATTCTGTATCGTTCGAACGCGCAATCGCGAACGTTCGAAGAAGCGCTGATCACGGCGCGCATTCCGTATCGCGTGTACGGCGGCCTGCGGTTCTTCGAGCGCCAGGAAATCAAGGACGCGCTCGCTTATCTGCGGCTCATTTTCAGCCGCGCGGACGATTCGTCGTTCGAGCGCGTCGTCAACCTTCCGGCCCGCGGCATCGGCGCGAAAACGCTGGACACGATTCGTAACTACGCGCGCGCCAATACGTGCACGATGTGGGAAGCCGCGGGCGCGTGCATGCAGGAGCTCGGCGTTCGCATGGGCCAGAACCTGCACGGCTTCATGCTGCTCATCGAGCAGCTGGACAAACAGATCCGTACGCTGCCCCTGCACGAGCAAGTCGATCACGTCATCAACGCGAGCGGTCTGCTCGCGCACTACCAGCAGGAACGCGGCGATCGCGGCGAAGCGCGCGTCGAGAACTTGAACGAACTCGTCAGCGCGGCACGCGGTTACGAGCCCGATGCCGAGTCGGAAGCGTTGCCGCTCGCGAGCTTCCTGGCCCACGCGGTGCTGGAGTCCGGCGAAGAGCAGGCGGATGCGTGGGAAGACTGCGTGCAGATGATGACGCTGCATTCGGCGAAAGGGCTGGAGTTTCCAGTCGTGTTCCTTTGCGGCATGGAAGACGGCTTGTTCCCGCACACGCGCTCGATCACCGACCTCGAAGGTCTCGAGGAAGAGCGCCGCCTGTGCTACGTCGGCGCGACGCGCGCGATGAAGCAGCTGTTCCTCTCGTATGCCGAGCAGCGGCGGTTGCACGGCGTCGACAGTTACGGCACGCCGTCGCGTTTCATCCGCGAGATTCCCGCCGAGCTGCTCGAAGAAATTCGGCCGCGCATCCAGGTATCGCGACCGGTTTACATGCCGAAGCGCGGCACGGTGGAGGAAGATCCCGCCCCGGGCGGCATCCGCCTCGGCCAGCGCGTGCGGCACGGCAAGTTTGGCGAGGGCGTGATCCTGAACCTGCAGGGTCAGGGGAGCCACGCGCAGGTCCAGGTGAATTTTGAGCGCCAGGGCACGAAGTGGCTCATGCTCGCGTACGCCAATCTGGAACCCATATAAGGTCGGAGCCGGTATAAAAGAATGAAAATAATCATTCTGGGCGCCGGTCAGGTGGGTCGCACGGCGGCTTATCACCTGGCCCGGGAGCCCGCGAACGAAGTCACCGTGGTGGACGTCAAGGACGAGCTGCTGCGCGATCTGCAGGACCGCATCGACATCCGCACGGTTGTCGGCAGCGCGACGCAGCCCAGCATCCTGGAAGCCGCGGGCGCGCGTGACGCGGACATCTTCATCGCGCTGACCAACAGCGACGAAGTGAACATGACCGCGTGCCAGATCGCGTGGAGTCTGTTCAACAAGGACGCCACGCGCATCGCGCGCGTCCGCTCGGCGGACTTCACCAAGCATCGCAAGCTGTTCCAGGACGAGGATCGTGCGTTCGCCGTCGACGTGCCGATCAGTCCCGAGCAACTCGTCACCGATCACGTCGTGCGGCTGATCAAGTATCCCGGCGCACTGCAGGTGCTGGACTTCGCGGATGGGCGCGTCCGACTGGTCGGCGTCAAGGCGTTGCGCGGCGGCGCGCTGGTCGGCCAGCAGCTCAAGCAGCTCGCGACACACATCAAGGGCCGCGATGCGCGCGTCGCCGCGATCTATCGCAACGGTCAGAGCATCAAGCCCACCGGTGATACGGTCATCGAGCACGGTGACGAAGTGTTCTTCCTCGCTGCGCGCGATGACATCCAGCTCGTCATGAACGAGATGCAGAAGCAGGAAGACCCGGTGCGGCGCATCGTGATCGCCGGCGGCGGCAACATCGGCTTCAGTCTCGCGCAGCGGCTGGAAAAAGAGCACCAGGTGAAGCTGATCGAGCGCGATCAGCGCCGCGCGCGCCGTATCTCGGAGCAGCTCAGCAACACCATCGTGCTGAGCGGCGACGCGGCCGACGAAGAGCTGCTGCTGGAAGAGAACATCGACAGCGCGGACTTCTTCATTGCGGTCACCAATGCAGAGGAAGCCAATATCCTCTCGGCAATGCTTGCGAAGCGGCTCGGATGTCACAAGGTCGTGGCGCTGATCAATCGCGCGGCGTATGTCGAGCTGATGGAGAGCACGGCGATCGACGTTGCGCTGTCGCCGCAGCAGGTGACGATCGGTTCGCTGCTCGCCCACGTCCGACGCGGCGATGTCGTGCGCGTGCACTCGCTGCGCCGTGGCGCAGCCGAAGCAATCGAGGCCGTCGCACACGGCATCCAGGGCGAAGGCCGCGTGATCGGCCGCAAGATCGAAGATATTCCGCTGCCCGCCGGCACGACCATCGGAGCGATCGTGCGCGGCGACGAAGTGATCATCGCGCACCACGACACGGTCATTCATCGCGACGATCACGTGATCCTGTTCCTGACCGACCGGCGTTACGTCGAAGTCGTGGAAAAACTGTTCGACGTTCCGCGGCGCAAAGGCGCATGAACCTGCTCGCCGTGCAGCGGATCCTGGGCCTGCTCGTGATGCTGGTCAGCGTCACCATGCTCCCGCCGCTGGGTGTGTCGCTGTACTACGGCGATGGCAACTGGCCACCGTTCCTGCACGCATTCGTCGCGCTGCTCGCAGTCGGCGCGCTGATCTGGTGGCCCGCGCGTGGCCGCGTCCGCGAGCTGCGCGTGCGCGATGGCTTCCTCGTCGTGGCGCTGTTTTGGTTCGTAGTTGGCGCGGCCGGTGCAGTGCCGTTGCTGCTCGCCGAGGAAGTGCAGCTGTCCGTCACCAACGCTGTGTTCGAATCGGTTTCCGGATTCACGACCACTGGCGCGACCGTGCTCAGCGGCCTGGATTCGATGCCGAAATCGCTGCTGTACTACCGCATGCAGATGGAATGGCTCGGCGGCATCGGCATGGTCGTGCTCGCTGTCGCACTGCTGCCGATGCTGGGCGTCGGCGGCATGCAACTCATGCGCGCGGAAACGCCGGGGCCGATCAAAGACTCGAAGCTCACGCCGCGCATCACCGGAACCGCGAAGGAGCTGTGCCGAATCTATATCGCGATCACCATCGCGTGCGCAGCTGCGTACAAGCTGGCCGGCATGTCGACGTTCGATGCGATCGCGCACAGCTTCTCGACCGTCTCGACCGGCGGCAACTCGACGCACGACGCGAACTTCGGCTACTTCAACAACGAAGTGATCGAGGGCATCGCGGTCTTCTTCATGTTTCTCGGCGGCGTGAACTTCTCGCTGCATTTCCTGGCGTGGCGGCACAAGCGGCTCATCAACTACTTCCGCGATCCGGAATTTCGCGCCTACCTGTTTGTGCTGTTGCTCGCCATCGTCGTGTACTTCCTGGTGCTGTGGCTGAGCCAGCCCAATGCCGATCCGGGTCACGCGTTCCGGCGCTCGCTGTTTCACGCCGTCTCGATGCAGACCAGTTCCGGCTTCTTCACCGACGACTTCACGCACTGGCCTGGCGCGTTGCCGGTGATTCTCATGCTTTCGACGTTCATCGGCGGCTGCGCCGGCTCGACATCCGGCGGCATGAAAGTCGTGCGCTGGCTGCTGTTGTGGAAGCAGGGCCAGCGCGAGGTCGTGCAGCTTGTACATCCGAGCGCCGAAGTGCCGGTCAAGCTCGGCGAGAAAGCGATCGATCCGCGCATCGTCGACGCGGTGTGGGGCTTCTTCGGCGTTTACATCGTGGCATTCGGCGCGCTCATGGTGCTGCTGATCGCGATCGGCGAAGACCAGGTGACGGCGTTCTCGGCGATCGCGGCCTGCATGAACAACACGGGCACCGGGCTGGGCGAGGTGGCGCAGAATTTCGCCACGCTGTCGGATTCAGGCAAGTGGATCTGCCTGCTGGCGATGCTGCTGGGCCGTCTGGAGGTGTTCCCGCTGCTGGTGCTGGTCTCGCCGACGTTCTGGCGGCGTTGAGCCCTGCCACAATTCCGCCCGATTTGCTGCCTACCCTGGATCAATAAGCGGCTCCGCGCGTCTAAGCCCCAGATGGCCCTCACTCGTAATACCAAGCGCACGATCCTCGCCGGCGTCGGACTCGTAGTGGGCGGGTTCGTCATCGCGCTGCTGATCTGGATCGTCTACCTCGACCGCATCGTCACCGCGCAATTCGAAGGGCGGCGCTGGACGTTGCCGGCGCAGGTTTTCGCGGAACCGCTGGAGCTGTACGCCGGTCAGTCCTTCGGCGCGGACACGCTCGAGCAGGAGCTCAAGCGTCTCGGTTATCGGCGCGCGGACCAGGCGGAGCAGCCGGGCAGCTACAGTCGTCGCGGCACGCGCATCGATCTGGTCAATCGGCGCTTTCAGTTCTGGGATGCGCTGCAGGAGCCGCAGCTGATATCGATCGCCACGCGCGGCAATTCGATCGAGAGCATGCGCAACGGCCGCAACGAGGACGTGCCGATCTTCCGCCTCGATCCGCTGCTGATCGGCAGCATCTTTCCGATCCACGGCGAGGATCGCGTCGTCGTGACGCCGGACGAGGTGTCGCCGCTCCTGCCGGCGGCGCTCAAGGTCGTCGAGGACCGCAAGTTCGATTCGCACAATGGCGTGGATTTCGGCGCCATCGCGCGCGCCGCGTGGGTCAATCTGCGCGCGGGACAGATCGAGCAGGGCGGCTCGACGCTCACGCAACAGCTGGTGAAGAGCTATTTCCTCGACAACCGGCGCACGCTCGGACGCAAGCTCGAGGAAGCGATGATGGCCTGGCTGCTCGAATTTCATTTCGACAAGCCGGACCTGATGAACGCGTACATCAACGAGATCTATCTCGGCCAGGACGGCAACCGCGCCGTGCATGGCTTCGGTCTCGCGAGTCAGTTCTATTTCGGCAAGCCGCTCGCCGAATTGCAGCTGCACGAAGTCGCGCTGCTCGTCGCGATCGTGCGCGGGCCGTCTTACTACGATCCGCGCCGTCATGCGGATCGCGTGCGGGCGCGCCGCGATCTCGTGCTGAAGCTCATGGCGCAATACAAGGTCGTGGACGAGAGCGCCGCGAAGGAAGCGGCGAAGCGGCCGCTCGGCATCGTCAACACCGGCTCGCAGGCCGGCAGTTATTACCCGGCGTTTCTCGACCTGGTCCGTCGCACGCTGCGCCGCGACTATCGCGAGGAAGATCTGACGGAAGCGGGGCTGAAGATTTTTTCGACGCTCAATCCGCTGATCCAAAGCCAGTCGGAAAAATCGCTGGCGCAGGAGCTCGATCGGCTCGACAAGCTGCGCAAGCAGAAGACACCGAAGCAACTGGAAGGCGTGGTGGTCGTCACGGCGCCGCAGAACGGCGAAGTGATCGCGATGGTCGGCGGCCGGCAGGCGAGCTTCGACGGCTTCAATCGCGCGCTGGATGCGAAGCGCTCGATCGGCTCGCTGGTGAAACCGGTCATCTATCTCGCGGCACTGGAGACAGGCCGCTACAGCGCGGCGTCGATCGTCGAGGACGGCCCGGTCGAAGTGAAGCTGGCGAATGGCAAGGTGTGGGCGCCGCAGAACATCTCTGAGGAGTTCTACGGCCAGGTGCCGCTGGTGCGCGCGCTCGCGCAGTCGCTGAATCTCGCGACGGTGCATCTCGGATTGGAAGTCGGCCTGCCGAAGGTCACGAACGAATTCGTGGCGCTCGGCCTGGAGAAGGAGCCGGCGCAATTGCCGTCGGTGCTGCTCGGCGCTCTCGATGTCTCGCCGCTCGAAGTCGCGCAGCTCTACAACGCGTTCGCGAACGGCGGCTTCAGCACGCCACTGCGTGCGGTGCGCGCGGTCGTCGATGCCGAGGGCAAGCCGCTCAAGTCTTTCGCGCTCGAAGTCACGCCGGTGGCAGATCCGGTTGCCGTCTACCAGGTCAATCGCATGCTCGTGCAGGTCATGGAGCACGGCTCGGGACAGGCGGCGCGCGCGCAGATCCCTGCGGACATCGTCGTCGCGGGCAAGACGGGAACGTCCTCCGACTATCGCGACAGCTGGTTCGCCGGCTTTTCCGGCAATACGCTCGCCGTCGTGTGGATCGGCTACGACGACAATTCGCCGACCGGGCTGACCGGCTCGTCGGGCTCGCTGCCGGTGTGGTCGCGACTGATGCGCTCCATCGGAACAACGTCGTGGAGCGCGCCGTTGCCCGAGGGCCTCGAAGAGAAGTCGATCGAATTCAAGACCGGGCTGGCCGCAAATCCGGGCTGCGGGGGCGAAGAGCTGGTGACGATCGCAGTGCCGACCGGCACGCAACTGCAACCCAAGCCGGGGTGCGAAACGAGCATCCTCGGCGAGCTCGGCGAGCGGGCCCGCGAATGGTGGCGCAGCGTCGTAAGATAGCGGCGGATGAAAAGACGTCAGCAACCATGGGTGCTTCTGCTTGCGAGCGCGCTGCTCGGCGCTTGCGCCGTGCCCTCGCCGTATCAGAAGCCAACGCCGCCGCCGGAGCAGCCGTCAGGAACACCGCCGGCGGAAACGCGGCCGGGTGAGCCGCCGAGCACCACGGAAGAGCCACAGCCGCTGCCGGCGCCGGTGGCGCGCGAACCAACGCTTGGAGCTGCTTCGCGAGCGCTGGTCAGCCAGGCGCAGACGCAGGTCGCGACCAAGAACTACGCCATTGCGGCTTCGTCGATCGAACGCGCGTTGCGAATCGAGCCGGATAATCCGCTGCTGTGGATCGAGCTGGGGAAAGTGCGCTTCGCCGAGGGCAATTACGTGCAGGCGGAGAACATGGGACGCAAAGCGGTGTCGATGTCGGTGAATGCGCCGCGCGCACAGTCGTCGTCGTGGAAGTTGATTGCGGATTCGTTCCGCGCACGGGGGAAGAACATCGAGGCGCAGGAAGCTCAGGCGCGGTCGGACAGTTTGAATCCTGGATAGAAGAGTCAGGCTAGAGTCATCTGGCCTGTTGTGGGTCAGGCTTTAGCCTGACATCTGCTTCGGCTTCCCGGGGCGCCAGATTCCCCAGAAACTGCTTCGTCGCCGCCTCCCACGTATGCGCGAGCGCGAACGCCCGGCACTTCGCGGGATCCATCTGCAACGCCGCAAGCGCCGCGGCTCGCAAATCCTCATCCAACACACCCGTCACGCCGTTCTCGATCACATCGATCGGCCCCGTCACCGGATACGCGGCAACAGGCACTCCACACGCCAGTGCTTCGAGCAACACCAAGCCGAATGTGTCGGTGCGGCTCGGAAACGTGAACACATCGACGGCCGCGAGATGCGCCGCGAGCTCCGCACCGAACTTGTACCCGACGAACACCGCTGCAGGAAATCGTGCCTGCAACGCGAGTCGTTCGGGCCCGTCGCCGATCACCAGCTTCGTGCCCGGCAGATCGAGCGACAGGAATGCTTCGATGTTCTTCTCGACTGCCACCCGGCCCAGGTACGCAAAGATCGGCCGCGCTAGACCCAGAAATTTCTTGTCGCCCGGCTTGAAGAGCTGCACGTCGACGCCGCGCGTCCAGCGCACGATGTGGCGAAAACCCCGGGATTCCAGCTGTTTCTGCAGCGTCGGCGTCGCAACCATGGTGCGGGCCGCAGCCGAGTGGAAACGCCGCAGATGCGCATAGCTGAGCGCGAGCGGAATCGGCGCGCGGGCGCGCACGTACTGCGGAAACTGCGTGTGATACGACGTCGTGAACGGAAAGCGGTTGCGCAGACACCAGCTGCGCGCAGCCATGCCGAGCGTGCCTTCAGTCGCGATGTGAATGCAGTCAGGGCCGAACTCGCGGAGCTGCTTCGCGAGATGACGCGAGGGAAACCATGCGAGCCGGATCTCCGGATACGTCGGACACGGAAACGTCCGAAACTGGTTCGGCTCGATCACCAGAACTTCGTGACCGGCGGCGCGCAGCGTCTGCGCCGTCGTGCTCAAGGTCTGGACGACACCGTTGGTCTGCGGACGCCAGGCGTCTGTAACAACCGCTATCTTCACGCCGCCTGCTCGAGCGTCACCGGCGCGAGCTCGCCGCTGTGCGTGATCACCTCTTTGCTCTCGGTCCAACGCAGCAGGCTCAGCCGGCCGCTGAAGTCTTCGGTAAGCGTGGTGCAGCTCTCGACCCAGTCGCCGTCGTTGCAATACAGGACGCCGTCGATCTGCGAGATCTCGGCGCGATGGATGTGGCCGCAGATCGCGCCGTCGAGGCCGCGGCGCTGCGCCTCCTGCGCGAGCGCGCGCTCGAAGTTCGCGATGTACTTCACCGCGTTCTTCACCTTGTGCTTGAGATACGCCGCGATCGACCAGTACGGCGCACCGAATGCCCGGCGCAGCCAGTTCACGTAGCGATTGAGTTTCAGCACGAACGAGTAGGCGCGATTGCCGAGCGCTTCGAGCAGCGGACTCGCCTTGATCACGCTGTCGAACTCGTCGCCGTGCAGGACCAGCAGGCGGCGACCATCGGCCGTCTCGTGGATCGCCTCGCGGCGAATCTCGACGTTGCCGAACACCATGCCGTCGTAGTCGCGGAACATGGCGTCGTGGTTACCGGGGATATAGATGACGCGCGTGCCGTGCTTGGCCTTGCCGAGGATGGTGCGGATCACGTCGTTGTGCGCCTGGGGCCAAAAGAACGACTTGCGCAGGCTCCAGACGTCGATGATGTCGCCGACCAGATAAAGCGTTTCGGTCTCGACCGAGCGCAGGAAGTCGAGCAGATAGGCGGCGCTGCAGCCCCGGAATCCGAGATGGATGTCGGAGATGAACACCGTCCGAAACCGGAAGGTCTGCTTGTTGGGCGTCGGGCTCATGCGTACCCCAGTTGGCCTGACATGGCGCGCAGGGTCGCGATCAGCGATGACGCCGGTGTGACAGCCGCGGGAAGATTCGTTTACGCGCGAGGGGTTGCGACGGACGGCTCTATGAACGGCTTACAAGTTCGACATAATGCAAGGCATTGGCTATGGAAAGACCAAGAAAACCACCTGGTCAACCATCTGCGTCCGTTCTATGACCGCGTATGCCACTTGGTAACAGAAATGCCTGTTCTGGTTCCTACTCGTCTATCAATGTGGCTAAGTGGAACACGTATGCTAGTTATGATGTCAGTTATACATTAAAGTGGGATTACTAGGTCGCCAGTTCCGCTCCCGGCGCCCTCCAGCTATCCTCCTCGCCCATGATTGGCCTGCTGCAACGCGTTAGCCACGCTGAAGTACGCGTAGAAACCAAGGTCATCGGTGCCATCCAGTCCGGCTTGATGGTCCTCGTCGGCGTCGAGCGCGGTGACTCCGAACAGCAAGCGGACCGGCTGCTGGAGCGCCTGCTGACCTACCGCGTGTTCCCTGATGACGAGGGGCGCATGAATCGCAGCGTGCAGGATGTCGGCGGCGGGCTGCTGCTGGTGTCGCAATTCACCCTGGCTGCCGACACGCGCAAGGGCACGCGACCGGGCTTCAGCCCCGCGGCCGAGCCGCAGGAAGGAAAAAGATTGTTCGACTATCTGGTGCGCAGGGCACGCGAGCAACACAGCGTTGTCGAAACCGGAGAGTTCGGCGCGCACATGCAAGTGACGCTGACCAACGACGGTCCCGTGACGTTCTGGCTGCAGGTCGGTTCTGTAGGGTGACGACCGTCGCAGTTGCAACTGTGTGAGCGTTTCGTAACCGCCGCTGCCAGGCTTTTGGGCGTATCATCCGGCGGCTAATTTGCAGGAGAGAGTGATGGGCATCGGGTTCAAAGAACTGCTGATCATCCTGGCGATCGCGCTGCTGATTTTCGGCGCGAAGCGCCTGAAGACCATCGGCTCGGATCTCGGCGGCGCGGTCAAAGGTTTCAAGAAGGCGATGGAAGACGGCGACGAGAAAGAGAGCCGTCAGCTCAATTCGCCTGAGCAGAAGGATGCGGATTTCGATTCGACGCCTTCCAAGACCAGCACCAAGTCCAACGTCTGAGGCTGCGCGGCCGCCCCGCGTCGCCTCCTCCGACCGATTTCCTTCCAGTGTTCGAAGTCGGCTTCACCGAAATCCTTCTCATCCTCGGCATCGCGCTGCTGGTGCTGGGTCCCGAGAAACTGCCTGGGCTCGCCGAGAAAGTCGGCCGCTGGACCGGCCGCGCGCGCGCGATGGCGCGTCAGCTGCGCACGCAGCTCGAGCATGAAGTCACCATGGAGGAGATGACCCGGTCACGGACTTCATCTCCACCGCCGCCTCCGCCGCCTGAGAATCCTGCAGAACCGGCGGCAGCTGCGACCGCTACGCCGCCGCACGCCGGCCCGGAGCTGGATCTCGACGCTGCGGTGTCCGGAATCGAACCGACTCCGTCGCACGGCCAGTCGGCCGCGGATGCTGCCGCTGATGCGGCAGTTGCAACCGACGCTCCGCTGCCGAGATCCGCGCCATGAGCGACGAGGAACGCCTCGCCGAAGGTTCGCTCATCTCGCACTTGGTCGAGTTGCGCCAGCGATTGCTGAAGTGCGTTATCGCGGTCGCCCTCGTCTTCGCGCCGTGCGGCTGGTTCGCCAACGACCTGTTCACGATCATCGCCACGCCGCTCATTGCGAAGATGCCCGCGGGCAGCTCGATGATCGCCACCAGCCTGATC
>Ga0134124_10001606_pt1 | contig 18206 bp, 17 predicted proteins | sample KB304_FD_96880 | JGI IMG/M metagenome (GOLD analysis project Ga0134124, IMG submission 96880) | Terrestrial soil microbial communities without Nitrogen fertilizer from Kellogg Biological Station, Michigan, USA - KB3-0-4 | ecosystem: Environmental > Terrestrial > Soil > Unclassified ...
GATCTCCGGCACCACGTCGGACGAGCAGGAGACGGCTAGGTGCGGCGCCGCCTGGCGCACCAGCTCGGCCAGCCGCCGCTCGTGCGCGGGATTGAGATAGGCGTGGAGCAGACAGATCGCCAGCGCCTCGACGCCGGCGTCGACGAGCTGGCTGATCACCCGCCGCGCGGCCGCCTCGTCGAGCGGACGCAGCACCGAGCCGTCCGGCAGCAGCCGCTCCGGCACCTCGAACCGCAGGTGGCGCGGCACCAGCGGGGCGGGCGGATCGATCAGCAGGTCGTACATGTCGTAGCGACCCTCGCGACGGATCTCGAGCGCGTCGCGGAACCCCTGGGTCGTCAGCAGGGCGGTGCGAGCCCCCTTGCGCTCGATGAGCGCATTCGTCGCCAGCGTGGTGCCGTGCGCGACGGCGTGGACGCGGGCGGGATCGACGCCGGCCTCCTCGAGCAGCGACTGCACGCCCTGCTCGACGCCGTGCGCGGGGTCCTTGGCCGTGGTGAGCACCTTGCCGACGCGGATCGCGCCGGTACGCTCGTCGATCACGACGAGATCGGTGAACGTGCCGCCGATATCCACGCCGAAACGCGCCGACATGGCCGAGAGTCTACACCGCCGGAGCGACGTCCGTGAGCCCGTGGCGGCACGGGCGATGCAAGATCTACGGGCGATGGAGGAGTCGCGGACGGCGGTCGTGGCGGCGCTCCTGGGGAACCTGGCGCTCGCCGTGCTCAAGGGCCTCAGCGCGGCGGCGACCGGCAGCGCCGCCATGCTCGCCGAGACCTTCCATTCCCTCGCCGACACCGGCAATCAGATCCTGCTCCTGGTCGGCATGCGGCTCGGGCGGCAGCCGCCCGACACCGTCCATCCGTTCGGCTACGGCAAGAACGTCTATTTCTGGGCGTTCGTCGTGTCGGTCATGCTCTTCACCGTGGGCGGCGCCTTCTCGATCTGGGAGGGGGTGCACAAGCTCCGCGCTCCCGGCGAGCAGGGCTCGCCGGGCTGGGCGTTCGTCGTCCTGGCCGGCGCCTTCGTCTTCGAGTCTCTATCGCTCACTGTCGCGACTCGCGCCTTGCGCCGCGCCAAGGGCGAGGCATCGCTGCGTGAGTTCTGGAGGGAGAGCCGTGATCCCACGCTGACGACGGTCATGCTGGAGGACTCCTCGGCGCTGCTGTCGATCGTGCTGGCTGCCGCCGGCCTCGGCTTGAGCGAGCAGACCGGCAGCACGACGTGGGACGCGCTGGCCTCGATGGCGATCGGGCTGCTGCTGATCGCGGTCGCCGTCGTTCTGGCGTTGGAGAACTACTCCTTGCTGCTCGGTGAGGCCGCGCCGCGCCACATCCTCGGCCGCATCACCGCGGCCGCCGCCGCCGATCCCGGCGTCGCTCGCGTGGTGGGGCTGCGCACGATGCATGTGGGCCCCACATCACTGCTGGTGGTGCTGCAGGTCGATTTTCGCGACGAGCTCTCGGCCGCCGACGTGGAGGTGGCCGCCGAGCGGCTGCGGGGCGCGGTCACCGCCGTGGTCGGCGACGCCGGCAAGCGCCGGCTGGTCGTGATCGAGCCGGTGGCCTCGTCGGGCCGACACCCCGCGGCGGCGTAGTCCTCAGCGCGTCGAGGCGCGCTGCTGGTGGCTGCTCGCGAAGGCGGCGGCGACACCGAGCCCGATGTACATCACGCCTGAGATCCAGCGCTCACTGGCCAGGAAGCGCGGGTGGCCGCGCAGCCACCCGGCGGCCGTCCCGGCCGTGAGCGCGTAGCCCCCATCGGTGATCAGCCCGAGCGCGACGAACACCATCCCCAGCACGAGGACCTGGGCGCCGACCCGGCCACGCGAGACGTCGACGAACTGCGGCAGGAACGCCAGGAAGAACAGCGCGGTCTTGGGGTTGAGCACGTTCACCACGACGCCATCGAGGAACGCGCGCCGCAGCCGCCGCCCATGGACGGTGCCGGCGGCGGACGCGGCCGGTCGTGCGAGGATCCGGCGGATGCCGAGATAGATGAGATAGGCCGCACCCAGGAACTTGACCGCGCTGAACGCCATGGCCGAGGCCGCCAGTACCGCCGAGAGGCCGGCGGCTGCGGCCGCCACGTGGACGAGCGTGCCGACGTGCACGCCGAGCATCGAGACGAGGCCCGCGCGCCGTCCCTGATCGATGCTCCGCGCCACGATGTAGAGCACCGCCGGCCCCGGCGTGAGCAGGAGCAGGAGCGCCGCGAGGACGAAGATGCCGAGGCTGGTCGGATCGGGCACGGGGATCATGGGAACACGCTCATGGCGTCGGATGCTGGCCGTCCGCGCGAGGTTTGTCAACTCGGCGGCCGGGCGTATTGCTTGGAGGCCCGGGTGGCGGCCCCGTAGAATCGATCGGACGCCCTCGTGGCACCTGACACCGCCGAGCCCCCGATGCCGTCCCCCGCCTGGCTGCGCTGGCTTGCCCCCGCGATCCCGGTGGCGGCGGCGTTCGCCCTGGCGCTCACGCGGATCGAGGACCCCGATGCCTTCACGCATCTGGCCCTCGGCCGCGATCTCCTCGAGCATCGCGGCTGGCCCACGCACGAGCCGTTCTCCTTCCCCAGCCTCGATCGGCCGTACTACAACTCCGAGTGGCTGTTCGACGTGGTGTTGTTCCTCGCCTATCTGGCCGGCGGCACCGCCGGCGTCGTCGTGCTCAAGGCATCGATCATCGCCCTGACCGTGGCGATCCTCTGGCTCGACTCGCGCACGTGGAGCGACACGACGGCCCTCCGGCCGGCCGGGCTGCTGATCCGTTCGGCGGTGCTCACCGCGGTCGTGCTGGCCATTCGCCACCGCTTCGTCGAGCGACCCGACATCGCGCTGATGGTCTTCCTGGCCTTCACCATCTACGCGCTCGATGCGTACCTCGATGCCGGCCGGCGCTGGATCTTCCTGCTGCCGATCGTCCAGATCGTGTGGGCGAACACCCATCCGAGCATCATCGTGGGCCTGGTACCGTTCGTGGCGGTCCTCGGGGGCGGCACCGCGCTGCGTGTGGGCGTCCGGCTCATCCAGCGCTGGTGGCGCCCGCTCACCGTCATCCCGTCGTGGCGCAAGCTCGGCACGGTCGCCGCCGTCCTGGGCGGCGTGCTCGTCGCGTCGGTCCTCAACCCGCATCGCTTCGACGCGCTCGTCCTGCCGTTCACGCTGGCCGACCAGCCGTGGTTCCGGCAGGAGATCATGGAGCTGCAACCGCCGCAGCCGGCCAGCTGGCCCGCGCCGTTCGTGATGACCGCGCTGCTCTTCGTCAGCTTCCTCGGTACGGTCGGCCGCCTGCCGCTCATCCCCGCGCTGCTGGCCTTGCCGTTCGTGCGCCTGGGCCTCTCGGCGGTCCGCTTCGTCTTTCTCCTCGAGCTCGTCGCCGCGCCGATCCTGGCCCGCAACCTGATCGTGCTCAGCGGCTTCGCACGCCGTCCGGTCGTGCAGCGCCTCGTGCTCGGCGCGGCGGCCGCGGCGGTGGGTGTCGTGGTCATCGTGGCGGTGGTGACCGGCGCCGGCGGGGGGCCGTTCGCCGACGTGCGGAAGGTGCCGGGGTTCGGGGTCAACGAGCGCTGGGTGCCGGAGGGCGCGCTGCGCTACCTGGACGAGCGAGGCATCCAGGGCCGCCTGTTCAACGCCTTCCACTTCGGCGGCTACATCACGTGGCGCGATTTCCCCCGCCGGGTGCCGATCCTCGACGGCCGTGGCCACGTCACCGCGAACCTGCTGGAGGAGATCCATTTCGCGCGCGCCCATCCCGAGCACCTCGAGCGGCTGCGAGCGCGGTTCGGCCTGGACGCCGCGGTGATGGACTACCCGACCTACTCGGGCGACGCGTTCGAGGACGTCCTCGGCCCCGACACCGACCGCGCCCTGACGTCACCGGACTGGGCGCTGGTGTATTGGGACGACGTCGCGCTCGTCTACCTTCGACGCGGCGGACCCCATGCGGCCATCATCGAGCGCGACGCGTACCGGCTCGTCAAGCCGGCCAACGGCGGCGCCGGCCTCGCCCGGCTGCTGGGGGACCCCGCCCAGGCGGCGGCCGCGCGGGCCGAGCTGAGCCGCAACGTCGCCGAGACCGGCTCGTCGCTGGGATTGTTGCTGCAAGGCCACGCCGCCACGGATCCCGATCAGGCGATCGCGACGTTCGCGCGCGTGCAGGATCCGGCCCGCCGCTTCGAGGCCGAGCAGGCGACGGCGCTCCTCTACTGGCGCAAGAAGGACTACGCGAAGGCCACCGAGTTCTACGAGCGTGCGCTGGCGCGGGAGCCCGCCGCCGTCGTGCTCTACAACGCCGGTCAGGTGCGGGCGGAGGCGGGAGACGACCGGGGCGCCGTCCGCTACTTCGAGCGTGCCCGGCGCGCCGACCCTGCTCTCACCGCCGTGTACCCCGCGCTCGTCGCGGCCCACCGACGGCTCGGCGACGAGGCCGCTGCGAACGGGCTCGGCCCGGCCTTCCTGCACGCCGCGACGCGCTCGAACGTGGAGAAGCACGAGCGTACCGCCCGCCAGCTGCTCGCGGAGGGACGGACGGCGGCGGCCGGCGAGGAGCTGGCGGCCGCCCTCAAGCTCGATCCGCGCAGCGTGATGGCCCTGACGACCCTCAGCTACGTGCGGCTGGTGGATCGTCGGTACGAGGAGGCCGTCCACGCGGCCGAGGAGGCCCTGGCGATCGATCCTCGCTCCGCCCAGGCGCACTGGGCCCTGGCCCACATCGCGCGCGCCCGCGGCGACGAGCCGGCGGCGCGCCGCCACCTGGAGGCCTTCGCGCGGCTGGCCCCCCGAACCTACGAGGCCTGGCAGATACGCGAGACGCTGGCACGCCGCGCCCCCGAACGCTGAGCTAGTTCCGGCGCTCCTCCAGCCGTGTGGACAGCAGGGCCAGCTCCTGGGCGAGGTTCTTCACCTGGGTGGTCAGGCGCGAGATGATCACCGAGTAGTGCACGGCGATCGCGAACAGGAACAGCACCGCGCACAGCAGGAGCGTGTTCAGCGGCGTGACGGCGCCGACGACGCGCGTGATCACGATGAGCAGCTTGTACCAGGCCACCAGCAGGACCATGACGCCGGCCGTCAGCAGCCACAGCCACGAATACTCCTCGCGCAGGCGCCGTCGGCGGACGAGCTCCAGGACGAAGAGGAAGGCCAGCAGCGAGGTCACCAGCGCGAAGATCGTCTGATGCAGCGTCAGCTCCGCCATGTCAGGCTCCCCTGCGCTCGGCGGGCTCGCGCCGGAGCGGCGCCAGCGCCACCGACAGCAGCATCTTGAACACGTAGTAGATCGGCCGCAGGCCCGCGTGCATCGAGCGGCCGCCGGCGCGCGGGTACATCCGCACTGGTACCTCGCGCAGCCGGAATCCCGCCCGGCGCAGGGTGATCAGCACATCCGCGTCGGCGTAGTCGGTCGGGTACCACTCGGTGGCGACGAAGCGCACGACGTCGGCGCCGAACGCCCGGAAGCCCGAAGTGACGTCGGAGAACCGCACGCCCGTCAGCAGCCACGCCAGCCAGCCGAAGAGCCCCATGCCGACCCGGCGCAGCACGCCCGGGTGGTACGCCACGCCACCGAGAAAGCGAGAGCCTATCGCGACGTCGGCGTGGCCGCCGGCGACGACGGCCAGCAGGGCGGGGATGTCGGCCGGCTCGTGCTGGCCGTCGGCGTCGAGCTGCACGACACAGTCGAAGCTCTCGCGTACCGCCAGCTTGTAGCCGGTCTGGGCCGCGACCCCGGCGCCCAGATTGAACGGCAGGCGGACGACGCGGGCGCCGGCGGCGCGGGCGACGTCCGCGGTATCGTCGCTGGAGCCGTCGTCGACGACCAGGATGGTGGCGTCGGGGACGGCCGCCTGCACGCCGGCCACGACGCGGCCCACGCGCGCCGACTCGTTGAACGCGGGCAGGAGGACGAGCGGTTTCAGCGCACGCCCTCCACCGTGGCCGTCCGCCGCGCCACCATCTCCCGCCACGGCACCGCCCGCGCATTCACGTGGGCGGGCGCGTCGGGTCCGGTGTTGGCGAGCAGATCGAGCGCCGTCACGAAGGGCTCGAAGGCGCCGTGTTGCTGCGGGTAGGGCGAGAGATCGTAGTCCATGTACTCGACCGCGATCCCGGCCGACTCGAACGCCTCGTGATCGAGGTAGGCCAGCGCTCCGTGGCCGGTCACGTAGCGGGTGGCGCCGAGGGCCCGGCACACGGCCAACACGCGGGCCGAGCCGGTGCCGGCGATCCCGAGCGCGGAGGAGCGCAGCGTCTCGCGCCGGATGCCGAGCAATTCGGCCATCGAACGCGTGGTCGCGATGGTCAGCTCGGCCAGCCGTGCCCAGGTGCCCCCGGTCAGCGTGGCCAGGACCGGCTCGACGCTGGCCGCGAACGGCGCCGGCCGGAGTGCCTCGCGGACCGCCGCGCCGTGCCGCGCGCGCCAGCGTCCGTCCTCGGCGATCTCCACCTCGTCGATGCGCTGACCGAAGCGCCCGGCCTTGCGGACCGGTACCGTCAGCCACGACCGCCCCCGGCTCGCCTTGAGCTGCACGCGGGCGAAGAAGCTGCGGCTCGTGTTCGAGGTGAACTGCACGTCGTCGTAGAAGACGAAGACGTCGGCCGCCTTCATCAGCGCGAAGTGGCCGCGCCACGGCAGGTAGCAGGGCTGGTTGATGGCGAGCACGGTCATGCCAGAAAGGCCGCCATGATCAGCACGTCCACGAAGTCCTGGCCGCGTGGGATCTGGCGTCGCAGCACGCCCTCCGTCGCGAAGCCGGCCCGCTGGTAGAGCGCGATCGCCCGCGGGTTGTCGCCGGCGACCTCCAGCAGGACCTTGCGCAGTCGGAGCGCGGCCGCCTTGCGCAGCACCAGACGCAGGGCCTCGCGGGCTATGCCCCGGCCCCAACAGTCCTTCTCTCCGATTACCACGCCGAAGTAGGCGGTGCCGCCCCGGCGATCGATGCGCGTGAGGTTGGTGAGGCCGACCAGCCGGCCGGATTCCTTCAGCTCGATCGCGAACGTCTGGCGGCTGGGATCGACGCTGTCGGTGACCGACCGCAGCCAGCGCTGGGCCTCGCGCGCCCCGAACGGCGCATCGCTCCACAGCGCTCCGCGCCGCAGCTCCTCGTCCCGCCGCCAGCGGATGACGCGCGGCAGGTCGGTACGGCGGAAGGGCCGCAGCCGCACCTGCTCGGCGACGGTGGCGCGCTCGCGGGGGATGCTCATGGCAGGAAGAACCGCAGCCCCGGGCGCTCGAGGAGTCCGGCCCGGGCGAGGATGTCGTGCGCACGTCCGGGGTTCAGGCCGACGAGCACGTCGGTCACGGCCGCCGGGATCTGCCTCGGGTGCACGATCGGCCGGCCCATGTGCGTCTTGCCGACCTTGAACGGGTTCTGATCGAGGAAGCAGGTGATGGCGGACCGGGCCGCCCCGACCTGCAGCGCGAGGTAACTACCGAACACACCGGCGCCGTAGACGGCCAGGGCTCCCCGCGCGTCCGTGCGCCCGCGCAGGAACGCGCCGAGCCGCGCGCCGCATTCGACCCAGCGCGTGACCTCCGTGCGGATGGTGGTCGCATAGGCGGCGGCGGTATCCCCGCCCCGCCGCGCGGGACGGCCCGCGAAACCGGGCGCGGGGACGGCCATGAGCGTGATCTGGCCGAGCTGGTGGTGCTCGGAGACCAGGACCGGGCGCAGGCCGCAGCGCTGCAGGAGCGTGGTGAGGCTCGGCGCCGAGAAATGCGAGAGGTGATCGACCAGGAACGCGTCGATCGTGTTGGTGACGACGTTGGGGACCGTGAGGTACAGCAGCCCCGTCGGGGCCAGCAGCGACGCGACCCGGCCCAGGGTCTCGGCGGGATCGATCAGGTGCTCGGCGACGAAGAACATCGTGATGAGGTCGAAGGGCCCGGCGGGCGTCGCCGGCCTCTCGAGCGGCGTCACCCGGAAGCCGCCGGGGCCGGTCAGCGGCTCGACGAAGGCCCGGTAGCGCTCGGAGACGTCGCAGCCGAAGAGCTGCCAGCCGGGGTACTGGTGCTGGAAGCGAACGAGGAACGCGCCCTTGCCGCAGCCGAAGTCGAGGATGCGACCCTTGGACGGCAGGTTGGCCAGCCGGCCGAGGTTCTCGAGCTGGATCTGCGAGCGATAGATCGGCTGCCCGTCGGCGTCGAGATCGTAGAGATCGTCGGCATCGGCGCACTCGAGCAGGGAGTCGTACTCCCGATCGTAGTAGTCCGCCACGTCGGCCAGCCCGCCCTCGTCACTCATCACGTGGGCGCAGCCCGAGCAGAGATAGATCTTGAGCCGCCCGTGCCGAAGCTTCGACTCGGAGGTCAGCGTCTCCTCGAGCGAGGAGGCGTGCAGCAGCTCGGGCTTGGGGCGCGCGCAGGCACGGCAGACGACCAGCATCGCCCGCTCAGCCGTCGGACGATCCGGCGACCAGCTCCGGATGGTAGCGGCGGAAGTCCACGCCCTCGTTCATGCCGCCCACCCAGTCGTGGCGGATCGCCGTCGGGTTCAGGAAGTCGAAGTAGCGCGCCTGCAGCGTCCAGCGGGTGGCGGCGCTGCGGTTGGGTTGCGAGCGGTGGAGCAGGAACGTGTGGAAGACGAGCGCGTCGCCGGCGGCGGCCGGTACCGATACCGCGGGGTGGCGGGCGAGAACCGCGTTCAGGTCGTCGATCTCCAGCGTCTCGTTGGCGTTGCGGCGGGCATTCAGCGCATCGCGCACGCGCACCGGGAGCGCACCCAGCCCGTGGGAGCCGGGCGCCATCAGCAGGCAGCCGTTCGCCCCGTCGACGTCCACCAGCGGGAGCCAGAGCGTGACGGCGTTGTCGCTGGTGAGGTTATAGGGATATTCCTGGTGCCACGGCGACAGGTACGTATCCTCGCCGGGGTGATCCATGCGCACGCCGGTGCCGCTCGGATAGATGCCGGGCAGACGCGTGGCCATGAGCTGGCGCATCACCGCCCACACGCGCGGCGCCGTGATCAGGCCGTACACGCTCGGCAGCTTGCGCACCGCCTGGTAGATGCGGCCCACACGCTCACGGTCCGCCGACAGGAGCTGATCCAGGCCGCGATCGAACCGCGCGAGCGCCGAGCCGGCCGGGTCGAGACCGCGCTCGCGCAGCACGAGGCCGAGCATCGTCGCGACCTCGTCCCGGAAGCGCGCGATCAGGTCGGGGGCGGCGAAGCCGCGAAGCAGCAGGCAGCCCTGCCTCGCGTAGGTGGCCAGCGCGGCGTCGGAGAGCGGTCGCTCGGCCTCCCAGTCCGCGCTCACCGTGAAGCGGGCGATCGCGGCGGCGTCCGTCACGCGGCGCCCAGGTGCTCGCGGATCGCGTCGGCGACCCGCTCGACGGTGGCCGCCGGCATGTGCGTGTGCAGCGGCAGCGTCATGATCTCGCGGGTCACCCGCTCGGTGACGCTCACGTCACCGCGACGGCACGTCTTGAGGTACGTGAAATTCTGGGCGGGCAGGAAATGGATGCCGGTGGCGATGCCGCGGGCCCTCAGGTGCTCGATCAGGCGCTCCCGGCGCTCGGCCGGCACCCGGACCGTGTAGATGAACGGCGAGACGTCCTCGAAGTCCGTCGCCGGGCAGCGCACGCCGGCGACGCCGGCCAGCAGCCGGTTGTAGAGCCGGCACGCGTGCCGACGGCTGACCATGAACTCCTCGACCCGCGCGAGCTGCGAGAGCCCCACCGCGGCGTTGATGTTCGTCATGTGATACCGGAAGCCCTGGGAGACGACGTCGTATTCCCACGCCCGGCTGTTCTTGTAGCGCGCCAGCGTCTCGCGGTCGATGCCGAGGAAGCGCCAGTGGCGCATCTGCTCCAGCGCGGCGGCATCGCCCACGATGACCGCGCCGCCGTCGATCGACGTGATCACCTTGACCGGGTCGAAGCTGAAGCAGGTGACGTCGCCGAAGCTGCCGATGGGCCGGCCGTCCACGCGCGTGCCGAAGGCGTGGGTCGCATCCTCCACGATGCGCACCCGATGGCGCTCGGCCAGCGCGAACAGCTCCTTCACCCGGCCGGCCACACCCCCGAAGTGCAGCGGGACGATCGCCCTCGTCCGCGGGCCGATCAGCGCCGCGGCCTTGTCGGGATCGAGCCCCAGCGTCGCCTCCTCCACGTCGCACAGCACGGGGGCGGCACCGGTCGCGACGATGGCCTGGTGGTCGGCGACGAAGTTGAAGGCGGGCGTGATCACCTCGTCGCCCGGGCCGACGCCGGCGGCCAGCAGGCCGAGGTGGAGCGCCGAGGTCCCCGTATTGGTGGCCAGGACGTAGCGGCCGTCGAGACCGAGGAAGCGCGCGATGCCCTCCTCGAACGCCTGCGTGACCGCACCCATGCCGAGCCAGCCCGCGTGGAGGGCATCCACGACGGCCTTGATCGTGTCGACGCCGATCACCGGCTGGAACACGGGAATCGCGGGCGGGGCGGGGTCAGTCACGCACGCACCTCAGGAAACCATCGGGGGCACAGGTGAGCAGCAGCTTGCCCGCGATGCGGGTGTCGATCTCGAACCGCTTCGTGGTCTCGAGGAACTGCCACACTGCGGTCTTGGGATTGTTGCCCTTGCCCCAGCGCCGGCCGGCGAACAGCTCGCTCGGCAGGTCTTCGATGAGCGTGTCGAAGACGATCAGGTAACTGTCACGGGTGACCAGGGGGGCGTAGACCTCCAGCTCGCGCAGCACGTGTGCGTGCGTGTGATCGGAGTCGAGCATGACCAGCACTCGCTGGCGGCCCTGCGCGAGCGCGCGCACGGCGGCGGCCACCGACGCATCGATCGACGACCCTTCGATCAGCCGGATCCGCTTGGCCAGGGGGTGGGCCTCGATCTCGCGCCGGTTGTGGGCGCGGATGTCGACGTCCACGCCAACTACGAGCCCGTCGCCGCCGAGCAGCTCGAGCAGGGAGGCGGAATGGATCAGCGAGCCGCCGTGCGCGATGCCGGTCTCCAGGATGAGGTCGGGTCGCACCTGCCAGACGATCTCTTGCACGGCGAGCAGGTCCTGGGGGAGCTGGATGACCGGACGGCCGAGCCAGGTGAAGTTGTAGGTGTACTTGTGGCGGGTGATCGCCGTCAGCCATGCGCGGGACAAGGCCTGGATGTCGCCGTCAGCCATCAGCCGGTCGACGTTGCCCTTCACCTCATCGGAGAACCGCTGGATCTCGTCCATGTCTTCGGCGGCGGGGACCGTGTTTTCACGTTATCCCAGCGTGCTCCGGAAACCTCCAACCATTTTTGCCAACGTTTCCACCCCCTTCAACCCCGTCCGCGGGTCAATCAGAGGCCCTGGCGGCATAGACCTCGAGCAGGCCGGGGACCTGGGCCCGCCAGTCGTACCGCTCCCGGACGAGAGCCCGGGCGGCGGCGCCGAGGGCCGCGCAGGCGGGGGCGTCGGCGTGGAGTGCGCGGACGGCCGCGACCATCTCTGTAGGCGTGTCGACCAGCCGCAGGTGGCGACCGTCCTCGACCGCGATGCCCTCCGCGGCCTTGGCGGTGCAGACCACCGGCAGGCCGGCCGCGAAGTACTCGAGGAGCTTCAGACGCGTGCCGCTGCCGTGGCGGACCGGCGCGATGGCGACCTGCGCGGCGGCCAGGGGCTCGGCGGTCGACTCGACGCGGCCGAGAAAGCGGACGTTGGGCGGCACCACGGCCGGCGCCCACACGGCATCCCCGACGATGTGGAACTCGAGGTCGGGCAGCGCGGGGGCCACGTCACGGCAGATCTCCTGGATCGCGAAGAAGTTGGGAGGATAGCGCGTGGTCCCCATGAACAGCACCGGTCCGCCGCGGGCGAACGCCGCGGGTGGGCGAGGCGTGAAGCGGCCCACGTCCACGCAGTTCGGCACGATGGAGGACTTCGCGGCGACGCCGGGGAGCAGGCGCTCGGCGCGGTCGCGATCGACGGCCGAGCAGAAGATGACGTGCGCGGCCCGCGCCCAGCACGCGGCCTCCATGCGCGCCTGGCGCCGTCGCGTCAGCCGATAGAAGACGCGGTCGCCCAGCGAGGCCTGGGGGAACGCCGCCATGTCCTGGTAGACGTTGTGGGCGTCGAGGATGAAGCGCCCGAGGCCGGCTCGGCGGGCCGCCTCGAAGAGCAGCGGTGACTCGAGCTGGACGAGCGCGTGCTCATCAAGGCGCCTCGGGAATCGAAAGCCGAGCGCGGGTCCCAGCATTGCCTCGGCCAGATAGCGCGCCCGGGCGACGCCGGCCGTCGGCGTCTGGATGTGCACGACGTCGAGGCCGTCGAGCCCGTGGGCGGGTTGAGGCGCCGGTGAGAAGCTGTGGATCGTCACGCCGGCCAGGTGCGGCCTGACGGCCGCGGCCAGACCCACCGTGCGCGCCGCCGAGCCGTTGGCCGGTGGCACGACGGCGTCGGGCGCCAGGCAGACCAGGCGCACGTCGGCAAGCGCCGTCATGCCGCGCGCCGGCGGCTCAGCGCCCGCAGGGCGTTGGCGCCGAGGCGCTCGAGGCCGGCGCCCAGGCGATACGCGGCCCGCCCGTAGCGCGGGTAGCGGTATTGGCAGTACATGACGTGATGGATGACGTTGATGCGCAGCAGTGCCCACAGCAGGCGGGGATGCGGCGCCACGCGCAGGCGCCCGAGCAGCGCGAGCGTGAACCGCCCGAGCGGCAGCACACGGTCCAGCCACGTCTCGGCGATCGTGTCGATCATCCGCGTGTACTTCAGCGGATCGTTGGCCTCGCGGACGAGCAGGACCTCCGGTAGCTCCGTGTGCTTGCCGTACAGCAGCGTGCCGGCGGCGACGACCCAGTCGAAGCCGTAGTAGGCCTCCTCCGGCAGGACCCGCCGCACGGCCTCCCGCCGGTAGAGCCCATAAAAGCGCGAGTTGTCCGTCGGGTCGACCAGATAGCGGCACAGGTTCTCGCGCACGTCGCCCAGGAGCGGAAAGCTGCCGGTGGCGGGCCGGAACGTCCCATCGGCCTCCAGGAACTCGGCGCGCGGCGCGACGCAGACGACGTCCGGTTGGGCGTCGAGGATCGGCACCGCCTGCTCGAGCCAGCGGGCGCGGACGTAGTCGTCCGCCGGCAGCCACATGAAGTACGGCGCCCGGGCCTGCTCGAGGACGAAGCGGAAGTTGTCCAACCCGCTGATCGTCGCCGGATGCCGCGTGTAGCGGATCCGGGGATCGCCGGCGGCGTGGCGGCGGCAGATCGGCTCCGTTCCATCGCTCGAGGCGTTGTCGGACACGAGCAGCTCGAAGTCGGTGAACGTCTGGGCGAGGACGGACTCGATGGCCCGCCCGACGGTGGACGCGCGATTGAAGACCGGCATGCCGATCGACGCGCGCGCGGTCACGGCTCAGCCCAGCCGCTGCGCGGCCGCCAGCATGCGTCGGCGCACGCCGCCGGCGGCGGCCAGCGCGACCGCCGCCGTCAGCGCACCCGTGGCGGCCAGCCAGGCCAGGCGCGCCGGGGCCCCGAGCGCGTCGGGCATGGCGGCGCGGCTGAGCGCCGCCACGGCGGCGACCGCGACCGCCGGAAGCAGCAGGCGTCCGTACCAGCGCGACAGCTCACCCGGCAGCACGCGTCGGTGCATGCGTCCCATGGCGAGCAGCAGCGCCGCGGCGTTGAGCGCGATGTAGACGGCGGCGGCGCCGGCTCCGCCCCACCGGAGACTCAACAGGACGGTGGCCGGGGCCACGACCACCAGGGCGAGGGCGTTCACGCCGGCGCCGAGGCTCGACCAGCCGAAGGCGAGCTGAAGCACGTGAGGAACGTGCATGAGCGCGTTGAGGACGGTGCCGACGGCGCGCAGACCGAGCACGAGGGCGACGGCGCGCACCACGTGGTCGTCGCGGGTCCACAGGGCGAGGACGTCGCCCGGAAAGAACACGAGGAGCCCGCCGAGCGGCAGCACGAGCACGGCCACGAGCTGCGAGAAGAAGTGGTACTCGTCGGCCAGGTCGTGCGAGTCGCCGCGCTCGACGAGCTGGCTGAATCGCGGGTACACGGCCGTGGTGACGGGCTGGACGAGCTGCCCCACGGCGTTGGCGGCGGCGACCGCCAGCGTGTAGTACCCGAACTCTGCCAGCGGCAGGATGGCGCTGAGCACGACCTGGTCGAGGGACGTCAGCGCGAAGCCCAGCACCATCGTCCCGCTCACGCCGGCGCTGAAGCCCACCAGGGATCGAAGCGCCGCCGGCCGGATGCGGCCACCGCGGGCGGAGGCCGGCAACGCCCGACGCAGCGCGCCGGCCACGGCCAGTGTCTCGAGGTAGAGCAGCGCCGTCTGCGTGACGAAGAACACCGTGACGCTCGGCGACAGCAACGACAGCGCCGCCACCGACGCGCCGGCGCGAAGGGTGGTGCCCCCCACCTGCACGAGGTTGGCGAGCGCCTGACGCTGCAGGCCGTTGAGCCCGGCCAGGTAGAGCCCGCGGGCGATCAGCGCGGGCAGCGCCGCCGCCATGAGCCAGAGCGCCGCCCGGACCTCGGTCGGCGTCAGGGTCGAGAAGGTGAGCCAGCGGCCGGCGATGGCCGGGGCGGCGACGGCGAAGAGCGCGCCCACGACGATGCCGACGGTCCAGCCGCCCGCTTCCAGCGTCATGGCGACGTCGCGGCCGTCGCCGTCCTCGCGTGGCCGGGCCGTGAGGCGGGCGACCTCACGGTTCAGCGTGGCGCCGAGGCCGAGATCGAGGGCGGTGGAGGCCACCATCACGGTCGTGAAGAGGCCGACCAGGCCGTACGCCTCCGCGCCAAGCAGGCGGAGATAGATGGGGACGACGGCGAGCAGCACCACCATGCCGAGGGCGGCGCCGGCCACGTTGGCGAGGATGTTTCGCGCGACGGTGGCGATCATGGACGCTTGTGCCCGACGACGACCTTGCCGTCGGCGATCGCGTGCGTGGGGTCGTCGACACGCTCGAGCGTCGCCTCGAAGCCGGCCGCGCGCAGGCGGTCCAGGATGTCGAGGCCGTACGTGCGAAAGGCGAGCACGTGGCCGCGGCCGCGCAGGCGGTCGCCATGGTACTCGGGCTCCGTCAGGTGGACGACGGCGCCGTGCTCGAGACGTGCGCGCTCGAGCGTGGCCACCGACTCCATCAGCGGCACGGTGAAGACGAGGGCACCACCCGGGCGCAGCACGCGGTGCACCTCCGCGAAGGCGCGGCGATCGTCGGGGACGTGCTCGAAGACCTCGGTGCTGGTGACCAGGTCGAACGCGGCGTCGCCGAAGGTCAGGCGTTGCACGTCCTGGCACTGCACGCCGTCCCGGAACTGGCCCGCCGCCACGTCGTCGAACAGCTCGGATACGGTCACGCGCGCGAACGTGCGCCGCAGGTGGCGGCAGAGCGCCCCTCGCGACGACAGCTCGTACACGTGCGCGCCCCGGCCGATCCCGAGCCCGCCCAGGACCACGCCGACGGCACGATGACGGAAGGTCGAGAGGCATCGCAGGCAGCGACGTCCCGCCGAGCCCGGGTGGAGGCGGAGGACGGGGAAGCCACAGAGGTTACAGGTCGGCACGCAGCGCGGTGGCGTCGACGACTCGCGGTGTGGGCACCGGCACGATGAAGGCGCCGCCTTTGCGCAGATACTCGGCCTGCTGGGTGACGATCTCGTCGGCCAGGTTCCAGGGCAGCAGGAGCGTGACGTCCGGCATCTCCCGCACGAGGTCCTCGGCCGGCCGGATCGGGATCCGGACACCGGGGATCAGACGGCCCTGCTTGTGCGGGCTGCGGTCCACGGTGAACTCGAGCAGGTCGGGGCCGATGCCGCACGCGTTCAGCAGCACGGTGGCCTTGGCCGGCGCCCCGTAGGCGGCCAGCCGACGGCCCTCGCCGCGAAGGCGACGCAGCATCCGCACGAGGTCGTCGCAGACCTTCCTGACGTCGCGGCTGAATCCGTCGTAGCGGGCGGCGCTCGTCAGCCCGGCCGCCGCTTCCGCGCGACGCAGCCGCTCGACCGCGAGCGCGAGGGGACGGGCGCCGGTGTGCTGGACGAACACGCGCAGTGACTCGCCGTGCACGGGGTGGCGCTCGACGTCGAAGACCTCCAGCCGCGCCCGCGCGGCCAGCCTGGCCACGGCCGCCAGCGAGTAGTAGAAGACGTGCTCGTGGTACACGGTGTCGAACGCCGTGCGGGCCAGCGTGTCGCCGAGATACGGGAACTCGAAGACGGCGGCGCCATCGGCGGTCAGGCAGTCGCGCACCGCCTCGAAGAAGGCGTTGATGGTCGGCACGTGGGCGAGGACGTTGTTGCCGACGATCACCTCGGCGCGCCCGAAGCCGCCGACGATCTCCTCGACGGCGTCGGGGCCGAAGAAGCGGGTCAGCGTGGGGATGCCGCGCGCGGTGGCCACGGCGGCCACGTTGCGAGCCGGCTCCACCCCCAGCACCGGTACGCCGCGCTGCTGGAAGAATTGCAGGAGGTAGCCGTCGTTGCTGGCGATCTCCAGCACGCGCCGCCTGGACGAGAGCGCGAAGCGCTCGATCAGCGTGTCGGCCATCGCGCGGGCGTGGGCGAGGAAGTGATCGGAGAAGGACGTGAAGTAGAGGTACTCGCCGAAGAGCGCCTCGGGCGGCGCCGTCTCGGTCAGCTGGACGAGATGGCAGCGCGCGCAGTAGGCGACCGCGAGCGGGAAGCGCGGCTCCGGCCGCGCCGCGTCCTCGGGCCGCAGGAGCGCGTTGGCCAGCGGCTGCGCGCCGAGGTCGAGGAACGGGTCGTCGAGGGCGGCGGCGCAGCCGAGGCAGGCGCGCCCGCTCACGGCTCCCGTGCGGCCTGCCATCGCTGCTGGTAGTGCCGGATCTGCTCGACGCTGAGGTCGTACATGGCCCGCTCGGAGGTCGTCCCGGCGGCGGCGCGATACCAGCCGACGGTCAGCTCGACGGCCTCCTTGATCGTGAGCCCGGGATGCCACCCCAGCCGCGTCCGGGCCTTGCTCCAGTCGAGGCGGAGCAGTCCGGCCTCGTGGGGCGCATTGGTCTCGGGCTTCGACTCCCACTCCGCGCCCTCCCACAGACCGATGATCAGATCGGCGAGCGTGCCCACGGAGACGGCGTCGCCGTCACGCGGGCCGAAGTTCCAGGCGCCGGTGAAGGCGTCGCTGCCCGCCAGGCGCTCGGCCAGTCGCAGATAGCCGCCGAGCGGCTCCAGGACGTGCTCCCACGGCCGGACGGCCGCCGCGTTCCGCACGCGGATCGGCTCGCCCTGCACGAGCGCGCGCATCGCGTCCGGCACCAGCCGGTCGGCCGCCCAGTCGCCGCCGCCGATGACGTTGCCGGCGCGCACGGTCGCCACCCGCGGCCCACTCGCCGCGAAGAACGAGCGGCGGTAGGCGGCGGCGACCAGCTCGGCCGCGGCCTTGCTGGCGCTGTAGGGGTCGTGACCGCCGAGCGGATCGTCCTCGCGGTAGCCCTCGGGGCGCTCGATATTCTCGTAGCACTTGTCGCTGGTGACGACGACGACGGCCTCGACCGACGGTGTGTGGCGGACCGACTCCAGCAGCGTCGACGTCCCCAGCACGTTGATCGAGATCGTCTCCAGCGGCGCCCGGTAGGAGAGACGGACGATGGGCTGGGCGGCCAGGTGGAACACGACGCTCGGCCGTGCCGCCGCCAGCGCCGCCTGCAGCGCGGCGGCGTCGCGCACGTCGGCGAGGTGCGTCGTCAGCCGTTCGGCGAGGCCGCAGCGCGCGAAGTACGACGGCGTGGTGTGCGGGGCGAGGGCGTAGCCGGTGACGCGGGCGCCGAGGTCCAGCAGCCAGGTCGCCAGCCACCCGCCCTTGAAACCGGTGTGGCCGGTGACGAAGACCGGCCGGTCACGCCAGAACTCAGGCGTGACCATTCATCGCCAGACGGCCCAGGCGGCCTTGTCGTGCCGCCAGAGCTCGTTCAGCAGCTCCATCTCGCGTGGCGTGTCCATGCACTGCCAGAAACCGGTGTGCTGGAAGACGGCGAGCTGCTTCATCGCCGTCAGCTTGACCAGCAGTGACTGCTCCAGACTCTCCTCGTCGCCGGCGATGATGTCGAGGGCCGCGCGCTCGAAGACGAAGAACCCACCGTTGATCCATCCGCCCTGCACCTGCGGCTTTTCCTGGAAGGCCTGGACCAGGTTGCTGTCGATGACGACCTCGCCGAAGCGCGACGACGGCCGCACGGCGGTGAGCGTCGCCAGCTTGCCATGGGACTTGTGGAAGGCGAGCAAACGATCGAGGTCGATATCGGCGACGCCGTCGCCGTAGGTCACCATGAAGC
>Ga0134124_10001607_pt1 | contig 18185 bp, 6 predicted proteins | sample KB304_FD_96880 | JGI IMG/M metagenome (GOLD analysis project Ga0134124, IMG submission 96880) | Terrestrial soil microbial communities without Nitrogen fertilizer from Kellogg Biological Station, Michigan, USA - KB3-0-4 | ecosystem: Environmental > Terrestrial > Soil > Unclassified ...
GAGGCAGACGTACTCCGGGTAGATCGAGCCCTTCATGCCGAACGAGCCGCCGACGTTCCAGGTCAGCACGCGCACCTTGTCCTGCGGCACGCCGAGGATGTCGGCGAGCTGGTTGCGCATGCCGAACACGCCCTGGCCTGGGGCAATCAGCGTCCACCTGCCGCTCGACTTGTCGAAGCTGCAGATCCCGGCGCGCGGCTCCATCGCTGCAACCACGACCCGGGTGTTCCTCAAGCTCAGCCGGGTGATGTGCGCCGCGTCTTTGAATGCTTGTTGAACCTTCTCGGGCTCTCCAAAAAGAAAATCGACGATCACGTTCCCCGGCACGTCGTCGTAGAGCTGCGGCGCCCCGGGCTGCGCCGCCTCGCTCGCCCGCGTCACCGCGGGCAGCGCCTCGATGTCGAGCTCGACCGCCTCGGCGGCGTCCTTCGCCTGCACCGCGGTTTCGGCGACCACGCAAGCCACCGGGTCGCCGACGAAGCGCACCTTGTCCGTCATGAGCGATTTGCGCACCGGCCGCTTCATCGGCGAACCGTCGCGGTTCTTGAAGTCGAGCGCGCACTTGTGCGGCCCGTACGCCTTGAGATCCTCTCCCGTGTACACGGCGAGGACGCCCGGCATCGCCTTGGCCTTCTCAATCCCTATGTTCTTCAGAATGCCGTGAGCGTGAGGACTGCGCACCATCCAGGCGTAGGCCTGGCCGGGCTCGTTCAGGTCGTCGGTGTAGCGGCCTTCGCCGCGGAGCAAGACGGGGTCTTCGGTGCGCTGCACCGGCTGGCCAATGCCGTACCGGCCCGCCGCGGGTTCAGTCGGATTTCTCATCGGCCGATTATTGCAGACCTAAAATCGGGGACGGACCCGCATTTCTCTCCAGCTAGTCCTACCTCCCGCCGAGCGACTCCCAGAAGTCCGGGTGGACGGATATCGCGTTGGGACCGGCGACGGGGTACACGGCCTTGCCGGCTCGCCGGATGTAGTCGATCGTCAAGCGCATGAGCTCGAAGCGCTTTGCGAGGACTTTCTCGAGGCCCCTAATCGTCTCGAGCCGCGCCTTTGGGTCCTGGGCCGCGGTCCACGCCTCACGGAGCTGTTCGATCTCCGGGTCGAGCGCGGCCTGCGCCTTGTCGGCATCGATGGCAAGGTGGAGGTAGTCCATCCCCTCTGCCTGGGCGGCCTGGGCGGTGGCCGAGTCGACTCCGAGCCTGAGGGCGATCGAGCCTTTCGCGCCGAGGACGTCGCCGAGGGCCCTCGAGCTGTCGTGAATCCCCCTGCTGAGGGTCGAGATCTGCGCCTCCGTGACGTGGACCTTGTCCTGGAGCTTGGCGTACGCTCGGTCGGACGCCTTGAACTCGAGATCGTAGCGATCCTTCCGGAGCCGGTCCGCCGCGTCGACGTCTGTCTCGCCCCGGGTGCGCTTCATCGCAACCGCCTGCGCGTTGCGTCGCACCCTCCTGAACTTGTCGATGTGCTGATCGATGAGCGCGAGCTGCTCCTCGCGGAGTCCTTCGGGCAGGTCCGTGTAGCGCTTAGGATCGGCGACCGCTGAACGTCGCTTCTGCAGGCGGCCGATCTCCTCTCCGGCTTGTCGCACGATGGCGTCCGCGGAATCCGGGCTCGCCTTCAGCGCGTCCGCGAGGTCCTTCCGGAGCTGGTTCAGTCGCTGGCGGCCCTTCTCGCCGGGGAAGTTGTCGTCGCCTTTGAGCTGGAGATCCCAGCCCTTGCTCGTGATTCCGACCTGGCCCCCGAGCATGGGGGCCCCATGCTCTTTGACCAGCTCGCTGTAGACCCGCATCTTGTCGTCCATCGTCCTTGCGGCGCGGAGCCGCGGGGAGCTCTTCTCGAGCTCGCGGATGGCCTCCTGCGGCACGGGCGCGGTCAGCGTCCAGTCGCCCGAGGCCTTGGCCGTGCCCGAATGGCGGGCGCCCAGGAAGATCTTCCCGAACTCGGCCCGGTTGTGCTCCCCGGACTCGCCCGAGACCTTGAACTCGGCCTTTGCGCCGACGTCCTTGTCGTTCTCCTGCGCGCGGACGATCTGGGCCTTCGAATGGAGCTCCTCATCGCCGAGCAAGCTCAGGATCCAGCCGGGCTTCTGGTCGTCGGCCTGGACGCCGCCGTACCTCTCGTGCGTACCCTGCTCGTCGGTCGTACGGGCCTCGAACGTCGTGCCGCTCAAGACCCTTGTGCCGCCGAATAACGTGTACCTGTCGTGGCCCTCGCTGCTCTTCAACGTCTCGACGCTGACCCGTTTCGCGCCGCTGCCCGGCGGGAGCGGGAACTTGACGAAGCGCTCGAAGGCGTCGACGCCTTCGTTCGTCGCGAGGTTGAACTCGTACGTGATCGCGTACGAGTTGGTCGTGGAGCCGCCCGCTTCGTTTTCAAGCACGGCGCTGATGCCCCAGTCGCTGCCCTCGGTCCCGGAGATCATCGTCGTGACTTGCACGGTCACGAGCCCGACCCGGCGCACCGTAAGCTCGCCAGACGAGGTCGTGTGGCCGCTCTTGCTCAGGGTCGCCCCGAACGTCGCGGAGACGCTGCCGGCCTTCGTGCGAGATGTTCCTATGCCGCGCGCCTCGCCGATCGGGATCGACAGGGCGCCGGCGACGGTCGTGGGCGGGAAGTAGCCAAAGCCCCCCTCCTTCGCGACTCGATCGGCGGCGTTCTCCTTGAACTTCTGCGCCGCCTTCTCGTCCGTGAACCTGCGGGACGCGGTCTTCAGATCGGCCTCAGTGACGCTTCCGCTCGCGCCACCACCGAGAAGGCCGGGGCCTTTGACGCTGCCCCCGGCCCCGACCGTGGAGCTGTCGGTGACGGTGTACCTGACCTCCCAGACGCCCGGCGCCACCTCGACGGGATCCTCCGCGGTGACGCTGTGGCCGCCGCTCACCGTGACGCTCGCGCCGTGGCCCTTGGCGGTCTGCGCCTGATACGAAATATGCGCGCTCGTGCCGCCCTCCCAATTCTGGGTGAGGCCGATGTTGACGCCGTGCTGTGTGCCGCTGGCGGTCTGGCGCAGGGCGCCCACGGTGCCGCCGTACCCCGTCGGACCGATGTGCGCGCCTGCCTGCGCCCCGACATTCGGCTTCGGCCCCTCGGGCGTTGCGGCCGGACCCGTATCGCGCGTCTTCTTGACGGTCAGGCTGGCGGTTCCCTGCGGGTCGACGGACGCTGCGAGCGAGGACTCCGTCCCGGTCGTCCCCGTGGCGGTCACGGTCTCCACCCGTCGCATGCGCTCGACCGCGACGCCGCCTTGGCCCGCGTACGTCCCGGTCGAGGCGAGCGCGCCCTGGCGGGCGGACGCCTTGGTCGAGCGGGTCCTCGTCCGCTTTTCGCCGCCCTTGACGGTCGAGGTTTCCGTGCCCCATTCCGCCGTGACGGCGCCTCTCGCTGCCTCCACCTTCGGGTCCAGCTTGCGCCAGGAGAAGGTCTTCTTTTGCACCTGATAGGGCTCGACCTGCGGGTCGCGACGGACGGTGGTGGGCTTCCCCTGCACGGCTTCGCGCTTGCGCACCGCGGCCGGATCGGACACCTCCAAAGCGGTGTCCTTTGGACTGATGGTCTGGCCTGGGGTCTTTAGCGACGGCGCATGTGTGGTGTAACCCTCGATCTCGTGGATGCCGTACTTTGCGGCGAACTCGGGAACGCGCTTCTGGCAGCGGTCGCACACTTCCTGGTCGCCGAAGATCACCATCTTCGCGCCGGCGAGGTCCTTGGCGAGGCCGGCGTTCTGGATCTTCTTCATCACGACATCTTCGGCGTGGTCGCCACCCAGCACGTTCCGCTCCTGGAACACGAACACTCTTCCGTCGGCGGTCGTGACCTGTACCGTCACGAAGGTGTGCTGCGCTGTGGTTGTCCAGAACTTCTTGCCCTCCGGCGTAGTCGCTAGGTACCCTCTCACGAGCTTCGTCCCTTCGAAGGCCGAGAGGTCGGCCTGTTCCGGGTTGGCCTTGGCAAGCTTCACGGCCGCGATCTGCGCGTCGAGCGCGGCGATCTTCTTCTCGATGGTCTCCTTCTTTGCTTTCGTGAGCTTGCCGGAAAGTTGCTTCGCCAGATCCTGGCGCTGATCGTTCAGCTCTTTCTCGTCCTTGAGCTGCGGGGTCGACACGAGCCGCAGGCGATTCTGCATCCTCTCAAGCGACCCCGTGACCCTCGCGATTTCTTTGTCCAGCTTTGCGCGCTCGCCTTCGTCCGCCGCCTCGGCCCTGCGCTTGTTGAGATCGTCGAGCTGCTTCCTCTTCTCCGCGATCCCCTTCGTGAGGTCACCGGTAAACTCCCAACCGCGCTGGGCGAGGTTCAGATCGAACCCTTCGGTCGACTCTTTGACCGTCGAGATCGGTTGGTTTGGCGGGATAGGAGCGGGCTCCGGGCTGTCGTCCCGCAGGGTCAGGCCGCGCGCGACACCGTGAATTTCCGGCACGGCACCGCCGTTCAGAACTGAGTGTGCGACTTCGCGAGCCTCGCGCTCGAGGGATTCGGCCGAGCTCGACGGCAACGACGGATTCGCCGCCCCCGTATCAGCCTGCGCGATATGGGTCAACTCGTGGGCGAGCAGCCGCCGCCCCTCGTAAGTCGTCGGCGCCAGGCGATCTGCGCCAAACACGATCTGATTTCCTGCGGTGTATGCATTGGCATTTAGGTCGCTCGCGGACTGCGCTGCCGCCGGTCCGGAATGCACCCGCACCATGGAGAAGTCGTGCCCAAGGCGCGACTCCATAGACGCGCGCGTTACCGGATCGAGTGGCTGACCGCCCGCCCGCAGCAGGCGCTGCATGCCCTGGTTGCCGAGGCTCCGCTGCAGGGGTTGCCACGGCGCGGTCGTGGCGTTCGGTGAAGAGCCCTTGCTCTTTCCGGGCCCCGCCCTCGGGGCCTTGTTCGCGCCTTTGGCGAGGTCGCGCACGGCCGTTCAGGGCTTCCGCAGGGCGGCGTATGCGCCGGGACGGCCCAAAAACTTTTTCGCGTTGGCGTCCGCGACGGCCGATCTGGCCGGCGGTTTCGGATTGTCGGCGAAAGCCTTCCATTCCTTGGCGATCAGGGTCTTGATCCGATAGGCCTGGATGAGCTGCACGTGATAGAGCATCAGCTTCTCGGCGTCGTTCAACCCGGTATCCACCACATCGGTCACCTGCTTCAGCGTGAGAGACGTGCCCACCAGTTTGAGCAGCATGAGGCGGTTCGCGTTGCTGATCGGCAGCTTGGCCGCGCTCTTGTCGCGCTCCGCACTAAAGCCGCGCGCGTTGAAGTTGATCATGAGAACGGCGTTCAAGTCGTAGATCATGAAGTCGAAGTCGCTGAGGTCGGCTATGGAAGCCAGACCATCGAATCCGGTGAGGCCCGCGCGCTGCACTTTCTCCAGCGCCGCCTCTCGCTTGGATGTGAGCCCGTTCACCGCCTCGTCGATATAGTGGCCCTCGAGGTAGGTGTTCGTCCCCTCTTGCGTCAGGTTCTCGGCGATCGCCGCCAGCGTGAGGCCGGCCGTCTCGGTCTCCGTGATCTGCGTCGACAGTTCCTTGGCGAGGTCCGGGTTCTTCGTGGCGGCGCGAACCTCCTTGAGGCCCTTGATCTCGCTCTTGCGCGTGCGCTGCTCTTCCTCGAGGGACCCCCTCAGGCCGCCCGTGGTGATCTTGTTGAGCAGGTTGTATACGTGGGTGGTCTCGTGGATGATGTTCTTCACGAAGGACGCGATCTGCTGCGCTCCGGTCGGGTCCGGGCCGAACGGCAGCTCGGACTTGTAGAAATCGATGTCGATGAAGTGCGTGTCGGCGGGCGAGGTCACGCCGGGTGCCGATACCGGACCCTCCGGCGAGAAGAGGTACGGCGTGTTCGCCGGCACGAACTTCGTCCCCGTGCTCGACCACGCGGGCTCGATTTCCAGGTCCGGGTGCTTGAGGAGGTACGCGTCGAGGTTCTTCGCCATCGCGACGAACTCGGCCGAGAGTTCCAGCGCATCCACCACCTGCTGGGCGAACTCGGCCGGATGGCCGACCATCTTCTTCGTCCAGGACCGGGAGATGAAATCGAGCAGCGGACCGGTGAAGCGGCCATTCTCGTCGAGCCTCGTCGTCGAGACTTGCGTGAACGTTTCCGGCCGGTCGACGTCCGGTATGGGACGCTTGCACAGCACCGTCGCGGGGGCGGCGTGGTGCACGGCATGCGTCAGCTCGTGCGCGAGCAGGTGCCTGCCTCCCGGGCTCGAAGGCTCGTAGTGCCCCGCGCGGAACGCGATGTGATCGCCGGCGGTGTAGGCGAGGGCGTCGATCGCGCGCGCCGAGCGGTCCGCCTCGGCGTCGGCATGGACGCGCACGGCGCCGAGATCTGTGCCGAAACGCGGCTCCATGAAGGCGCGCGTCGCCGGATCGAGCGGCTTGCCGGGCGAGCGCAGCACTTCATTGACGATCGGCGGCGCGGCGGTCTGTCCCGGGCCGCCTGAGCCGGCGCGCACGGCGTGCTCCCGGCCCGGCAATGTTTGGGGCGTGCTCATCACCCGATCCGCCATTCGATCGGCTTCCTGCTCGCGAGAATCGTTCGTCTGGCCGACTTGAAGCTTGGCCTGGAGCGCGCCCGTCCGCAGCAGGCGCTGCATGGCCTGGTTGCCGACCGTTTGTCGTAGTCCGCGCAACGAGTTGCTACGGAAAGCAGGCGACGCATCACTGCTCGCTTTCGCCGAACGCGATCTCGGGGCCTTGTTCAATGCCTCTTTGGCGACTCGCACGTTGGCGCTCTAGTCGAGAGTTGGACCGAGGTTGTGGAGAATACCAAGCTTCATTGTCTCGCCGGCGATCTATCGGAGAAGAGCGGCGAGAAGGCGTTTGCCGCGGGCGTTGGAAGGCTAGGCAGCGCAAGGCGGATTGAGTCGGGTTAGTCGAACGGAATTTTCAGGTCTCTGAATTTTGGCGAAATGCCCGGACCGTGCGAGAGCAGTTCGGGATTTTCTTTCACCAACGGCTTCAAGGTCTCCAAGACCTTCTTCACGCGTTCCAGCGCCTTATCGGGAGCAATCCCGTCCGGTGATGCCTCCTTCAGCAGCTTCGTTACCCACTCGTTGTATTCCCTGTGATGGCCTTTCATGAAGTACTTCTTATAGCCCCGGGCGTTCCAGTCGTACCATCCTCGCAGTTGGCCGTGATCCTCGAAATCAACGATCAGGTTCAGGTCATCGTCGACGGACATTCCCAACTTCTTGAAAATTGACTGATTGGCTTGCCGGTATTTGGTCGCGATGTGATGATCCTCGGCGAGCCCGACGCCCGCTTGCTTGGGCGTCTTTGGATTGAATTCGGGCATGTCCTCGAATCCCTGTGGCGGCTTGGGATCTCCAACGACGAGCTTCTCCGCTTCCGTCGTTTTGGGGACTGGACCCGGATCTGCCTTTTCGACGCCGTGCTCGTCCATCCACTGCTTCGCGAAATCCTGCTGCTCTTTCGGGGTGAGCTTCTCCCACTCGTCGGGCTGAAACTTCCGCTCCGAAGGCAGGGGTGCCTTCGCCGGCTCCTTCGGCTTGGCGCTGCCTCCGAGCGGCTCTTTCGCCCCCTGCTCGGGTGGACCGCCGGTCTTTGCTTCCTGGGACACCGCCATGGCGGTCGTACCGACCGCGGTCCCGGCAATGACCGGGGGACCGGCCGCGGCAAGATCGATGGTGATGGCACCGGCACCGCTGACCGTTCGGACGCCGGCGGTCACCAGGGCAGGCGCCGGCACCGGAATCGTGACGGGGAGCTTGGGAAGCGATCCGGCCGCCTCGCCTCCGGCGAGGAAGGAGGCGAGGATCGCCTCGATCTCGCCCGTCAATTCGCCGATCATGATCGTCTGGCGGTCCGGGCTCGCCTTGCTGAACTCGTCCAGCCATCGGTCCTTCAGGACTTTTAACGCCGGAATGAGGTTGGCCACGCCCTCGCGGATAGCCGTAATGCGCTGGTCGAGCTGCTCGCGGCGCGTATCGCTGAAGTTCGCGAGTATCGACAGCATGAAAGTGTCGAGGACGCCCCAGAGGAACTGAAGCAGCCCCCACACCAGCTTGGCGATGCCGGAGACGAATCCAACGACCAGACCAACGAGGGCGAGGACGAGCGAGATCAGCGTGTCGCTGGCGATCTCGATCTGATCGATCATCACGGCGCCTGCCACCTGCGCGACGGGCGGCCAATCCGCGATCATCGCGCGCAGGCGGTTGAGTGCGGCGGCCTGCGCCCCCCGCATACCCGAGATCAGCGCGTCGTAGAGACGTTGCTTGACCGGGGTCCACGCCTCGCCCGCGGTCTGCATCCAATCCTGGTCCAGGATCGAGATCTCCTTCATGCCGGTTTCGCTTTGGAACGTCCGCGCGTAGCGGTCGCGGAGATTTCGCACCTCCTGGGCACGGTCGAAATGGTTGAAGATGAGGCTGTAGTAGTTCGTGGTCTGCCCCATGACCCCAACGGTTGTCGTGCGCTGGAGCAGCCGGGAGAACACCCGGTCGAGCGGCGTGAGGCGTTCGGCGCCGGTCCCTGCGAGCGCCCATTTGGTGAGGATGTCGATTACTTGCTGTTCGTCGGCGTCCGAGTAGTGCCATTCATCGAGGATCGCGATGATCCGCTGGACGTCGGCCTCGATCTGGGCTTCGCGGTCAGTGGCGACGGTCCCGGGCGTGGCCTCGGCTCGACGCAGGATGGCCGTGCCGGCGGCGGGCGCATTGGCCCGAAGGGTGGAACGGACGGCCTCGCCTCGCAACGCGCCAGCCGCAGCCGCGTCTGCTTCCGATTCTGCAGGATCGCTGCTCGATCCGATTGCGACGTCGGACGTTGAGCCTTTTCCGCCACCCGGGTCCTGCTTTACGTGGACGAGTTCGTGAGCGAGCAGCGCCTGGCCCGCGGTCGTTGCCGGCGAGAATTTTCCAGCGTCGAAAACCACGTCTTGCCCAACGGTATACGCCTGGGCTCCCACAAGCCGCGCGGACGCCGCGGCCTCGGCATCCGTGTGCACTCGCACTTCCCGGAAATCGGCGCCCAGGCGCGGCTCCATGAACTCGCGTGTGGATCGATCGAGGGGTTGGCCTGGCGAGCCCAGCACCTGGTGTACAAGCGGCGGCGTGTCGCTCGCTTCCTGCCGGCCAGGGGAAGGCTTCGCCACGCCGGTGTTCAGCAGGCGTTGCGCGCCCTGGTTGCCGAGAGCTTGATGCAGCGCGTGCCACAAGGCGCTCCGAGTGGCCGGTGCGATGTCATTGCCGACCTTCCCCGACCGCGAACGCGGGGGTTTGCTCGATTGATCACGGGTCCGGCTTCGCATCTCTCTCTACACGTGCGAAGCCTCTACGCCAGGTGCGCCTGCGCCACCCAGGCGAAGGGCTGCGGACCCTGCGGCACGTTCGAAGCCACGAGCTCGATGGTCCAGGTTCCGGCGGGCGGCTTGCTCACGCGGATGACCTCGACGTTATTCGTGGCGTCGAGCCCCGTCGAGCCGGGCGTGGCCTGATTTCCGACGTAGCGCTTGCCGTTCGGATCCGTGACGATGAGGTTGAGGTTGTTCACCAGGCTGGCGCCGGGGTAGTCGCTGTACGCGAGCACCAGCCGCAACGGGACCTGGTTCGATTTGATCTGCAGGGTCGAGCTGCGCACCTGACCCGTACGCAGCCCGGTCTTGTCGTCGCGGAACACGCTCTTCGCCGGGCTGGCTGGCGCGAGCACGGCGTCGAGGTTCACCCGCCCGTAGCCCTGCTGGTTGTCCTGCAAGGCCGTGGCGGACGCGTATCCGGCGAGCCTGTCGCAGCCGAGGATCAGCGTCGCCTTGAGAAGTGCGGCGCTCGGGCTCGCGATCTTTTGCTTCGTGCGCAGGTATTCGCGGATCACCGCCACCGCGCCGGACGTGAGTGGCGTCGCCATGCTGGTACCGCCCATGTAGAAGTAGAGCCGGCTCGGCGGAAACGCCGCCCACGCGGTGTTGTTCGCGGCGATCTGGGTCGAACGGGTGGAAAGGATGAACGTGCCGGGCGCGATGACGTCGGGCTTGATGCGGCCGTCGCGCGTCGGGCCGCGGCTGCTGAAGGGCACCACCTGGTCGGCATTGTTCGCCATCGGATCGTTGTGGAAGGGCGCCACCGGGTAATCGTCAGGCCACCAGTCGCCGTAGATCTCGGCGTTGAAGTCGGGCCGGCGGTTTTCGCACGCGCCAACGGTGATGCAGTTCTTGGCCGTGCCCGGCGAGGTCACGCTCATCGGATTGATCTTGCCGTCGCCGTCGGCATCGGTTCCGTCGTTGCCGGCCGCGATCACCATGCAGAAGGTCTTGCGCCGCCAGATGAACCGGTCGATCTGCTCGCACTGCTCGTCGTACTCGCCCGGTTCGCCGCCGCCCCAGGAGTTCGAATGGACGCGGGCCCCCTTGCCGTATGCATAGGTGAGCAGCGGTGTCAGGTCGGCCGGAATCCCGGCCAGCAGGTAACGGCCGTATTTCGTGGCGTCGGCGGGGTCCTTCCACTTCAGCTCCTGCTCGATCGCCTGAAACACGAGCTTCGCGTTGTAGGCGAGCCCGCGGATGGGCTTGGGACTCCCCGGCAGGCTGCTACTGGCGCTGCCGTTGCCTAGCACCGAGCCCGCCACGTGCGTGCCGTGTCCGCTGTCGAGGTCGGCTGGCCCGTCGTTCGCACCGGGGTTGTCGATGTCGTTCTTGAATTCCGGCGTGATCGGGTAGCTCCGGATCGCTGCAACGCGTCCCGCGAAATCGGGATGCAGATGCTGCGGGTCGCCCGTGTCGAGCCCGGTGTCGCAGACCGCGATGGTCTCGCCCTTGCCGCTGAGCCCCATGCCGCCGGCGCCCATGCTGCGCGCGGTTCCCATGATCACCGCGGCTACGTCGTTGCTCGGCCGCTTGAGGCTGCGGCTGCGAACCGCGCGCACGCCGTGCACCTCGGAGAGGCGCGCGAGCTTGCGGGGATGGGATGCCCCCGGGCCGCTCGCCTCCACGATCAGCACGTTTCCCTTGGCAGCCGGATTCAGCACCTTGAAGCCGGCGCTGCGCACGGCGCCGGCGCCCGAGCGGCGGTCTTCGGGACCGAAGAATTCGACCGTGTAGCGGTCGGGAAGCTTGCGCGTGCGCGGCAGCTTCTTCGTCGTCTTCAGCCTCGCGGTCCGCAGCGGCGCCAGGCGCGCTTCGTGCGGCAGGTGACCCACCCAGCGCACGAACGGCAGCGCGGCGATCCGGGACAATTGCGCCTCGCTCGCTCGCACCACGTAGGCGAAGTTCTGATACGGCTCCCGGGGCTGCGCGCCGGTTTTCCTGACCGCCCTGAGCCACGCATCCTTGATCGGGCCTATGAACTGCACGATGTAGTGATGTTTCCCCGGCTGCAAGCGCTTGACGCCCTTGTACGCCGGATGCGCGTGGCGCTTTCCCTTCTCGTCGATCCGCGGACGCGAGGTATTGATGACGCGCTCGCCGGTATCGATCGAATAGAGCTCCGTGATGTTCTCGACCGGGTACTTGCGTGCGATGGCGCGGAGCGCCTTCTTCGGCACCTCGGCCACGAAGAATCCCGCGTAGCGCGCGAGCGTCTTGTATTCATTCGCCAGCGCTGCCTGTTCGGGTCCGCTGCAGAACACCTTTGCGATTTGATCCATGACCGGGTCTCCTTTGTAATCGACGCGTCAAGCCCAGGGACTCCCCGTTCCTCGCTGCTTCATTTGACGTCCCACGCATGCGTCTTGGGAGGGGGTTGCACCACCTTGGGAGAGATGTCCAAGGTCTCGCTCTCTTCTTCATCGCGGCGCGGCAGTGCCGGGCTTGGTGGCGCGACCGGAACGGAAGGCAAGGGGAGTCCTCCCGTGCGTTGCAGGTCCGGCGCCTGAACCATATCGAGGAAATCGTCGAATTCCTTGAGCATCGCTTTGCGTGTGGCGTCATTCGCGCCACGCTGCGACAGGACCCGCTCCAACCTCGCGCGCAGAAAGGCGCGGATCTCGGGCACGGGGCGTATTGGCCGGCCTCCGATCAATCGGAAGAAATACCGCATGTGCCGTAAACCGGACGGGCTGGCGAAATTGCTCGTGAGCGACAGCATGTCGCGCTCGAAGGCGTCGGCGAGGCTGTCGGCGTATTCCCAGGTCGCCCAATCCTTGCATTCGATGCGCGTGCCGTCGCGCAGGATGATGTCGTATTCGCGCGCGCGCGCGCCAATCTGCGTGCGTACTTCGATCCCTGCGACCTGCTCGACGCCGCCGACGTAGCGGATGACTTCCATCTGGAACAGGCCGCCGCGGAAGTGGCCCGGGGAGGTCGACATGTCGGCCAGCATCTGGCGCGCGCCCGGCACGCCGAGCTCCATCAAGTGAGTGAAGGTTTCGAGCGCGAAATTCCGGCTGTCCACTCCGAAGCGGCCGCGCCTCGCGGTACGGAGCAGCTTCGCGACATCGATCGCGGGCTCGCCGGCGCGCCCGGCGAACACCAGGGCCCGCAGCTGCGCCACTCCCATGTCCTGCAGGCCGCGCGCCTGCCACAGGACATCGGCCAGCTCGGCGTCGGAGACGACCGCGAGCTCGCCGGCGCGGATCTGATCGACGGCGCCCGCGCCTAGGCGGCCGCGCACGTTCTGCAGGATATTGCGCGCGAGGCGGTCCATCTCCGCGCCCGCCTCGCGCTCCGCGCGGGCGATCGCCTGCTCGGTCCGGTCCAGCGTCTCGGGAACCGTGCTGCGCGCGGGGCGCAGCGAGCGGATGGCGTCCAGCGACGCGTGCCGCACGCCCAGTCGCTGCGCGCGCGTAAGCAAGGCCTGCTGGCGCGCTCGCAGCGCCACCTGGCGCTGCACGATCGTCGGTACCTGGGGCGGGGCGCCGCCCCCCGCCGGCGCGGCGAAGCGCTCGGCGGGCACGAACACGAGGTCGCGGTCCTCCAGGCCGGGCACCTCGACCCGGATGCTGCCGTCCTCGGCCGCGTGCACCCGGTCGGCGCCGTAGAACTGCCGGAAGCGCTCGACCCCGGCGCTGCCGCCTTCGTAGGTGAACACCGACTCGCTGCCCTCCACCGGCACGACGCGCTGCTGCGTTAGGAACTCCGCCTGGTGGATGCCGGCGAGCGCGTCGTTGATGCGCTGCAGCTCCCGCCCCGCTTCGGCCTCGAGCACCTTCGCGTCGCCGCGGTTGCGGAACTTCTCGCGCAGACGCTCGCACAGGCCGCGCTGCGTTTCGAGCAGCCTGCGGGTCTGGTTCGCGAGCTCTGGGGCCTCGCGCGCGGCCGCCTGCGGACGCCGGGACAAGGACGCGAGATTGAACTGCAGCCGCGCGACGTCGCCCCGCAGGGCGGTAATCTCCGTTTCGAATTCTCCCAGGCGCTGCTCGCGCGCCCACATCGTGCCGCGCGTCATCAGCGGCCGCGCGAGCACCGCGCCACCCTCCAGCAGGGCGAGCGTCAGAAGGTTCTCGTAGGCGAAAAGCGCGAAATCGCCGGCCGACGAGAAGCCCTGTCCCGACGCCAGCCGCTGCACGATGCCGATCGTGAGGAAGGTCGCGCCGACGCCGGTGATGCGCAGGGCCTCGGCGGCGCGCTGCGCGCCGCGCGAGGCGACGAACACCTCTTCGCCGACGCGGCCGGCGACGAAGGCGCGCGCCCCCGCGGCGAGCAGCGTGTTCAGGAAGCGGAATGCGCCGAAGGTGGCGATGTTGCGCACGCCGTGGCCGACCAGATCCCCGATGCTTTCGCTTTCCCAATGCCCCTCCAGCACGCGCGTCTGCACTTCGCTCAGCCCCGTGTAAACCAAGCCGCTCACCACGAGCTCGGTCGCGATGTAGGCAGCGGTGCCCTCAGCAAACAGGTAGCCGGCGGCGATTGCGCCCGCTTCCTGCGCGATCAGGATCAGGACGATGGCGAGGATTACCAGGCCCGTCACCTTCAGAACGTGCAGGACCCTGCGGACGTTCGCCTCGTGGTGCACCCCGTTCGCGTACATCTGCTCCGCGAGCGAGGAGAACGCGAGCGGCCCGGTGTCGAGCGGATCGGGGAACCAGCCGGAGGTTTCGTCGCGATGCGGGAAGCGCTTGGGGTCGAGCAGGGTGAAGCCGAACTCGCGATAGACCTGCGCCCGGATGGTGTTGCCCAGCTCCCCGTCCAGCCACAGCGCCTCGACGTCCCTGTTGTGCAACTGCTCGACCGCCTTGTCCAGCCCTGCCACCGTGTCGCGCGCCCAGCCCATCAGCTTCTCCAGCGACACGGAATGCGTGCTCTCGATCCGGATGGTGGTGTGGGATGGAAGGTCGTCCGGGACTTGCATGTAGGTCGTCTTCGTCACGGACTCCTCGATCCCCAGCGCGACCCGCGCTGCCCTTTCCGGACTGCTCAGGATCTCCTCCACGTATCCGCGCTCGTTCTCGGGCACGCCGATGAAGCCCATGGCGTCGGCGCGCTGCTTCTGGTCCATCTGCGGGAATCCGAGCGCGAACGGGCGCATGCGCTCGACGTCCTCGGCGTAGGGCCGGAGCTGCTCGGCGCCGCGGATGATCTGCTCGATGGCGAGGTTCTGCGCGCGCCATACCACACGGTTGTAGAAGATCGCGCTCACCGCCTCGGCGAGCTTGTCGCGCCTGCGCAAAGCGGCGACGAAGGCGGGATTCTTCTGCTCGCGGTCCAGCTCGGTGAACAGGAAATAGCGCATATCGTCCGAGTCCGGGCCGCTGTCGATCTGGATCTCCAGGGTGGCCACGCCCGCGTCCGTGTCAGCGAGGCGGAGGATGCGCTGGTTGAATGCGTCGCGGCCGCGGAAGTAGCGCTGGTCGAGTTCGTGCGCCTGGCCCACCCCGCGTACGAGCAGGGAGACGAAGGGACGCCCGGACTCGGTCTCCAGGCGCAGGATCTCGCTGCTCGTTTTGGCGTCCAGCTCGGCCCAGCGCGCGAGCGCCTCGTCGTGCGAAAGCGGCTTGCGCCCGAAGGAATATTTGCCGACGCGGAAGACCTCGGCCTCCTCGAATTCCCCGCCGCGGCCGATCCGCGCGAAGAAGTCCTCGCCGTAGTACAGGTTGGCGAAATGCTCCAGGTCCACCATGCGGCCGTTCTGGTAGATGCCGGTCACGCTCCAGGCGCTGCGCCGCTCGGCCGCGCCCCAGGCGACCTCGGGCAGGTTGTCAGCGTCCTCGCGCAGCGCGGCCGCCACCCGCTGCAATTCGTCCTCGTCCACGCGGCGTGCGACGAAGCGCCCGTACGAAGTCGCGATGCCGATAAACGACTCGTTGGGATGCGCGCGGATGTAGTCCTCCATCTCGGCCCGCGTGGCGAAGGAGGGCTGGCCGCGGATCAGATCCTCCTGGCTCTGCTCCTCCTGCCGAACCTGAAGCTGATCCGGCCGCTTGGACGGCGGCGGCGAGCCGCGCAGCGGATCGAGCGATTCCGCAGTGGGCGGATTGAGCAGGATATCGCGCCGGAATTCGAGGCTGGGCTCCGGCTCGTAGAACTCGCGGTGCCGGTACGGCAGCGCGACCTGCTCGGTATGCCGGCCGATGACGATCGGCTGATCCTTTTCCAGCGGCGGGCCGGTGACGACCTCCAGCGTGCCGGGAAAGCGGAAATCGTAGGAGAACAGCCGATAGAAAAACGTGCGGTAAAGATCGCTCCCGGCCTGCTCGATCGAGCGGTCGATCTTCGCGCGAACCTGGAAGCTGGCCGTGACGCGTATTCCGACCGCCGTCGCGTCGGGGGTGTCGTTCGCGTACGCCTCGATATGGGGTGTCCCGAGCGCGGGATCCCACTGCAGCATCACCCAGTTCCGGCCTCCGGCTTCGAGCACGAAAAAGCCTGGGGCCCTGCGCTCGATCAGCCCGGGTCGCACCTCCGTGGTGGTTTCGCCCGGCAGCGGCTTGCGCGCCGGGTCGTCGTAGCCGAGCAGAGCGTGCTGCGCGCGCGCCTGCTGCGCCACGTGCGCCAGCTCGTGCGCGAGCAGGGCGCGCCCGGAGGCGGTGTGCGGCGCGTACGACTGCGAGTCGAAAACGAGGTGCTCCCCGTAGGCGTAGGCGCGCACGCCCAGCACCCTTGCGGAGCGCCGTGCCGTCTCGCCGGTGTGCACCCGGACGGCGTCAAGCCGCACGCCCAGGCGCGGCTCGAAGTACGCCCTCGTGGCGCCGTCGAGGCGTCGTCCCGGAGCGCGTATGGCGTCGGATAGCGCCGCGGGCGCCGCCTGGCGCTCGGCGTCGGACAGGACGTATGCGGGCCTCAGCGAACCGCCCGCGGGAACGGGCTGGTGCACGGCACGTACCGCGAACGCATCGGCTTCAAGTTCCTGCGCGGGTGTGGCGCGCTGCGGTGCACCTCTCTTGGGAGGCTGCGACGCGGAGAACGCACTGAGCCCGAGCGTCGCTACCGCAAGAGCGTCTTGGGGCGGTGGGGCATCACGCAAGAACGACTGAAATCCGTGATTACCGAGACGCTCGCGCTGCGCGAGAGCTTGCGCCATGAGGCCGAGATCCGCCTGCGTCGAAGGCGAGGCAGCGGGGAACGATGCGTCGCTCGCGGACTTGTCGCTTTGCTTATCCGTGGAGTGCGCGGTCTTGGCGGAGGCAGCCATGAGCTCGAACGATGCGGCTCATCCGGCGCTCAGCCTGCCGAGCGCGAGCTGCGCCGGCAGGAGCGCGCGAAGGGCGGCGGGCAGGCGCTCTGCAATGCCGGCGGGAAAGGCGAAGAGGAGGGCGCCGTCGGCCTCGTAGACGAGCTTCAGCAGCGGCCGGTTTTCGCCGTGCAGGCGCCGGGCGAAGAACACGTCGCCCCTGCCGCCGAGCATCGCGGCGATGCCTTCGTGCTGCAGCGTGCGCGGCGAGCCGGTGGCGGGATCGGTCCAGGCGATGTGCAGGGTGTAGTCGCCGCCGGGGGGAGGCGCGGGCGCGAGCTCGATCTGGAACTGCGCGATGCGAAGCCGGCACACGCGCTCGTCGAGCGCCTCGACCGCGATGCGCGCGGACCGCGCGGTGGCGAGGATCTCGGCCGCCTGGGGGCGAGCGGCCTGCAGCGTCTCGAGAAGCGCGGCAGGGATCGCCGGGGCGAAGCGCAGCACCGCGCCTGGGGCAAACCGGATGGCGCGGGTGAGGGCGACCGGCACGGCGACTCGGCCTCAGCGCCCCTTGCCGCGCTTGGCCTTGGCGCCGCGCGTCGCCGGCCCACGCGTCGTCGGCGTGCGCGATGGAGGCGCGGGTGCGGGCGCGGGCGCCGGCGTCGGCCGGGCAGGGATCTCGATACGCTCGTTGAGGACCGTCACCTGCCGCTCGAGCGCGGCCAGCTTGTCCGGGGAGAAGCGGGTGCTGAAGTCGTTCTGCATCGCCTGCACGTTGGCCATGTCGGTGCGCAGCTTCTGGATCTGCACGTCCTTGTCGGCGGCGGCCTGCTGAACGGCGAGGAGCTCGGTCTTCAGGCGCGCGATCTCCTCGACCTGGGCCTTGATTGCGGCGGCGCTGTCCTCGAGCTGTGCGTTGGATTGCGCATTCGCCGCTTTGACGGTTTCCAATTCCGCGCGCACGGCCGCGGTGTCCAGGGTGCCGACCTTCAGGGCCTGCACATCCTTGTCGATGCGCGCGACCGTGGTCGCGTTGACGTCGGCGGCCGCGACCGGCTTGACGATCGCGTAGTAACGGACCGTGCCCTTTTCCTCGTAGAGCCGCACCTGGTCGCCGGCCTTGAGGCGGAGCGGGAAGTCCGTCAGCGCCTGCACCGAGTCGGCGTCGGTCTTCGGGTTGAAGGCCTTCACCTCGGCGACCTGCACGCCCTGCGCGTCGAGATTGGCCATCGCCGAGCCCGTGTCCTGCCCGACGACCTGCTTGGTCTGCGTGCCACTCGGCCGCATGGGCTCGAGGTCGAAATTGGCGAGCGCCTTGCCGCCGAGCGCGGCGAGGAAGCCCCCCAGCATCGACCCCTTGTCGCGCTGCTCCTTCATCACGCCCTTGAAGTCGGACTGGCTGACGAAGCGCGTGGCCTTGAGCATCTGCCGGGTCTTGATCCGATCCTTGCCCGGCTCCGGCATCTGCACCTCGGCGATCTCGAGCGTCACCTGGGTGTCGCCGTCGCGCATGTTCATCATCGGCTTGTCGAAGGTCGTCAGCAGGAGCCTGCCGTCGCGCAACACCTTGAAGAACACATCGGGGGAGCGGTCGGGCGCGAAGTCGCCGAAATAGTCGTCGTCGAAGGCGATCGAGAACGCGCCGTCGGCGTCGGTGACGACCGAGCCGAGCATGTCGTGGTAGCGGGTATCGCGGTCC
>Ga0134124_10001608_pt1 | contig 18185 bp, 14 predicted proteins | sample KB304_FD_96880 | JGI IMG/M metagenome (GOLD analysis project Ga0134124, IMG submission 96880) | Terrestrial soil microbial communities without Nitrogen fertilizer from Kellogg Biological Station, Michigan, USA - KB3-0-4 | ecosystem: Environmental > Terrestrial > Soil > Unclassified ...
AAAATCCGAACACGACACTGCTCCACAGCATGATGTGAAGCAGCGTCTGCGCCAGCTCCAGCACCGGCGCGCTGGTGACGAAGGCGCCGATCAGGTGCCGCGAAAAGAGGTAGCCCACCAGCACGAGGCCGCCAGTGATGACTACGTTCATCTTCAGGCCGGTGCGCGTGATCGTGCCCAGCAGGTGCACGCGGCCGGCGCCGATGGACTGGGCGCCCAGGATGGAGGCGGTGATCGCGATGGAAAGCGCCGGGAACTGCACGTAGTTCACCACCTGGTTGACCGCACCGTAGGCGGCCGTTGCGTCGGAGCCGAAGCCGTTGACCATCGACAGCAGCGCGATCTCGGCCAGCGAGATCACGATCATCTGCACTCCGGTGGGCAGGCCGATGCGCAGCACCAGCCGCAGCAGCCGCGGGTTGATGCGCAGGTCGCGCAGCAGCTCCAGGTCGGGCGCCAGCGGATGGTTGCGGCGGCGCATGAACCAGGCGAGGAAGGCGAGCGCGCAAAGGAACGAGATGATCGACGCTGCCGCGGCGCTGGTCACGCCCAGCTGGGGCAGGCCGAACCAGCCGCGGATGAATGCCGGCGTCAGCACGCACGATACCGAGGTGGACAGCAACAGCGCATAAAGCGGCGTGACCGTGTCGCCGACGCCGCGCATGAGCTGCGTGAACAGGATGAACACCAGCAGCCCCGGCATCGCCAGCATCATCATGCGCGCATAACCGAGGGCCATCGGCCGCACGTCGGCCGGCGTTCCCAGCGCGCCCAACAGCGCCTCGGTGAACATGCCGCCGAACAGCGCCACCAACGCGCCCAGCAACAGGCCCAGGCCGAGCGCCGTGCCGGCGATCGCCTTGACCTTGTGCGGCTCGCGTGCGCCCCAGGCCTGGCCGATGAGCACCGAAGCGCCGGCGCCGACGCCGATCACCAGCGAGATGAAAAAGAAAATGATCGGGAACATGCCGGCGACGGCAGCCAGGGCGCGCGTCCCCAGCATCTGCCCGACGAACACGTTGTTGAGCGTGCCGGAAAGCGACTGCAGGATGTTGGCCAGGATCATCGGGCCCAGGAACGCCAGGAACACGCGCCAGAGCGGGCGTGGGGCGGAAAGCGCGGCAGGATTGGCAGTTGCTGAACTGTCGGAGGAAGGAATGCCGGGCATGGCGCGAGCGTACACGCGGCCCCTGGCGGTTCAGCGCCTGGGTTTATGGCCGATGGGCCTGGGCAACGCCTTGAATCCCAGCCAGGCGGCGCCGATCACCGCATTGACGGGCAGGGTGAGCGAGGCCGGAACGTAGAAGAAGGCCGACAGCTGCTGCAGTCCAAGCAGCAGCTCGGAATATCCGCCGAAGGCGTACAGCACCATGCCGCACCACAGCCAGCGGCGCATGTACGTCAGCAGCCAATGGGCCTGTTCGCAGTTGTGGCGCCAGGCGGCAGCCCGCTCGAAGACGTTCCCGTGGCCGGCATCCTTGAACAACCAGTCGAAAAAGAAGTACCGGTACAGCAGGGTGCGAAAAGGCAGTTCTTGCACGTTGGCGCGCCAGGGAAATGCGTCTTGACTGTATTGTTTTTCAGCCCGCCCGGAGGCTGTGTAGGTAACAATCCTGTGCCCCTGTGCGGGTTGATCTGGCGAACTGACGAGAAGCTATTTCTTCTGCGCCGTCTGGTCGGCCGGCGTCACTTCCACCTTCGGCACGGTGATCGTTTCCTTCTGGGTGGTCACCTTGGGCACCGTCACCTCCTTCTGGGTCTTCGAGACCTTGACATCGGGCGGCGTCACCTCGTACTTCGTCGCGCTGCCTTCCTGTGTCTTCTTGACGTCGCAGCCATACAGCCCGGCGGCGCCGAGCCCGGCAAGCATCAAAGCGATAACAGTTTTTTGCATGGTGTTCTCCCGTTCGATCAGTGGCGAAAAGCGCATTCCACATCCGGAATGTGTTTTCATTCTTCGCAAGGCGGGAGAACGCGGCTGTAGGAACCCGCCCCGCCGTGCCGTACGGCGAGGCCGCCAACGCCCGCGCGCCTGGACGGGCAGCCGCCGAAGGCCCCAAGAAAAATGCCCGCCGGGCGGCGGGCATTTTCGGGTAGAAAAGAAGATTTACTTCTTGGCTTCTTCTTTCTTGGCCTCGGCGCCGGCGACAGCCTTGGCTTCCTTGGCCTTGGCGCCAGCGACAGCCTTATCCTTGGTGGCGTCGGCGGCTGAAGTCTTGGCCTTCTTTTCGGCAGCGGCGGCCTTCTTGGCGGCCTTGGCGTCAGCCTTGGCCTTCGCCTTTTCAGCCTTGGCCGTGGCCTTGGCATCCTTCTTTTCGGCCGTGGCGTCGGCCTTCATTTCGCTCTTGGCGGCAGCCGAGGCGGCCGGCTTGGCGCCCGAGGCGGCGGCCATCGGCGCGCCAACGTGGGAAGCGGCGAACGCCGAGGCGGCGAAGAAAGAGGCGACCAGGATAGCGAGGAGTTTGTTCATATGAAGTCTTCCAATGGATGGTTTGTAATCTGCTGCCCAACCTGGGCTGCCAACCTGTAACGCGGCACAAAGCAATACCGTTGACGTCGGGTGCGGCAGCCCATCAGCCAGAGCTCGGCCGGCAGCGCGGGCCCAGGTACAGGACGTCCGACCAGGTCGCCAGCCACTGCGGCCGCCAAGCCACCAGGATCGATGCGATAGCGCAGGTCCAGCTGGTTTCGCCCAGTGCCAGCAGGAACGCCGCCACCACCTGAATCTCGCCGTCCTGGGCCGCCAGTCCCTGGCCGGTCACTGCCGCCCCCAGCGTGCAGACGAACAGCGCGACGAGCGGCACCGCGAAAGCACGACCCAGCAGGTAGACGACCGGATGGGTGCCGAGCGCGGCTCGCACGGCTTGGCCCAGCACCAGCACCGCCGTCGCAGGCATCAGTCCGAGCCAGATGGTGGCGGAAAGCGCTTCAGCCCAGGAGAGCCCGGCCGTCGCCATCGTGCTGAGGCCGGCGACGGCCAGCACCGGCACGGCCAGCGGCCAACCCAGCGTCAGCACCGCCAGGGCGGCTCCGGACCATTGCACCGGCACCGCAGCGGCGGCGGGCCACGACCACAGCCAGGCAACGATGGTCAACATGGCCAGGAACGGTGTCGACAGGCCCGGATGGGCGGAGCCGGCGCGCAGCAGCCGCCAGGGCCGCATCACCAGCGCCGCCGCCAGGGCGACGGCCAGAAGGGCGAGATCCACAACGGTCGAGGCATCCATGGTCACGTCGTCTTGCGCTCCAGTGGAATGGCACCACTATGCAGCGCGTGCCCCGCCGGTGCTGTGCGCTTGCAGGCTGTTGCGAAGTGATCCAGAGGGTAAGCCGGCCGTAGGCTGCTTCCTATGTTCAGCTCTACCTCGACCTCGGCCTTTCGGGCCGGGGCGCAGTGGCGCCACATTTGCGGCGCGCGGCTGTTCCCACATGCATCGCAGCGGATTTCCTACCGCTGTTGCCCGGCGCGGGAGCTAGATTGGCCCGATCCCTATCCGCTCAGGAGGTCGACATGCCACGTGGTGACAAATCTTCCTACTCCGACAAGCAGAAGCGCCAGGCCGAGCACATCGAGGAAGGCTATGAAAGCCGCGGCGTCTCCGGAGGCGAAGCCGAACGGCGCGCCTGGGCCACCGTGAACAAGGAAACCGGTGGCGGCAAGAAAAGCGGCTCCGGCCGCGGCAAGGCCATGGATACCGGTCCCTCGAAGAAGGGCGGCAAGCTCGGCGGCCGGGCATCGGCTGCACGCACGCCCGAGGAGCGATCGGCATCGGCGAAGAAGGCCGCGGCCACGCGCCGACGCAACGCTACCTCCCGCTGAGTGCCAAGACGCGCCCGCGTGCCAATGAAATCGGGCCTGCCGATCAAGCAGGCCCGAAGTGCTTCTGCCGCGCGGTAGAGGCTACTTCCCGAAGACCATGAACAGCGCGTCGTCGGTCGTGGCGTGGCGGACCTGCGCGTTATCGAAGGCGGCGAAGCCGAAGGGGTAGCGCGCCGCGAGGTTGCTGAACTGGACGTCGAACTTGCTTGCGGTGACGAGCTTGCGGGTGACCACGGCGGTGTGGACGCCGTTGCTCCAATTCGTGGTCAGACGCAGGTCGGCCCGGTCGCCCTGCAACGGGTTGACTATGTAGGAGGCCACTTCGTCGCCGGCCTTGAAGTTGTCGACGAACGGCACTTCGTCGCCGCGCTTGACGTAGTACGTGCCACCTGCGTTGGCGGGCTTGCCATCCTTGCTCATGAACTGCGGCTTGCCGTTCACCAGCGGAAAGGCGTTGTACTCGCCGGCGGCCGTGCCCGGATCGCTCTTGCGTCCGGCGTTCGGGCTGGCCTTCGGGTCGTAGCGCGTGTGGTCCACATACTGGTCGTCGACGAAACCCCAGGGCGCCGTACGGGCCCCTTTCATGTGCCACATGTCGCCGATCTGACCTTCGGCGGGGGTGTACTTGTTGCCATAGGGCTTGCCCTGGCCCAGGTGGCACAGCACCGCGCAGCCCTGCTCTTCGAAGCCCTTGATCGAGTTGTCGATCGGCCAGATCATGGCCCACTTGTCCTCGTAGTACACGTTGTCGTCCCCGCCCTTGTCGGCCGGGTCCGCGAGCTTCTTCCAGGAGCCGTCGGCCTGTTTCTGGTAGGGGCCACGGCGCACGGAGTTGGTCGGGTCGCTGTATTGCACCAGCATGTACAAGGTGTCGGCCGTGTACACGGCCTTCAGCGTCGCGGTGGTCTTTCCCGTGCCGCCGAAGTTGGCACCGTCGCTCAGCGAAACTGCCAGCGGTTTCGCCGCCGCCCACGCGGGGTCCGCCGCCAGGGCGCTCGGGTTCGGGCCGCTGGCGACTTTCATCGCGACCAAAGTATTCGCGGAAGCCGCGCTGTTCGTGGCAGCCTTTTGCTGGGCCGATTGACAGCCCGCCAATGCAAGCAGGACACCTGCGAGAACGGCACCGGTTGTTTTCTTGAACATACGTATTCCTTCTGAAAAATTTCGAATCTGCCCAATGCCGTTGTTCTGGACGGTACGTTATCTGCCGGGCCGCCGGATAGATTGAAAAGCCGGAATTGAACGGGTAAGCATCTGCAAGCTGCATGCCAAGCGCCACGACGCAAAAAGTCCGGGAACTTGCGAGGGAAGCCGAGTGGGAGGGACTGGAACAGGCGCAGTGCGTTCTTGCGTCGCCGCCCGCAGTGTCATCACAAATCCATGACAGTTGTCATGATTTCGTGACAACTCCGGCGCGCTCCAGATGGCCGTAGATGTTCTGGCGGGCGATGCCCGAAAGACGGGATGCCTCCGAAACATTGCCATCGGCGGCACGCAAGAGGCTGGAAAAATATGTGCGCTCGAAGCGCAGGTGCGCCTCACGATAGGGCAAGGGCTGGGTCGGCAAATCAAGCGCCTCCTGGGCGTCCGCGATACCCAGGTCTGCACTCGCAATCGGGCCGCCCGCATTGATGACGACGGCGCGTTCGATCGTGTGTTTGAGTTCGCGCACATTGCCCGCCCAACGGGCTCCCTCCAGCGTCTCCACCGCGTCCGGCTGCAGAGGGCCAGCGGCCCTGTTGAACTTGCGGTTGAAATGGTCCAGGAAGAACAGCGCCAGAGGAAGAATGTCCTCGCGACGCTCGCGCAGCGGCGGCACGCGCAATGGAACCACATTGATGCGGTAAAAAAGATCGGAGCGGAAGCGCCCGGCCGCGACCTCCGCGTCCAGCGGCTTGTTGGTTGCGCAGATCAAACGGAAATTGGAGGGGCGCTGCAGTGTGCTGCCAAGCCGCACGAAAGTGCCTTCCTGCAGCACTCGCAGCAGGCTGACCTGCAGCTTCGGGCTCATGTCCGCGATCTCGTCGAGCAGGATGGTGCCGTTGTTCGCTTCCTCGAAATAGCCGGGCGTGGTCTTCACTGCGCCGGTAAAAGAACCCTTTTCATAGCCGAACAGTGCGGCTTCGACCAGCGACTCCGACAACGCGCCGCAGTTGAGCTCCTTCATCGGCCCGCGGCTGCGAGCGCTCAGCGAGTGCAGCAGCTTGGCGATCACTTCCTTGCCGGTTCCGCTCTCTCCCTCGATCAGCACCGTGGTATCCAGCGGCGCCGCCTGGCGCAGCTGGACCAGGAGCTTTTCCATCGCAATCGAGTGGCTGATGATGATGGGGTCGCCCGACCGCGAGGTGAATATCTCGCGCAGGTCGGCGATCTCGCGGTACGCGCGATCCATCTCCAGGGCCTTGGCAATGACCGCCTCGAGCTCCTCCAGGTTTTCGAACGGCTTGGTCAGGTAATCGAACAGTCCCTCGCGCACGGCTCGCATAGCGTCGCGCACTTCGGCATAGCCGGTGATCATCAACGCCGTCTGGCGCGGCCTGAGCCTGCGCATCTCCGCGAAGAGGTCCAGGCCGTTGCCGTCGGGCAGGCGCTGGTCGAGGATGACCAGGTTGAAATCGCCCAGGTCGAAGGCGTCGCGCGCCTGCCTCACATTGCTTGCAGTCACGAGGTCGATGCTGTCGCCGCGCAGCAGGTTCTCGAACAGCCGGCGCGTGAATGAATCGTCGTCGACGAGGAGGATTTTGGACTTCATACCGTGGTAGTCGTCGGCAGCCAGATGCTGAACCTCGCGCCGCCTGTTGCCAGATTCTCTGCAAGAACCACGCCACCGTGTTTCATCGCGATGTGCTGCGCAACCGAAAGGCCCAGTCCGGTGCCGCTGGACCGCGTCGTGAAAAACGGCTTGAAAAGTTTGGCGGCTGTCTCGCTGCCAAAGCCACTTCCGGAGTCGGTCACGCTGAGAAGAACCCCCGGGATCCCTTCTTGCTTGGTGAAGGCCAATGCGACATGCACCTTCCGCCCCGGCGCCGCCAGGATCGCGTTGTGGATCAGGTTGAACAGGGCCTGCCGCAGCAGCACCGGGTCCACATCGAGCATGACCTTTTCCTCGGGTGCCGCAAACTCCAGGGCCTGGTGCCGGTCGATGCTCTGGTGACAGAAAGTGATCGTGTCCTGTACCAGTTCCTTGATATCGGTGGGCTGCAGGGTTGAACGCGATATCTGGCTGATGCGCAGAATGCGGTGCACGATGTCCCGGCATTCGGCGCCGGCCTTGCGAACTTCGACCAACAGTTCCGATACCCGCTGCGGATTTTCCACCTGGCGCTCCGCCAGCTGTGTCAGATTGACGACGCCCACGAGCGGATTGTTCAGCTGGTGGGCGATATTGGCGACCAGCTCGCCCATCGCCGACATCTTTTCGATCTGAACGATCCGCTCATGCTCCACGGTCAATTTGCTGAACTTCAACTCGGCGGTCTGCTGCCGGCTGTAGACGAGCTTGAACAACATGTAAAGAGCGACAAACAGGACCAAACCCGCCGCGCCAATGATTGCCCACAAAAGGTACAGGCCCTGCCGGATGGTTCGATTCAGCTCGGCGGGGTCGCGATAGAGCGAGAGAACGCCGATCACGGCTGGCGCCGGCCGGCCGGCTTCCTGCATGAAGATCGGCACATAGCACTCGATCATTTCCGAATTCGGTGACACCTGCGCTTCGAGATTGGCTTCGTTCCTGACGGGGTTGAACACCGCCTGCACCTGTCCTTTCATTGCAAGTGCCAGGCGCTCCCCCCGCGCCGCGCGCTTGATGCCGACCAGAAACGGATCATCCGACCAGACGATCACGTTCTCGCGATTGAAAACCTTGATCCGAGCTGCGTCAGGAAGCTTTTTCAGCGGGCTGAAACTCTGCTCGAAGCGCTTCCTGGCTTCGGCGCCGCGATAGTCCTGCAGGTCGGCGGCCGTGACGCCATTCGCCAGCGCCAGCGCGTTCACCATATCGCGCACGATCGCCGCTTCACGATCGATGATGGACTGGCGAAAAAACGGCGCCTGGACCAGTCCGGTCCCCACCACCATGGCAATGATCATCAGCAGGCTGATTGCGGCAAAGATGCGGGGCGGTGTCGTCATGGACGGGGCGATCTGGACTGCGGAAAAGTGTAGTTGCGGACCGAGCGCCTCACTTGCGCTGGGTCAAGCCCCCGATAGCCGGGAATGCCGCTGCGGGCTCAGGCTTTCAGCAGCCGCTCGACCTGTTCGCGCCCCGCGGGGCTGGTCATCAGCACCAGCGCGGCGCCGGCCTGCACGACGTGGTCGTCGGCCGGATTGAAGACCCACTTGCCGTGTTCGTGCATGGCCATCAGCAGGTAATCGCGCGACTTCGGGATCAGCTGCGACAGCGGCTTGGCCGCGGCGCCGTCCGGGACCCTGACTTCCTCGACGCGCAGGCCGTCATCGGTGCGCAGCATCTGGTCCATCAGGTTGACCGCGTGGGGCCGCACCATGGCCGACGCGATGCGCATGCCGCCGGTGAAATCGGGCGACACGATCTCGTCGGCGCCGGCGCGACGCGCCTTGTCGGCATTGCGGATGTCGTGCAATCGGGCCACCACCCGGGCCTTGGGATTGAGCAGCTTGACCGACAGCGAGATCATCAGGTTGTGGCTGTCGTCGCCGGTCACGGCGAACGCGCCGGCGGCGGCGAGCACACCGGCGCGGCGCAGCGCGTCGTCCGTCGCGGCATCGTCGTGCAGGTACAGCGTGTGCGGGCAGCGTTCCAGCCAGCGATCCAGTGCCGCCTGATCGTTCTCGACCACCACGAACGGCCGGCGCGTCTTGACCAGTTCGTCGGCCACGTTGCTGCCCACGCGGCCGACGCCGCACACGATGTAGTGGCCGCGAAGCGCGGCGATCTGGCGTTGCATATGGCGTTTCCTCAGGGCGGCATTGAGATCGGATTCGAGCAGCAGGGCCACGAAGGTGGAGAACAGGTAGCTCATCGTGCCGATGCCGACGACGGCGACGGCCACCGTGAACAGCCGGCCCATCGGATGGGTGCTCAGGTCCACCACCTCGCCGTAGCCGATGGTGGCCACGGTGATGAAGGTCATGTAGAAGCTGTCGATCCAGCCGGCTGCCGGGCGGCCGAGATGGTGGTAGCCCAGCGTGCCCACCACGTGAATCAGCAGCAGCAGCACGCCGCCGTTGACCAGGCTCCTGAAATGCCTGCTTCGAAAGACTTTGTTCAAGCCGCTCCGTCCTCGCCCCCACGACGATTCCGGAAAATTGTAACTGCCTAGAAGCCTGCCGCCTGCGCCTGCGCCAGGAAGTTGGCCAGTGGGGCGATGAAAACGGGCTGGCTGTCCGTCGGGCCCCGGTAATAGACGTTGCCGTCCTTCACGCCGGCGTAGGCGTTGGTGCCCGGGTAATAGCGGTAGTAGTAGCCGTTCCAGATCTCCGTCGTCGCTCCCGAAGGCTGCAGGAAGCCGGCGAACGCCTTCTCGCCCCAGTTGAGGACGCGTTCGATCTCCGACGCGTTCCTGATCGTCTCCATGATTCCGCCGGGCACGCCCAGGATCGATCCCGATACTGCAAAACCGCCTGATATGCCCGAGGCGTAACTCGCGCCGTTGCCGGTACCCGCGCAGAAGGCCAGGTCGGTGTAGGTGGCCGTCGCTGACCTGACGAACTCGGGATAGCCGTCCTTCATGTACCGGTGGTCGCAGTCGAACGCTTCCGCCCTTTGCCACAGCGCGGGTCCGTTGAACTGGGCGCTGGTCATCGGGGTGATGCCGTCGTTCGGGTAGGTGATCGAGAGGTTGTCGCGCAGGTAGAAGAAAGAGGGCAGCAGCGACGTCGAAGAGCCCGGCTTGAAGACCCCGGTGCCAATTCGAATGTCCGGCGATTGCAGGCTGTGCGCGCCGTACGCGATGATCTTTTCGTAATAGCCCGGCAGCGGATTCGCGGCGACCGCGCCGCAGCGGCCATAGGTGGCTCCGGTGGAGGGCGCATAGTTGTTCAACTGCGCGAGCCACGGGTTGCACTGACCGCCGGACATGTCCAGGCCATCGAAATTGGTCCAGGTGGTCTGGGCCACGAACCCGGAGTAGCCGTCGCCGATTTCACTGACCGTGGACAGTCCGAGCTGGAATGCCAAGTCGGACAGCGGCGTGCCGTGGTGAGGCGTGCCCAGCGTGATCAGGTGCAGCACCTTCTGCCCACCGCGCTGGCCATCGCGAAACACATGTTCCTGCATCATCGAGCGCGCCACCAGCCCGCCCATCGAGTGCGCGACCACTATCACCCGCTTGTTGCCGAATCCGAAATCGGGCGCGGCCGCCGGCTTGTCGTAATAGCCCTGCATCAAGTCGCGCAACGCGCCACCGAGTGCCGTGAGCGTGCGCGGCGCAGCCGGGTCCGCGGTCACTTCGGTCTGGGTGCTGGGGTAGTTGAACGAGTACGGCTTGAAGGCGGCGCGCCAGGCGGGGTTCTGCTCGTAGGCACGCAGGATGCTGTTCCAGCCGTCCGAGCCGCCGCCCAGGCCGTGCACGAAGACAACCGGAATGCGGTAGCCCAGCACAGCCGTATCGACCTGGGTGCCATCGCCAAAGGTCGAGGGGAATAGCGCCAGCGGCAACGCGTTGGCCAAAGTGGCGGCGAGGGACAGCAACAACGCGAGAACAAGGCCGCGAACCATGAGCAATGATAGGCCCGCCCGGCGCGTTGCCGCGCAAGCCAATTGAAGCGACTCCATGGAACCTCCCCTTGTCCATGGTCACCGGCAAAACAGCATCGCCGCAACCAGGGATGGCGGCGCCTATTTGACAGCAGCTCGCGCCGGGGCAAATGTCAACAATTGATTCGATTGCGGCAGAGTGTGCGGTGTCCGTGGCTGGCACGGCAGATGCGCCGCGACCAGCCGGGCATGGGTGATCGGTCCCATGTGGCCGACGCCGTCCAGCCGCACGACTTCGGCCTGTGGGCACGCGCGGGCGATGACGTCGACCACCCTGTGAGCCGGCAGCGGAGATGTGCTGCCGGTGATCAGGCGCAGCGGCATTTTCAGCGTGCCGTACGACCACGCGGGCTCGGTGTCGGCGAACAGCGCCTCGAATTCCGCCCGCACCTTGGGCATGCGCTCGGCGACCGCGCGCCGGCGCGCAGCGGGCAGGCCGGCCCAGGCGCCGGTCCCCGACCAGTAGTCGACGAACAGGGCGGCCGCTTCCTCCAGCCGTCCCGACAGCACATGCCAGCCGATCCGGCGGCCGACGCCGACGATCGCATCCCCGACCGCCTCGTGTTCGCGCTCGGCCAGCAGCAGGGCGAAGCGGACCGGCTCGAACAAGGTCAACGTCTTGACGCGATCGGGCCAGCGCAGCGCCATTTGCAGCGCGACCGCGCCGCCGTAGGAGTGGCCCACGAGGTGCGCGCCGCCGTCTTGCGAAAACAGCAGCGGGCCGAGCCGGCGCGCCTCGGCCTCCAGGCTGACCGGCGCGCTGTCGTCCCACTTCTCGCCGGCGCAATAGCCCATCAGTTCGGGCGCAACCAGGCGCATCCCGCGCGGCAGCAGCTTGCTGTAGGCATCCCATTGGCGGGAGCTGCTGGCGCTGCAGTGCAGGGCGATCATGAGCTGGGGGTTCGACGGCGAAGCGGATGCGAACAGGCGGCGGAAGATGGACATGGTGGCTGGCTCCTCGAGGAAAAAGTCTTGGCTCCGTTTCGAGCGTGGCCAAGCATTGCCTGCGCAGGTAATCCGCAGGCGTCGCCGGTGGGGCATCTGGTAGCCGGATTGCGACCGCGGCGCTGCTGGGCAACCGCCATGTATCCGGCTTGTATCCGCCAGGAAATTCCGGCCCCGGCAGCCGGAATGGCGCCGTAGACTGCGGGCCATGAGCAGTCAAGCATCGCTGCCCCCGCCTACCCGCGCCGAGGCCATTTCGCTGGCACAGGTTCAGGCCTTGCGCCGGGTCGCCCTGGCCGTGGCCCACCCGGGCGGTGCGAACCTTTTCGCTGACCTGGCGCTGGAGCTGGCGGCGAGCCTCGAAGTGGCGATCGTCTTCATCGCGGTGTTCGCCGGCGAATCGCGCGCCGTGATGCGCACCCTGGCCGCCTGCCTGGACGGGCGCATGCTGCGCAATTTCGACTATCCCCTCGAAGGATCTCCCTGCGCCGCGGTGGTCGGCAGGTCCTGCCAGTTCATCGGGTCGGGCCTGTTGCCGCGGCTGGCGGTGCGTTCCGTGTTCGCCAGGGAAGGGATGAATTCCTTCGCGGCGTTTCCGCTCAACGACAGTAGCGGCGAGCCGCTGGGCCTGGTGGTGGCGATGGACCGCCGGCCGATTGCCGCGGGCGACGCCGACCACGCCGAAGCCATGCTCAAGATCATCGCCGGCAGGGCGGCCGCGGAAATCGAGCGCGAGCGCACCGACGAAGCCCTGCGGGCGGTGGCACTGGCGGTCTCCGCCTCGCGGGGCGCGAGCGTGTTCGACGAACTGGCGCGCCTGCTGGCGACGATCCTGCGCGTCGAAGTGGCCTTCATCGCGCGCTACGAACCGGCGCAGCCCGAAACGCTGCGCATGCTGGCCATGTACTCCGACGGGAAGATCCTGCGGGACGTGAGCTATGCGATCGCCGGGACACCTTGCGAGACGGTGCTCGGGCAGTCCTTCCGGGCTTACCCGGCCGGCCTCCAGGCGCTGTTCCCGCACGACCAGGACGTGCGCGCCCACTGCACCGAGAGCTACGCGGGGCATCCGCTGGTTGCGCTGGACGGCTCGCCGCTGGGCATCGTGTCGGTCGCTTCGCGCAGGACGCTCACCCAGCTGGACCGCGTGGAAGCCATGCTCAAGATCTTCGCGGTACGCGCGGCCGCCGAAGTGGAGCGGCTGCGCGCGAGCGAAGCACTGCAGCGTTCCGAAGCCAGTTACCGCGCGATCTTCGAGGCATCGGAGGACGCGATCTACATCCACGATTGGGACACGGGCGCCGTGCTCGACGTCAATTCCAAGGCTTGCGAAACCTACGGCTACAGCTATGAAGAGCTGCGCCGCAGTACCGCCGCGGATACCAGTTCGGGCGTGTTCCCGTACACGGGCGAGGAGGCGCTGCGCCGTCTGCAGCTGGCCAAGCTGGGCCGCTGCCCGCCGTTCGAATGGCAGCGCCGCAACAAGGACGGCAGCCTGCATTGGGACGAAGTGCGGCTCAAGCCCGCCATGATCGACGGGCGCCCGCACATCGTGGCTTTCAGCCGCGACATCACGGCGCAGAAGCAGGCCCTGGAGGATCTGCGCCAACGCGAGGAGCAGTACCGGGTGATCTTCGAAGGATCGCTGGACGGACTGTTCATCTGGGACGAAAACCTGCGCATCGTGGACGTGAATCCGGCGGGACTGGCCCTGTACGGCCACAAACGCGAAGACCTCATCGGCCAGACGTACCCGCCCACCATGCCGCGGGACTACGTCAGGGAGCGGCTGCAGATGGTGCGGTGTGCGCTGGCCGGCGAGTCGACCCACCTGGAGACCACCGTGCTGCGGCCGGACGGCTCGACCTTCGACGCCGATCTGCGGGTCGAGCCTTTCGTGCAGCGCGGCCGGCCGCATGCGATGGCGGTCATACGCGACATCAGCGAACGGCGCCGGCGCGAGCGCCAATTGCAGCGCAGCGAGGCCCGCTTGCGCGCTACCGTCGAGGCCGCATTCGACGCCGTTATCGGCATGGACAGCGAGGGCTGCATCGTCGAATTCAACGCGGCGGCCGAAAGGGTGTTCGGCCATCGCCGTGAGGACGTGCTGGGCCGGCGGATGGCCGATGTGATCATGCCCCAGCGGCTGCGCGCAGCGCACGAGAGCGGAGTCAGGAATTTCCAGGCGCATCACGCCGGGCGGCTGGTGGGACGGCTGGTGGAGACCACGGCGCTGCGCGCGGACGGCACCGAATTCCCGGTCGAAGTCGCCATCAGTGTCGCGGCCGTGCCGGAAGGCAGCATCTTCGTGGGCCACCTGCGCGACATCACCGAGCGCCGGCGGGGCGAACAGGCATTGCGCGACAGCGAGGAGCAGTACCGGGCGATCTTCAACGCCTCGGTGGACGCGCTGGTTCTGCGCGACGCCAGTTTCAGCATCGTCGACGTCAATGCCACGTACGAGGCGATGAGCGGGTACTCCCGTGCGGAAGTGCTGGGCCTGGACCGGGTGCTGGCCAATCCGCCGGAAGTGAAGGAGACGATTCGTGCGCTGCACGAGCGCGCGCTGGCCGGCGAGACGATCGCGCTGGACACGCAGCTGTGGCGGCGCGACGGCCGCCGGTACGACCTCGAACTGCGCGGCGTGCCGATTCAGCATCGCGGCCGGCCGCACGTGCTTTACATCGGGCGCGACATCACCCAGGGCAAGCGCGCCGAGCGGGCGCTGCGCGATACCGAGGAGCAGTACCGCGCGATCTTCAACGCGTCGGCGGACGCCCTGGTGCTGCGCGACGCAAACTACCGCGCTGTCGAGGTCAACCCGGCCTATTCGACACTGAGCGGATACAGCCGCGAGGAGGTCATGGCCGCCAACATTGTCCTGACGCAGACGGACGAGGCGATGCTGGCCCGCAATCGCCTGCGGCATACCCGCGCGTTGGCCGGCGAGGAGCTGCGATTCGAAGTGACAGCCACGCGCAAGGACGGTTCGACCCTGCAGATGGAGGTGCGCGGCACGCCGATGATGTACCGCGGCCAGCCGCATGTGCTGTATGCCGCGCGTGACATCACCGAGCGCAATGCGGCCGAACAGCGCCGCGGCGAGCTCGAGCGCCAGCTGCGGCAGGCGCAGAAGATGGAGGCGATCGGCCAGCTCACCGGTGGGCTGGCGCACGACTTCAACAACATCCTCACGAGCGTGCTCGGTTATGTGTCGATGGCGCAGGAGCGGCCCGCCTCCAGCGACGACCCGGTGCTGGCGCGCCAGCTGGGCCAGGCCCGCCTGGCTGCCGAGCGGGCCCGCGACCACGTGGCGCAGCTGCTGGCGTTTTCGCGGCCGCGACGTGGCGAACGGCGCCTGCTGGCGCCGGCGCCGGTGGCGCGCCAGGCTTTGCAGTTGCTGCGTCCCAACCTGCCTTCGTCCATTGCCGTCGAGTGCGCCGAAATGTGCGGCGATACCGAATCGGCGTTGCCTCCGGTGGTCGCCGATCCGGTCCAGCTCGAACAGGTGCTGTTCAACCTGTGCATCAACGCGCGCGATGCCATCGGCGATCACGGCACCATCCGAGTGTCAATTGGCCACTCCGCCGCGGCCGGCCACTGCGCCTCGTGCAGCGCGCGGCTGGACGACAGCCGCTGGGTCTGGGTCGAAGTCGCCGACGACGGCCGCGGCATGCCGCCGGAAGTGATCGAGCGGATGTTCGAACCCTTCTTCACCACCAAGGAAGTCGGGCGGGGCACCGGCATGGGCCTGGCGATGGTCCACGGGATCGTGCACGACCACGGCGGCCATATCCAGGTCGTCTCCGCGCCCGGCGAGGGGTCGGTGTTCCGGGTGCTGCTGCCGGCCGCGGCGCAGGACACGCGGCGTGCCGATGCGCCGGCGGCGCCCGCGCCGGCTGCTGCCCTTGCCGCACCCCCGCTGCACGGCCGGGTGCTGCTGGTCGAAGACGAGCCCATCGTGAGCGATTACATGATGGACGCGCTGACGGAATGGGGACTGAACGTGGTGCTGGAGCGCGACCCGCTCGCGGCGGCCCGGCGGCTGGCCACGAATGACGATCTGTTCGATCTGCTGCTGACCGACCAGACCATGCCGGGCATGACGGGGCTGGCGCTTGCCAAGCACGCCATGCGGCACCGGCCGGCCCTGCCGGTGCTGCTGTACACGGGCAACGCGTCGGAAATCGCCCAGGAGGAACTGGCCGCCTGCGGCGTGAGCGTCCTGCTGCGCAAGCCCATCGACGGCGCTACGCTGCGCCCGTTGCTGGGCGACCTGCTTGCCAGGAAAGGCGACGGGCGAATAGCCGCGGCTGAGCAAGCGGGCTCTTCGACCGCGTGAGCGGACCGGGTCGCCCGGCATACGAGCGCGATACAAAAATCCGGCCCGCTGAAATAACGCGAATACCGGCGCTGCCGACACTGGCGACCAGGAGCCTGCGCCGCGTAGGCTCCGGGGCGCGCGAGCCATGAGCGAAGCCCGCCGCGCCCCAGTCGCCACTTCGCCCAAGGAGAAAAGCCGTGAACCGGATCATCGCGTCCGCCCTGTTCCTGGCCGCCACCGCCGCGGCCGTCGCCTGCGCCGCCGCGATTGCCTCGGGGGGTGCCTATGTCGAAACCCCGCCCAGCGGCGGGGCGACTTCCTCCAGCGGCCTGCGCTCGGCATCCACCGCATAACGCCACGCGACGACGGCCGCCGCGAGCACCAGAGCCGCGCCCACAACATAACCGGCGAAGACATTGGCGCGATTGCCGCTCTCGATCAGGGCACCGAACAGTGCCGGCGCGGCGAAACCGCCGATACCCGTGCCCACCGCGTAGAAGATCGAAATCGAGATCGCGCGCATCTCGAGCGGGAAGACTTCGCTCACCGTCAGGTAGGCGGAACTCGCAGCGGCGGACGCCAGAAAGAACACCACCGACCAGGCGAGCGTCTGAGTGGTCGCGTCCAGCAGGTCCAGCAAGAAAGCGAAGCCGGTGAGCGCCAGGCCGATCCCCGACAGTGCATAGGTGACGGTGATCATCACGCGGCGGCCGACGCGATCGAACAGCGGACCCAGCAGCAGCGGACCCAGGAAATTGCCTGCGGCGAACGGAAAGATGTAGAGGCCGACCTGGGCCGGTTCCACCGCATGGAAGCGGGTCAGCACCAGCGCATAAGTGAAGAAGATCGCGTTGTAGAAGAATGCCTGCGACACCATCAGCGCGAGCACCACTGCGCTGCGCCGTGGGTACCGGCGCAGCAGCACCTGCGCCACTTGCCCGAGCGTCGGCACCGCCGTCCGGGTGAAGAAGACGGGCGCGTTCGCGGCGCCCGTCTCGAACGTCTGCCCATGCTGGGCGCGCACGATGGCTTCGATGTCGGCGATGATGCGTTCGGCCTCGTCGCCGCGGCCGTGCGCGAGCAGCCAGCGCGGGCTCTCGGGCACATTCCGGCGCACGAGCAAGATTGCCAGCGCCAGCACGGCGCCCAGCAGAAAGCCGGCGCGCCAGCCCAGTTGCGGCCCGAGCACGCGCTCGTCCAGCAGCACGATGCTCAGGAGGGCGCCGATGGCGGCGCCGATCCAGAAGCTGCCGTTGATCGCCAGGTTGACGCGCCCGCGCACGCGTGCCGGGATCAATTCGTCGATCGCCGAATTGATCGCCGCGTATTCGCCTCCGATGCCCATGCCGGTCGCGAAGCGGCAGGCGCCGAAGCTGGGGAAACCGAGCGAGAACGCGGTGGCGACGGTGGCGCCCATATAGACCAGCAGCGTCAGCAGGAACAGGCGCTTGCGCCCGAGGCGATCGGCCAGGCGGCCGAACACCAGCGCGCCGATCACCGCGCCGCCGACGTAAAGCGAGCCGGCCCAGCCGATCTGCGTCGCATCGAGCGCGAGCGTATCGGCGCGTTCGAGCACGCCGCCGATCGAGCCGACGATCGTCACTTCCAGCCCGTCGAGCACCCACGCCACGCCCAGTGCCAGAACAACGCGCCAGTGCCAGCGCGACCAGGGCAGCCGGTCCAGCCGGGCGGGAATGTTGCTGCCGGTGTCCGGTCCCATGAACATCTGTACTCTCGATATCGCCGAAAATCACGAGACATCATTCTCGGAGGAACCTGGAATGCCGTCTTCGTTGTGTGGTGCCGTGGGCCGCCGGCTGAGCCGCCTGGCCCTGTTCGTTGGATTGCTGGTGAGCTTTGGCTACGCAACGCAGGCTGCGACGGAACTGCCGCTGGAGCGCATCAAGTTGCCGCCGGGCTTTTCCATCGAGTTGTGGGCTCGCGTCGACAACGCCCGCGCGATGGCCTTGGGGCGTGCCGATCAGACCGGCGGCACTGTCTTCGTCGGTTCCATGCGGGCGGGCAAGGTGCATGCGGTGCGCTTCGACGCTGCCTCCAAGGCCAAGGACGTCACCACCGTGGCCAGCGGCTTGCAGCTACCCGCCGGCCTCGCCTACCGGGACGGAAATCTCTATGTATCGGCCGTCAGCCGCATCCTGCGTTTCGATGCCATCGAGCAGCACCTGGACCATCCGCCGGCGCCCGTTGTGCTGACCGACAAGCTGCCCAGCGAGACGCACCACGGCGCGAAGTTCATTGGGTTCGGCCCCGATGGCAAGCTCTACGTGAACATCGGCGCACCGTGCAATATCTGCGAGCCGGACCCGCAGCGCTTTGCGCAGATTGCGCGCATGAAC
>Ga0134124_10001609_pt1 | contig 18176 bp, 40 predicted proteins | sample KB304_FD_96880 | JGI IMG/M metagenome (GOLD analysis project Ga0134124, IMG submission 96880) | Terrestrial soil microbial communities without Nitrogen fertilizer from Kellogg Biological Station, Michigan, USA - KB3-0-4 | ecosystem: Environmental > Terrestrial > Soil > Unclassified ...
CGAGCCCCCCGCCGAGGGACATCTGGGGGGGTCAGCTGGCGGCGGACTGACGGACCGGAGCGGTCTCTGGTGTGACGCCGAGGCAGCGCAGCAGGTCGGCGGCCAGCATGATCGCGCCTTCGTTGGGGTGTTCGACGGAGCTGAACCGCACGCCACGCTCGGTGAGAATGCGCTGCACGTCCATGACCAGGATCGCCGGGCTGTACCCGGACAGGCTGCCGCGGCGCGGGGGATTGGTGATGTCGCTCGTTACGATGTTCGACACGGTCAGGCCTCGATCCTGATCGAGAGCCCGGTTGGCGACGCGATCGCCGCCGGGCTCGACTTTATGATCACCTACATGGGTGTGCAGACACCCTCGGCGACCATAGCGCGACGGTGTGCAGACACGCTAGGGGCTATGCCCAACCGCGGTACGCCACGTTGGGCGATCCGCGTGCCGGAACCGCTGTGGCAGGAGTTCGGTGAAGTGGCGAAACCGGACCGATCGGCGGTGTTGCGGGCGTTCATTCGGTGGTACCTGCGCAAGGCGGGTGCGGAACTACCACCTCGACCGTGATCATGTGGGTAACTGACTGGCCACTCAAAGTAGCCGTTCGGATGGGGCGATCGACGTTACGGGAGCGTTAACTGAGGCCTTCCCCCCGCCCGTCCCTGGAGGTCACTGTGGCCCATCCGTTGGGGGGCGCTCGCCGGCTCGCTATCGCCTTGTCCGCCGCCGCGGCGCTCGCCCTGGTACTCGGCACAACCTATGTCTGTCTCGCGGTCTTCGGAGCGCAACCGCTCCCCGAGCCGCTCAACTTCCTTCTGTTCCTCGGCGTTGCCGCCGTGATCGGCGAGCTATCCAGCGCGCGGCGCGCCAACAAGATCCGCGAGGAGTTCGCCCTCATCCGAACCGAGATGGACCAACGCGACGGGCGGATCTACGCCGCGCTGGTCCGCAGGGTCGCGCCGGACCCGGTCACCCTCGAGATCCCTCGACCGCGCGTCGTGGCGGCCGTCCCGTCAGCGGCCGGCGTCGACCCGAAGGTGGTGGAGATCGGCACCAGGCTCACTCGGCGACTTGAGGACGTCTAGCAGCGCGTGCGTCATACGTGCGTCACGAACTGGTCAGGTGGGTTGGATCCGGTTGGCGTCAGTTGGGAGTATTCGCAGGTCAGCGCGTATGGCAGGCCGCTGACCTGCGGCCCTTCCCACCTTGACACGGAAGAGGTCACTGGTTCAAACCCAGTATCGCCCACCAGAGTTTTACGAGGTCAGCGGCTTGATTCAGCCGCTGGCCTCTTTCTTTGTTCGGCCGCGTGCGTCACCCGTGCGTCGCCAACTGTCGAGCACCTTGTCGTGTGCGTCGGGAGCCAGGTGCGCGTACCGCTGCGTCGTGGCGTAGGACTCGTGACCCAGCAGGGCCTGTACCCGGTACAGGTCGACGCCGTCTTGGACCAGCCAGCTCGCCGCGGTGTGCCGCATCGCGCGCGGCGGTAGGCGTCGAACCCCGGCCGCCTCGATGGCCGGGTACCAGACCCGCAGCCGGAAGTCGGAGTCATCCACCAAGCCGCCCTTCGGTGCGGTGAACAACGCCGCCGACAGGGGGCGATTGGTCATCAGCGCGGACAGGCGCGGCATCTGCCATGGCGGGATCGGTACCACCCGGTAGGACTTGCGGGACTTCGGGTACTCGCGCAGCCCGGCCCGGGTCAGCACTCGGGTCACCTCGACCTGCTCGCGCAGCCACGCCACCCGGTCACCGTGCAGCCCGAAGATCTCGCCCGGCCGGAGCCCGACCCACATCCCCAGTCCGACCAACGCCGCCCATTGCTTCTGTTCATGCTGCTCGAGCACGGCCAGCAGTGCGTCGGCCTCGTCATGGGTGTAGAAGTCGATCGGGCTCGGCGGGACCGTGGGTAGGTCCAGGCCTTCGAACGGGTTGCTGAGCACGATCGGCGGGCGCTCCCGGCAGGCGGCATCGAACAGGCCCGACATGACGTTCACGATCTGGTGCACGGTGTCCGCCGCCAGAGTCGGCACGTCGGCATGCCGGTCGGCGTCGACGCCTTTGTGGCGGGCCCGGCGCTTCTGCTTGACGACGTTGGCCCAGCCCTGGGCTTCCATCCGGGTCACGGTGTCCATCGGCCAGTGCGCCCACTGCGGCTCGCAGTGGGTCCGCCAGGCCGACGCCACCTTGGCCGCCGTATTCGGGTCCACGCCGCGGGCCTTCGCCCAGCGTTCATACCACTCGCCGACGGTGATGTGCCCCGAGCGCGGATCGCGGAGGTCGCCACGGGCAAACCCGGCTTCGAGTTCGCGGGCCCACTCGGCGGCCTCGCGCTTCAGTGCGAAGGTCTTCGAGATCCGGTCGCCGTTGGGGTGTCGCACCGTGGCCTGTTGCTTGCCGCTGGGCAGCTTGCGGATGTAGGCCATCAGCCGGTCCTCCGCCGGCGGGACGGCTGGGAAGCCATGTCATTGAGCATCCTCAACGTGGTGCGGATGTAGTTCTTCGTCTCCTCGTTGGTGCGAGGGTCTTGGAGTTTGTGGAGCAGGGCCAGGATATCGGGGTCGATGATCGGCTCCGGCGCGGTCGCCTCCCGCTCGCCCATGCCGAGCGACGCCAGGGCCTCCCGGGGCGACACGCCGAGGCCGGCGCAGAACTGACGCACCTTGTCCACCGTCGGAGCGCTCTCGCCGCGCTTCCACCGGTGGAACGTGGACGCGCGGATGCCGGTGGCCTCCTCGATCTGCAGGTCGGTCATGCCTCTCTGTCGCGCGGACTCGAGGGCACGGCCAACGAACCGCGAGAATCGCACCCGGTCAACGGCTGATGGCATAGGTGCACCGTATGGCCTGCTCGCGGGCCTATTGTCGGTCGGACGCTCGTGCTGCCGTAGTCGCCAGCGGTCAAGACGGGCCGCGCGGCGGCGTCTACGTTCTTCAATCGTGGTGGCACCGGTGCCGGACATAGCCCAAGAGTAAGTCAGGCATGGTTGCCGAGAATCAGCCGAAAGTATGAGTCGCTGCCACGTGTGGCAGTGCGCTATGGTCACTGCCATGCGTGCCACTAACGAGAGCATCAATGCCGAGCTTGGCACCAGGGAGCCGGTGGCCTACACCCTGCAGGAAGTTGCCGACCTGCTGTCGCTGAGCTACCGCAAGGTGCGGTACATGGTCGAGGCCGGCGAACTGGAGGTCGTGCACTTCGGCCGGGCCCGGCGGGTGCTCGCCAGTGCGCTACGCGAGTACGTCGACGCACGCCAGCAGGCTGCGCGGGCGTCATGAGGAGTCAACCTCCGTCCCAGCCCACCGGGCCGACCAAGCCCGAGCCGCCGCCTCGCCCGACCGGCCCGCCCAGGCAGACCGCCGAGGTCCTATACCCGGTCGCCGAACTGGCCGAGCTGTGGCGGTGCAGCGATCAGCACATCTACAACCTCATTGCCCGCAACCAGCTGCGCTCCATCCAGCTCGGTATGGGCCGCGCGAAGACCCGCATCCCCGCATCGGCCGCCGCCGAGTTCGTCGCGCGCCGGTCGTCCACGAAGAAGGCGAAAGCAGCATGACGACCCAGACCCTCACCATGCCCACCCCGTACGACCCGCAGCCGCCTCCGCCGCCGCCCCGGCCAACGCCCGCCGTCTGGCCCCACACCCTCCTGCTCGTGGCCGGTCTGCTCATCGTCTTGGCCGCCGGTGTGCTCGGGATCGTGGGGCACCGGTGAGCGCGCAGAAGTTCCGGAAGCGGCCGGTCGTCATCGAGGCCATGCGGTGGACGCCGGACCAGTTCCCCGAGGTCGGTGCGGTCATCGGTTGGCTCATGGCCGCTGGATGCGACTTCCGCCACCCGAGCGGCACTGGCGGCACAACAACGCTGGCCATCCGGACGCTCGAAGGCGAGATGCTCACCCAGCCTGGCGACTGGATCATCCGGGGCGTCAAGGGCGAGTTCTACCCGGTCAAGCCGGACATTTTCCTAGCAACGTATGAGGCGGTCGAGGAATGATCCATACCCTCGAATCACTTCGTGCGCGGACCGAGGCTGACGGTGACTGTCGCATCTGGATTGGCGCCAAGGCCGGCAAGGGTTACCCGGTCGTCACCGACCCCCGCGAGCGGTACGCGCACCGGCTCGTAATGCTCCTGACCGGCCGCACACTGCACCCCGGCCAGCAGGCGGCTCACACCTGCGGCCGATCACTTTGCATCAACCCGTCGCATCTTCGTGCCTCGACTCAGTCGGAGAACGAGCGGGATAAGGCAGGCCATGGCACGGCGAACCGCGGTCGTCCGGGCGTAACACATTGCGGGCGCTACCTGGACCTTGCGAACCGTTGTCGTCGGCGCCCGCATGACGGCCCCTGCAAGCCCGACATCTTCGAGGCCACCTACGAGGCGGTCACCGACGAAGAGCAGCCGCAGTTCCCCGGCCCCCGAACCGGGTCGAGCGCGGCCGGGTCAGTCCCACCGGACTGACCCACGGGGCTGCTCCCGGGCAAGGGGCTAGGGAGCAGCCCCCACCAAACGGCAAGAGGGCCCGCCGGCGAAGGACGGGCCCCACGGACACCAGAGGAAGGTTCCAATGTCCACCAAGAGCATAGGCGAGATCGTTCTCGCGAAGGGCAGCCACGACGGCGACTGCGGCGACCCCGAGGGCTGCCTGTTCGAATGGTTCAACCTGCTCACTCGCAACGAGCACACCGACGACTGCCCGCCGGACGTGTCGAAGGTGCTGCACGTCTACGGCATGCGACTCAACGACGCCCTCGGCGACGACCGGCGCCAGGAACTCAAGAAGTACCTGCCCGGCCCGGACGGCACATCGGTGCTGTCCGGCACCCGTGATGACGGACTGGACGAGGCCCGGTCGTTCATCGCGCTGGACTGGCTAATCCGCACCTACACCCCGGCGTGGTTGGACCTCGCCGGACTCACGGCCGAGGCCACCGCATTGCGGGATCTGCGACGCATCGTGGATCTGGTCGCGGCCGAAAGCGCGGGCCCGGTTGTGCGCGACGCCCGCACCAAGGCGGCTGCCGCCAGGGCTGCCGCCGGGGCTGCCGCCGGGGCTGCCGCCAGGGCTGCCGCCTGGGATGCCGCCGGGGCTGCCGCCGGGGATGCCGCCGGGGCTGCCCTTCGTCCCACAGTGGACAGTCTCCAGACTTCGGCGATCGCCCTGTACGACACGATGATCCGGCCGGCGGTGACCGAATGACCGACCCCGACGTCGCGGCCATCACCCGCCTCCTCACGCCACACACCATGACCCTCGAAGAGCAGTGCCGCGCCCGGGAGGCGTTCGACGCCGCCCTACGGTTGCCCTCCGCCCACCTGCTCGCCAAGGTGCGGTCGCTGTCCGACGGCGCGCTGCGGGATGTGCTGCTGTCGACGGAGATCCTGTCCTCGGTGATCGTCACCGTGATGAACGACCGGCAACGAGCGGTCGCTGAGGCCATCCTCACGCCAGACTTCGAGCGGTCGTCCAGCACTGAGGCTGGGTGCATGATCAACGATCGGGTGGGGGCGATCGCATGAGCGCCCTGCCGATGGAGACCGTGGTCGAGCGCGCCGAGCGGTTGGGCATCCCGCAGGTCCCGGTGATGAACTTCGACCTCGCCCGGATCCTCGCCGGTCACCCCATGATGGTCGGCGAGGCCGGTAGCCAGTACTGCATCCGGCTGTATACCGCCGAGGAACTGTACGAGCGGGCCCACGCGGTCAACCCGAAGTTCTCCATGGCCGACGCGGTCCGACTCAGCGCACCGATGGGCGGGCCGTCATGACCGCCCCCGACCGCCCGATCGGCGAAGACCTGCGCGCCATCCGGCAAGGCCTCGGCTGGTCCCTGGCACAGGTTGAGGTCAAGTCCGGGGGCCGGTGGATCCTGCCCGTCGTCGGGTCCTGGGAACGCGGCCACCGCCACCCCACCGTCGATAAGGTCCGCGAGCTCCTCGCCTGGTACGGCGGGCACCGGCTGGCGCTGCTGTACCCGGGCGACCGCGTCTTCCGTGCCGCCGGCGAGGACGGCGACCCGATCATCCGGTACGTCTTCGTGCTCAACCGGCCGGACGGTAAGTGCGTCGACTGCTCCAGCCGCGAGGAGGCCGCGTCCTTCGCCGCCTCCATCCCGGGCGCCCGCGTCGGCTACCGACTGCTCGGGCCCGTCAAGTTCGAGGCGGAGTCATGACCCTCTACCTGCTCGGTGCCATGACCGTCCTGTCGGTCCAGCCGCACTGGCGCAAGGCCGTGGACAAGGTCCACCGCTGGCTGTCCAAGGGCTGCGTCGCCAAGGGCGTCGGCGGTCCCATCCCCGCCGACCACCACCTCGCCCGGGCCGAGGCCAGAGCCCGAGCGGCAGCGGACTGGGGCCAGCACACCCGCGAGTTCCATGCCCTGATCGGTGCGGCGTGGGCTCCGTCCACGGAAGACAGTTGGGGGAGTGCGACATGAGCGACGGCATCGTCTACCTGCTCTGGTCGAACAAGCACAACGCGTGGTGGCGGCCCAACTCGGCCGGCTACACCACGGACGAGGCCGAAGCCGGTCGGTACAGCGAGTGGGACGCGCTGGAACGGGTCCGGAACTCGGCGGCGTGCGGCGTCCTCTCTCAGGTGACGTGCATGGTCGCGGCCCGGGACTGGAGTGGGACATGACCCTGTTCCGATTCCCGGATGCCCTCGGCGGTGCCGAGCACGATGGCGTTGTCGAAGGCGAGACCGTCGGCTTCAACCTGCCGGATCTGTTCGGGACGCTGTGGCTGCACGTCTCGGACCTCGCGCCGGTCGACACCACACCGGCAGAGCCGGAGCCGGGGGCGTGGCTCATCGGCGAGACGCCGACCTTCGGACTCGTGCTGGCCGACGCTCCTACGACCCGGCGTTGGGCGTGGCACGACGGAAAGAACCTCGGCGCAGGCGAGTGGTACCACTGCTGGGATGCGCTCGGCGGTCCCGGTGTCACCATCCGCCGGCTGATCCCCGAACCCGCGCCGGAGGAGTCGGTGGAGTTGCCGTGGGCTGGCTTCGATTGGGTCGTGCAGACCGACGGCAACAAGGTAGTCGTCAGCACTCCCGACGACAGGCACCACGAGTTGGGTCCGGTCGGTGCCAAGACGTTCGGCTGGGCACTCCTGACTGCTGCTCGTGCCGCCCGTGAGGCGACCCGATGAGCCTGTGGCGTGTTCAGGATCCCATCTACGAACTCCACTGCGACGAGCCGAACTGCGACCAAACGTTCCGCTCGGGCTGGAGCGAGGTCGAGTACTACGCGCGTCGGCACGCCCAGGAGGCTGGCTGGCAGGTCAGGCCCAATCGCGGCAAGGGTTCGCGCAAAGGTCCCGATCTTTGCCCGACGCACGCCCGCGAGGCGACGTCATGACCCCGATCATCGTCGCCGTTGGCATCGGAGTCCTCGGCCTGGTCGTCGCGTTCCTGTGGCAGCGCTGGCCACTGCGGGACGTCGGCCGGGATGTCGGGCTGAGCGTGTTCGTCGAGGACGAGATGGAGGACCAGCCCATCGACACCATCGACGAGGCGCTGGCCCAGACCACCGACCCCGACGAGCGCGACGCCCTGCTGGACGTACGGCTACGGGCGATGGGAGGGGCGCAGTGATGGCCCTCGCGCTCGTCCCGGTGACCCGCGACCAAGCCATGGAGTACGTCGCCACCGTCCACCGCCACCACGGCCGCCCGGTGGGGTACCGCTACGCCGTCGGTGTCGCTGACGACGGGCGGCTCTGCGGCGTGGCCATGGCCGGGCGGCCGGTGGCGCGTGCGTTAGACGACGGCCACACCATCGAGGTCACGCGGGTAGCCACCGACGGCACCGCGAACGCCTGCTCGATGCTCTACGGCGCGTGCTGGCGGGCAGCTCGGGCGATCGGCTACCGGCGCGCCGTCACCTATACCCAGGCCGACGAATCCGGCTCCTCGCTGCGTGCTGCGGGCTGGCTGAAGATCGCCGAGTTGGGCCCACGCAAGAGCTGGCACGGCATCCCTTCGCCGCATGACGGCATCCCGCGCATCCGTTGGCAGATCGAGGTGTCCTCATGACCGCCGTGCCGGACCTCGACCGCCGCATCGAGAACGAGGGACTCACACCAGAGCAGATGGCCGCGGAGCAGCGGCTGGACGAATCCGAGGCGGACGAGGCGGCAGCGCAGGCGTGGTTGGAGGAGGAGTTCTGATGGCTCTCGACAACATGGACTACATCGACGTCGCATCACGGATTGTGGACTTCCGGACCAAGCACCCGGAGGGGTCTCTTCAGCCGGCCGACCTGAGTCAACCGTTCCAGATCGTCGACATCGGCGGCCAGCAGTTCGTCGTGGTGGTGGCTGCCGCGTACCGGACTCCGGACGACCCGCGGCCCGGCATCGGGATGGCCTACGAAACCTTCCCGGGGAAGACGAACTTCACCCGCGGGTCCGAGCTGCAGAACGCCGAGACCTCGGCGTGGGGGCGGGCGATCGTCGCCGCACTTGCGGCTGACACGAAGCGCGGCATCGCCTCGCAGGAGGAGGTTCGCAACCGCCGCGCCGAGCAGGAGCAGCCGCGGTGGGATCAGGTGGAGCAGGACACCTACGTCGCCGGGTACCTCGCTGAGATCGAGGACGCCACCATGCCGGCGGAGGTTCAGGCGATGGGCGCCCGGATGCAGCGGGCGAAGCAGTCCCGCGAGCTGAGCCCGGCCAGCTACGAGAAGGTCGCCAAGGCGGCTGCCGCCCGGCTCGCGGAGATGCAGCAGGCGGTGCCAGCATGAACCGGACCGAACTGACGCAGGCCGTGATCTGGCTCGACCAACTGGCGGTGAAGGCCAAGGCGGAGTCGGCGAAGCTCCGCGACCAGCTCTCCGCCGATGCTCGCGCCGAACTGGAGGAGCAGGGCACGGCACCGACCTGGCGGCTGCCGGACGTGGCCACGATCTCGACCGCGGTCAGCCATCAGTCCGTCGTGGTGGCGGATGAGAAGGCGTTCGTGGAGTGGGCGGAGAAGCGCTATCCGACCGAGGTCGAGATCGTGAAGGTCATCCGCCCGGCTTGGCGCGCCCACCTTCTGGCGACCGCGATGCCGGAGGACGAAGCCGCCTGCCTGCCGGATGGCGAGGTCATTCCCGGCCTCGCAGTCCGTCCCGGCGGCTCGTTCGCTGGCGTGACGATCCGGGTCGCGCCAGCGGCGAAGGAGGTCTTCGGGCTACTCGCCGAGCATGGGCTCCGGGAACTCGCATCAACCGCCGGGCCGCACGGGGCGGTCGTGCTCGCGGAGCTGGATCATGCGTAACACCGGACCCTCATCCTCCGTCGTCGAGGCCGTGCTCGAACGCGGGCAGTACAGCTGCGAGATCTGCTCCGCCCCGGTCGGCGATCGACGTGGTGTTGACTGGTCGATTCACCACCGCCGGCCGCGTCAGATGGGCGGAACGCGGTGGGCTGGGATCAACCTGCCGTCCAATCTGATGCTGGTCTGTGGATCTGGAACAACGGGCTGCCATGGTGTCGTGGAGTCCCACCGTGCCGGTGCTGTGGCGGCTGGCTGGTTGGTGCTGTCGCGGACCGACCCGGCCACCGTGGCGGTACTCATCACCCGTGACCGCTGGTGCTACCTGACCAACGACGGTCAGTACTCGGATGCTCCCACTCCGGCCGGTGTCGGATGACCACGCCCGAGACAGCGAAATGCGCGTGCGGTCACACGATTCGAGAGCATCAGATCATCGTCACGTCCAAGGGGATGCGGCGAGGACCGTGCTCCGCCTGTTCGTGTCGGGGGCCGCGATGAGCGTCACCCTCACCACCTCCGAGAAGGAACGGGAAGACCTGGTTCGGACACAGCCGTGCCCGGACTGTGGCGCTGGACGGAAGCGCCCGTGCGAATACGGCACCAACAAACTCGGCCACCGCATCGTGATGCCCACGTCCCACACCGGCCGCTACATCAGCGCCGTCGGGGCCGGTCTGGTACCTCCGTGGGTGGGGTGGCCATGGACGAGTTGACACGGGAGCGCTGGCCGGGCGGCTCGGCTTGGCGTGAGGGGCGCGGACACAAGGTCCCGACCGCAAAGCGTGTCGAGGACTGGGGACTCATCCTCGAACGTCGACAGATCCTGAACGAGGCGCTGAAAAACCCTGGCGTGTCGGAGCATGTGCAACCCCCGGAAGAGTCGGACCCGCGAGACATGGTGTGGCCATGAGTCGCTTTCCGAAGGCCCGTCCCACTGCCGGCACCAATCGCGTCCGTCCACTGAAGACGATCAACACGCATGTGTTCCTCCGGTCCGGCCAGGAGGACTCTCTCGGTGAGCCGATCTGCGACGCCTGCGGACACCTGCGGTCGAACCGCATCCACGACCTGATGGTCCCGGACCACGCCATCGAGATCGACGCGCGCACCATGGGAGAGGCGACGAGCTGATGGCGACTCGCTGGGAGATCACGAAGACCGTTCGCGCGAGCGACCTACCGGCGCCGTCGCGGCTGATCATGCTCGTCCTCGCCGACGTGGCCGAGGTCGGCACGGCCGAGATCCCCCAGCAGTTCACGCCCTCGGTCAGCGTCCTCGCCGCCGAGACCGGACTGTCCAAGCGGACGGTCCAGACGCACCTCTCGGCCCTGGAGGAAGCGGGCTGGATCGCCCGGATGCGACCGGCGACGCCGGAGGCGATGTGGCGTGGAGACCGTGTCCGGTACCGGCTGACTGTCCCTAATGGACTGGTGCAGGAGTTGCCTGAGGGTGGTGCAGGAGTTGCCGATGGAGAGGCAGTAGATGCACCAGGGGTAGCGCAGGAGATTCACCAGGGTGGTGCAGGAGATGCACCCCTAGAGACAGATCTTATTCAGATCAGATCAGACCCTAAAAGCTCTTCTTCGTCGGCGAAACCGACGAAGGTCGAACGCGCCGATGTCGACAAGATCTGCCGACACCTTGCAGACAAGATCGTCGACAACGGGTCCCGACGACCGATGATCACCGCTACTTGGCGGACCGAGGCTCGGCTGTTGCTCGACAAGGACGGCCGGACCGTCGATCAGGTGATCAACGCGATCAACTGGTGCCAGGCCGATCCGTTCTGGCGGTCGAACATCCTCTCGATGCCCACCCTCCGGGCGAAGTACGACCAACTCCGGCTCGCCGCCGAACGGCAACGCGCCAACGGTCGGGCCTCGCCGAAGGACTCCACCACCGGCCTGCGGGTCGGTGCCGCGCTCGACCTCGCCGCCGAATTCGACCGAAAGGCCCTCACGGCATGAACCACGGAGACACCGCCCGCGTCCTGGCCAAGGCGGCCGCGTTCGACCAGCGGACCGTCGGTGAGCCGGATGTCCTCGCGTGGCAGGAGGTCCTCGCCGACATCGACTTCGCCGACGCCCTGACGGCGGTGTCGCGGCACTACGCCGAGCACACCGAGCGCATCATGCCCGCCCACGTCCGCCGTCTCGCACTCCAGATCGACCGCGACCGCCGCCGTGCGCTGCGGGAGGCGAGCGAGCGCGACGCCCAACTCGCGATCGAAGCGGATCCGACCCGGCGCGACCGGTCGGCCGACGTTCGCGCGTTGATCGCCGAGTTGCACGACCGGCTGCCAGACGGTGATCCGGACAAGCTGAAGCGGTCCGAGTGGATCGAGATCGACCGGCGCCGCAACCGGACCGAGGAGCCAAACCCGCAGTTCGTCGCTCCGCCACCGCCGGGCGGCTTCCCGCTGGAGGTGGCGGATGCCGATCAGGGCTGAGGAACGCGACCGCTACCCGTCGGACTGGCGGGCCATCTCCCTGGCGATCAAGACCGTTCGAGCGGACTGGTTCTGCGAGTGCATGGGCGAATGTGATCGGCACACCGGCTGGTGTCTCGCCCGACACGGACGGCAGCACCCGATCACCGGGTCGAAGGTCGTCCTGACCGTCGCGCATCTGGACCACACGCCGGAGAACTGCGACCCGGACAACCTCCGGGCAATGTGCCAGAGATGTCATTTGTCCTATGACCGCGAGCACCATGCCGAGACCCGCCGCAACACGATCGCAGCGAGGAGTGCCGCATGAGCCCCGTCCGCATCCAACGCCGCCGCACCAAGGGCTGGCGCATGCCGAAGGCGCCGTGATCGTGACCCGCCCCAGCGTCTGGGGAAACCCGTTCGTGCTCGCCCATGCCCGGTCCGGTCGGCTCCTGCAACGCAACGACATGTGGAGCGTCTCCTACCAGGGTTCGGTGCTCGTCCGGTGGAACACCAAACGAGCCGCAGCCGCGGATGCCGTCGACCGGTTTCGTCGGCTGTTGGGTGAGAGCCCGGCCCAGGTAGAGGCGATCCGGACGCACCTCGTCGACAAGAACCTCGTCTGCTGGTGCGCTCTTGATCAACCGTGTCACGCCGATGTGTTGCTGGAGATCGCCAACGGCGGTGCCGCATGACCCGTCCCCTCGCCGAGCCCCGGATCTGCTCGCCCTGCCGTGAAGGCCGACACCCGCACGACCGCTTCACTGCCACCGGTGCTGATGCTGGCTGCCCGAACCTGGCCACGCGCGGTGACCTCTCGTCCGACTGCCAGTGCGAGGTAGTCGTTCCGCCGATCCCACCCAATCGGTGCCCAACCTGCGGGCGGAGGTCATGACCCGTCCCCTCATCACCACCGACCCGGCCGTCAAGGTCCGCAGGCTCCGCCGAGCGGGTGCCCGTTGGCGCCTGCTCGTGCACCGCGTCAGGCCCAGCCGCGACGGCTACCTCAGCGATCACGCCTACGACATCCGCTCCCACGGCCGCGACCCCACCGGGCCGTACGGCTCGACCACGGTTGTCGCCGGCACCGAGTTCGACGAGCTGGTCGTCGGGTCGTGGCTGCACGTCGAGCAGATGGACGTCGGGGTGTGGTGGCTGAACGTCGGCGGCGTGACTCTCAACATCCGCGCCGACCGGGACGGCCGACCGCAGTGGGTCAGCGTCACCGGCCCGTACGACGACGGGGTCGAAGGCGTGACCTACGAGTGCCAGTGGACCGATCCCGACGCCATCCCTGACCCACCCACGAAGGAGCTGAGCACCCGATGAGCGACGACCTGCGCGTCGACCACGACAAGCCGGAAGATCTCTACGAGCGCCTCGATGGTCTGGTCGACACGGACCCCATTGCGCTTCGGGACGTCGCCTGGAGCATGGCCCGGGACGTCGAGAGGCACAAGGCCCGCATCGCCGAACTGGAGGCGTACCCGGCGATGCTCGTCGACCTGGGCGTAACCGAACAGATCTCCGACGCCCACCACGAAGGCTTCGGCGCCGGCATCGCCCACGTCGAGGACCGGATGGCCGAACAGCTGCTCGCCGCCGAGGCACGGGGATACGACCGGGCCATCGCCCGACTGCGCTACGGCCAGCGGATCGCCGACCACGCGTGGCAGGCGAACACCGCCGCTCTCGACGTCAGCCTCCGCGTGGCCGCTGACTACCTCGAGGCCGTGAAGGAGAGAACCGAATGAACCTCCATAGCCACAGCGCGACGATCGCCCGCGATGCCTTCACCGGCCAACTGTACGCCGAGTGCACCTGCGGCTGGGTCGGCGAGCACATCCGTCACGCCGAACCGGCACCCCTGGTCGCGGCTATGGCCGACTTCGCCGCCCACGTCCACGTCGCTGAAGGACTCGCAACGGAGGACGACGATGTCTGAGTGGATCCGTCCCGCCGGCTGCGACAGCGGCTCCTGCGTGGAGTACCGCACCGTCGACGGCAGGGTCTTCGTCCGCAGCTCCGAAGACCCGAACGACATGATCACGTTCACGGTCGCCGAGTGGGATGCGTTCGTGGCCGGGCTGACCGCACCGCTGCGTGAGGCGATGCGGCAGGGCAATGCCCTAGCCGAGGAGTGGCAGACGCGGTTCGAGGCCGAACGGGACGAGGCCCGAGTCGAACGGGACGCAGCCTTCGTGCGGGCCAACGAAGCCGCGCGACTGAGTGCCGAAGCCCGCGACCGATCCGACGACCTCGCCGCGACCATCGAGCCGCTGCGAGAGCAGATCCGCGACCTCGAAGGCGAGCGGCTCGATCGTGACGCCTGGGCGTGCAACATCGCGGCGACGCACAACTACCCGAGCGACGAGGACCCGTACGAACTGATCCGGCAGGGCCTCCGAGACCTCGCCGCCGAGAACGCCCGGCTGCGGCAGTCCCTCACCGCCGCGGACTGCGAGGTGGAGTCGCTACGGGCCGGCCTCGCCGACATGACGACCCGGGAGCACAACGAGAACTATCAACGGCGAGAGGCTGAGGCCGAACTGCGCGTGGCCATCGCTGAGGCGGCGGTGCTGGGCTCGAAGGTCCGGCGGATGCAGCCGGTGGTGGAGGCGGCGCAGGCATGGCTCGCACACCGTCGCTCGCCGGACGCGTTCACCCGGCAGCCCCGGGCCGAACTGATCCGGCTGGCGGACGCGCTGGATGCTCTCCAGAACGGCCCGGCCCCAGCGCCGCCGCTGCCGGCCGAACAGCCTCCGGTCGAGGCGTTGGCCACGGACGGGGCAGGAGCGCAGGGAGAGGCACAGGGGGCTGCAGGGCCATCCCGGGTGTGGGACAAGGGCGAAGGGCCGGTGGCGTGGCTGCACCGACCGGAGCGCCAACGGGCCGAAGCGACATGCGGTGCTGAGTACGCCCGGCCCGGCGGGCGGCAGCGAGGCGACCGGATCGTCCGCTGCGACCGCCCCGAGCACGTCGCCTGGGAATCGCACCAGGAAGGCGAGACCGGCGTGGAGTGGTACGAGCCCGAGGTCGCCGCCGCGTACGGAGTGCCGGTCCGCGAGCCCCGGGTCTGGAATGCAGGCGACCGGGAGCCGGAGGGTGTCGTCGAGGTGCTCGACGTGGATGGCGACCGGTGGCGGCGCCTCGGCGAGCAGTGGGGCTACTACCTCGTCGATCTCGACGAGACGAATTGGGTGGCCTGGGACGCGCTGACCCATTCGCACGGTCCCCTCACCGAGGTCCTACCCGAACCCGCACCGGCAACCGGCGGCATCATCCCGGCCGGCAACTTCGTCGCTGAGCCCGATCCGGTCGAACACTGGGTGCCGTTCACGAACACCACACCCTCGGCCAACCGGGCCAGCGGGACTCTCAAGCTCACGATGGACAACACCGACGCGAGGTTCGTACCCACCTGCACCTGCGACCTCTGCGAGACTGGCCGGCGCGTGTACGCGGCGAACCACCCGGACGGCGAAGTCCCGGAGGCCGGCCGAGCTGGCGAGGCTCCCGTCGTTTGTCCCGACACCGACGCACCGTGCGAGCCGCTGTGCGACTTCTGCACCGCCGAGGCCCGAGATGGCGAGGCCCAAGATCGCACCGAGGACGACGAGCTGCCGGCACCCGAGGTCGGCTCCGCATCGGCCGCGTCACTTGACCTGATCGCGCAGGCGACCGGCGGCGGTGCTCGAAGCCGGGACGTGGCACCAACGTACGAAGATCAAGATCGCACCGAGGGACTGGACGCAGCGATCGAAGCCGCACTCGCGGTAAGCCTCCATCATGCGGTCCACGAACGAAGCACCGGCTGGATGTGTGCCTGCGGGACAAGCGGAACCGACCGACCGGAGCCGAACAGCAAGGCGCATCGGCACCTCGTGACGGCCGAGCTCCGTGCTGCCTCTCCCCTCATCGAGAGGGCCGCACTGCTCGCGGCGGCCGACGATTTCCGCCAGCGGTACGAGCGATGGACGGCGGCAGGTAGCGGCAAGATCCTCGGAGACGGTATCCGCTTCGCCGAGGGCGTTGTCCGTGATCGGGCTACTCGCACGGGCGGTGCCTGATGGGCCAGCAGATCATCAAGCAGCCGGACGGACTGTTCGCGGTGTTCTCCTCGATCACGGACACCATCCACCTTTACGACGCCACCGCCGATGAGGTTGTGGACTACTTCGTCGAGCAGCAGGCAGAGAGCACTCGCCGGCAGGTCGGCGCCGTCCTTGGCCACGTCGCAGCCGGCGAGCCGCGCAAGGCGTACTACCAGTTCGTCAAGACCTGGGCCGAGGCGCTCGCCGCTGACGAAGCCCACGGCGGCGACGCATGGCGCGAGCTGGCTGGTCGGACGGTGGGGTCATGAGCGAACCGACCGCGCCCGTCAAGGTCGACCCGGGCAACCGTTGGTATGTGGCGCTCGCCATCTGGTTCGTCGTACACATCGCGGTGGTCATCTTTGTGCCGGCAACGTTGCGGTATGTCTTCGAACCCGGGTGGTGGCTCGCCGTCTACTTCGGCTACCGGATTGGCGGGGCTACTCCGGCTGGTGGTGGGGAGTGAGCACTGACCAGCGGTACGACGAGGCCACGGTCGAGTTGGTCGCCGGGAAGGCCTTCGTCTGGCACAACGGCGACGACCTCGAGAACATCAGGTCGGTCCTCGGGGTGCTCGCCGATGTCGGGTTGCTGCTGCCGCCCGGCGGCGAGAGGTACGACCAGTATGGGCGCCGGGACGAGTCCGGCCGGGTGGAGCGGTGCTGCACGCTGGCGCACGACTCCGAGAACTTTGTCCACGCGAGGGCCGATCGGCGCCACACCGTCATGCGGGTGGAGACCTTCTGGACCGACGGGTCCGAGTATCACGGCCCTTGGACGGAGGTGCCCGATGATGACCCTGCATGAGCGCATCCGGGAAGTGGTCGAGGAGCGGTTGCGGATCGCGCGGGCCGCCAACCCATCGCCTTGGCGGCGGTTTGTGGGCCGGACCGGTCTGAACCATCTCGACCCGAACACGATCTTCGGCGACGGCGAGCCGCGCGGCTTCGACAAGCTCCGGAACGTGTGCAACCTCGACTACTCGTGGGAGCGCGACGCGAACGCCGAGCACATCATGGCCAACGACCCGTCGGACGTCATCCTCTCTGCTGAGCACGCACTGTCGGTGCTGGAAGACCACCGCGACGACGGAACCGGCGAGTGCCCGACCTGCATTCACGACACCGCGCCCGGCGAAGGCGCGCACTACGACTGCCGGCACTGGTTCGTCCCGCACCCGTGCCGCGAGATCCGTCGGCTGGCCACCCGTTGGCGTGTGGACGTGGACGGGTGAGCTACCGGCGGAGTCAGCTCTGGCGCTACGAGCCGCCGGCGTGTCCGTCCTGCGGGTATCGCGTGGAGCAGGCGTGGGTGGACGTCGATGACGACCCGACCAGCAAGGACCGGTTGGTGGCGCCCGGTCGGGTGACGTGCCACACCGAGGGCTGCCGCCACGGACCACCATTGCGACCGGCTGACTGCTCCTGCCCGCTGGTAGACGTGACGACCCTGGGCGAGGGGATGTCGCGGTTCGAGGTCGGCTTTAGCCCGGAATGCGCAGTCCACATGGGCACGGTGAAGGACCGATGACCGATCCCCTGTGTGCCGTCTGCTCCCGCCCCATCCCGGACATGGGCTACCTGTGCGCGGCCGAGGCGACGAAGCTCCGCACCGAGTTGGAGCGGGTGGCCCTGGTCGCGGGCGAGGCCATGACGACGATCAGCAAGCAGGCCCGCATCGGTGGCGGCGGCCGACGGACGGACACGGAGGTGCCGCTGCCGGTCAACCTCGCCGCGGCGGCTGATCACGATGCTGCGGTGAACACCCTGACCACGTGGGCACGGCACGTGCACGAGGAGTCCGGCCGGCCGTTGCCCGAGGTCGAAGGCCATCCACTCATCGCGCTCGCGGCATGGCTCGGTGGGCAGCTCGACTGGCTGCGACACCGTCCCGAGGCCGAGGAGGCGTTCGACGAGATCGGCGATGCCTGCCGGGTACTAGTGCGGGTCGTGGACAGAGCGGCTGATCGGATCATCGTCGGGCAGTGCGGCTGCGGTGAGTACCTGTACGCGGTCCGCGGTCGGGAACACGTCACCTGCGCCGGCTGCGGCACCCAGTACAACGTCGAGGCGGCGCGGAACTTGCTGCGGGAAAGCCTGGATCAGCGGCTGTGCACGGCGGCCGAGATCGCGCTGCTGGCGGCGTATCTCGGGCTGGCCGGGCAGCGGGACGCCATCCGACACAAGATCACGGTCTGGGCCGACCGCGGCCTGGTGGTGCGGCACTCCGAGATCCGCGGTGAGCCGGCCTACGTCTTCGGCGAAGTCGTCGCGCGCCTCATGGCCGGATGACCTTGCGTTTGCTACTGTGACCGGCATCTGGGCGAGCAGTCTGCCCACAGGCCGGAGGCGTACGTCGCCCCGGCCTTCTTCGTGTCTGGAGGTGAGCCG
>Ga0134124_10001611_pt1 | contig 18172 bp, 10 predicted proteins | sample KB304_FD_96880 | JGI IMG/M metagenome (GOLD analysis project Ga0134124, IMG submission 96880) | Terrestrial soil microbial communities without Nitrogen fertilizer from Kellogg Biological Station, Michigan, USA - KB3-0-4 | ecosystem: Environmental > Terrestrial > Soil > Unclassified ...
GAGATGACCGCGGTCGCTCGCAAGCGCCTGCGAGAAAAGTTCTGCGCCGCGGACATGGGTATCACCGGCGCTAACTTTGCGATTGCGGAAACGGGCACGATTGTTCTGCTCGAGAACGAAGGCAACATCAGGCTCAGCACTACGCTTCCGCGAATACACGTTGCGCTGATGGGGCTTGAAAAGCTGGTCCCCACTCTCGCCGACCTGGCGGTCTTCCTGAAAGTCCTCGCGCGCAGCGCAAGCGGACAGAAGATGTCGAGCTACGTGTCTTTGATCACCGGCCCTCGCCGGACAGGTGAGACCGACGGAGCCGAGGAATTTCATCTGATCATCCTCGATAACGGACGCACGCGCCTGTTGGCTGATGAGGAAATGCGCGAGTCGCTTTACTGCCTGCGCTGCGGCGCGTGTTTGAATGTGTGTCCGGTGTATCAGAAGATCGGCGGGCACGCTTATGGGACGGTTTATTCGGGGCCGATCGGCTCGATCCTGACGCCGGCGTTTGCCGGGCTCGAGAAGAGCAAAGACCTGCCGTTCGCATCAACGCTGTGCGGAGCATGCCGCGAAATCTGTCCCGTAAGAATCGACATACCGAGAATGCTTTTGAAGCTTCGAAGCGAATGGTCCGAGGGTGACTCGACTAAAAGTGCGGGCGGGAGGCTTACGGAACGGCTTGCGATCAAGGCGTGGGCTTTTGTCATGCGCAGGCGTTCTCTGTATAACCTCGCGTTCCGGGCCGCCGCTTTTTTTCAGGGCCCTATGCTCGAAGACGGCAAGCTCAAACATTTGCCGTTAGCGTTTGGCGCCTGGACAGAGAATCGCGACTTCCCTGCTCTCGCAAGGAAATCGTTTCGCGAAATGTGGCGCGACAAAGAGTCGCAATGAGGTGATTGTTGTCCGGCACAAGTGCAAGAGAAGAAATACTCGGCCAGATAACGCGGGCTCTTAAGTCGGGGGCCGAATCTGACCCCGTGTTGGAGACTACATTGAGGTCGGGGCGTGGAGCCGGCGCTAACGCATCGAGTGACGAGGCAAGGGCTACGCTTGAGATCGGGAGCCGATGCGAACGTGACCGCGCCCGTTTGCTGGCGCAATTCGAATCCGAGCTCTTGACGATTGGAGTGCAAGTCCACCACGCAAGTTCGATCGCTTCCGCCGCCGAATACATTGAGCGCATCGCCGTGGAGAGAAAAGCAAAAACAGTGGTTGCGGCCGATGCTGAAGTCGTTGAAAGGATCGATCTGCAGAACAGACTTCGCTCAGCGGGAATCAGATATGTGACCGAAGCGAGCGCTGCAGACCTTCGTTCGATCGCCATCGACGCAGGCATCGGTGTATCAGGGGTCGATTACGCGCTGGCCGACACCGGCACGCTGGTGTTGCTTGCACGCGAGGGACAACCTCGATCGATTTCATTAGTCCCGCCGGTACACATCGCCATCGTTAAAGCCGATCAAGTCGTGCATGGCCTGGACGACCTCTTTGGGCTTCTGCGCTCTGAGAAAGGAGTGCGCGATCTTGGGAGCGCGGTTACCTTCATCACAGGAGCGAGTCGAACGGCGGATATCGAGCTGACACTCGTCGTAGGAGTGCATGGCCCGCAAGAGCTCCACGTTGTGATAGTGCCGAATTGATTATTAATCACGATTAAGGTCAGGTGCTATTTTCGGATCCTGCATGCTTAATGCCTTCGCGTGCTTTGCGGTCCTTTGCGCCTTTGCGCTGCGTATTGAAGGACCCAATACTCAGCGTCATTAGACGCCGATAATCCCACCAACTGCGAGTCCGTCTGAAATCATTCGGAGCGGGCGTTCAGAGTACCGAACCTCTTCACACGGTCTCGCAGTTGGTGGGTCTGTAGGGCTAGCCGCGCGGGCGAACGATGCCCAGTTTGCGAAGGCGATTGTTTAGCGTCGTGCGATTCATGCCTAGCCGCGCGGCGGCGCCGTTTGGGCCGCCGATTACCCAATTCGTTTCGCCTAAGACTCGCAAGATGTGCTCGCGTTCGACTGACTCAAGCGTAGATGCAGTCGACGCAGATGAACTTGCCAATGACGTGTTCGCAGTTGTTGTGCTCAATTGATCTGCGACTGATTGAGCGCCTTGCTTTAACTCTGATAAAGGAATCTGAAGCACTGTGCCGCGCGTTAAGATTACTGCTCGCTCGATCAGGTTCTGGAGTTCCCGTATGTTCCCCGGCCAGTTGTATTCCGTTAGCACTTGCATTGTCTCGACCGGGATTCGATCTATTGTCTTCTTCATCTGCTGAGCAAACTTGTTGGCGAAGAAACTTACAAGCAAGGGGATGTCTTCACGGCGTTCGCGCAATGGTGGCAAGGCGATGGGAATCACATTCAGCCGGTAAAAGAGATCGCTTCGAAACTTCTTCTCTGTTACCCATTGTTGAAGATCGATGTTGGTGGCCGCTACCACTCTAACGTCTACGCGAATTACTTTAGAGCTGCCGAGACGCTCGAATTCATGCTCCTGCAACACTCGAAGAAGCTTTGGTTGCAACTCGAGCGGGATGTCTTCGACTTCATCGAGAAAGATCGTGCCGCGGTCGGCGAGTTCGAAACGGCCTATGCGGCGTTCGATCGCGCCGGTGAAGGCGCCGCGTTCGTGTCCGAACATTTCACTCTCGAGCAGACCGGTGGGGATCGCCGCGCAGTTGACTCGAACAAGCGTGCGATGCCGCCGCTGACTCAGATTGTGAATCGCGCGCGCGATCAGCTCCTTGCCCGTGCCCGTCTCTCCGTAGATCAACACGGTTGAGTCGGTGTCGGCTACAGTTTCAACTTCCTTTAACACCAGCTTCAGAGCGGCGCTGTTGCCGATGATCTCTTCGAAGTTGTACTCGGTTTGAATTTCCTGTTCGAGATAGAGCTTCTCTTCGGCGAGCTTGTCTTTCAGCGCATCAATCTGCCGGAAAGCCAGGGCGTTCTCGACGGCGATCGCTACTTGCCGAGCGACCTGACCGAGCAGCTCCGCGTCTTCCTCGGTGAAGGCGTCGTTTTTCAGGCTGGCTACGGTTAAGACTCCGAGTGCGCGGTCGTGAGAAATAACCGGAGCGCTGCAAGCGGATTTCACGCCGGCTTCCGCGAATCGCCTGGCCGACGGGAGCCTGGTGAAATCGTGATTGTTGCTGAGCACGGTTTGGCGCGTGGTGAAAGCCAGGCCCGACAACGTGCCTTCGAGCGGAATCAATTCGTTTTCGATGAACAGGTCTTCGTTGTCCGGAAACTCCAGCGCGGAAGCACGAAGCTTGTTGCTCTCGGCATCGTAGAGAGCCAGCCCGGCTACGTCGTGAGGGATCACCTTGCGAAGACAAGCCGAGATCTCCGCCAGCAGTTCTCTAAGGTTGAGATTCGAGACCAACGTGTTGTTGATCTCCAACAGCAATTGCGAGCGATCACGTTCGTGCGTGAGTTGGTCACGATAGCGCTGGGCTTCCATGGCTACGGCTATCTGGGCGGCGACCAACTGAGCAAACTCCAAATCCAGATGATCGTAGACGCCGGGCTTGTCGCTGGTGAAGCTCAACACTCCGAGCCGCTGATGAGCGGTGGTCAACGGAAGATTGCAAATCGACTTGATCGAGAAGTCGCGCGCCAGCTTCAGTGTAACGAACCGGGATTCCTGTTGAGCGTCGCCGGAAACGAACGGCTGTTGATGAGACCAAACCCATCCCGCCATCGAGCCTTCGACGGGGACTTCGGTTGGAAACGCGAGCATCGCCGGCCCGGTCGAGTCGAGCGTGTGCATACGCATCACGTTCCGGCGTTCGTCGAAGAGCATCACGCCCAGATTGTCAAAGTCGAACAGCTTGTGCAGCCGCGCGGCCAGATCGTGTAAGAGATTTGTGAGATCCCGGTGAGAAGCGATGGCTTTAGAAAGCTCGAGAAGGATCAGGTATTGCTGGTGAGGCAATCCGGTTACCTTCTGAGCCGTTTCGTTGGTCGAACTCATGTCTTTTTCAGTCCCAACTCAAGAGTGACAACGCGCTAAATTCTAGTCAAGCTCCGTTACCAAAGAGTTCAGCATCACCGGGCGTTCAGAGTACCGACTTTAGTCGGGCAGTGCTTAGCGAAACATATGGCATCGACGGCGCGAGGCACTGCCCGACCAAAGTCGGTACTCTGAACGCTCGGATGCTTTGAACGCTCGGGGCTTTGAACGCTCGGGGCTTTGAACGCTCGGGGCTTTGAACGTTCGGGGCTTTGAACGCTCGCTTGCCCTGAACGTCTGGCGAGGGATGACAGGAGAATAACCGCGGGTGTTCCTGGATAATGAAGGAATGGCGCGGGCACCAAGCGGAGCCCGCGCCGGCTTATCCCACTTCAGAAACGCTTATCCCACTTCAGAAACAGTCGTAGTATTCTACGGTGAAGTATGCAGTCTGACACCCATCGCGGTATGTCTCACCGCAATAGCACGGGATTATCTTAGTTCCACATACGACAGAGTAACTGCCATCTGTGTAGTAGGTAATCTCAGTTTGTTGGGGAGGGCAGGCATTTGCTCTTGGGGCGAATGCAAATGTGAGCGAACCCCAGACCAGGACGACCGCCGTGACGGTCAATACGACGCGGTTCTTGAGAAAACTCTCTATCTGTCTCATCGTCGCATCCCTCCTTCTCCAGTCTTAGGCGTCCACATCACTTTCATCGTATGACAACCGAAAGTGTATTTCAACCGGAACTGAGATTAGGCTTACACTCGCCAGCAAACGCAGCCGGACAATTACGAAGTAACCGGGCGTTCAGAGTACCGACTTTAGTCGGGCAGTGCCTAGCGAAAAAGACGTATCGACGAGACGAGGCACTGCCCGACTAGAGTCGGTACTCTGAACGCACGTTTGCCCTGAATGTCCGACAAACTTCAGTTTGTCGAAATAGGATCAGGGCAGCGACAACCTGAAGTTTGTCGGACCTGAAGTTTGTCGGACGCGTGACCATAATCCGTCACGTGACCACATCCGGTCACTACCTATCGGCGCAAATGTCACGTTTCTGCGGCTATTTATCAGAAGTCCGTGGCCGACCAGTTGCACCGCCCATCCTGAATTCCGCATCCGCGCGAAATCAGAGGCACAAGCCGAATGCTAAGAATCAACAGTCGCGATGAGAATGAGCTCACCACCCTGACCATCGAAGGAAAACTCGCCGGGCGATGGGTGAAAGAGCTCGAGCAGTGTTGGGAGACTGCTGCCTCCTCCGAGCCCCGTCGCGCCATCCGCGTCAATCTATCCTCCGTGGGCTTCATCGACACAGAAGGCAAGGAACTTCTAACCCGGATGCGCAAACAAGGCGTCGTGCTGGTGCCAACAGGATGCTTCATGAAAGTGATCGTAGACGAGATCGAATCCGAGGTGGCCAAAGGATGACTAAACGCAACGTGCTGATTGGAGTGGCAGTTGTTTTGGTAGCGGTAGTGCTGGTGTTTGTCTTCAGCCGCTCGAAGAGCAAGGCGACGGCTCAGGCCGCGGCGCCCGTGGAAGTCGAAGTCGCACAGGTCGAGCAGAAGGATGTGCCGATCTATAGCGAGTGGATCGGGACTCTCGACGGATTGGTGAACGCGGAAATCAAGTCGCAGGTGACGGGCTACCTGCTGAGTAAGAATTATACCGAAGGCTCGTTTGTTAAGAAGGGCCAGTTGCTCTTCGAGATCGATCCGCGACCGTTTCAAGCGGCGCTCGATCAGGCGAAGGGCGAGCTGGCGAAGTCTAACGGGCAGCTTGCGCAGGCAACCAGCCAGCTCTTGCAGGCGAAGGCACAGCTCGTTCAAGCCGAGGCGAATCAGGCTAAGACCCAAAATGATGTCGATCGTTACACGCCGCTCGCGAAACAGCAGGCGGTCACTCAACAGGATCTCGATAACGCGGTGCATGCGAACCAGGCTGCCCTGGCGCAGGTAAAAGCGGCGGAGGCCGCGGTCGAAACTGCGAAGGCATCCATCGTGGCCGCCAAAGCTACAGTGCAATCTTCTGAAGCGACAGTGCGGACGAACGAGCTCAACGTGGGATTCACAAAGATCACTTCGCTTATCGACGGCGTTGCCGGCGTAGCTACGGTACAGGTCGGCAATCTCGTGAGTAGTTCCAACGGCCCGCCTCTGACAATCGTCTCGACCGTCGATCCGATCAGGGTATGGTTCAACGTAACCGAACAGGAGTACCTCAACAACATCGAGCACAATCCGACACATCCACAGAGCGCTGAGAAAAACCTTCAACTGGATCTGGTGCTTGCCGACGGGACGACTTATCAACACAAAGGCCGCTTCTATATCGCCGACCGCAACATGGATCTCAAGACGGGCTCGATCAAACTGGCCGGCGTGTTTCCGAATCCGGGAAATCTCCTGCGACCGGGTCAATACGGAAGGGTCCGCGCGGTTACGAGCTTGAAATCAAATGCGTTGCTTGTGCCCAAGCGAGCCGTCAGCGAACTGCAGGGAAGCTACCGCGTAGCAGTCGTCGGCAACGATAACAAGGTCAGCATTCGGCCGGTCAAAGTCGGCGAAAAAGTCGATTCGATGTGGATCATCGAGGACGGACTGAAGCCCGGTGAAAGCGTGGTCGCGGAGGGAATCCAACGGATTAGACCGGACCAGGTCGTGAGTCCTAAACCTTATCAGGGGGGAGCGAATGGGCAGAGTTGAGGGAGAAACCAATTGCAAATTGCAAATTGCAAATTAGAAATTGGAAATTAGAAATTAGAAATTAGAAATTGGAAATTAGAAATTGGAGATTGGAAATTGGAAATTGGAAATTGGAGATTGACCGGGACACTCGAGAGCTTTGAGGTTCGAAGCACGCGGACGAGAGCCAATCATGAATTCTCAATTTCAAAATTCTCAATTTCAAATTCTCAATTTCAAATTCTCAATTTCAAATTCTCAATTTCAATATTCTCAATTTCAAAATTTCCAATTTCAAATTTCCAATTTCCAATTTCCAATTTCAAATTTCCAATTTCCAATTTCTCAATTTCAAATTTCCAATTTCTCAATTTCAAATTTGCAACTTGCAATTTGCAATTCCCGAATAACGACTTAGCCAGATTTAACAAATGATCTCCAAATTCTTCATCAACCGGCCGATCGTTGCGATGGTCATCGCAATCATCACCGTCATCCTTGGACTGGTGGCCATGCGCGGACTGCCGCTTGCCCAGTTCCCTGCCATCGTTCCGCCTCAGATCATTGCGTCGACCGTCTATACCGGCGCCGACGCGGTCACAATCGAGCAATCGGTTGCTACGCCCATTGAGCAGCAAATGAACGGCGTAGACAACATGCTTTACATGCAGTCGACCAACGCAAACGACGGAACGATGCAGTTGACGGTGACCTTCGACATTGCGACCGATCCAAACGTCGATCAGGTCAACGTCCAAAATCGGCTGGCGCAAGCGCAACCGAATCTGCCGGCGGACGTCAATCAATTTGGAACCAGTCTTCGCAAGTCCACCGGGCTTCCGATGCTCGTCATCTCGCTGTTCTCGCCGAACAAGACTTACGACTCTCTCTTTCTTGCCAACTACGCAAACATAAACATCAACGACGCGTTATATCGTGTGCCGGGCGTCGGCGAAGTCAGGCTCTTCGGAGCCAGCGACTATGCGATGCGTATCTGGGTGAAGCCGGACTTGCTCGCCAAACTTGGGCTGACGGTTCCCGACATCACTCGCGCGGTTCAGCAGCAGAGCACGGTGAATCCGGCCGGCCAGGTTGGCGCTGAACCGGCGCCAAAGGGAAAGGAAAAGACCTACACGGTTCGCGCTCAGGGACGGCTTCAATCACCGGAAGAGTTCGGCCAGATCGTCGTGCGTTCAAACCCGGATGGCTCGGTCGTGCGATTGAAGGACATAGCTCGCACAGAGCTGGGCGCGCAGAATTACCAGCAGATCGCGAGGGTAAACGGACAGCCCGGTTGCATAGTCGCGATCTTCCAGGCGCCGGGCTCAAATGCGATTGCCGTGGCCGACGGTGTGAAGAGTTCGATCGCGGATTTGAAAAGCCGGTTTCCGGCGGACCTCGACTACGCGATCACGCTGGACACTACGCTGCCGGTCACCGAAGGCATTCGCGACATCATAAGGACGCTGGCAATCGCGGTAGTGCTGGTCATCCTTGTTGTCTACATCTTTCTGCAGAACTGGCGAGCGACGCTGATCCCGATGATCGCCGTGCCTGTGTCGCTGATCGGCACGTTCGCCGTTTTTCCGCTGCTCGGGTTTTCGATCAACACGCTGTCCCTCTTCGGATTGGTGTTGGCTATTGGTCTGGTTGTAGACGATGCAATCGTAGTAGTCGAAGCGGTCGAACATCACATCGAAGAAGGAATGGCTCCACGTGAGGCCACGATTCTGGCGATGCAGGAAGTATCGGGGCCGGTAATCGCAATCGCATTGATCCTGTCTTCCGTATTTCTTCCGATCGCGTTTGTCGGAGGAATTCAGGGCCGCTTGAACAATCAATTCGCGGTGACGATTGCGATCTCCGTTCTCATTTCTGCGTTCAATGCACTGACTCTTTCCCCGGCGCTGGCGGCGCTGCTGCTCAAGCCGCGAAAGAAGACTCGCGGGCCGCTTGGCCGATTCTTCGATGGCTTCAATCGATGGTTCACCAAAGGAACGAACAGCTACATCGGCTTGAGTCATAGCTTGATTCGCAAAGCGCTCGTCGCGCTTCTGATCATCGGGGCTTTTGCGGGACTGGATGCAGTCCTGGGCCTGCGGCTTCCGACGAGCTTCCTTCCCGATGAAGACTATGGCTACCTGCTGCTGAACGTGCAGCTCCCGCCGGCGGCTTCGCTTGAAAGAACCGATGTTGTTCTGAAAAAGGTCGAGGCGATCCTCGACAGAACGGATGGTATTCAGGCCTACAATACGATTGGCGGGTTCAGTCTGCTGACTCGAGTATCGGCCAGCTACAATGGGTTCTTCTTTGTGATCCTTAAACCGTGGAATGAGCGCTCATCGACCGACCTTTCGGCGCAGGGAATTTCTCGAAAATTGAACGGCGCGATGACTGCCGAGATTCCCGAAGCGATCCCCATCGCGCTTCTGCCTCCATCAATTCCAGGACTTGGAGCTGCGGGCGGCTTCTCTCTCTGGATCCAGGACAGAAGCGGCGGCACCGTAGACTTTCTCGATCAGAATCTTCAGAAATTCCTCGAAGCGTGTCGAAAGCGTCCTGAACTTACCGCCGTCAACTCCGGCTTTTCCGCGGCCGTTCCGCAGATCTATGCCGACGTCGACCGGGATAAAGTCTTAAAGCAAGGAGTCGCGATCGGAGACGTTTATCAAACGATGCAGGCTTATCTCGGAGGACTGTTTTTGAACCAGTTCAATCGCTTCGGCCGGCAATGGAGAGTCTTTCTTCAAGCCGAAGGGCAAGAGCGGATGACCGACACTGACATCCGCCAGTATTACGTGCGGAGCAACGACGGCACGATGGTGCCGCTGTCGTCGCTGGTGACTACGCGAAAGATAAACGGGCCCGAGTATACGAACCGCTTCAACGTGTATCGCGCAGCCCAGGTGATCGGCGCGGCGGCGCCGGGCTACAGCTCGGGGCAGGCAAATGCCGCGCTCGAAGAAGTGGCGAAAGAAGTTTTTCCGCCAGAGATCAGTTACGACTGGGCGGATCTCTCCTATCAGGAACGAAAAGCCTCGGGCGCTGCCGCCGCCGGGTTTGCGCTATCGCTCGTTTTCGTATTCTTGATCCTGGCCGCCCTGTACGAGAGCTGGTCGCTTCCGTTTTCGGTTTTGTTGACTGTGCCGATTGCGGTCTTTGGCGCTTTCATCGGGCTCTTGTTGCGAGGGCTCGATCTCGACGTGTACGCGCAAATCGGATTGATCGTGTTGATCGGTCTCTCGGCAAAGAACGCAATATTGATCGTCGAGTTCGCGAAGGCTGAATTCGAAAAGGGACGCGATCTCGCCGAGGCTGCGCTCGCGGGCGCCAGGCTTCGATTGCGTCCGATCCTCATGACATCGTTTGCATTCATCCTCGGCTGCGTTCCGCTGTGGATGGCTTCGGGCTCCGGAGCCGCAGGGAGAAGAATCCTGGGGACGGTTGTAATCGTGGGGATGCTCGCGGCTACGGGGATTGCGATCTTCATCATACCGGCGACTTTTTATGTCGTTGAGAAATACTCGGGCGCGAAGAGGCGCGTTGCGGAAGCGCTGCCGGACTCGCCCGAACCGGCAGCCGGCGATTGAGCTGCAGGCGTTCAGAGTACCGACTTTAGTCGGGCAGTGCTTTGTGCTTTCGACGCCCTTACTTTGAGATGCGGGCGTTCAGAGTACCGACTTTAGTCGGCCAGTGCATCGCGAAACAAAAGCTCCAAAAGCACAAGGCACTGCCCGACTAAAGTCGGTACTCTGAACGCCCGCAGCGGAGACTGAGGATTTTCCAGTTGTCATTTGACATCCTTCATTTGTCATCGAGTGACCAGCGACGCGCGATGAGAAATGTCAAATCTCAAATCTCAAATCTCAAATGGAAAATCTTCTGATGGCAATGAAATGGAAAATCTCTTCTGATGAACAAGACTACGATTAACCGAATCACCATCCTCGCTTTAGTCCTGGCTCTCCTGACCGGCTGCACCGTCGGCCCGAAGTATCATCGGCCGTCGGTCACGACCCCGGATGTGTTTCGCGGAAGTGCCGATCCTAGCGCGCCGCCCGATGCTCACTCACTCGCCGATCTGAAGTGGTTCGAGGTCTTCAAAGACACTCAGCTCCAGGGTCTGATCAACACCGCTTTCACACAGAACCACGATCTTCGCGAGGCAGTCGCGCGAGTTAGCGCCGCTCGAGCGCAACTCGGAATCACCCGTGCCGGCCAGTTCCCTGAGATCACCGGCACGGCTGACATCACCAAGCAACGCAACTCTACGAGAGGGTCTTTTCCACTTCCGCCCGGCGTCTCGCGGGACCGAACCTTCGGAACGATTCTGCTGAATTTGCTGTCTTTTGAAATCGACGTATGGGGCCGGTTGCGAAAGCAAACCGAAGCCGCGCGCGCTCAGTTGCAAGCGAGTGAAGAAGATCGCAGAACTGTGTTGACTACACTTGTAAGCGATGTCGCAACTTCTTACTTCACCTTGCTCGAGTTGGATCTCGAACTCGACATCGCCAGAAGGACCCTTGCTACGCGACAGAATTCGCTGCAACTGATAAAGGTTCGCCAGCAAGGCGGAGTGGCAACGATGCTCGAAGTGCGCCAGGCCGAACAACTGGTCTACAGCGCGGCTGAGGAAGTGCCCGACGCCGAACGTCAAATCGAGCAAACCGAAAACCGGATCAGTTTGTTGATCGGAAAGAATCCGGCCTCAGTTGCACGCGGCCGAGCCCTGGGCGATCAGGAGCAGCCACCGTCCGTGCCGCCGGGTTTGCCGTCCGCGTTGCTCGAGCGCCGGCCGGATATCAGAGCAGCCGAGCAGAATCTGATTGCCGCCAACGCCGACATCGGCGTGGCGAAGGCCGCTTACTTTCCGACCATCAGCCTGACGGGGTTCCTGGGCACTCAGAGTAACCAGCTCGCGAGTCTGTTCACCAACCCGGCCAGCACCTGGTCATTTGTGCCGCGGATTACACAGCCGATCTTCACCGCGGGCAGAATCAAATCGAGTGTAAAGCTCGCAAAGGCGCAACAGGAGATAGCGCTGATCGAGTATGAGCGGGCGATTCAGAACTCTTTTCGTGAGGTCTCGGACGCGCTGGTTCAGTATCGAAAGGTTCGGGAGATACGAGTTCAACAGGATCTGCTGGTGGCTACGTTGGAGGACCGATCGCGGCTTGCGTACTTGCGCTATCGGGGCGGGGTGGACACGTTGCTCAACGCGCTGGATGCGGACCGGGATCTCTTCAATGCGCAGTTGAGCCTTTCACAGACAAAGCGAAACGAGTTGCTATCGCTGGTGCAGCTCTACAAGGCGCTCGGCGGCGGATGGCAGTAAGCTTTGCGGTCCTTTGCGGTCCTTTGCGGTCCTTGATCTTAGGTCATGGAACGCGCGTAGCTGGCTCGGAGGACATGCTCCCCGGCAGAAGTGAATGAAAAAGGCGCTATCAGGCGCGCGGCCCCGCTGAATCATTAGCTTTGAGAGACGAAGCGGCAACGGAGACAAGCGTACGCATAAGTTCCTGGTGTCTGCGGGCTATCCCGTTATCCGCATACACGAACAGCTCCAGTTCGGGACCACCGAGCCATCCATTGGATTCCAGAAATGTTCGCGCCGCATCAAGATAGTCCTCATAACATATGAAAACCAGCTTGCCCGTCGTCTGGTAGAACCTTGCCTCATCGAGTTCCCACCTTAGCCCTTCACCAGCATGAGAGAGATCGACTACGATCAACTGCGCGGTATTAATAAGGTGTTGGACGGTGCGTTTCCAAGTCTGCACCGTACATGAGATCTTAAAAAGCTTATCCCAAGATAGTACCCATGCTATGTTGCGAGCAAATCTTCCGTTAATAAACTCTTTGAGTCCTGTCACATCTTCATCCGTCTTAACCTTATAGTAAGGACGAAATGCGCGATACAGCCATAGTGAGGAGAGCACTAACAAAACTTGAACACTCTCGAGGAACAGTGGGCGCGGCTTAACTTCCGGATCGGACAGCGTGTATGTGTGACCCAAGTACCGCAGATACTCTCTTGCGAACCGCCTCGTACGTTGTTGACTTTTAGGGAACTCGAAGGGGCGCAGTAACAAAATCTGCAGGGGAGTTCGCCAAAAAAGAATACTATGAAGCAAGGGACGAATAAAGCATAAGTACCACAACGGTAAACACCAAAAGATCAGAAAGAAAGCGCCGCCCAGATCAAGCGTCCGCCGTGCTTTGTATATACCAAAACTGCTAAGCGTGATGAACAGCCAGAAGATTAGCCGGGTCACAAACCGGCGACGTTTGGACATCTGTCTTAGGGCGGATGCCGACTTGCCGTAGGCCCAGGGTTTAGCAGTAAACTCTGCGGTTGGATCTCGCCACTCCTCAACTTTTCCTGGCGGCGATCGGCGCCTGAGGAGCACCGCCTTTGCTAGTCGCTGAGCCTCAGGTCGGTAGTCCTCCGAGTGAGCGATCGCAAGGAGTTCATCATCGTCCTTGCGCATAAAGCTAGATTCAAGGTTGGTTGGCATAGCGCCTGTTACTCAGCCCCGCAGGGGCGAGATGTTTATAGCCCAAGACGTCAGCGACTGTGCCAAAACCTGTGGAAGGCCCGCATAGCGGGCGCCTCTCGATAGAACGGTGCGCAGGATTATCGTGGGCCGCGTAGCGGCCACCTATTCCGACGAACACCGGCAATGAGGAAGCCGTTACGCGGCCACGGAAGGATTTAGTACACATCTTCTATCGAGAGGTGCCCGCAATGCGGGCCCCCACACTTTCTGACATAGTCTCGTCAGCCTTATGATAGGCCGCCGCCTGATACGCCTCTCATAAGTGCAGCAACACAGATTAGGACAGCACTAACGTGATGAGCCGGAATCGCTGGTTCGATCTCGGGCATCCAGCTTCGACGACGCTCTTCGTTGAATCGCTCCTGTCAGCATAACGATCACTACTCTACACTCACCGGCGTGCAAGTCACCCGATCGCCTCTCAGGCTCACGTCATCAATGTACCAACCGAGCCCCCGGCCATTGACGTCGCTACCTATGCGAAATCTGATCGTCACCGTCTTGCCGGCGTAGCTGCTCAAATCGACGACTACCTGCTGAAAGGTCCCAAGCCGCCCATCGACCCATCCGGGCCGGTTGGCTAGCGGGTTGTCGGTGACCCTGTAGAGAGTGCCCGTGTAGCCGCCCGTCAGGATCTTTGAACCAAGGTCTTCGAAGTCACCACCGGCCGATATCTCGAGCACCGCCCCGTCAAACGTCCCGCGCTCGAACTCGAACGTATGGTAAAACACCAGTTGCAGGTTGCGCAGGTCAGTTGGAAGCTGAAGCGGTAGCGTGTCCAGGTGCGCGTCGATAACCTTGTCTCCGGGATCCGGCGAAAACCATGCCTTGGTTCCCGAATGAACCCGCTTGCCCGACTGCGTCCAGGTATCCACTCGAAACTTCTTCTTCTTGATACCGCTCTCGTGAGTCCACTTTGACTCTCCCGACTCGACGTCATCCGAAAACACGTCTATCGATTGCGCCTTGCCGACTCGCACCGTAAGCGGGATTCGCGACACCGAACCCTGACTTGTAATTTCCAGTACGAAGTTCAGCGTAGCACCGCACGCGACGGTCCTGTCTACGGAGAAGCCAAACGGTGTTGCGCCAGCGGCGTTCTGCCCCGGACCGATGTTTGGAAAATCAGCGCCGCTCGTCGTCACAGTCACGCCGCTCGTTGTTGTCGACAGGGTCCCGTGCGCAGCCGTAAGAGCGATTGATGAGAGATCTCCTACAGTCACACCCATCGAAACGCCTTCACCCGGGTCGACAACATTGTCAGGACCCGCGGACAGCGTGAAGCTTGTCAGCGTCGCAACCGGCACATCTTTCTTTTCGCCGTTGTAGACCACCAGCGCGAAGTCCTGATCCGTAGCGTCGGCGTTACCGGGCACTCCGTCGCCGGCGATGTTGCCGGCGCGCACTCGAACGATAAAGGAGCCGATCGTTCCCGCCGGGAGCCATACGCCTTCGACGTTGTTCTTTGTGTCCGCGACTCCGCCGGGTTGCGAATCCTGACCGAGAAAATTATTTCCGCGATAAACCTGGCCGTTGATCGTCACTTCGAGATCAAGGTTATTCACCCACGGCGCGGCTCCGGAAAAGCCGGGCGCGTCAGACCAGGCAAGTGTTACGCGAAAAGGCTGGGTCGGGTCCTTCACCTCTCCGGTAAACACGAACTCCTGGCCGCTGTCGGTAAATGTATTTGTCTGGTTGACGAAAATTTTCGGCGTTGCGTCAAACGCGCGATCCAGGTTCAACAGTCCCCAGCCCTGCTGCGCTTGCGGCAGGTTGCCCGCCGCGCGAGCCCCGGTCATGTAAGTCGTCGTATTGAGCATCAGCGCTTTTATGAGCGCCGCATTTGGCTGTTCGCCCCTGTTAATCAGGAACTGGCGAACCAGCGCGGCGCCACCCGCCACCTGCGGCGTCGAATGACTGGTGCCCGAGGACCACGTGTATAGTGTCTGTCCCGTGGGAAAGAATGGATTGTCCAGGTTCTGCCCGCAAATCCCCGATCCGTCAAAGTCAGGATTCTGTGAGGCTGCGCCTTCAATGTGAGTGCCCGGCGCCGTTATGTCGGGCTTAATCCGTCCATCCTCGAGCGGCCCTCCCGAAGAGAAGAAAGCGATGTCCATTGCGCTGTCGGCGTCGGTGTCTCTTACATTACAGCCGTCGGTTCCGTCTTTGCGCGAGCTTTCGCCTGCGGCAACCGAGATTACATTCTTGCCGCTGCCTGGTTCGCCGATGGCCTTGGCGGCCCCGACGTTTCCGGCGGCGAAGCAGATCGAGATCTCCTGATTGCCGGGTTGATCCGGCGCCGCGTCCCGCACTCGGAGATCGTATTCCGCAGAATCAATCGAATAAAAATTGGAGGGCGAACCCCAACTGTTCGAGCACACTCGAGCGCCGTCGCGATACGCGTCTGAGACAAGCTTTGTATAAGGTTCGATGAGATCAAAATTCTGGTTTGACTGAAAAATCTTGGACGCGCCCAGCATTGCGAACGGGGCAACACCCAACCCGTAATTGTAGCCCGCTGAGTCTCGCGCGCCGGTTGCCGACGAAGTGTTGCCTCCCGCCGCAATCGACATGTTGATCGTCCCGTGGCCCGGGATATCACCGGGATCAAGCTCCGATGTGTAGTCCCGGGCATACAAAACGCGACTCTGTTTATTCGAATCCAGGAAGTCAGGATGAAGCTTGTCGGCGGTGATCAGTCCGCGGTCGACGCCCGTGTCCGCGACGTCGATTGCAAAGGTGGAGTTCGACGAAAAACCATGCGCTGTAAGCCATGCAACATAGCCCGGGCCGCGCGGCGCGGTATGGTCGGCGGTCAACTGCCCCGCGACGATTTGCGAAGAGCGTTCGTCGAACAATTGAGGCGGGGTCCAGGGCTCGACGTTAACAACGTCCGGCAGAGCGACGAGATCGGCCACCCGGCTTGCATCAATCCTGATTCGCAGCGTTGTGAAGTTTGCCACACTATACGCATCGACCATCACCGACGAAGCAATTCTTCTCGCCTGCCTGACCTCGGCATTATTTCGAGCGTCACGTTCGGCGCTCCCCAACGCAAGCTGGACCGCGATGGTTATCTCACCCGCGTCAGCTCCTACGGCAGCCAGTCGAGGATGAAGCTTGTAGCCGTTAAGGAACGGACCCTGCCATTGAACGAACCCTTCCCTGCGAGCCTCGGCGCTCTGGTTGCGCGCCGTCAGCCGAGCCAGCGCGTTCTGATCACCGCGGACCAGGTACGCATTGTTGGGAACATAAGCCACAAGCTCGAGTCCGCTCGCCTGTAGCTGCTCGATCCACGCACGCTTTACCGGACCAACAAATTGAATGAGCCTTAACTGTGAAGCCCGATCACTCGAGGGGCTCGACGAGGCAAGCGAGTGCAGACCAAAGGACTCGGCTGACCGGCCCATCCCGACAAACGAGCCTGCCGTTTCCGTGTCCGTCGTATCAATCGCGCCGGAGCGCAGCAATAGCAAATTGAAGTCGTCCCGAACTGATGGTCTTGCGGTCGCCGGGTCAGCAGTCAGCCCCGAGCGCTCTTCGCTCGTGAGTGCCTCGGTCCTCTGAAGCGCGCCGTCTTCAATAGCAAACAGTGTGAATGAGCCATAATCAGAAACCTTGACCGCCCCCTCTGCTCGCGCTTGTTCGAGCGCTTCGCGATTGTCGTTCGACACGACAAGCTTGTGAAGCTTCCCCGGACTTCTGTAGGACGGTGAAGCGATCGCCGCGCCGGCGTATGCAGTCGTGGGTTTGCCTGACGGAGTTGGGTTGACGCTTGATGCGCGGCTTGCAATACCCACTGATCCAACTGAGGACCTGACGTTGGATCCAACCGTAGAAATGGACGCAAGCACAACAACGGCGATGAAACACAAACAAAACCGCAATCCCATGGAACCTCCTGAGGTAGCGTAGACAACTGTCCGCGCAAACTACTAATCGGGGCCATTTTCAAATCAATCCACAAACGACGACCGCGAGACCCGGCCCCGGTACGTCACTGCCGGCGCGGTTTGAAAGCAAAACCGAGCAGCTTCCACTCTCCGCTTTCGTCTTGAAAGTTCAGAGTGACTTCGCCCGACATCTGCTCGAATATCACTTTGTAAACCGGGGACACTACGCGGTCGTTTCCCTGTCCTTCAACCGGCATGCCCGTTCGCTGAAAGTCCAGTGTCTTCCCATTTGAGGCAAGCTGCCCGAGGTTCTCGAGTATTGTTTGCTTTGGTTTGTTGGTTTTGAACCGCTTGGAGCAATCGTCATAGATGGCGTTGAAGTCCTGGTTGTCCAGTCGCTGAAAGAAAAGACCCGCGGCCTTATCAACATCCTCGGTGGGCGCCTTGTGAGACAGCACCGAGCAGCCTCCAATCGCGAGCGCGACCGTCAATACGATCAAAAATAATCGAGTTCTCAAAATAAGAATCCTCTCGTTTGGGGGTTCAACCTGCGCGTGGCCGAGTGGAAACAATAGCAGTGTATAGAAGCAGCGGGCAACGGACGAGCCAGAGGTCAGAAGTCAGAGGTCAGAGGTCAGAGGTCAGAAGTCAGAGGTCAGAGGTCAGAGGTCAGAGGTCAGAGGTCAGAGGTCAGAGGTCAGAGGTCAGAAGCCAGAGGTCAGAGGTCAGAGGTCAGAAGTCAGAGGTCAGAGGTCAGAAGTCAGATCTCGGAAGCGTTCAGGTGACCAGCGTTCAGAGTACCGACTTTAGTCGGGTAGTACCTTGCAATCGACAAGGCGTCGGTTGAGCACTGCCCGACTAAAGTCGGTACTCTGAACGCCGGTCACCTGAACGCTTCCGACTTCTGACCTCTGACCTCTGACCTCTGACCTCTGACCTCTGACTTCTGACCTCTGACTTCTGACCTCTGACTTCTGACCTCTGACTTCTGACCTCTGACCTCTGACCTCTGACTTCTGACCTCTGACTTCTGACCTCTGACTTCTGACTTCTGACTTCTGACTTCTGACCTCTGAC
>Ga0134124_10001612_pt1 | contig 18169 bp, 14 predicted proteins | sample KB304_FD_96880 | JGI IMG/M metagenome (GOLD analysis project Ga0134124, IMG submission 96880) | Terrestrial soil microbial communities without Nitrogen fertilizer from Kellogg Biological Station, Michigan, USA - KB3-0-4 | ecosystem: Environmental > Terrestrial > Soil > Unclassified ...
ATCGGGCAGAACCTCTACAGCATCGGCTTCACGCATCGCGACCGGGCCCAGGCCACGCGCGTGGTGCAGTCGCTGCTCTCGATCTTCGTGGAATCCGGGCTCGCGCCCAAGGCGAAGGACACCGGCCAGGCGCAGCGCTTCATCGAGGAGCAGATCAAGACGTACGAGCAGAAGCTCTCCGAGGCGGAGAACCGCCTCAAGGAATTCAAGCTGAAGAACATCGACCTGAACGTGCCGCAAGGGCGCGACTTCTTCGGCACCATGGCGACGCTGACCGAAAGCGTGCAGGAGGCGCGCCTGCTGCTGCAGGAGGCCGAGAAGTCGCGCGATGCCCTGAAGCAGCAGATCACCGACGAGGAGGAGCGCCCGCCGGTACTGCTCGGCGCGCTTTCCGAGAACGGGTCTCTCGTCGCCACGCCGGAGCTCGACGCGCGCATCGCCACGCTGACGAAGAACCTCGACGACATGCTGCTGCGCTACACCGACGGCCATCCGGACGTGCTGAACACGCGGCGCATCATCCGGGAGGCGGAAACGCAGCGCGACCAGGAGCGCAAGCGCCTCGCCGACGAGCAGGAGCGGCGCAGGCGCGCCGCCGGCGTCGCCGGAGCCAACCCGGTCTACCCGCAGCTGAAGCTCGCGATGGCCGAGTCCGAAGCGCAGGTCGCACGCCTGCGTGCGCGGGTGACGGAGCAGGAGCAGCGGCTCGAAAGGCTGCGGCTCGCGGCGCGCTCGGTGCCCGAAAGGGAAGCGCAGCTCACGCAGCTCAACCGCGACTACGCGATCCAGAAGCAGAACTACGACGCGCTCGTCGCCCGCCGCGAATCGGCCCTGATGTCGGGCGAAGTGCAGGCAGCGACCGGCGTGGCGAGCTTCCGCATCGTCGATCCGCCCCAGGTCTCGCCCAATCCGGTCGCGCCGAACCGCAAGATGCTGGTGCTCCTCGCGCTGCTTGCGTCGCTCGGCGCGGGGTTGGCTGCCAGCTATTTCTTCAGCCTCCTGCACCCGACGTTCCACGACGCGCGTGGCCTCAAGAAATTCACCCACCGGCCGGTGCTCGGGACCGTGTCGCTGGTTTCCACGCCCGAAGTCCTTTCGCGGCGCCGGCGCGGCGCGCTTGCCTTCGTTGGCGGGCTGGGCGGACTCGGCGCTGCCTATGCCGGCCTGCTGGCGCTGGTTTTCTTCCGCGCCTTGCTGCCGTTCTGAGCCTATGAACCTCATCGAAGAGGCAGCCAAGCGGCTGCGACAGCTCGAAGCGGCCGGTGTGACGCGCGCATCCCATGCGCCACAGGACGCGGCCCAGCCCAGGCTGGTCCCTGCCGAGCCCAGCAAGCGTGCCCTCGAGGCGCGCCCCGCCCCTGCGCGCACGCTGGACCTGGCCCGGCTTCAGGCTTCCGGGTTGATCACCCCCGCGCTGCGGCACTCCAAGCTGCTGCAGGAGTTTCGGCTGATCAAGCGGCCCCTGATCAAGCATGCCCTGGAAAGGTCGGCGACGCAGGCGCCCAACCGCAACCTCATCATGGTGACCAGCGCGATGCCCGACGAGGGCAAGAGTTTCGTGGCGGTCAATCTCGCGATGAGCCTCGCCATGGAGGTCGACTGCAGGGTGCTGCTGGTCGACGCCGACGTGCTTGCGCCCTCGATCCCCGAGGTCCTGCGAATCGAGCCGGCGAAGGGCCTGATGGACGTGCTGACCGGCGCCGGCACCCCGTTGCGGGAGACGCTCCTCAGCACCAACGTCGAGCGCCTCAGCCTGCTGCTCGCGGGCACGCCGCACTCCAACGCGGCGGAGTTTCTCGCGAGCGATTCGATGACCCGCCTGCTCGCCGAGCTGTCGAGCCGCTATCCGGACCGCATCGTCGTGTTCGATTCGCCCCCGCTGCTCGCCACCACCGAGTCGCGCGCGCTCGCCACCCACATGGGACAGGTCATCGTCGCGGTGGAAGCGCAGCGCACGACGCATGCGACGCTCGAATCGGCGCTGTCCACCGTCGAGTCCTGTCCGGTCGTGTATACGCTGCTCAACAAAACGCCGGAATCCAAGGTCGGGTCTTACCACGGCGCCTATGCCTACGGCAGCTAGGACATGGCGCGCCGCTGCTGCTCTGCTCCTGCTGACCGCCGCCACCGTCGCCAGGAGCCAGTACGTGACGCCCGCGCCCGGGGCGACGCCGGGGACGTCCGGGACCGCTCAGCGCACGCCCGGGACGGCGCCGACGACGCAAACGCTCGACCCCGCTGCCGCAGCTGAGAGCAGCCGGTTCCGGTCGGGAGGCTGGGCCGTGCAGCCAAGCATCGCGCTGCGCGAGACCTACACCGACAACGCGTTTCCGGACTCGACCGAGGCGAGGCACGATTTCATCACGCAGGTGACGCCGGGGATCCGGATCGAAGGGCGCACCCCGCGCCTCACCGCCAATTTCAACTATGCGCCGACTGGCCTGTTCTTCGCACAGAACAGCGAGGCCAACGACGTCGTCAATAACCTTTCCGCCTACGCCAACCTCGAAGCTCTGGAGAGGTTCTTCTTCGTCGAGGGATCGGGCTACATCGCCCAGACCTACGTCTCCCCCTTCGCGCCGCGGCCCGCCGACATCACCAACACCACGGCGAACCGGATCGAGACCCGGACCGCGACCTTGAGCCCCTATGTGCGCCACCTGGGGCCCGACCTCGAGTACGAGCTGCGCAACCGATACATCGTGACGAACAGCAACCAGCCCTCGCTCGGCAACTTCCGCACGCAGCAGTGGACCGGACGTGTCGCAGGCCCGGTTCGCCGCTTCGGCTGGGCGCTCGAATTCGAGGACAGCACGGTCAGCCACTACGACGCCCTGGTCAATCGTCCCGACGACAAGGCGCGCCTCTACCGCGCGCGTCTCTACTGGCAGCCCGACCCCGCCTGGCGCCTTTCGGCAAGCGGCGGCAGCGAGGAGAACAACTACATCCTGCAGGAGACGCAGCGCACCACGATCTACGGTGCGGCGCTCGCGTGGCGGCCGAGCACGCGCACGACCGCGGATCTCGAATACGAGAACCGGTTCTTCGGGCCGTATCGCCTGGCCCGCTTCACCCATCGCACGCGCGCCACCGCGTGGAGCTTGTCCTATACGCGCAACTACTCCACCTACCAGCAGGAGGTCCTGAGGCTGGCGCCCGGCGATACCACGGCGCTGCTCGACGCCGCATTTACCGCGCGCTTCCCCGACGCCGACCAGCGCCGCGCCGCCGTCGAGCAGTTCCAGCGCGCCAGCGGCACGCCGGAGTTCCTCGCCAGCTCGATCGCCTTCTACACGCAGACCGTGTTCGTGAACGAAGTGGTCGACGCGTCCTTTGCGATCATCGGCGCGCGCAACTCGATCACCTTCACCGCCTATGCCGGCGAGACGACCCAGTTCTCGGCCGATGCCCTGGGCATTCTGCCGGACGCTCTGCTCCAGGCGAGCGTGATCAGGCAGCGCGGTTTCGCCACCTACGTCGACCACAAGCTCACGCCGTATACGACCATCGGCGCGCGCGCGATCCGGGTCTATTCCGATCAGATCCAGCCGGTGTCCTTCCCTTCGAGGAACGACTACTTCAACCTGCTCCTGACCTACACCGCAGCGCCGCGGACCACGCTGTTCACCGGGGTGTCGGTCAGCAGGTTCGACACCGACAATCCGCTCTTCAATCCGAACTGGGATGCGAACTCGGTGTTCGCCGGCCTGAGCCACCGTTTCTACTGAGCCATGTTCGAGCCCTACTTCGGATTTTCCGCAGCCCCCTTCCAGCTCAGCCCCGATCCGAGCTTCTTCTACGGCAGCCGCGGGCACAAGCGCGCGCACGCTTATCTGCAATACGGGCTCTACCAGAGCGAAGGATTCATCGTGCTCACCGGCGAGGTCGGCGCAGGCAAGACCACGCTGATTCGAAACCTCCTCGGCGAGCTGGACAGCAGCAAGGTCGTGGCGACGCAGCTCGTCTCGACGCAGCTCGACGCCGACAGCCTCTTGCGCGCCGTCGCCACCGCGTTCGGCATCCCGGTGCGCGACCAGGACAAGGCCGGGATCCTGGCCCAGCTCGAGGCCTACCTCCTCGGCCTGGTGCAGGAGAACCGCAAGGCCCTGCTCATCGTCGACGAGGCGCAGAACCTCGCGCCGGCGGCAGTGGAAGAGCTGCGCATGCTGTCGAACTTCCAGGTCGGCAACCGCGCCCTGCTGCAGAGCTTCCTGGTGGGGCAGCCCCAGCTGCGCGACCTGATGCGAAGCCCGAGCATGCAGCAGCTCCGCCAGCGCGTCATCGCGGCCTACCACCTCGGGCCGCTCGACCCGGACGAGACCCGCGCCTACATCGAGCACCGCCTGAAGCACGTCGGCTGGCAGCACGACCCACGCTTCGAGGACGCCGCGTTTCCGGCCATCTACGCGCACACCGCGGGTGTCCCCAGGCGCATCAACACGCTTTGCACCCGGCTGCTCCTCGCGGCGTTCCTTTCCGAGAAGCACGCCATCGGCGCCGAGGACGTCGAGCGCGTGCTCGCAGAGTTGTCCGAAGAGTTCGGCGAAGCCATCACCGCCAACGGCAACGGGAACGGCAGCCATGGCGAGCCGCCCACCCTCGCAGGGCTGGAGAAGCGGGTGGTCGGCGTGGAGAAGGCCATGAACATCACCGTGAACTTGCTGCGCCAGTTCATCCGCGAGCGCTCGGCAACGCAGAACGCGTCTTGACCCGCTCCGCGCGGGTGTCGGCGACTTTTACAGAAACCCGTCCGCCAAGCCCCCTCTGGCGCTCATGTGCTTGATCTTTAGTAGGTTCCTGCGCTGGCCCGCGCCTTGCTTTAGCAAGAGCGTCCGGCCGGGGAGGAGCCCGGTTACCAACATAAAGAGGAATACCAGAACATCATGAAGCAGACCTTCGTTCGCGCCGCGATGGCAGCCGGATTCCTGGGGGCGGTTCCGGCAGCGCACGCCATCCCGACGCTCAGCCTGTCCGCCGACGGCGGCCCGGCGATCACCTGCGCCGACGGCGCGGCGTGCGACGCCAATCCCAACGCGGGGGCGGTTACGCTCAACCAGAGCATCGGCGATTTCGCGATCAATGTGACCACGGGCCTGTCCAAGCCCGCCCTGACCGGCGGCGACCCGTTGATGGACCTGAACACGGTCAACGTCCAGATTTCGGGCGGCGCGCACACCCTGGTCATCGCATTCTCCGACACCGGCTTCGACATCTACGGCGGCCGGATCTCGATGGAGTACGGCGGCTCGCTGAGCGGCACGGGGGCCTCTTTCGAGCAGGCCGCGTACTACGACAGCGGCAACACGCTGTTCGGGCAGGGCACGCTGATCGGCACCAGCGGCTCGGCCGCCGGCGCCTACTCGGGTTCTGCCGACGGCGGCGAGTCGCCGAACGCGCCCTACTCCGTGACCCAGATCCTGACGCTGAAGACCGGCGGCGGCCTGGCGGTCTTCTCGGGCGACTTCGAGGTCAACGTGCCGGAGCCCGGGACGCTGGCGCTGGTCGGGCTGGCGCTCCTCGGGCTGGCCGCAGTGCACCGCCGCCGCGTGCCCGCGCGCGCCTTTTCGTTTGTTCACATTCGCCGCGCGCGGCGCCGTTAGAGCGAAAGCACTAGGGTTGTAGCCGCCGCCGCCCGGCGGCTACGCTCTGCCCTGATGGGCAATCTGCGAGACAACCCGGGCGCGCTGCTGTGCGTAGTCGGCGCACGGCCGAACTACATGAAGATGGCGCCGCTGCTGCGCGCATTCCGCAGCCGCGCCGACCTGCCTCCGGCGGTGCTGGTACACACGGGCCAGCACTACGACCCGATGCTGAACGGCCGCCTGTTCGACGATCTCGCCCTGCCGCGCCCGGACATCAACCTCGAGGTCGGCTCGGGCACGCACGCGGTACAGACCGCGGAGGTGATGCGGCGCTTCGAGCCGGTCGTCGACGCGCACCGGCCCTCGTGCGTCGTGGTGGTGGGCGACGTCAATTCCACGCTCGCCTGCAGCCTGGTGGCGGTGAAGAAGGCCGTGCCGGTGGCGCACGTGGAAGCCGGGCTGCGCAGCTTCGACCGCGCCATGCCGGAGGAGATCAACCGCGTCCTCACGGACCAGCTTTCCGACCTGCTCTACACGACCGAGCGCACGGCGCACGACAACTTGGCGCGCGAAGGCATCCCCGCCGAGCGAATGCATTTCGCCGGCAACGTGATGATCGATTCGCTGCTGTTCCACAAGGACCGGGCTGTCCCTGCCGCGCAAACCTTGGCTTGTGCCGGGAAAGCCGGGTTCGGCGCCGAGCGCTACGGCGTCGTCACGCTGCATCGTCCGTCGAACGTCGACGAGCCGGAGGCGCTGCGCGCGTCGCTCGGGATCCTGCGCGAGGTGTCGGAACGGCTGCCGCTGGTGTGCGCGCTGCATCCGCGCACCGTGGCGCGGATCGAGGCCTTCGGCTTCGCCGACCTGCTCCAGGCCGGCCGCATCGCGCTCCTGCCGCCGCAGGGTTATCTCGAGATGCTCGGCCTCATGGCGGACGCCACGCTGGTCCTCACCGATTCGGGCGGCATTCAGGAGGAGACCACCGCGCTCTCGGTCCCCTGCCTCACGCTGCGCGAAAACACCGAGCGTCCGATCACCGTCGAGCAGGGAACCAATACCCTCGTCGGGCGCGACCGCGCGCTGATTATGCGCCTCGTCGAGGAGATCGTCGCCACCGGCGGCAAGCGCGGCCGCACGCCGGAGCTCTGGGACGGACGCGCCGCCGAGCGCATCGCCGGGCACCTCGCCGGCTGGCTCGCGGCGCGCCCGGTGCCGCTGCATGCCTGAGATCGCCAATGCGCTCACCGTCGACGTGGAGGACTACTTCCAGGTATCGGCGCTCGCGCCCCACATCGCGCGCGCGGACTGGGAGCGCATTCCCTGCCGGGTGGAGCGCAACGTGGAGACGATCCTCTCGCTTTTCGCCGAGTCGGGCGCGCGCGCGACCTTCTTCACGCTCGGCTGGATCGCCGAGCGCTACCCGGGGCTGGTCAGAAGGATCGTCGCGGAAGGCCACGAGCTGGCGAGCCACGGCCATGGCCATCTGCGCATCAACGAGCAGACGCCGGCCGAGTTCACCCAGGACATCGCCCGCGCCAAGGCGCTGCTGGAGGACCTCTCGGGAACCGAGGTGAAGGGCTATCGCGCGCCCAGCTTCTCGATCGGACGCCGGACCCTCTGGGCCTTCGAGCGCATCGCTCAAGCCGGCTACCGCTATAGCTCGAGCGTCTATCCCGTCCGGCACGACCTGTACGGGATGCCCGATGCGCCGCGCTTCGCGTACCGGCCACGCCCCGACCTGCTCGAAATCCCGGTGACGACCGCCGCGGTGCTCAAGCGCAACCTGCCGGCCGGCGGCGGCGGGTACTTCAGGCTCCTGCCCTACGCGGTCTCGCGCGCGCTGCTCCGGCGCGTGAACCAGGTGGACGCGCGTCCCGGGATTTTCTATTTTCATCCGTGGGAGATCGATCCCGCGCAGCCGCGCGTGCCGGGCACGAGCCTCAAAACCCGGTTTCGCCACTACGTCAACCTGCGCCGGACCGAGCCGCGGCTGCGGCGCCTGCTGCGCGAGTTTCGCTGGCGCAGGATGGATGAGATCTTCCTCGGTGCGAGCTAGCGCCGCTCTTGCCTTGGTCCTCGCGCTCGCCGCACCGCTCGCGGCGCGCGCGGACACCGTGCTCGTTGGGCCGCAGCACGCCTTGAAGACGCCGAGCGCGGCTGCCAGCGTCGCTCACGACGGCGACGTCGTGGAGATCGAGCCGGGAATCTACTACGGCGACGCGGCCATCTGGACTCAGAACCGCCTGACGATCCGCGCGCGCGGCGGCCGCGCGCACCTGCGCGCGGACGGAGCCCACGCCGAAGGCAAGGCCATCTGGGTCATCAAAGGGGCCGGTTACACGATCGAGGGCATCGAGTTCTCAGGCGCCAAGGTCCCGGACCGCAACGGCGCCGGCATCCGGCTGGAGGGACCCGGACTGACGGTACGCAACAGCTACTTCCACGACAACGAGAGCGGCATCCTCGCCGGCGGCGACCTGGAAAGCGACATCGTCATCGAGCGCTCCGAGTTCGCTCGCAACGGCGCCGGCGGCGGCGCCAGCCACAACCTCTACATCGGCACCGTGCGCACCTTTACACTGCGCTACAGCTACAGCCACCATGCGATCGTCGGCCACAACGTCAAGAGCCGCGCGATCAAGAGCTACATCCTGTACAACCGCATCGCCGACGAGCGGGACGGCCGCGCGAGCTACGCGATCGACCTGCCCGACGGCGGCCTGTCGTTCGTGATGGGAAACCTGATCCAGCAGGGTCCCGAGACCGACAACCGCACCATCGTGGCGTACGGCGCCGAAGGCTACAAGAATCTCCTCAACGAGCTCTATTTCGTCAGCAACACGGTGGTCAACGACGACCCGAAGGGCGGACGTTTCCTGGTCATCCGGCCGGGCGCGGACGCGGTGCGCGTGATCAACAATCTTTTCGCCGGCCCCGGCGAGCTGCTCAGCGGCAAGGCCGACGCGCGAAGCAACCTGCGCACCACGAAGGCGGACCTTGTAAATCCTGACAAACTGGATTACCGGCTCAAGGCCGGCGGCGCCGGAATCGGCAAGGGGATCGATGCGGGAAACGCCTACGGGTTCTCCTTGCGCCCCACGATGGAATACCGGCATCCGCTGGGCAACGCTGCGCGCGCGAGCTCCGGGCCGCTGGACCTCGGCGCGCACCAGCATACCCAATAGCCCTTAGGGGCTACGTTTGGCGGGCGGCACGCAACACGCGAAAATCCCGGTTAGGACAAGCAGTTAACCGGCTAAAAAGTCCAATACCAGCACGGGTCCAAAAGCGCATGAAGGTCCTGACGTTCAGCACGCTCTATCCGAATGCAGCGCGGCCCGCGCACGGCATCTTCGTGGAGACGCGCTTGCGCCAGCTCGTCGCGAGCGGCCAGGTCGAGTCGACCGTCGTGGCGCCCGTGCCGTGGTTCCCGTTCACGCATCCATCGTTCGGCGCCTATGCGGCGCAGGCGCGCGCTCCCCGCGCGGAGACCAGGAACGGCATCGAGGTGCTGCATCCGCGCTTCCCGGCGCTGCCGAAGATCGGCATGACGCTCGCCCCGCTCCTTCTCTACCGCGCGGTGCTTCCGCAGGTGGAGCGCCTGTGGCGTGAGCGCGGTTTCGACCTCATCGACGCGCATTACTTCTATCCCGACGGGGTCGCCGCGGCGATGCTCGCGCGGCGCCTGGGCGTTCCGGCGGTCATCACGGCGCGGGGCAGCGACGTCAACCTGATCGCGCAATACCGCTTTCCGCGACGCATGATCCGCTGGGCCGCACGTCAGGCAGCCGCGGTGGTTGCGGTTTCGCAGGCGCTGAAGGACAAGCTGACGGCGCTCGGCGTCGAGCACGAGCGCATTCATGTGCTGCGAAACGGCGTGGACCTCGAGCTTTTTCACGCGGACGACCGGGACAGCGTGCGCGCGGAGCTGCAACTGACCCGCCCGACGCTGCTCAGCGTAGGCAACCTGCTCGCGTTCAAGGGCCACGGCCTCGTCATCGAGGCGCTCTCGCACCTGCCGGAATGCGAGCTCGTCATCGCAGGAGACGGCCCGGATCGGGCCGTGTTCGAGGCGCTGGCCCGTCAACGCGCCGTATCGGAGCGCGTGCGCTTCGTCGGATCCCTCGAGCAGCAGGACTTGCGCCGCTACTACTGCGCGGCCGACGCGCTCGTTCTGGCGTCGAGCCGCGAGGGCTGGCCCAACGTGCTCCTCGAGGCAATGGCCTGCGGCACCCCGGTGGTCGCCACCGCGGTCGGCGGCGTGCCCGAGATCGTGACCTCGACCGACGCCGGCGCGATGGTCGAGGAGCGCAGCGCGCCCGCGCTGGTGCGCGCGGTTCGCGAGCTGCTGGCGCGGCCGCGCGAGCGCGCCGCGACGCGCCGCTTTGCCGAGCAGTTCGGCTGGGACGCCACCTCGAAGGGGCAGCTCCAGCTTTTCAGGCAGGTCCTCGCCGCGAACTCTCCACCGCGCGCCATGCAGATGGCGCGCGCCGGCTGAGGTCCCTCGCCATGTGCGGCATCTTCGGTGTCCTCAACCTCGACGGCAGCCCCGCGGAGCGCGCGGCGCTGCAAGCGATGGCCCGGGTCAGCGTGCATCGCGGCCCGGACGACGAAGGCTTCCACCTCGACGGCGCATGCGGAATCGGCATGCGGCGCCTTTCGATCATCGACCTCGCGGGCGGGCACCAGCCGCTTGCGAACCGCGACGGCAGCCTCGTCGTGGTGTGCAACGGGGAGATCTACAACTTCCGCGAGCTGCGTCGCGAGCTGGAGACGCTCGGGCAGCGCTTCGCCACCGGATCCGACAGCGAGGTGATCCTGCACGGGTACGCGCAGTGGGGCGACCAGGTCGTCGAGAGGCTGAACGGCATGTTCGGCTTCGCGCTGTGGGACGCACGGCGTGCCCGCCTCGTCATCGGCCGCGACCGCCTCGGAATCAAGCCGGTTTACCTTTACCGCGACGCCAGGCGGCTCGCCTTTGCCTCGGAGGCGAAGGCGCTGCTCGCGCTGCCCGGGGTGCAGACCGCCATCGAGCCCTCGGCGCTGCACGGCTATCTGAGCCTCGGCTACGTGCCCGCTCCCGCTTCGCTCTTCAAGGGCATCACCAAGCTGGCGCCGGCCACGCTGCTCGCGATCGAGCGCGGGCGTATCGAGCAGACCCGCTACTGGCGCATCCCGCACACGATCGAGCGCGAAGTCCCCGAAGGCGAATGGATCGAGCGCGTGCGCGCCCGTCTCGACGAGGCGGTGCGCATGCAGATGGTGAGCGACGTGCCGATCGGTGCGTTCCTCTCGGGCGGAATCGACTCCAGCACGGTGGTCGGCTTGATGGCGGCGCACAGCGACCGCCCCATCCGCACCTATTCGATCGGCTTCGCCGGCGCCGCGGCCGACCAGTACTACAACGAGCTGCCCTATGCGCGCCGCGTCGCGGCGCTCTTCGGTACCGAGCACCGCGAGATCCTGGTGCGCCCGGACACCGCGGCGCTCCTGCCGCGCCTCCTCTGGCACATGGACGAGCCGGTGTCCGACAGCGCCTTCATCACGACCTACCTCGTGTCCGAGTTCGCGCGCCGCGACGTGACCGTGATCCTGTCGGGCGTCGGCGGCGACGAGCTCTTCGGCGGCTACCGGCGCTACCTCGGCGACCACTACCAGGCCTACTTCGACCGCCTGCCGTCCTGGCTGCGCCGCACCGCCACGGCCGCGGGACGGCGCCTGCCGAGCGACCGGCATGGGCCGCTCCTGAATTTGTCGCGCTTGGCGAAGGGCTTCCTGGAAAGCGCGGCGCTTCCCTTCGAGGAGCGCTATCGCGCCTACGTCGAGGTGTTTCCGCGCGACGAAGCCGCGCGCCTGCTCGGCGGCGTGGGCAGCCCCGGCGCGGACCGCATCGCCGAGGCGTTCCTCGACGCGCCGGGCGAGGACGGCCTGAACCGCATGCTGAGCGTGGACGCGCAGACCCAGCTTGCCGACGACCTGCTGCTTCTCACCGACAAGATGAGCATGGCCGCGTCGCTCGAGTGCCGGGTGCCCCTGCTCGACCACGAGCTCGTCGAGCTCGCGGCGCGCATGCCGCAGGCGATCAAGATCCGCGGCGGGCGGCTCAAGCACGTGATGAAGGAGGCGGTTTCGGACCTGCTGCCCCCCGACATCATCGAGCGCAAGAAGCGCGGCTTCGGCACGCCGATGGGCGCCTGGCTGAAGCACGATCTCGCCACGCTGATGCACGAGCTGCTTTCGAAAGCCTCGGTCGAGGCGCGCGGCCTGTTCCGCTACCCGGCGGTGCGCGAGCTGATCGCGCAGCACGAGTCGAGCCGCATCGACGGCACCGACCGGATCCTCGCCCTGATGAACCTCGAGATCTGGGCGCGCATGTACCTCGACGCGCGCTCCTCGAACGACGTCGCCGCCGAGCTCGAGGAGGCGATCGCGTGAAGATCCTCTACCTCTGCCACCGCTTCCCCTTCCCGCCGCGTCGCGGCGGCAAGATCCGGCCATTCAACATGATCCGGCACCTCGCGGCGTCGGGCCATCAGGTGACCGTGGCGTCCCTCGCGCGCTCCGCGCAGGAGGCGGAGGACGGCCGCGGCATCGCGGCGCACTGCGCCCGCTACGAAGTGGCCGAGGTTCGCGAGCTGGCGCAGATCGCCCGCATGGTCGTGCGGCTGCCCACCCCGACCCCCTCCTCGATGGGGTACTTCTACTCGCCGGTGCTGGCGTGGCGCATTCGCGGCCTGCTGGCGCGCGAGCGCTTCGATCTCGTGTTCGTGCACTGCTCCTCTGTCGCGCAGTACGTCGCCGGCGTGCGGGGCGTGCCGAAGATCCTCGACTTCGGCGACATGGACTCGCAGAAGTGGCTGGAGTACGCGCGCTACAAGCCCTTTCCGCTCTCCGTCGGCTACTGGCTCGAGGGCCGGAAGCTCGAGCGCGAGGAGCGGCGCCTGGCGCGCGGCTTCGACATGTGCACGGCGACCACCCGAGCGGAATGGGAGACGCTGGAGGGCTACGAGACCGGGACACCGACCGACTGGTTTCCGAACGGCGTCGACAGCGACTACTTCAGGCCGGGCGACGAGCCTTACGACCCCGACGCCATCTCATTCGTCGGCCGCATGGACTACTACCCCAACCAGCAGTGCATGTTCGATTTCTGCGCCAACGTCTTGCCGCTCCTCCGGCAGCGGCGGCCGAACTTGCGCCTGTCGATCGTCGGCGCCGATCCCGCGCCCAGCGTGCGGAAGCTCGCCGAGCTGCCCGGCGTCACGGTCACGGGCTCGGTCCCGGATGTCCGGCCGTACGTGCGCCGGTCCGCGGCGATGGTGGCGCCTCTCAAGATCGCCCGGGGAACGCAGAACAAGATTCTCGAGGCCATGGCGATGGGCGTGCCGGTCGTGACGAGCCCCGCCGCCGCGGGCGGCGTCGACGCCGTGCAGCAGGAGCATTTCCTCGTGGCCGACGATCACGCCGAGCAGTGCGCGGCGCTGCTCCGTGTCCTCGAGGACGCCCAGGAACGCCGCCGCCTGGCCCTGGCGGGCCGTGCCCGCGTGCTCAGCCATCACGCCTGGCCGGCGTCCATGCGGCGGCTGGACAGCATCATCGAGCGGACGGTGTCCTCCCATGGCCTCGCGCCGCGAGCGTCGGTTCAGCCGGCCAATGCTTAGCCGCGCGCAACCCGCCGCCAGCATCCGCCCGGCCTCGCGACCGCGCCTGCTGTTCATTTCTCCGCGCTATCTCTTCCCCGCCGATTCGGGCGGAAAGATCCGGACCGTGAGCATCCTGCGCGGCCTGCTCGGCGGCGCGTTCGAGGTGCAGCTCGTCTCGCCGATGCCCGAGCGCTCGGCGGTGGACGAGGCGCAACTCGGCCAGATCTGCGATCGCTTCACCGGGTGGCCCGCTCCCGCGCGCGGGGCCGCGTTCCAGTGGACCCGGATGCGCCACCTCGTCTCGGGGCTTCCGGTCGCGGTCGCCACCGACTACTCGCGCGCCGGGCGACGCACGGTCGGCGAGGAGCTCGGCCGCAGGCCCGACCTGGTCGTGGTCGACTTTCCGCACACCGCCGTGCTGGCCCCCGGGCCCTATCCCTGCGCCAGCGTGCTCTTCACCCACAATGTGGAAGCCGAGATCTTCCGGCGGCACGCCGAAACGGCGCGCGATCCGCTGCGGCGCGCGGTTTGGCGCGGCCAGGCAGCCAAGATGGCCCGCTACGAGCGTGGCCTCCTCGGGCGCTTCGACGCCGTGGTGGCCGTTGCCGAGCGCGACCGGGAGTACTTCCGGCGCGCCTACGGCGCGGACAACGTGTCGGTCATTCCGACGGGCGTGGATCTCGACTACTTCTCCTACTCCGCGACTCCCTCGCTCGAACCCTCGGATCCCGCGACCGTCGTATTCACCGGCTCGATGGACTGGATGGCGAACATCGACGGCATCGAGTACTTCATGGACCACGTATGGCCAGGCATCGCGCGCGTGCGCCCGAACGCGAGATTCGTGGTCGTGGGACGTCAGCCGCCGCCGGCCCTGGTGGAGCGGGCGAAGGAGCGCGGTCTCAACTGGGAATTCACCGGCTTCGTGGATGACGTCCGGCCGTATGTGCGGCGCGCGCACGTCTACGTCATCCCCCTGCGCGTCGGCGGAGGCACGCGCATCAAGGTCTACGAGGCCATGGCGCTCGGATGCCCGGTGGTCTCCACGCGCCTCGGCGTCGAAGGCCTGCCGGTGGAAGACGGAGGACAGTTCCTGGCGGCCGACAGCCCGGCCGACATGGCGGCGTCGATCCTTTCGCTGCTCGAGCAGAACGACGAGCGCCGCCGGCTTTCCGCGGCTGCGCGCCGATTCGTCGAGGAGCGCGTCTCGACGGCGAGCGCAGCCAAAGTATTCGAACAGATCTGCCAGCAAGCGCTCAGGAGGGCGCGCACGCGATGAAAATCAGCATATTCGGCCTCGGCTACGTCGGCGCGGTGTCGCTCGCCTGCCTCGCGCGCGACGGCCATCTCGTCACCGGCGTCGACATCGACAAGACCAAGCTGGACCTGATCCGCGCGGGAAAGACTCCCGTGGTGGAAGAGGGCATGGTCGACCTGATGGCCGAGGTTGCGTCGAGCGGGCGCGTTTCGGTGACCGACGACGTGGCGATGGCGATCTCCGCTTCCGAGCTCTCGCTGATCTGCGTCGGCACGCCTTCGGCCGCCAACGGCAGCCAGGACCTGGGCGCGACCCTGAACGTCGCTCGCCAGCTTGGACGCGCCCTGCGCACGAAGGCCGCGCCGCATGTCGTGGTGTTTCGCTCCACCCTGGTGCCCGGCACGGTGGAGGACGTCCTGCGCCCGATCCTGGAAGAGGAGTCGGGCAAGCGCGAGGGCGATGGGTTCCACATCTGCTTCCAGCCCGAATTCCTGCGCGAGGGCACGTCGATCCGCGACTACGACAAGCCTCCCTTCACCATCGTCGGGGCGAATCACGACTACCCCGTGGCGCGGCTGCGCGCGCTCTTCGGGCACCTGCCCTGCGAGCTCCACGTCGCCTCGATCCGCGCCGCGGAGATGGTCAAGTACTGCTGCAACAACTTCCACGCCGTCAAGATCACCTTCGCCAACGAGACCGCGCGTCTTTGCGAGGCGCTCGGCGTGGATCCTTTCCAGGTGATGGACCTGGTCTGCAAGGACCGCCAGCTGAACATCTCGCCGGCGTACCTGAAGCCCGGCTTCGCGTTCGGCGGCTCGTGCCTGCCGAAGGACCTGCGCGCCACCATGTATCTGGCGAAGCGAAACGACGTCGAGCTGCCGATGCACGGCGCCGTCCTGTCCTCGAACCGCGTCCACATCGACCAGGCCATCGCCAAGGTTCTGGCGAGCGGCAAGCGCCGCATCGGCATGATCGGGCTGTCCTTCAAGACCGGCACCGACGACCTGCGCGAGAGCCCGCTGGTGCTCGTCGCCGAGCAGCTGATCGGCAAGGGACTCGGCCTGCTGGTCTACGACCCCGAGGTGCACCTGTCGCAGCTGCTCGGGGCGAACCGGCGCTTCATCGAGCAGCACCTGCCGCACATCGGGCAGCTCCTGCGCGGCGACATTCAGGCGGTGATCAACGAATCGGAGGTCCTCATCGTCGGGCTGAACGAGCGCCGCGTGTTCGACGCCCTGAAGCGGCACGTGCGAAAGGACCAGCTGGTCCTCGACCTGGTCAACCTTCCGGAACGCGCGGCCTTGGCCGCCACGGTCGAGGGGCTGTGCTGGTGACCCAGGCCGGCGTGCGCCCCCTGCTCAAGCGGCTGGCCGCGCACCTGCCGGCGGGCGCGCAGCACGAGCTGCGCCGCATCTTCTTTCGCTCCCAGATCCGCCGCCGCAGCTTCTTCACCGACGAGAAGGAGTACGGCCTGCTCGAGCGCTTCCTGCGCCCGGGCGACTGGGCGCTGGACGTCGGGGCGAACGTGGGCCACTACACCATGCGCATGGCCGAGATCGTCGGCCCCGCCGGGCGCATCGTCGCTTTCGAGCCGATCCCCGACACCTTCGCGCTGCTCACGGAAAACGTGCGCCACGCTGCGCACGCCAACGTCTCGCTTCTGAACTGCGCCGCGTCCGAGCGCACCGCCACCGTCGGCATGGAAATTCCCCGCTTCCCCGACGGGCTGGAGAACTACTACCAGGCACACGTGGTCAGCGGCGCCGCAGGCCTCACCATCCTCGCCCTCTCGATCGACAGCCTGGCGCTGCCGGCGGTACGCCTGGTAAAGATCGACGCCGAAGGCCACGAATTGCCGGTGCTGCACGGGATGCGCAAGCTGGTGGAGCGCGATCATCCGGTCCTGATCGTCGAGACCAGCCCCGGTGAAACCACGCGCCTGCTCGAGAGCTGGGGCTATCGCGTCGAACGCCTCCCCGGGTCGTCCAACGTCCTTTGCACGTAGCGCGCCGCTAGCGCCCTGGCTTGGTGCTGTTTAGCTCCGTCACCCTGCGCTGAAGCGCCTTGGTGCCCGGCGCGGCGGAGAGGCCTTTTTCAGCCCACTCCCGGGCCGAGGCGAAATCGCCCAACGCCTTGAAGTAGTCGCTGAGCGCGGCATAGGGCGGCCAATGGTCCGGCTTGAGCGTGATGGCGCGGTTCAGGTCGACCACGCCCTGCGGAGCGTTTCCGAGCCGCAGCAGATTCTCGCCCCGCCGGGTGAGGATCTCCGGCAGGAGGGCGAAGTCCGGCGCCACCCTGTCGACCACATAGTCGAATTCCCTCACCGCCGTCGTCAATTCGCGGTCGCGATCCTGCTTCGTGCTCGTGAAATAAAGCGCCCGGTTCGCGCTCTCGAGCCCAAGGCAATAGTGATGCAAGTGGATGAAATTCTCCTGGCCGAAGACGCTCGTCCAGCGCTCGATCTGCTGCGGATCGTTGCCCCCCGGCACGTTCTGGCGGTAGAGCTGCGTGTACTTGCAGTAGGCCGGCAGCATGGCAAGCTGCTTCGGATCGAACTGGCTCTGCGCCCAGGCGCTCGAGCCATGCAGCGCCGCGAGCAGCGCGATGGGCCAGGCCATGAGGGTGTTTCGCATGGCCGTCACACCGACACCCGGTGCTGCTTCAGCCACTGCTCCAGCATCATCAGGATCCAGACCATGGTCCCATAGTAATCCGCGTGGCTATTCACGTGCGCGCCGGTGAGCTGATCGATGAATTCGGCGCGCACGATGAGGCGTCGCTTCAGGTCCGAGAGGCTTTCGAACGCGAGCTGGCGCAGCGGCGCGTGCGAATGCAGCCAGCGCCCGAAGGGCAGGCCGAACCCGTGCTTGGTCTTCGTGATGATCTCCGGCGGCAGGAAATCCTGCAGGGCCTTCTTGAAGAAGTAGCGCAGCCGGGGACCGCGCAGCTTCAAGCCGGGCGCCAAGCGCGCCGAGAACGCCACCACCTCGTCGTGCAGCAGCGGAAAGCGCACGTCGACGCCGGCCAGCTCGGAGGAGCGCACGACCTTGGGCAGGTCGTTGTCGGCGAGCGTGTACTTGAAATCGAGCGCCAGCATGCGGTTGATCAGCGAATCCGCGTTCGAGGACCGGTAGGCTCGCTCGACCTGCTCCGCAGGCGCAGCGCGGCACACCCCGCCCAGGAATTCGCCGGTGAAGACCGTCTCGGGTCCGAGACGCTGCAGCAGATTGTAATGATCGTAGCGCGCGGGCATCGGCATGGACGCGTGCGCCATGTAGCGGCGCGCCTTTCCAATGATGCCGACCCCGGGCAAGAGTCCGACGGCGGGCTCGAGAACGCCTTGCCGCAGCGGCTGCGGCAGGTCGCCGTAGAGCGAGTAGAAGTACTGCGTGGCGTAGCGCGCGTTGCCGCCGAACAATTCGTCACCGCCGTCGCCGCCGAGCAGCGTGTCGACGCCGTCGTCCCGCGCGAGCTTCGCGCAGTAGTAGGTGGGCACCGCGGAGGCGTTGCCGAAGGGCTGGTCGTGCACCGCCGCGACGCGCGGCACAGCGCTCACGACGTCGCCGGGGGTCACGTAGTACTCGCGGTGCCGGGTCTCGAAGCGGCGCGCGGCGATCCGCGCATAGCCGACCTCGTCGAAGCCCTCGGCGTCGAAGCCGATGGAATAGGTGCGCGGCGCCTCGCCG
>Ga0134124_10001614_pt1 | contig 18158 bp, 19 predicted proteins | sample KB304_FD_96880 | JGI IMG/M metagenome (GOLD analysis project Ga0134124, IMG submission 96880) | Terrestrial soil microbial communities without Nitrogen fertilizer from Kellogg Biological Station, Michigan, USA - KB3-0-4 | ecosystem: Environmental > Terrestrial > Soil > Unclassified ...
TCGAACGCCAGCAATCACGGTTCGATCATATCTTGGTCGATGAATATCAGGATACCAACGTAACTCAGTACCGCATCATCGCTGCGCTGGCACGACCGCACCGCAATCTCTGTGTGGTCGGCGATGACGATCAATCGATCTACGGCTGGCGCGGCGCCGAGGTCGATAACATCCTCAAGTTCGACCGTGACTTCCCTGGTGCGAAGATCGTCAGACTCGAAAGGAACTACAGAAGCACCGGCCACATCCTCGCCGCCGCCGCGCACATCATCGCGCACAACGAAGGCCGCCTCGGCAAGACGCTGCGCACCGAGGACGAAGACGGCGAGAAGGTGCAGGTTACCGGCGCCTGGGATTCGGAAGAAGAAGCGCGCGCCATCGGCGAGGAGATCGAGCAGCTTCAGCGCGCCGCGCGCGAGCAGGGCCTCGACCATCCGCTCGACGAGATCGCCATCCTGGTGCGCGCCTCGTTCCAGATGCGCGAGTTCGAAGACCGCTTCATCCAGCTCGGCCTGCCCTATCGCGTCATCGGCGGCCCGCGCTTCTACGAGCGCGCCGAAATCCGCGACGCCCTCGCCTATCTGCGCGTGATCGCGCAGCCGGCCGACGACCTCGCCTTCGAGCGCATCGTCAATGTGCCCAAGCGCGGCCTGGGCGATGCCGCCGTGCAGATGCTGCACGACTACGCCCGCAAGGCGCGCATTCCCTTGAGCGAAGCGGCCGCCGCCATCGCCGGCACCGACGAGATGAAGCCGAAGCCGCGCATCGCGCTGCGCGACCTGATGGCCGCCTTCGAGCGCTGGCGCGGCTTAAAAGACAAGATGCCCCACACCGAACTGGCCGAGATCGTGCTCGACGAGAGCGGCTACACCGAGATGTGGCAGAAGGACCGCTCTGCCGACGCGGCCGGGCGGCTCGAAAACCTCAAAGAGCTCGTGCGCTCGATGGAGGAGTTCGAGAACCTGCAGGGCTTCCTCGAGCACATCTCGCTGGTGATGGACCGCGACAGCAACGAAGGCGAACAGGCGGTCAACATCATGACGCTGCATTCCGCCAAGGGCCTGGAATTCGACACCGTGTTCCTGCCCGGCTGGGAGGAAGGCCTGTTTCCCCACCAACGTTCATTGGATGAGAGCGGCCGCGCCGGTCTGGAAGAGGAGCGCCGGCTCGCGCATGTCGGCCTCACGCGCGCGCGCAAACGCGCCAAGATCTATTTCGCCACCAACCGGCGCATCCACGGCATGTGGAGCAACAACATTCCCTCGCGCTTCCTCGATGAGCTGCCGGAGGCGCATGTCGAGGTGAAGGAGCCGGCCGGCGGCACCGGCGGCTTCGGCATGTCGGGTTACGGGCCTTCCCGCTTCGACGAGATGAGCGCCTTCGGCTCGAAATACACCACGCCCGGCTGGCAGCGCGCGCAAACGCGCCGCGGCAAAGGCGGTTTCGACGAGAACGGTCAGCCGCGCTATGTGCCGGACGGCGTCTACACCGAGCGCGATGAATATGCGCAGGACGACGAGGCTGGCTCGGATCACCTCTCCCCTGGGGGGAGAGGTCGAGCGCGCAACGCGCGCTCGGGTGAGGGGGCAAGCGCCGCGCGCAAGCCCCCTGCCCGCCGGCAAACTCCGCTCATCATCGAAGGCGAACTGATCGCCAAATCGACCGGCACCGCCTCAGCTTTTGCCGTCGGCGACCGCGTGTTTCACCAGAAATTCGGCAACGGCAACGTGAGCGCGGTGGACGGCAACAAGCTCACCATTTTATTCGATAAGGCCGGTGAGAAGCGGGTGGTGGATAGTTTTGTCGAGAGGGTGTGAAAGTCTGACGCAACGACGCCTGACATTGGAGAAACAATGTTGAAGAAGCGGTATCAAGTTTTTATCAGCTCAACATTCACGGATTTAAAAGAGCAGCGTCGAAAAGTTTGGGAGACGCTAATCGAATTTGACTACATCGTCGCTGGTATGGAATTTTTCCCTCCGACAAATGAACAGCAGTTTGAGTACATTAAAAAGGAAATCGAGGCGTCCGATTATTATATTCTGATTATTGCGGGCCGGTATGGCTCGTTGGCCCCGGACGAGAAAGTAAGCTTCACAGAAAAAGAATTCGATTTTGCAAAAAAGCTGGAAATCCCAATACTTGTTTTTCCAATTGACGATCCAACAAATGTTAGCGTCAAAGATACCGATCAGGATCTGGAGAAACATGAGCTGCTAATTTTATTTCGCCAAAAAGCATGCAGCGCTCGCATCGTCAGCAAATGGGATAGCACCGACAAACTTTGTCTAAACATAGTAAAAGGGCTTCAGCATGCCATTGAGGCGTACCCGCGTGCGGGGTGGATACCTGCAATATTTCAGCCAAACGCAGATTTAATAGCTCAAAACAGCGAACTTCGTACGGCAATTGATAGGCTGAAGGAGGAAACTTCGCGAGTTGCCGAGGAGAGGAAAGCCAAAAACAACCTAACCGAGTTCTTAAGAACGGACATAACCATCCCGTACACATATCGGTCAGCATTTAGATTTCTTGAGCCATCGGATGCTGAGCAAAAGAGCCATTTCGATGTCGCCGTTTCAGAATTATTCTATGACGCCGCAGAAGTGGCCCTAAGTACGCTGAAAAGTTCTGAGAAAATAGATGCGCTGATTAAGAAACTCGATGAGCACCACAAGCATATTCAAAATAAACGGATTGATAGAAAATTCATTCGCGACATTATTATTATCCTGGCATCGCGTGATTTGATTGACATGCAAATGGTTGGGCACGAGAACGGCTTTTCGGAAGATTGGCGCTTAACCAAGTTGGGACAACACATTTTCGCAAATATGCGCTTGAGTTCTCTGACAAAACGCAAGCCATAGAATACTATCTAAATAAGTTGATTAAATTTGGCTGCAAGTAGAGGCCTGCAGATTACAGCCCCGTCGTAGAATTGCCCTGCGTTACGAAGACCTTCCCCGCCTCCGCCCTCGACCCGACTCTTCACGCAGCACGCATGTGGCGTCGGTGGCGAAACGCTCTCAATTATGACGGCTTCGCATTATGTGCATTGAGCTAGCGACGCGTCGGTAGCTTTCCCTTCCAGTACTGTATCGTCCTGTCCTTAATCCATATGACGTCAGCGATGAATATCTTTGCGCCTATCACGCCAACCACGGCCAGGGCAAACGTAGCCAACCAGAAAATCAGTGAGGTGTAAGGATCAGCTAACTGCATATACAATTTCGAATAAGCGAAGATCACAGCAACCGCAGGCAAACCAAACACTATTAGAGTAACGAGCAGCTTAAGTATCGCATAGTACGAGGCGGTAATTTTATGTTTGTGAGGCAGGCGCACCATTTCCATTTGAAAATAAAACCTGTCTACGAGAGGACCTACGCGTTGAAGGCTAGATGTAATGGATAAGTCGTAGAAAATTCGAGCAGCAGATCGTTCGGATTCCCCAAGAGCCCTTTGCAGAAAAAATGCAGCATTTTGGGCCTGAGCATAAGCTACAAAATAGGTTGTCGTGATGATAGTAAGTATGAAAAATCCGAGCACATGAAATTGATCGAGAGGAACCGTGGCCAAAGAAAAGGGTAGCTCAATAAGTTTTTCTGATTTCTTATCTATCTCGCGCGGAAATACGATAACCGCAGCCGCAGTAATCGCAGCGAGCCAGAGTCGATTACTGTATTTGGATTGCAGGCTATATGCTTTCGCGAAATCTTTAATGACTTTTCGCCTAGCTTCTTTCGGCAGGGCAGGCCTTTTCAGCATCAGAGCCCTCATAAACAATGCATAATAGAATCACGCAAATGTACCACCCGGGTATCCCCCGTTAGTCCGAGAAGTTCTCTTCTTGGGGATAAGACGACTGAATTCGCGAGTCTCTGGATTCTTGATGTGACTATCCAGCCGTAGATCTGGGGAGAGCTCACATTTGCGCCGGCCTGGGTCTGACGAGGGGCACGCCGTCGCCAGCATCGATCACGCCGGCTTTTATGAGCGCATGCGCGGCACACGCGCTGCGGCGGAAAACGTCGCGGGCAGACCTCCCCTCAAAAAAACTTCACCGGCGCCCCCGCCAGCGTCGGGATCGCCACCAGCAGCACGACGCCGATCACCAGGCCGAGCAGCCGCGCGTTCATGGTCAGCATCTCGCCCGAGGCGTTGCGGCGCATCAGGTAAACGGCGAGGTCGAAGGCTGCGATCGCGATCAGGATCCAGAAATAGGGCTTGATGATGAAATCCTGCAGGCGCGGCATCGCCACCAGGGCGAAGCCCGACGCGACGCCCACCAGCGCCATCAGGCCGAAAAACACTTTGTCCAAGGTCATGTCCGCCCCTTTGCTCCGCGCGCCCACGGATGTTAGCAGAGTTTCGCCGTGTCTCCCCTTCTCGCTGAGCGCCTTCACAGACTCGGGTGAAAAAACGAGGCGACGAGCGCCGCCAGCGCGCACAGGCCGATCACCGGCGTCCAGTATTTCATCGGGATGAAGGTGAACTCATCGACGCCGGGCGCCACGCGCTCGCGCCAGCGCACCACCGCCCACAGGATGCCGGTCGAGACCGCCAGCGCCGCCGCGCCCATGCGGTAGATCATCGCCGCGGCCTTCGCCTCGTCGGGCTCGTGATAGCCGAGCGCCACCATCAGCAGCACCGCGCCGAACAGCGCGAACAGCGGCACGAACAGCACCAGGATCCCGTAACCGCGCCAGAAGACGATCATCGGCCTTGCCCCCGGGCGCGCGACGCGCGCCGGCGCCATCTTCCGCCGGACCCGCGGGCGCGGCAATATGCGGGCGCGTCTGGCGAGGGAGGGGTCGATGCGCGTTCGGGGTCTGGCGGCCGTTGCGCTCATCGCGCTGTGCGCACCTGCCTTGCTATCGGCGACGCCGGTCCGGGCACTCGACCTCAACGCCTTCCGCGCGCAGCACGGCCTGCCCCGCCTTGCATCAAGCGGCGCGCTCGCCGCCAAGGCGCGCGCGCATGCGGCGGACATGGCGCGGCGCAGGAGCATGGATCACGCCGGCTTTCATGAGCGCATGCGCGGGCATCGCGCGGCGGCGGAAAACGTCGCGGCCGGATGTCCGAGCGCCGACTGCGCCTACAAGATGTGGGCGGAGTCCTCCGGGCATCGCGCCAACATGCTGCATGCGAGCGTCACCCATTACGGCCTCGCCTCGGCCAAAGGCGGCGACGGGATGCGTTACTGGGTGCTGGAGCTGGCGGATATGAAGCGGCGCTAAGCGTCCGACGGTATTTATCGGCGGCCGAGGGAACGCATGGCGGCGTCCCGCGTTCTTGCCATGTTCTCGCCACCTTTCGCGTCCCTACACGACCCATCAACGCACATCGGGGACATGCCACATGAGGCCGCACGGCTTCGGACTGCTCATCGCTCTTGCTTCCATTTCCATCGCAGGCTCGCTCACGACTTCCACCGCCGAGGCCGGCGGCTGGGCCACCGTGCATCGCTACGTGAAGAAGACCGGCAATTGCTCCGGTCAGGAAGTGCTCGCCAGCCACTATTCGTCCGGCAAGCGTACGGCTTCGGGCGAGCGCTTCGACCCGAACGGCAACACCGCCGCGGCGCGCACCTGGCCGCTCGGCACCACGCTGACCGTGACCAATCCGGCGAACGGCCGCTCGATCACCGTCACCATCAACGACACCGGACCGTGGGGCATCGCCTATCGCATGGGCGCGCGGCTCGACCTCGCGCGCGGCGCGGCGCAGCGGCTCGGCATGCGCGGCTCGCAATACGTCTGCGTGGCGTAAGTTATGCGCGGCTGGCTCGCGATCGTCCTTTTGGGCGCGCTCGTCACGCCGGCCGCCGCGCTCGACCTCAATGCCTTTCGCGCGCAGCACGGCCGGCCCGTGCTCGGCATGAGCGGGCAACTTTCCGGCGCCGCCTCCAGCCACGCGCAGACCCTCGCCGGCAGCGGGCGGCTCACGCATGCCGGCTTCCGCCAGCGCGTGCCGCTCAACGGCACGGCGGCGGAGAACGTGGCATATGGCTGTGCGGACGAAGACTGCGTCATCCGGCAATGGGCGCGCTCCGGCCGCCATCGCGCCAACATGCTGCGGCGCGACGTGTCGGCCTATGGCATTGCGTCGGCCGAAGGCGCCAAGGGCCGCCGCTACTGGGTGCTGGTGTTGGGCAATTAGCGCCGCGCTTTATTCCCTGCCGCCCGCAAAAATCTCCCCCCTGCGCGCGCCCTGCCCGCTTGCTAGACTTCGCCCCTAAGCGGCCGTGCCAAGGCCGTCCTATCAGGGAGCGACACATGACTTTCTTTAAATTCAGCGCCGGCGCGCTCGCGCTCATCGGCACCAGCACGTTCATTCTGCCGGCCTCGGCGCAACTCCTCGCGCGCAAAGACCTCTCGGCCGAGATGGCGGTCACCATCGCCACCACCACCATCGCCACCTGCAAGGCCAATGGCTACGCGGTGTCGGCCACCGTGGTCGGCCGCAACGGCGAGATCCTCGTGCAGATCCGCGGCGACAATACCGGCCCGCACACGACCGAGAACAGCTTCCGCAAGGCTTACACCGCGCGCACGTTCCGCATCCCCTCCGGCGCGATGGTCGAGCGGGTGAAGGCCGAACCGACGCTCGGCCTCGTTCATCTCACCAACGTCATCGCCAACCAGGGCGCGCTGCCGATCAAGATCGGCGAAGAGACCATCGGCGCGGCCGGCGCCTCCGGTGCGCCGGGCGGCGAGAAGGATGAAGTCTGCGTCAAGGCCGGCATCGACAAGATCGCCGACCAGTTGAAGTGACGGATGACTGGAGTGACCGCTTAACGCGGTCACTTCTTCTCCAGCATCAACTGGCCCTTCTGGCCGATGACGCGTTGCGCGGCGGCAGCGAATTGCGCCAACAGCCAGGGCAGCGTCACCTCGAGCCGCACGCCGGCCTCGTAGACCGTGATGGAGCCGGAGGCGCGCTGGCCGAGCGAGCGCACGCGAAAGGTCAGCGTGTCGCCTTCCCAGTCCTGCTGCTCGATAGTGATGAGACGCGCGAATTCGGCTTCGGCGCGGCCCAGGCCGCCTTTGATACGGCTCAGGGCCTCGTCCTTGCCGAGACGGTGCGGAATGATGACGACGAGCGGTTCTGCCATCCCGTCTATCTAGGCACGCCGCGCCCGGAGAAAAGGGCCGCTTACCAGCGTCCGCCGCCGCGCACGAGCCGGACCACCAGCAGCAATATGACCGCGCCGGCAGTGGCGTAGATGATCTCGCGCACCAAGCTGGTCGCTGCGATGTGCAGGCCGAGCTTGGGGAACAGCCAGCTCGCGACAAAGGCGCCTATGATGCCGATGACAATATCGCCGATCAGCCCGAAGCCCGTGCCGCGCACGATCTTGCCGGCGAGCCAGCCGGCAATGAGGCCCACAAAAAGTATGACCAGAATGCTTTCGCCTGAGAGATACATTTGTCAGCCTCCGTTGCCCCACCGATGCGGGGATGATCGCCCGCCGCAATGACCGGCGCAAGGACCGGCGCAAGGACTGGCGCAAGCCAACGCCCGGCCGTGCTAGGCTTAGGCCGCCATGATGAAACGCGAGGCCTTTCCGATCGCCAAGATCTACGTGCCGATGGCGCGCCGCGGCACGCTCGATGCCAAAAAGGTGGCAGAGATCGCCGAAAGCATGCTCGCGGAAGGTCTGCAGACACCGATCAAGGTGCGCGCCGACGGTGAGCGCTTCGTGCTGATCGAAGGGCTGCACCGGCTGGAAGCGGCCAAGGCGCTGGGCGAGCAGACGATCGTCGGCTATCGCGTCGACGCACGAAAGCATTAGAGAAGCTGGACCCCGGATCAGCGGTGCCCCGCTACGCGCTGCACCGCATCCGGGGAGCGCATCAGCCTTATTTCAAGTCGCCGAGCATCTTGGCGCAGGCTTCCGCCACATTGCGGTTAGGCTGCGTGCTGCCGGGGAATGTCACCCAGCCGCCATCCACGAGAAACACGTCCTGTTTCCAGCTCTCGGTCGCCTTCAGCTTGGCCAAAGTCGCGGGCGCACCGTTGGCGTGCTGGAATCTGTCGGCGCAGATCGGCGCCAGGGCGGCGACCACCGCGCTGTTGGCGCTGTCCTGCGCCATCTTCTGCGCCTTGCTGTGGAGCTGCCAGCCGCCCCAGCCGAAACCGACGATAAGCGTGATCAGGCAGCCGGCGGTGGCGCCTTGCAGCAGACGGGTCAGCGAGTCGCCTTGCAGCATCGGAGGCAATTGCATGGGGCATCCTTTCGTCCCGGCCTGAGGCCGGAGCGTGAATGTGACGGAAGCCCGGTTGGAGTTCCGTTCGCCTGAGTTGGAGTGGAGGCCCGGCCGCTTTGCGCTGGCGTTTCGGTCGCAGCCACCGTGCACTCTTTTACCGCCGATGTCGATTCAACCGCCGACGGCGCGGTGGTCAGTGCCCGACCCCGAGCGCATCCTCGCTGCGGTCGAGGATCAGCGGCACGATCAGATCCTCCTCGTCGTCCAAGTGCCGGATCAGCCCCTTGAGCAACGCGCCGCTTGCTTGCGCGTAGGCGTCGCCACAGCGGGCCAGATCGCCGCTGCCGGCTAATGCCCGCAGCAGCGCATTGGCGGATGCGGCAGTAGCGTCCATGTCGGCATGGATGGCGTGGTGATCGTCCTCCAGCACGTCGAAGCCGCGCGCCAGCCGCGCTTCGGCCGCGCGGAAGATCGGGAAGTAATGCTGGTCCTCGATCTGGTGATGCACATTGAGCTGCGACAGCAGGAATTGCAGCCGCGGCACGAGCTGGCGCGGGAATTCGACCGCCGACAACGCGCCGGCACGGTACTGGCTCTCGATGGAACGGATCATGTCCGCCAGTTCGCGAAACATGGCGTGGCGCGACAGCCAGAAGCGCGCCATCGCGCCGAGATTGGCGTGCGCCTGCCACTGCTCGCGCGGAAAGCGCGCGAGCAGCACGCGCAAGCTCTCCGGCCAGCCGCTGCGGCGGGCCAGTGCCAGGGTCTCAAGGTCGGCGGCGTTCGGCGTTTCGATGCTCATAAGCCCGCTTACATAATGCTATGTGTTGCCCATGACCACCGTCGCCCGCCTCGCCTGCGATGAGCCGACCGCCAAGCGGCTGGCCAGCTACCTCGCCGAAACCCTGGACGGCGACGAATGCGTCTGTGCCGCCTTCGAAGACGGCGACAGCCGCTGGCAGGTGGCTGCCCACTTCAACACGCGGCCGGATGAGGCCGCCTTGCGCGCGCTGGTCGCGGTCGCGGCCGGAGAAGAAGCCGCGTCGGCGCTGACCTTCGAGCGCGTCGCCGAGACCGACTGGGTGGCGCAGAGCCTGGCCGGCCTGAAGCCGGTGCATGCCGGACGCTTCGTCGTGCATGGCGCGCATGACCGCGCCGGCCTCAAGCCGAACGACATCGGCATCGAGATCGAAGCGGCGCTCGCCTTCGGCACCGGGCATCACGGCACCACGCGCGGCTGTCTGCTGGCGCTGGACGATCTGGCGCGGCGGCGGCGGCAGCAGCGCATACTCGATATCGGCACCGGCTCGGGCGTGCTGGCGATCGCCGCGGCGAAAATCCTGCGCCGGCGCATCATAGCGAGCGACATCGACGGCGTCGCGGTCACGGCAGCGCGAGGCAATGCGCGGCTCAACCGCACGGCCGCGTCGATCCTGTTTACGTGTGCGCCCGGCACGCGCGCCCGCGCCATCGCAGCGCACGGTCCCTACGACCTGATCTTCGCCAATATCCTGCTCGGTCCGCTCATCCGGCTCGCCGTGCCGATCCGCGCGCTGACCGCGTGCCATGCGCGCGTCGTGCTGTCCGGTCTGCTGCCGTCGCACGCCAATGGCGCGCTGGCCGCCTATCGCGCGCAAGGCCTGATGCTGGAGCGGCGCCTTCAGATCGAAGGCTGGGTCACTTTGGTGCTTCGCCGCGGCGCTTAAAAAACAAACCGCCCCGGCGCGGGAGGCGCCGAGGCAGTTTTGTCGCTCAAGAACTGCTTGAGGTCTTACCAGCCGCCGAACGGCTCGTCTTCGGTGCGATCGGCCATCAGATAGCTGTAGCGGGCGATCTCGCGCTCGGCGCGCTTCATCTGCGCGGCCTCAATCGCTTCGAGCATCATCGTGAACACGCCCTTGTGCTCGGCTTTGTCGGCAGTCGGGGCAACGCCATATGTGACGGCAACCATGGTCTTTCTCCTCTGATAGTCCGGCGCGTCAGCAGATATTCCGGCGCTGTCCTTGACTATTGCGATGCACCATACTCCTAAAGACCCATGCAGAGAACGCATAGCTTTGCATATCAGGCCCGTAAACCGGGCATGAATCGCTTAACGAACGAGTCAGAATTGGCGTCCTTCCGAAGCGCGTTTTGTGCATTGCAGCAATGCGGGTTCCGCAAGCTGTTTGTTGCGCGCGAGCGGCGCGGCGCGACAGGAAACTATGAGAACGGTGCCCGGGGATGGCAGCCGCGTAAGCACGGCATGCCTGCGTTGCTCCGCAAACGGGGATCGTTAGAGTGCCGCGATGTACGAAGCCCGCTTCCAGACATTCGACGACGCCGATCAACGCGCCGCAGTGCCGGCGCGCATCGCTGCCCTGCGTGCGGAGCTTGACCGGCGCGGCCTCGACGGCCTCGTCGTACCGCGCGCCGACCGGCAGCAGAACGAATATCTGCCGGCGAGCGAGGAGCGATTCGCCTGGATCACCGGTTTCACCGGTTCGGCCGGCGCCGCGGTCGTGCTGAAAGATCGCGCCGCGCTGTTCGTCGACGGCCGCTACACCGTACAGGCCGCGCAACAAGTCGACAGCGCGGTCTTTGCCATCGAGCACCTGGTCGAGACACCGCCCGACCAGTGGCTGGAGAAGAACCTCAAGGCGGGCGCCAAGATCGGCTTCGATCCCTGGCTGCACACCGCCGACGCCGCCGAGAGGTTGCAGCGCGCCTGCGCGGCTGTGGGCGCGACTTTGCTGCCGCTCGCCGACAATCCGATCGACGCGCTGTGGAGCGACCGCCCGGCGCCGCCGCAGGGCGCAGTGACCTTGCGTCCGCTGGCGCTCGCCGGCGAAAGCGCCGCCGGCAAGATCCGCCGCGTGCAGGAGGAGATCGGCAAACTGCGCGCCGACCTCGCGGTAGTGTCCGATCCGCAAAACGTCGCCTGGTTATTCAATATTCGCGGCGCCGACGTGCCGCACACGCCGCTGGCGCTCGCCTTCGCCAGTGTGCCGCGCGAGGGGCGGCCGGCGCTCTATATCGATGCCGCGAAGCTGTCGACCGACGTGCGCCATGCGCTGGAGGACGTCGCCGACGTGCGCGCGCCGGAGGCGCTTACCCGCGACCTCGCCGGGACAAAAGACAAAACCGTCCGTCTCGACGCGGCCAGCGCGGCCGACGCGCTGTCGCGCCTTATCACCGAGGCGGGCGGCAAGCCGTCGCGCGGGGCCGACCCGATTGCGCTGATGAAGTCGGTGAAAAATAGCGCGGAAGTCGCAAATGCGCGCGAAGCGCATAGACGCGACGGCGCGGCGATGGCGCGCTTTCTCGCCTGGTTCGACCGCGAGGCGCCGTCCGGCAAGCTCAGCGAGATCGATGCCGTCGCGGCGCTGGAAAGCTTCCGCCGCGATACCGGCAAGCTCAAGGACGTCTCTTTCGCGACCATTTCCGGCGCCGGCCCGAACGGGGCCATCGTGCACTACCGCGTGACACGCGCGAGCAACCGGCGCATCGGCATGGACGAACTGTTCCTGATCGACTCCGGCGCTCAGTACGAAGACGGCACCACTGATGTCACACGTACGCTGGTCGTCGGCACGCCGACGTCTGAGATGCGCGAGCGCTTCACGCGTGTACTGAAAGGCCATATCGCCATCGCAGCGGCGGTGTTTCCCGACGGCACCACCGGCGCGCAACTCGATCCGCTGGCGCGCTTGGCGTTGTGGCAGGCCGGCATCGATTTCGACCACGGCACTGGCCACGGCGTCGGCAGCTATCTCTCGGTGCACGAGGGGCCGGCGCGCATTTCCAAGCTTGGCAATACGCCGCTCAAGCGCGGCATGATCCTGTCGAACGAGCCGGGCTATTACAAAACCGGCAGCTACGGCATCCGCATCGAAAATCTGATTTTGGTGCGCGAGGCGCCGCAGCCGGCCGGCGCCGAGAAGCCGCTGAATTCGTTCGAGACGCTGACGCTGGCGCCGATCGACCGCCGCGCCATCGACCTCGGTCTGCTGAGCGAAGCCGAACGCGCCTGGGTCGATGCCTATCACGCGCGTGTTCTGCGCGAGATCGGGCCGCTGGTCGATGCCGGCACACGCGCCTGGCTCGCGGCGGCGACAAAGCCGCTGTGACGCGTGCCCGACGTCCACACCACAACAGATAAAAAGACCCCGTGGCGGCTGTTGGCGCTGCTGATGGCCATGACGGCGATCGGGCCGTCGACGCTCAACATCCTGGTGCCAGCGTTGCCGGGCCTGACCGCGCGGCTCCACACCGATCCGTCCACCGTACAACTCACGCTGTCGCTTTACCTGATGAGCCTCGCCACCGCGCAGCTCCTCACCGGGCCCTTGTCCGACCGCTTCGGCCGCCGCCCGGTGGTGCTCGCCGGGCTGACCCTCAACGTGCTTGCCTCGCTCGCCGCCATCGCCGCCTCCTCCATCGAGGCGCTGATCGTCGCCCGCATCCTGCAGGCGGCGGGCGCCGCCACCGGCATCGTAATCGCGCGCGCCATGATCCGCGATCTGTTCGAGCGCGAACGCGCCGCCTCGATGCTTGGGCTGGTCACCACCGCCATGGTGGTCGCGCCGATGGTGGCGCCGATGATCGGCGGGCTGCTCGACACCGCCTTCGGCTGGGAAACGATCTTCCTGTTCATCGCTGTCTTTGCCGCGACCGTGCTGCTGTGGGCGATCCCCGTGTTGCCCGAGACGCGCCCGCAAGGCGCCGCGCAAACCATCGGCAAGATGATCGACGAGGCGCGCGCGCTGCTCGGCAGCGCCAAATTCCACGGCTACGTGCTGTGCGGCGCGCTCGGTTCGGCGCCGTTTTTCACCTTTCTCGGCGGCGGACCGCATGTGGTGGTGACGCTGATGGGCCGCACCTCGGCCGAATACGGCTTCTGGTTCGCGCTGAGCTCGCTCGGCTACATGAGCGGCAACTTCACCGCCGCTAGGCTGGCGCAGCGCTTCGGACTGGAGGCCTTGATCCTCGGCGGCATTGTCATTGAACTCATCGGCGCCTGCATCAGCTGCGCCTTGGTCGCCGCGCTGCCGCAGGCGGGCCCGGCCATCATCTTCCTGCCGCAAGTGCTGCTGTCCTACGGCAACGGCCTGCTGCTGCCGAACGCGATCGCCGGCGCGGTCAGCGTCCGCCCAAAGGCGGCGGGCACGGCGGCCGGCATCACCGGATTCGCGCAGATGGCCTGCGGCGCGCTGTCGACGCAGGCGGTGTCGGCATTGCTCGCCGTGACCACCACCGCGATGCCGATGGCATTGCAGATGCTGGTGATCATGCTGGCCACGGCAGTGGCGTTTTTCGTGCTGGTGCGGCGCTAGGAAATCAGCTTCAGCCACTCGTCTTCGGTGAGCACCGTAACGCCGTGCTTCTTGGCCTCGGCGAGCTTGGAGCCGGCGCCGGGGCCCGCGACGACATAGTCGGTCTTCTTCGATACCGAACCCGCCGCCTTGGCGCCCAACCGCTCGGCCTGCGCCTTGGCCTCCTCGCGGGTCATCTTCTCCAGCGCGCCGGTGAACACCACGGTCTTGCCGGCAATGGCCGTGTCCTTCTTCGGCTTCTCGGCGTCGAGAACCTCGACCTCTTTCTTCAGCCGCTCGACGATGCCGCGGTTGTGGCTCTCGCCGAAATAAGACGCGATGGCCTTGATCACCGTATCGCCGATCTGATCGAGCGCATCCATTTCGGCGATGGTCTCGGTGTCGTCTTTGGCCACCGCAATACAGGCGTCGTGAAACGCCTGCCAGGAGCCATAGCCGCGCGCCAAAGCGGTCGCGGTGGTCTCGCCCACCTGGCGAATGCCGAGCGCGTAAATGAAGCGTTCGAGCGAAATCTCGCGCCGCGCTTCGATCGATGCGAACAGGTTGCGCACCGAAGTCTCGCCGTAGCCTTCGACCTCTTCCAGTTTTATCTTCCGGTTGCGCGCCGGCAGCGTGAAGATATCGGCCGGCTCCTTGACCCAGCCCTCCTCGAAGAACAGCTCGATCTGCTTCTCGCCGAAGCCTTCGATATCGAAGGCGCGGCGCGACACGAAATGCTTGAGGTGCTCGATCTTCTGGAACGGACAGGCGAACTCGCCGGAGCAGCGCAGCTTGGCGCCCTCCTCGCCGGTGGCGGTCTCCTCGCGCACGATGTCGGTCTTGAGAGGGCACGGACATTTCTTCGGGAAGTGGTAGGGCTTGGCGTCCTTCGGCCGCTTGTCGATGACGACATCGACCACCTGCGGGATGACGTCGCCGGCGCGCTGGATGATCACCGTATCGCCGATGCGGATGTCGCGGCCCTCGCGCAGCACCTCGCCTTTGCCGCCGATGCCCTTGATGTAGTCCTCGTTGTGCAGCGTGGCGTTCTGTACCACGACGCCACCGACGCCGACCGGCTCGAGCTTCGCGACCGGCGTCAGCGTGCCCGTGCGGCCGACCTGGATGTCGATGCCGTTGAGCACGGTCATGGCGCGCTCGGCGGGGAATTTGTGCGCGATGGCCCAGCGTGGGCGACGTGAGATTGCTCCTAACCGTCCTTGCCAGTCGATAGAATCGACTTTGTAGACGACGCCGTCGATGTCGTAGTCGAGCTTGGCGCGCCGCCCTTCGATTAGGCGGTGGAAGGCGATCAATTCCTCGGTCGAGCGGCACAGCTTGGTGAGCGGATTGGTCGTAAAGCCGCAGGCCTCGAACCACTTGATCATGCCGGACTGCGTGCCGGCCGGCATCGCGCTCATCTCGCCCCAGGCATAGGCGAAGAAGCCGAGCGGACGCGACGCGGTGATGGTGGGATCCTTCTGGCGCAGCGAACCGGCCGCCGAGTTGCGCGGGTTGGCGAAGATCTGCCCGCCGTCCGCCTTCTGCCGTTCGTTGAGCGCGAGGAAGGCCTGCTTGGTCATGTAGACCTCGCCGCGCACCTCGGTGATGGCCGGGATGTTGCGGCCTTTCAGCGTCTTCGGCACGTCTTCCAGCGTGCGGATATTGGCAGTGACGTCCTCGCCCTCCTGCCCGTCGCCGCGCGTGGCGGCGGTGACAAGCTCGCCGTCCTCGTAGCGCAGCGACATCGACAGACCGTCGATCTTCGGCTCGGCGGAAAAGGCGATTCTTACATCATCTTTCAAGTTAAGAAATTTTTGTATGCCGGCTACAAAGCCAAAGACGTCCTCTTCGGTAAATGCGTTTTCTAGCGAAAGCATCGATATCGCGTGGCGTACCTTCTTAAAGCCACGCGCAGGAGCGGCTCCCACTTGATAGGATTCAGTAAAGAGGGTGACCAACTCCGGAAAACGACTCTCAATCTCTTTGTATCGGTCCTTTAATTCGTCGTATTCGGCGTCAGATATTTTTGGCGCATCCCGCTCATAATAAGCTGCGCTATGAACCTTCAGCTCCGCGCTCAGCCGCGCGTGTTCTTCCGCCGCCTGCTTTTTGGTGAGCAAGCCGACGGGGGTTTTGTCGGTTTTGACTTTTGCTTTTGCCATGACCCTTTACCCGTCATCCTGAGGTGCGAGCGAAGCGAGCCTCGAAGGATGAACGGCCAAGTTCTTCAAGATTTTGGCCGTCGCCCTTCGAGGGCCGCGCTGCGCGCGGCCACCTCAGGGTGACGGACATTAGCTCGCCGCCTTGATCAGCCGCTCGGCGGCGGCACGGGCTTCGGCGGTGATCTCGGCGCCGGCGAGCATGCGGGCAATTTCTTCGCGCCGCGTCTCGGCCGCCACTTCGTTGACACGGGTGGCGACGCGCTTGCCCTTGTCGAGCGTATCCTTGCTGATCACGTAGTGGCGCTGCGCCTGCGCCGCCACCTGCGGCGCGTGCGTCACGGCGAGCACCTGCACCCCGCGCGCCAGGCGCGCCAACCGCGAACCGATGGCGTCAGCCACCGCACCGCCGACGCCGGTGTCGATTTCGTCGAACACCAATGTGGGCGCCGAGCCGCGGTCGGCCAGCACCACTTTCAAAGCCAGCAGGAAGCGCGCCAGCTCACCACCCGAGGCGACCTTCATCAGCGGGCCGGGCCGCGTGCCGGGGTTGGTCTGCACCCAGAATTCGACCCGGTCGATGCCGTTCGGACCGGCGGAGTCCGGGTCGCTTTCGATCTCGGTCATAAAGCGCGCGCGCTCGAGCTTGAGCGGGCTAAGCTCGCCGTTGACCGCTTTGTCGAGCGCCGATGCGGCCTTCTTGCGCGCCTCGGAAAGCGCCAGCGCCGCCTTGCGATAAGCGGCTTCGGCCTCGCGCGCCTGCGCTTCCAGCGCTTTCAGGCGGTCCTCGCCGGCGTCGATCAGCGCGATATCAGCATTGTACTTGCGCGCCAGCGCGGCGAGGTCGTCGACCGGCACGTTGTATTTGCGCCCCGCGGCGCGCAGAGCGAACAACCGTTCCTCGATGCGTTCCAGCTCGGCCGGATCGTAATCGGCCACGCGCAGCGCCTGCTCGAGATGCGCGCGCGTTTCTTCCAGCGCGGTGAGCGCGGCGTCGAGCGACTTCACCGCCGGCTCGATCAGGCTCGGCGCCTGCGCCGTGCGCCGCTCCAGGCGGCGGATGACGCCGGCAAAGGCGGGCACCGCTGAGTTCGCGCCGGCGACGACCTCATGCGCGTCGCGCAGGTCCTCGGCCACCTTCTCGGCCGCCATCATGCCGGCGCGGCGGGTGGCGAGCGCGGTCTCCTCGCCGGTCTCCGGCGCGAGTTTGGACAATTCCTCGACCGCGTGGCGCAGCCAGTCGCCCTCGCGCTTGGCCTGCTCGACTTGCGCGCGATGGCTGTCGCAGGCGGCCTGCGCGGTACGGCGGGCTTCCCAGAGTATCTCGACGGTGGCGGCATTGGCTTCGAGCGCGCCGAAGGCATCGAGCAGGCGGCGATGCGTAGCGGCATCGACCAAAGCGCGGTCGTCGTGCTGGCCGTGGATCTCGACCAGGGCCTCGCCGAGCTGCTTCATCGCCTGCACGCTCACCGGCTGGTCGTTGACGAAGGCGCGCGTGCGCCCGTCGGCGAACTGCACGCGGCGCAGGATCAATTCGTCCTCGACTGCGATGTCGTTGGCCTTGAGCAAAGCGTGCGCCGGATGATTGCGCGCCACCTCGAACACCGCGATCACCTGGCCCTGCTCCTGGCCCTGGCGCACCAGCGTCTGGTCGCCGCGCGCGCCGAGCGCCAGCGCGAAGCCGTCGAGCAGGATCGACTTGCCGGCGCCGGTCTCGCCGGTGAGCACGGCAAGGCCGTCGGCGAAATCGATGTCGAGCCGATCGATCAGGACGATATCGCGGATCGAGAGACGGGAGAGCATACGTACCCGGTTCCGAGGCAGTGGATTCGCATCATTAAAGACGACGAAGGCCGGCACAAGGCCGGCCCCTGACGCTGTGGGTACGTTCAGACGACGGGCCTTAACCCAGCCCGACCTTCTTGAAGGCGCGGCTGATCCAGGAGCCCTTGTTCTCGGAGGGCTCGAGGCCGCCTTTGGTCACCAGCGTATAGGCGTGCTTGTACCACTCGCTGTCGGGGAAATTGTGCCCGAGCACGGCGGCGGCGGTCTGCGCCTCGGCCACGATGCCGAGCGCCATATAGGCCTCGGTCAGGCGCTCGAGCGCCTCTTCGACGTGGCGGGTGGTCTGGTAGCGCGTGACCACGATTTTGAAGCGGTTGATGGCGCCGGTGTAATCCTTGCGCTCGAGATAGTAGCGGCCGACCAGCATCTCCTTGCCGGCAAGCTGGTCGCGCGCGACCTCGATCTTCTGCTTGGCGCTGTTGGCGTATTCGCTGGTCGGATATTTGCGGATCACCTCGTCGAGCGCGGCGAGCGCCCGCTCGGTGCGGCCCTGGTCGCGGGTGATGTCGGGGATTTCGTCGAAGTTGGAGGCGCCGATCAGATACTGCGCGTAGGCGGCATCCGCGCTGCCCGGGTGCAACGAGATGTAGCGCTTGGAGGCGGTGACGCACTCCTCGTACTGGCCGGACTCGTAATAGGAA
>Ga0134124_10001615_pt1 | contig 18143 bp, 15 predicted proteins | sample KB304_FD_96880 | JGI IMG/M metagenome (GOLD analysis project Ga0134124, IMG submission 96880) | Terrestrial soil microbial communities without Nitrogen fertilizer from Kellogg Biological Station, Michigan, USA - KB3-0-4 | ecosystem: Environmental > Terrestrial > Soil > Unclassified ...
CCGAGAACCAAACGCGCATGACCGCATTCATCCTCCCGCTCAGCGATCCCGCCGCGACCGACCCGGAAAAGGTCGGGCCGAAGGCGGCGAATCTCGCGACGCTGACGCAGGCGGGACTGCCAACGCCGGGCGGGTTCTCGCTCACCGCCGCCGCGTATAACCGCCAGATCGAGTATCTCGGCATCCGGCCGCTGCTGAATCAGTATCGCGATGGCGATCTGCCGACCGCGCGTAAAGCTTCCGTGCAGATCAGGCTGGAGCTCTATCAGAAGCCGATCACGCCCGACGTGCTGGAGCCTCTGCTTGCCGCCTGGAATGCGCAGCGCGCGGAGTCCCCGCAGGGCGTGGTGCGTTCGTCCGCGCTGATCGAAGACCGCAAGGGCGCAAACTTCGCCGGCCAGTTCGAGAGCTTCCTCGGCGTCACTGACGAAACCGAATTTCTCACCACGGTGCGCGCCTGCTGGGCCGCGCTGTGGACCTCGCATGCGCGCCGCTACATGGAAAATTTCGGCCTATCGCCGGCCGAAACAGCGATGGGCGTGCTGATTCAGCCGCTGGTGCCGGCGAAAGCCTCCGGCGGCGGCCTGAGCGAAACCGCCGACGGCCAGATGCTGATCTCAGCGACCTGGGGCCTCGGCTCGGCCATCGCGCAGGGTGAGGTGGTGCCGGATCGCGTGGTGCTCGCCAAGAACGGTTTCCTGCGCAGCATCGAAGCGGGCCGCAAGCGTCACCGCGACACCTGTGCTCATGGCGTCGCCGCGCCCGAGCTGGTGCCGAAGGACGAAGTGGAGAAGCCGTGCCTGACGCCCGGTGAGTCGGTGACGCTCGGACGGCTGCTCAAGAAATGCGAGCAGCTCGCCGGCGGGCCCGTCGAGATCGAATGGGCGATGGACGAGGTCGGCTTCAAGCTGCTGCAGTCGCGCCCGCTCCATGTCGAGGCACCGATCGTGCCCGACGAGGTTTGGCTGCGGCATCCCGGGTTGAGTGGCCATCCGGCCGGCATCGGCTGGGGCTCAGGCCGCGCCGTCGTGGTGAACTGCGAGTGCGAGCTGTCGCGCGTCGCGCCCGGCGATATCCTGATCACCAAGGTCGCCGGCCCCGCGCTCAGCCACATCCTGACGCGCGTCGCCGGGGTGGTCGCCGAGCTTGGCGGTTCGACTTCGCATCTTGCATCGCTCGCGCGCGAGCGCGGCATCCCGATGGTGCTCGGCGTGCTCGATGCGACGCAGAAGATTCCCGACGGTACGCAATGCGCCGTCGATGGCGTTTCCGGTGTCGTGAGGTGGATGCGATGACAGCCCGTCCCCGCGTTTTCATCAGCCAGCCGATCGCGCCGAGCGCGGTGGCGCGTTTGCGCAAGATCGCCGACGTTAAGATGAATCCGGACTCGAGCAAGATCATCACCAAGCCGAAGATGATCGCCGGGGCGAAGCGGGCCGACTATCTGATCTCGCTGCTGCACGACAAAGTCGATCGCGCGGTGTTGCGGGCCAACCCGAAGCTGCGCGGTGTCGTGTCGATGTCGATCACGCCCGACAATATCGACGTGGCTGAGGCGACCAAGCGCGGCATTCCGGTCACTGTGGTGCCGCCGATCGTCGCCGAGGCGACCTCCGACATCCATTTCGGCCTGATGCTGATGGTGGCGCGCCACATGGTCGAAGGCGACCGCATGGTGCGCGCCGGCAAGTTCCCCGGCTCGCAATCGAACCACCTCGCCGGCAGCTTCGTCTACGGCAAGACCATCGGCCTCGTCGGCGCCGGCCGCATCGCGCAGGCCACCGGGCGGCGTGCCAAAGGCTTCGGCATGAAGGTGCTCTACACGGCGCGCAATCGCCGGCCGGAGGCCGAGAAGGAGATCGGCATGCAGTTCGTCACGCTCGACGAGTTGCTGGCGCAATCCGATTTCGTGTCGCTGCACCCGGGGCTGAACGCGGAATCGCGGCACATGATCGGCGAGGCGGAGTTTGCGCGGATGAAGCCGACCGCCTTCATCATCAACACCGCGCGCGGCGCGGTGATCGATGAGAAGGCGATGGTGCGCGCGCTCAAGTCCAGGAAGATCGCCGGTGCCGGCCTCGACGTGTTCGAGAACGAGCCGAATCTGCCGCCAGCGCTGCGCAGCATGAAAAACGTCGTTCTCACGCCCCATCTCGGCAGCGCTGTCATGGAAGTGCGCGACAAGATGGCCAATATCGTCGTGGACAATCTGGAGGCGCTGCTCGCGGGCAAGGTCCCACCCAATTGCGTCAATCCGCAGGTGCTTACCGCCAAGGCTTGACGCGCCTGCGGGCAATTACGGAGTTGCGCAAGGCTCTCTGCGGCCCTTGAATTATCCGATTTTGACGTTTTTTCCGGCGCCGGCCGGACGCCTTATCAGGAGAGATGCCATGAGTGATCTTCCCAAGCTCGACGTCGTGATTGCCAACAACTTCGGCCACCTGCCGATGTTCATCGGCGCGGAGAAGGGCTACTTCAAGCAGCACGGCGTCGACGCCAGTTTTCGTGTGGTGGACACCGGCACCGACATGGTCAATGCGCTGCATAACGGCGAAGCGCAGGTCGGCGACATGAGCACGACGACCTATCTGAAGGCCGTGCACGCCGGCAACCCGTTCCAGGTCATCGGCCTGATCATGAACGACGCCACCAACGACCGCTGCGATACGCCGCTCGCCATCGTCAGCAAGAAGGGCACGGGTATCAATGTCGGCAAGATCAGCGATCTGATCGGCAAGAAAGTCGGGCTCGCCAAGGGCCAGACTTCCGACGAATATTTCAAGATGGTGCTGCGTCGCGCCGGCGTGAAATACGCCGACATCACCATCGAAAACATCTGGTCGCAGTTCGGCCTCGCGCCGGCCCTGAAGGAAGGCAAGGTTGACGCCATCGTCACCTGGGAGCCCTTCGTGTCGCAGACGCTTATGCAGGTGCCGGACACGTACGAGGTGATCCGCGGCGGTCAGCACATGTCCTATGTGATGGTCGCGGTTGCGCACGGCCCGACGATCCAGTCGAGCCCCGGCGTGATCAAGAGCATCGCCGCCGGTCTGGCGCAGTCCTCATACTTCTCGCGCAAGAACCCTGACGAGGCGGTGGAGATTTTCGCCAAGTGGGTCCCTGGCACCGACGTCGCCATCGGCAAGAAGGCGATGAAGCACATCCACTTCGATCCGCGCATGTCGAAGAACGTGCTGCAGGCCTTCGAGAACGCGGAGGATGAGGTGCTGGTCAACACGCTGCCCGGCGCGCCGCGCCTCGACGTGCCGAAGCTGTTCCGGCCCGAGTTCATGCAGCAGGTCGAGAAAGAGCACCCCGAGTATTTCGCGGATCTGCCGAAGCTGTAGGCCAGCGCCAATTTTGAGGAAAAATGGCCGGGCCAGTGCCCGGCCATTTCGTTTTTTGGCACTACTCCGCCGTCCAGCCGCCGTCCAGCACCAGCGCTTGGCCGGTCATCAGCGAGGACGCGTCTGAGGCAAGAAAGACGATGGCGCCGGTCAGCTCTTCGAGCTGGCCGAGGCGGCCCAGCTTGATCTTGCTCAGAACCTCGTCGCGGAAGGCCTTGTTCTCAAAGAACGGCTTGGTCATCGGCGTTTCCAGGAACGTCGGCCCGAGCGAATTGACGCGGATGTTGTGCGGCGCGAGCTCGACCGCCATCGCCTTGGTGAAGCCCTCCATGGCGTGTTTGCTGGCGCAATAGACTGTGCGGCGCGCGGCGCCGACATGGCCCATCTGCGACGAGATGTTGATGATGGAGCCGGAGAGCTTCTCCGCGAGCAGCCGCAACGCCACGGTCTGCGCCATGAAATAAGCGGCGCGGACGTTGAGATTCATGATGGTGTCGAAGTCGTCGATGGTGACGTCCGGCAGCATCTTCGGCCGGTTCATGCCGGCATTGTTGACCAGGACCTGGTAGGGCGGACGTGCGGCGAGCGCCTTGCGCACGGCTTCGACGTCGGTGACGTCGAGCGCCAGCGCGTCGGCCGACTGCCCGCGCGCGCGGATCGCCGCCGCCGCTTCCTCGATCTCGGAGGCTGTGCGCGCGCACAGCGTCACATGCGCGCCGGCCTCCGCCAGTGCCGATGCTGCGGTGAGCCCGATGCCGCGCCCGCCGCCGGTCACCAGCGCGCGCCGCCCATCGAGGCGGAAAGAGGTGGTCTTGGTGAGGTCGACGCTCACTCCGCCGCCTGCCCATAGGGCACGTTACGCCCGCCGTAGCGGCGCACGCGCACATTGGCCTGCTCGGCATGCGCCACGAAGCCCTCCAGCATGCACAGGCGCGAGCAGCATTCGCCGATCATGGCGCTCGCTTCGTCGGTGAGCACCTTCTGATAGGTGCAGGTCTTGAGGAACTTGCCGACCCACAGGCCGCCGGTGAAGCGCGCATTCTTCTTGGTCGGCAGTGTATGGTTGGTGCCGATTACCTTGTCGCCATAGGCAACGTTGGTGCGGGGACCCAAGAACAGCGAGCCGTAGTTCTTCATGTTGTTGAGGAAGTAGTCGGGATCGCGCGTCATCACCTGCACATGCTCGGAGGCCACGCGGTCGGCCTCGCTCACCATCTCGTCGTAGCTGTCGCAGACGATCACCTCGCCGTAGTCCTTCCATGACGTTCCGGCGAGATCGGCGCTCGGCAGGATTTTCAGCAGCCGCTCGATCTCGCTCATGGTGTCGCGCGCGAGCTTTTCCGAATTGGTGATCAGCACGGCCGGCGAATTCGGCCCGTGCTCGGCCTGGCCGAGTAGGTCGGTGGCGCAGATTTCGCCGTCGACGCTGTCGTCGGCGATGACCAGTGTCTCGGTCGGACCGGCGAGCAGATCGATGCCGATGCGGCCGAAGAGTTGGCGCTTGGCCTCCGCCACATAGGCGTTGCCGGGGCCGACGATCATGTCGACCGGCGCGATGCTCTCGGTGCCGAGCGCCATCGCCGCCACCGCCTGTACGCCGCCGAGCACGTAGATGTCGTCGGCGCCGCCGAAATGCATCGCCGCGACGATGGCCGGATGCGGCCCGCCCTTGAACGGCGGCGCGCAGGCGATGATGCGCTTCACGCCGGCGACCTTGGCGGTGACGATCGACATGTGGGCGGAAGCGACCATCGGATAGCGTCCGCCCGGCACATAGCAACCGATCGAATTCACCGGAATGTGGCGGTGCCCCAGCACGACGCCGGGCAGGGTCTCGACCTCGATGTCCTTCATCGATTCGCGTTGCTTCTGCGCGAAGTTGCGCACTTGCGCCTGCGCGAACTTGATGTCGTCGAGGTCGCGCTTCTTCACCTGCGAGATGGCGCGCTCGACGTCGGCGGGCGACAGCTTGAAGTCGGCCGGCTCCCAGTTATCGAACTTCTTCGACAAGTCGCGGATGGCGGCGTTGCCGCGCTTCTTGACGTCGTCGAGGATGCCTTCGACGGTCTGGCGCACTTTGGCGTCGGCCGCCTCGATCGCGCTCGCGTCCATTCCGCGCTTGAGGTAACGGGGCATTTCAGTCTCCTCGTGTTCTTCTCACCCTTCCCTGGAGGGGGAGGGTCGCGAGCGAAGCGAGCGGGGTGGGGTGAACGCAACGCGTGCGGCTTCACCCCCTCCCGCCAGCCTTCGCTGCGCTCGGCTGGCGACCTCCCCCCTCCAGGGGGAGGTGAAGAGTCTTTATTTAATCGCCTGCGGATTGATCGGCGAGCCGGTGCCGCCGGTGATGATCAGCGGCGGGCCGCTGAAGAAGAACTCGTAAACGCCGTCTTCGGCGCAGTCTTCCGAAAGCTCCTTGAGATTGAAGATCTCGCCCATGCACAGGCCCATCGATGGGATCACCACCCAGTGCCACGGCTGGTTGGCCTCGGTGGTCTCGTTCGGCCGCACCTCGACGCCCCAGGTGTCGGAGCAGATCGCCGCGATCTGCTTGTCCTGACACCAGTAGCAGTTTTCGAACTTCACGCCCGGCGCGTCGCCGCCGGCATAGCCGCCCCACTGGCCCTCGGCATTGCAGCGCTCCATCTGCCCGGTGCGGATCATCACGAAATCGCCGCGTCCGATGGAGACGTTCTGGTCCTTGGCGCACTTTTCGAGTTCGTCGTTGGAGATGCTCTCGCCGTCCTGCATCCACTTCACGCCGCGGAAGCGGGCGATGTCGAGCAGCACGCCGCGGCCGACCATCTTGTTCTTGGAGTGCTCGATGCCGAGCACCGAGAGGCCGCGCGAGTCGATCAGCTTGGCGTCGTGCCCGTTATAGGCCTTAGTCTCGTAGAACACGTGGCCGAGCGCGTCCCAGTGCGTGGCGCCCTGCACGCAGAGCATCAGCGTGTCGTCGGCGTAACGGATCTTGTTCCAGTCCTGCTGGCCGGCGATGGCGTCGGTGCCGGTCGCCAGCATCTGATGGATCGGGTTGAAGCGGCCGCCGAACAGTCCGTTCTGCGGGCCGGTGCGGTCGAGCGGAATGCCGAGCGAGAACACCTTGCCGGTACGGATCAGGCTCGCCGCCTTGACGATGTCCTCCGGCTGCACGTGGTTGAGCGTGCCGATCTGGTCGTCCTTGCCCCAGCGTCCCCAGTTGTTGAGCTTCTTGGATGCCTCGGCGATTGCTTCTTTGCCGACCTTGATATTCATCGTGTCGCTTCCTTCCTGCACGCGTTTTTGTGGCGGCGCCGTCTTATGGGTGCCGCCCCGGCCTCAATTGGTGGCGAATATTGCGCCGGACGATGGTGTTTCAGCAAGCGGAGATGGAGCACCGGTTACCCCGCGGGCTGTGCTGCTTGTGCATACGTGCATGCGCGCGGCGGATATGTTCAATTAGCGAAAATCAAACGGGAGGACATTCATGAAACGCAATCTATTCGCCGCCGCGGCTGTGGGCATCGTCGCCGCCACGTTGGCGTGCACGGCCCACGCGGACATCGTCGACGAGTGGGACGGCGTGAAAGCGCCGGCTAAGCCCGCGCTCAAGGAGGTCACGGTCGATCCGAAGACTACCGCGCTACTGATGCTCGATTTCATGAAGCAGAACTGCGGCCAACGGCCGCGCTGCCTTGCCACCTTGCCGGCGATGAAGAAGCTGCTGGGCGAGGCGAGGGCGCACAAGCTGCCGGTGGTCTATTCGATCATCAACAATTCGACCATCGCCGACGTGCTGCCTGACGTGGCCGCTGAGGCCGGCGAGCCGCACGTGCTGTCCGGTCCGAACAAATTCCGCAACACCGAGCTGGAGAAGATTCTGAAGGACAAAGGCATCACCACCGTGATCGTCGCCGGCACGGCGGCGAATGGCGCGGTATTGCAGACCGCGGTCGGCGCGGTGGGATGCGGCTTCAATGTGATTGTGCCGGTCGATGGGCTGTCGGCGGTGGAGGCTTATGCCGAGCTGGCCACCGTCTACACCTTCAGCAACGCGCCGGCGCTGTCGGTAAAGGCGACGTTGACAAGGAGCGGGATGATCAAGTTCTAGCGCAGCACCTTACCGGCCAAACAGGAAAAACGGATACGGCGTTGCCCGCCTGTTGTCATAGCCGCGCCGATAGTCGCCGCGCCGAGGCGTATTGCCATTCTGCGTGTCCCAACTACCGCCGGGATAAAAGAAACCGTTGTCGCTCTGGAAGTCATTGCTTGCAAGATTATCGGTGGTGGGCTTGCGCGTGATAAATCCGCCCTGCGGCTGGTTGCTCAGCACCGCGACAAATTCGGTGCGATAGTTGGTCTCGCTGCTCAACGGCTCGTCCGAAATGACGATCGAGGAGCGCGGCAGGGCGGTCGGCGCGATGCGATCGAGCACGTCCTGCGGGATGCTGATGCGGTCGAGCGCGCTCTTGGCCTCATCGCTGTTGTCGATCGTCACCGCGGTCCAGCGCAGGCCCGCGTCGTTGCGCGCCATGGCGGTGAAGATGTGCGTGCCGATCGGCCTGTCGGGATTGCGGATCGTGACCGGAACCTCGATGGAGGAGTCGAAAACCTCACCGCCGTCCGGCCAGCGTTTATGCGTGTTGCGCCGAACGTAAAGCTTTTGCGTCGCGCGGCTGATGAAAATCGAGACCGGCTCGAGCGCGAGCTTCGCTTCATTCGCCGCTTTGGCGGCAGCAGCCTTCCTGGTTTCGGCCGCCTTGGCGGCGTCCTTTGCGGCTGCGGCCGCTTCGCGTTTGGACATCGCGTCGGCTTTGGCGGCATCGAACTGCGTCGCCAGGTCCGCGGCCTTAGCGGCGGCCTTCTGCTTGCGCTCCTCAGCCCGCGCCCTGGCTTCGTCCGTTTTGGCGGAGGCGACCGCCTTGTCGGCGGACGCGAGCGCGGCGTCGGCGCTCCTCTTGAGCGATTCGGCCTTGCGCAGCGATGCCGTAAGCGTGGCCGTTTCGCGCACAGCGCGCCCGGCAGCTTTCTTTGCCTCGTCGGCCGCTTGTGCCGCCTCGGCGGCCTCTTGCGCGAGCGTTCCGGCCCGCGCCGAAGCCCCGGCCATGGCATCCGCCTTCGGCATGAATAGCGCCGGGTGGGACATATCGACCGGCGCCGCGTCGTTCGGCGCGATGATCACCCGCATCCCGATCCGCGTCTTATCGAACATTTTCTCCGCAAAGCCGTAGGGCATCCTTATGCAGCCGTGCGATGCCGCATAGCCGGGCAGCGGCCCGCCGTGCAGCGCGACACCATTCCAGGTGATGCGCTGCATGTGCGGCATCCAGGCATCGTCATACATGGTCGAGCGGTGGTCTTTGTCCTTCTCGACGACGGCGAAGACGCCGGCCGGCGTTTCGCGTTCCTTGACGCCGGTCGACACCGGCGCACGCACGATCCAGCCGTCGGCGTCGTAGAAAGTGACCTGCTGGGTCTGGATCGACACGATCGCCATGATCGGCTCGCCCGCTATACGCGGCGCCGCCTCCTCTTTGATTTGCGCGGCGTTTACCTGCGTCACTGCACCTGCGGTCAGCGCAGCGAGCGTTATGATGATAGCACGCTGCCAACGCCATATTGCTGCGGTAGATTGCGCCGTCGCCAATCGAGTGACCATTCCGACCGATCTCCGCCCGTCAGTTTGCAGCGGCTTGAGAGTATTGCGTGTAAAATTGGGACACGCGCTGCCGCCACATCGCAACAAACGCACCTGAGGTGACCTTGTTCACCTTTTTCCAGATGCGCTTGATTTCGCGGGGCGTATTACCCCAGATAGCGAGTTTGCACCACCTTTCGCCTTTTTCCTTGCCTTCGTCCGTTGCGCACATGGATCGCCATGCAAGGCGGCGAGGGTGGCTGACGTGCTCGGCGGCGCCGTCAATTCCCTGCTGATGGATGAGATAAAGGTCGTTCAAAGTCGGCTTCTTGCGAGTGAACATCTCAAACAAGATTGCTTCAGTCATGAACTTCAACGCGGCAGCGACAGTATTGTCCCGCGGACCAAGAATGTCGCCGGAGCCGTGCTTTTCGAATTCACGCTTGCTCAGTTGGAACAAGCCAATATACGAACCGGTGCGCTGCTTGGGGTCAAAGCCGGACTCGACCTTGGCAACCGCTTTCATGAATGTGAAGTCCAATCCCAGCGCGGCCGATACCAATTTGATTTCCTCAACTGGTGTTCCGGGCGGGATATCCTTGAGCGCGTTGAGAACGATATCCGCCGGTTTCGGTTCAGGTGGGATTTCCGAATACGCGTAATAAGCCAAGTAGGAGAGATTTTGCTTTGGTTCGTTCGGCTCAGAGCGTTCGACAGGACCGGCGCCGGCGGCGTCCTCGAGACGCGCTTCCTTCTCGGCATTGGGCAACGGCTCGGGCGCCAAATCGGCAGCAGCCGGGTCGGCGTCGGGCAACCGCGCCTCATCTTTGTCAGGTGCCACGTCTTTATAAGTAGCCAGGTCCTTGCCGGTAGCCTGGTCTTTGTCAGTCAATGACTGCTCTGCTGGTTGCTCGGCGGAAGGCGGTTCGGACTGCTCGGAGACTGTCTCGGCCGGCAACGGCGGCTGCTTGAAATGGTAATACGCAACCGAACCTGTCAGGACGACGCCCAGGCATAAGCAGGCCCACCAGGAAGTTCGCATTCCCGCTCCCCCGCGCCGGTTCAAGTTCCATTTCGCATTGTCGGCCACCCGGCGCACATCATAGCGCAATCCGCATCAGTTTCCATTCCCGATGTCTGATAACATGAAGAAATGCCCCCGCCGAAGCGAGGGCATGACAGTGACGCAAGTGTTAGCGGTCGCTCAGTTTGGTAGCGCTTCGACGATAAAAATTCGCGAACCGGTCGTAAATTTCTTTCGATCTTCGAATGCTTTCTTGACGACCGGCGATGAGTAAAATTTCTTGGCGTCGTCCATGCTCTTCCATTGGTTCATGACGACGCGCTTAGGCGCCGTGCCTTCAACAACTTCAATTCTGCCGGCTCGGACCAGGGTTTTGGCGTCCGCCTTTTTATTCTCGGTCTGCAGGATTGCTGAAATCGGAGCATATCCCGCCTGATCGGTGATCTCGATCTCACTCACGGAAAAAGCCGCCAGAGTCGATTGAGCATGAAGGCCTTGGACCGCGACAGCGCCGAGTGCGATGCCAGCCAACATGGATAACGCAACGGTGTATTGTATTCTCACTGTGTTTCTCCCTGATGTTTGTTTGATGTGCCCAAGCAAAAAACGCGCGCGTGCTACGCGAGCGGATGTAAACAGCGAGGATTTTGCTATGGGTAAGATGCGTACCGACGGCAACGGGCTGCCAATTTTGATAAGCGGCGATTTCGGTAGTCCGCCGTTTTGTGGGCAGCTCTCAGGCACGCAATGCGCTTGCCAATGTATGAACTTTAGCCTGTCTTCGGCCCAGTGTCACCGGGCCTCAATAGCGCAGTTGGGTCATGCGGCGATGTGAGAGCAGAGAGCTGCGATTAACGCTTTCATCTCAATTGCGGACATCAGCGTTGCCAGTCGCGTCGCACGCCCGTGCCCGGGACGGGCGGTTACACCTTCCCCAGCGCCCGCAAAATCTTGTCTGCGTGAACGGCATGTCGATGAGAGGCCACTTGCGCGGTGGCGTGCGCTTCGGCACGATCATCGAGACGATATTAGCGGTGAGCAAAACCGTGAATCTTGTAAGACGCCTCGCTGGATGGTGCTCCCGGCAACGAATATTTCTCAGCTATTCATCTGAGGATCGACCCATTGCGGAAAGCATCGCGCAGGCTCTGCGCAACGCAAGGCACAAAGTATTCTTTGATAAAAGCAGTCTTCCGGCTGGCAGCGACTATAATGATCAGATCCGAAGGGCAGTCACGGCGGCGGACAAATTTATCTTCCTCGCAACGCGCGCCGGACTCGCACGCGGAAAATACACGCTCACAGAGTTGGAGTACGCACAAAAAAAGTGGCCATCACCTGTTGGGAGAGTTTATCCAATAGTGCTGGATGCTGAACTCGATCCCTCGGCATTGCCGGTCTATTTGCGTAGCGTTCATGGCTTGGTCATCGCCGGAAACGCGCCCGCCGAAGTGGTGTCCCTGATCGAGCAGACCAGTCCGATAAAAAGCTGGTGTTGGACGTGTCTCGGGGTTTCCATTTTATCTCTCGTTATTGCGCTTGCGCTGGCAAGCGGCATTCTCCCGTTCCATGGGGCGGCTCGTGTGTCCGATGTAACCGTCGTGACGCCCGAGTATGTGCATTTCCGCCCTCGTAGCCGTCCCCCGGATGACCCGACGGCCCCTGACGCGCCGAATGATTGGCTCTCCTCGCCGGTAACTCTGACGCTCCCGATAGCGTACAGCCACAAAAACGTCCGCGGAGACACCATTCAGCTCTTGAAGGAGGAAGCCGAACTCAAATTTGGGCCGATCACGGGGCATCTGTCGTCGGTCTACGTCGTTGAACTTGCCGGGGCGAGCGTATCTGAAGCCACCTGCAAGGCGGACTGGCTCTGTCGCAAGAGCAACGTCAGCACTCAGAACTTGCGTCCTGGAGAAACGACGTCAACGCGCGAAACAATGTTCCTTTCGAGTGATGACGCGGTCTCCTGGGCGCGGCTGGTCGATACATTGCTGGCCGATAGTGGTCCGACCGCTGCCGTTGTAATATTAGGCGCCAGGGTGACACTGGGCGGCGGTGGAGCTGCGGGTGCAATCCTCACCGTCGAATGTAAGATTGATGTCGTTGCTTCAAGACGAAGAATGCGTGAGGCTGGCTTTCAATCAGGCCGCGATCCGCGCCCCACGACTTGGCAGCCGCGGTGTTTAGCCAATCAATAGGGAGCCGATATGAACTGGAAGGCTGCTATTGCTCTCACGGCCGCCATGGTCCTTATCGGCGCAGCGCAGGCACAGCAGGTGGCGCCGCCCAAGCCAGCCGAACGCGCCGTCACGACCGACAAAGCCGCCGCCTCAAATAAAAAGACGGGCGACGATGCGGATTTGTTCGAGCCGAAAAACAGCCTTCCTTGCGAGTTCTTCGGCCCATGCGGGCGGTGCGACTGCCCGAAACCTAGCGCGCGCGAGAGACGCTGACAGCGGCTCGCCGAACCATGGCCGAACGAGCGCCGGCTCCGCTGCACATCTAATTCGTCCCACCGGCCAGCTGCTTTAGCTTGGTCGCTTTATCGAGGCTATACCAAACCGGTACGCCGGGTGCCGGCACAGCGTTGCCCGCCGCGCGCACCTTTCTTTCGAGTTCATCCGGGCCGGGAAGATCTGGGCTATCCAGTTCCGTAACAAAGTGGATGTCGAGGAAGTGGCCTTTGTCGCCGCCGTCATAAACGTCAGCCACGCAAGTCCAAAGCGCCTCGTCCCCGAAATCGGGCAGAGCCGCCCGGTACTTCCTGTTGCTGAACGGGATGCCGATCGCGCGGCTGTTATCGTGCGCCGCGATAGAGCCTATCCAGATGCTGTTGTTGGCGCAGGCCCTGAAGATCGATTTTTGATTGGCGAGGCGCAATACTTTGGTGCCTGTCACCGTGATGTTCCACTTGCCGGCCTTATCGATCGTGTCGATAAAGAAGAACTCCTCAGGTCCCTTCTCCATTCCAATCGATAATAAGGACTCTGGGAACAGCTTTTCGTGCGACAAACCGATCAGTTTACCGATTGCCTTCATCCCCTCACGATAAGCTCTTGCAACCAGGACAGGGTCGTACTCCTTTTCACCAGGCTTGATATAGGGACCATGAAAGGCGAGTGTGGAACTGGCATCCATGCGACGATCCGGCTCATCTTTTCGCGGTGACGAGTGGCCAGCAAGGAAGATGAGTGCGCACGCCGAGTAGCAATTCGCGCCCCGAGGTACCATTGTCGCGACAATGCGATCGGCGCCGAGCAAAGTTTCAATCACGGCTAGCGCCGCATTATAGCTGCCTCCCGGGCTGTTCAGACACAGGACGACGTGCGCACCAGCCTGTATCTTAGCAAGTTCATCCGCCACCTGCGCATTGTCTCCTTGTTTTATCGAGCCATCCAGTCTGATGTTGCACGCCTGTTCACCGCGCGTGACGGTGGCGGCGCGGACAGCTCCTACCGATCCGCTGCACAGGATTGCGATCGCAAGGGCGGTGGCCGCTGTGAACAGTCGGGACATATTGAAAGCCTTCTACGGCTTACTTTAGCAATTGAACGAGTTGATCGAGCTTGGTCGCGGGGTCGAATAGGGACCAGACCGGTTGACCGTTATCGCCGAATTGATCCGTTCCATCGAAGTATTCCTTGAGAGAGTCGGGCGTCGAGCGGTATTCGTCCTTGCCTGGTTTGAGATTCTTGTAGACCGCGATGTCGAGCTTCGGGCCGTTCACTTTCGAATCAAAATACCAAATGATGCAATATTGATCTGCGGTTTGGCCGAAGCCTTTAAACGCTGTCGTATAGTAGAGGCTCGATACGAGTTTCACCGCTGCCTGCGAGGCAGACTGGGCCGTTGCGGGCTTTTTTCCGTAGGACCAGCGATTGTAGTTGTCGCATGCCCTTTGCAGGTGAGCCTCCGACACGGTGCTCGAAAGAGCCGTCGGCCGTGGCAGCCCGAGAAGCTGAATGGTCCAACCGCCGATCTGATCGATTGAGTCGACAGGCAGCAATTCATTGTCGTCCAACGTCAGTACTTTGGCCGATAATGTTTTTGGATAGGGCTTATTTTTGTCTAGAAGATCGACTTTCGAATTGGTCTCCATCAACGCTTTGACCTGTTTGACAGCCTCCGAGTATGCCCGGGCCAGCTCCTTTTCACCGACCGCGCCGGTCGCGGCGGCCGTCTTGGGAAGCCGAAATGCAAGCTTCCCATTGATGTGCAGCCGCCGCAGCGGCATTGAGATTCCATGAAATTCGTGGTGTTTGCCGGCCATGAAGATGAAGGCGCATTCGGCAATGCATTCGGCTCCCGCATCGACAACCGTGCCATTGGTGTCCCAGTTGCCCTTTTCGCCGACGAGCGCATTGACAATCCGCAGTGTCTCGGAGAAATCCCCGCCGGGACTGTTGAGACAGATATTGACGGTATCGTCTTTCTCTCGCGCATCCTTCAAAGCCTTGACCAGTCGCGCACGATCGCCGCTGACGATCGGCCCAGAGAAATCAATCTGGCAATATTGCGATTGTGACGGGCCGATATTGGCTGCCTGAACGACGGATGGAGCAAAGATGCAGACTGCCGGCCATGCCAGGGCGGCTATGCCGCGCAAACAGCTCAATTTTAATAGGGCCATGACATCCCCCCGATCGCCTTAAATGTTGCTGCTTGGATCGCCGCTTGTCAAAGCGATCCCGCGCAGGGACGGCGATCACACCTTCCCCAGCGCCCGCAAAATCTTGTCCGGCGTAAATGGCATGTCGGTGAGCGGCTGTGCGCCGAGCGGACGCAGCGCGTCGTTGATCGCGTTCATCACGCAGGCAGGCGCGCCGGCGGTGCCGGCTTCGCCGGCGCCCTTGGCGCCAAGCTCGCTGTCGGCCGTGGGCGAAACGCAGTGGCCGCACTCGATGTCCGGCATCTCGACCGCCATCGGTACGAGATAGTCCGCCATATTGCCGTTGAGCATCTGCCCGCGCTCGTCGTAGCGGCACTGCTCGAACAGCGCTGCGCCGATGCCTTGCACCACGCCGCCGCGGATCTGTTCGTCGACGAGTTGCGGATTGATGATCGTGCCGCAATCCTCGACGCACCAGTGCTTGAGCAGCTTGACGAAGCCGGTGTCCGTGTCGACTTCGAGATAGGAGGCCTGGATGCCGTTGGTGAAGGCGAAGGGCCAGGCGCGCGGCACGTAATGCCGCGTCGCCATCAGCTCGGCCTGGAAGCCGGGCGGCAGCGTGTCGGGCCGGAAGTAGGCGACGCGCGCCAGTTCGTCGAGGCCGAGGCGTTCGGCGCCGCTTGTCTTGTCGACCACGACACCATTGCGGATGTCGAGGTCCTCGGGCTTGGCCTGCAGCATGGCGCCGGCGACTGCCAGCACGTTGCCGCGCAACGCCTTGCCGGCCTGCCAGGCCGCTTCGCCGCCGATGCCGGCCGCGCGCGAGGCCCAGGTGCCACCGCCGTACGGCGTGTTGTCGGTGTCGCCGGTGACGACGCGGACATTGTCGATCGGCACGCCGAACGACGACGCCACGCACTGCGCCAGCACGGCTTCGGCGCCCTGGCCCTGTTCGGTGACGCCGGAGTGGATCGTGATATGGCCCTGGGCATTGAGCTTCACGGTGGCGCCGTCCTGCGAGGTGATCCGCGCTCCGCCGACGCCGTAAAAAGCGGCGGACGGATTGGTCACCTCGATGAAGGAGGCAAAGCCGATGCCGCGATGGACGCCGTCCTTGCGCATCTTGGCCTGCTCGGCGCGCAGGCCCGCGTAGTTCATCATCGAGTCGAGATGCGCCAGCGCTTCGTGGTGTGACAGCTTCTCGAACTTGAGACCGGAGGCGGACTGTGCCGGATAGGCGTCGTCGGCGATCATGTTGCGGCGCCTGATTTCCAGCGGATCGAGGCCGATCTTGGCGGCGGCGAGGTCCACCAGGCCTTCGGTGACGACGACGGCGATCGGGTGGCCGACGGCGCGGTACTGGCACATGACGTTCTTGTTGGTGAACACGACGCGCGCCTGCGCGCGGTAGTTCGGACAGGCGTAGGGGCCGCCGGTGAGGTTCACCACCTGGTTGGCCTCGATGCCCGAGGTGCGCGGGTAGACCGAGTAGGGGCCGATGCCGGTCAGGTCGTCGATCTCGAAGGCGGTGATGGTGCCGTCGGCCTTGACGCCGATCTTGGCTTTGATGCGGTGGTCGCGGGCGTGGATGTCGGTGACGAAGCTTTCGATGCGGTCGGCGACGAATTTCACCGGCCGTTTCAGCAGCTTGGAGAGCGCGACGGTGGCCATCTCGTCGGCATAAGTATGCACCTTGATGCCGAAGGAGCCGCCGACGTCCTTGGTGACGACGCGCACCTGTTCATGACGGAGGGTCAGGTGTTTGGCGAACAGGTCCTGCATCATGTGCGGCGCCTGCGTGCCCTGATACACCGTCATGCGCTGCTCGCTCGGATTCCAGTCGGCGACGATGGCGCGCGGTTCGTTCGTGACGCCGGTGTGGCGGCCGGTCACGAAGGTCGCTTCGACCACGGTGTCGGATTGCGCGAAGGCCTCGTCAACCTTGCCGACGTCCAGCTTGCGCTCGAAGCAGAGATTGTCGCCGAGCGCGGAATGAATCACCGGCGTCTTAGGGTCGAGTGCGGTTTCCGGATCGACCACGGCCGGCAGCTCTTCGTAATTAACCTCGACCAGTTCGCAGGCGTCCTCAGCTAACGCGCGGCTACGCGCGACCACGGCGCAGACGGCCTCTCCTTGCCAACAGGCGCGCTCGACGGCGATGGGCGCCTGTGGCGCCGATTTGAGGCCTTTCAGATGTGTAAGCACGCCCACCCAGGGCGTCATCACCTTGGCCAGTTCGGCGCCGGTGACGACCGCGATCACGCCCGGCGATTTTTCCGCCGCCTCGGTTTTGATCGACACGATGCGGGCATGCGCATGCGGCGAGCGCACGAAGGCGACGTGGCCCATGCGCGGCAGCGTGACGTCGCTGACATATTGCCCACGTCCCTGCGTGAGCCTGGCCAAGTTCGGGCGCGGCACCGAGCGCCCGATATAGGAGTTCGGCCGGTCGAGCGCGGACAGCACGGGCGGGGAGTCGTCGACGATTTTCATGCTTTGCCTCCCGCACGCGCTTTCGCCACCGCTTCCACCGCGTCGACAATGGCTTGATAGCCGGTGCAGCGGCAGTAATTGCCGGAAATGTGCTCGCGGATGTCTTCGCGTGAGGGCACGCCGCCTTTGGCGAGCAGGTCCTGCGCAGTGGCCAACATGCCCGGCGTGCAATAGCCGCACTGCAAGGCGTTGCGCTGCTCGAAGGCGGTTTGGAGATCAGAGACCAAGCCGGAATCCGAAAGGCCTTCGATGGTCTCAACTGCGGCGCCGTCGCATTGGACGGCCAGCATCAGGCACCCGCGCACGATCTCGCCATTGACGCGCACCGTGCAGGCGCCGCACACGCCGTGCTCGCAGCCAACATGACTCCCGGTCATGAACAGGTCTTCGCGCAGGAAATCGACCAGAGTCTTTCGCGGCTCGACGCGTTCAGCGACCTGCTCGCCGTTCACCGTCAGAGAAATATCGAGGGCGTGCTTGCTCATGCGCGCACCTCCGCCAGTTGCTTGGCGACACGCCGCAGTAGCACGCCGGCTAGATGCTTCTTCGTCTTGCCGCTCGCCTGGATGTCGTCTGGCGGGTCAAGGTCGAGTGCAGCGACCGCCGCGTCGATGTCGCCGCGTGCCAGCGCCGCCTCGGACTTCTTGGTGCGCAGCGGCGTACCGCCCACGCCGAAAAACGCCAACCGCACGTCAGCCAACCCCTTGCCGTCGGCGCGCGCGCACGCGGCAAGTCCGACCATGGCGTAATCGCCGTGCCGCCGCGCCAGTTCGGCAAAGCCGATGCGCGCCTGCCCATTGGCCGCCGGCACGCGGATCGCGGTCAGCACGTCCTGCGCACCCAGAGCGGTTTCGAACAAGCCCTTGAAGAAATCGTCGGCATGAATCGTGCGCTTGCCCTTGGGGCCGGTCACCTCGATCTCGCCGTCGAGCGCCAGCAGGCAGGCCGGCAATTCCGCCGCCGGGTCGGCGAAGGCGATGGAGCCGCCGAGCGTGCCGCGATTGCGGATGGCGGCGTGGCCGATATGCGGCATGGCGCGCGCGATCAGCGGAG
>Ga0134124_10001617_pt1 | contig 18132 bp, 16 predicted proteins | sample KB304_FD_96880 | JGI IMG/M metagenome (GOLD analysis project Ga0134124, IMG submission 96880) | Terrestrial soil microbial communities without Nitrogen fertilizer from Kellogg Biological Station, Michigan, USA - KB3-0-4 | ecosystem: Environmental > Terrestrial > Soil > Unclassified ...
CACGGCAGTGCGGGCGAGGGGAAAGTTGGAGCCGGAGCGCCGGGCCGCCCCAAGCCCGGCGACCATCCCCTCGGGGGATCGGCTTGCGTACTCGCAAGACGAGGGGCCGTCATACCCGGAAGCGCTGCACCGTCTGCGCGAGCTGCTGCGCTTGCGACTTCAGGCTCTCGGCGGCGGCCGCGGATTCCTCCACGAGTGCCGCGTTCTGTTGCGTGACCTGGTCGAGCTGCGCCACCGCGGTGTTCACCTGGCCGATGCCTTCGCTCTGCTCGCCAGCCGCGTGGCTGATCTCGCTGATGATGTCCGACACGCGCTTCACCGACTGCACGATCTCGTTCATCGTCTGGCCCGCGTCGGCCACGAGTCGCGTGCCCGAGTCGACCTTGCCCACCGATTCCTCGATGAGCGCCTTGATCTCCTTGGCGGCGCCGGCACTGCGCTGCGCGAGGCTGCGGACCTCGGCCGCCACCACCGCGAAGCCGCGTCCCTGCTCGCCGGCGCGCGCGGCTTCCACCGCGGCGTTGAGCGCGAGGATGTTGGTCTGGAAGGCGATGCCGTCGATCACGCCGATGATGTCGGCGATCTTTCTGGACGAGCCATTGATGTCCTGCATGGTCGAGACCACGCGGGCGACGACCTCGCCGCCCTTCACCGCGACTGCGGCCGCACTGCCGGCGAGCTGGTTTGCGGTGCGTGCATTGCCGGCGGAGTTCTGCACCGTGCCGTTCATCTCCTCGATCGAGGCGGCCGTCTGCTGAAGGCTGGAGGCGGCCTGCTCGGTGCGCGCGGACAGATCCAGGTTGCCGTCGGCGATCTCCGAGGACGCGGTGCTGATGCTGTCGGTGGAGGAGCGCACCTGCGTCACCAGCGACTTCAGCGAGCCCTGCATGTCGGCGAGCGCACGCAGCAGCTGGCCGGTCTCGTCGCGGTCATGCGACTCGATGTGCTCGGTGAGGTCCAGCCCCGCAATGCGGCGCGCCGCGGCGACGGCGCGGGCGATGGGACGCGTGATGCTGCGCGTGAGCCACAGCGACAGCGCGCAGCCGGCGACGAGCGCGCCGATGCCGAAGACGATCAGCGCCACCTGCGCGCGCGAGCTCGTCGCCTTCACCGCGACGGCCGCCTCGTCGATCTGCTCGCGCTGCATGTCCGACAGCTTTTGCAGGCCGCCGAGGTACTTCACCGACATCGGCAGGTAGTCCTCGTCGAGCACCTTGCGCGCGGCCTCGGCCTGGCCTTCCTTCTTGAGCTTGTAGACGTTGTCGCGCGCGGCGACGTAGGTCTTGCGCACGGCGCCGATCTCCTCGAAGGTGCGCTTCTCCTCGTCGCTCGCCATCAGCTTGCCAACCTTCTCCTGCAGCGCGCTCGAAGACTTGGTCGATTCGGCCGACTCCTTCGCGAAGAAGTCCGACAGCGCCGGATCGGTGCTGACGGCGATGGCCGTCGTGCGCCGCACCGAGACCGACACCAGGCGGTACCAGTCGGCCACGAGGCGGTCGGTGGCGACGCTGTCGTCCAGCACGTGCTCGGTGTCCTGCGCCACCTGGTGCAGCGACCAGGCGCCGTAGCCCGAACCGGCGAGCGCGACGGTGAGGGTGACGAGAAAGCCGCCGAGCAGCCGGCGGCCGAGCGAGCGCTCGCCCGAGCGTCCTTGTGGGCTCCAGCCGATGGGCGGCGTGGCGTGTGGGTTCATGGCGTCCTCCGTGGTGGGGATGCATACCCGCTTCGGGCGGGATGCCTGACTCGGGTTATCGGCAGGCCGACGTGAAGCTGAAGGGCGGCTGTCGCGCGAAGACCAGCCTGACCTGCGGGCGAGCGAGGGCTGCCAGACTTGCCGCCACAAAAGCCACGGAGCGTCCCCATGTCCAGCGACCGCATCGCAGTCATCGTCGGCAGCCTTCGCGCCGGCTCCATCAATCGCAAGCTCGCCCGGGCCCTCGTGGGCCTCGCGCCGAAGGAGCTCGAGCTGCAGTTCGTGGAGATCGGCGAGCTGCCGCTCTACAACGCCGACCTCGAGGCGAACGTGCCCAAGCCCTGGGCGGATTTCCGCCAGCAGGTGGGCGCGTGCGCGGGGGTGCTCTTCGTCAGCCCCGAATACAACCGCTCGGTGCCGGGCGTGCTCAAGAACGCCATCGACGTCGGCTCGCGCCCCTATGGCAAGTCCGTGTGGAGCGGCAAGCCCGCGGCCGTGATCACCGCATCGCCGGGCGCGGTGGGCGGCTTCGGCGCCAACCAGCATCTGCGTCAGTCCTTCGTCTTCCTCGACATGCCGGCGATGCAGCAGCCCGAGGCCTACATCAGCGGCGCCGACAAGCTCTTCGACGCGCAGGGCGCGATCACGAATCCTTCCACCGTCGATTTCCTGCGCGGCTTCATGCAGCGCTATGCCCAGTGGGTGCAGACCCACCTGAAATCGTGATGCAGCCGCAAGACCTGCAGCGCCGGCGCCTGCTCGCCCTGGCCGCGGGCGCGGGCCTGGCGGCCTGCTCGAAGCAAGAGGGCGAGGGCGCGCAGAAGACGGCCGCGAGTGCGCCGGCGCAGGCCGCGAGCGACCCGCAGCAGGCCTATCAGCTTGCCGCCACAGGCACCGGCATCGCGGTGGGCCAGACGCTCAGCGCCTATCCGGTGCGCGTGTTCTTCGACCCGCAGTGCCCGCATTGCGCGACCCTGTGGTTCTCCGCCAAGGCGCTGTGGCCGCGCGCCCGCTTCGAATGGATGCCCGTGGGCGTGCTCGGCGCGGCGTCGCTGCCGCTGGCCGCGGCGCTGCTCTCGGACCCCGACCCGGCGGCCGCGATGGACCGGCACGAGGCGCAGATCCACGCGAACACGCGCCCCGAGCCGCCCGCGAAGGTCGACGCGGCGGCGCGCGCCAAGGTCGAGGCGAACAACGCGCTGTTCGAGAAGCTCGGCGGCGACAGCGTGCCCACCTTCTTCTTCCGCCACGCATCGCTCGGCCAGTACGGGCGTCACGCCGGCGCGATGGAAACCGAGGATCTGCGCCAGCTCCTCGGGGTGTAGGCGGGAAGATCGCGCCGCCCCCGGGGCCTGCTTCACCTTTGGGAGAGGGAAACCCCCTGCGCAGGCACCAGGACGCGCGAGGCGCTTCGCGCGCAGACTGCGGGCCACCCGCAATCACCGGAGCCGCACATGGGCAGCAGCGCAAGCCTCACGCCACTGGGCATCTTCCACACGCTCGTGGGCCTGATCGCCCTGGTCACCGGCCTCGCGGCGCTGGTGCGTGACAAGGAGATCCTCACGACCAACGGCCTGGGCAGGACCTACCTGTGGACCACGCTCGTCACGGCGCTGACGGCGCTGGGCATCTTCCGGCACGGCAGCTTCGGCCCGCCGCACATGCTGGCCCTGCTCACCCTGGCGGCACTGTTCGTGGGCGTGATCGCGAGCACGCGCAATGCCTTCGGGCGCGCCTCGCACTACGTCGCGACGCTGAGCTTCAGCGCCACCGTGCTCTTTCACCTCATCCCGGGCGTGGTCGAGACCTTCACGCGGTTTCCCTCGGGCGCGCCGCTGTTCAGCTCGGCCGAGGACCCGGCGCTCAAGCCGGTGACGCTCGGGCTCCTGCTGCTCTATGTCGCGCTGGCCGTGGCGCAGGTCCTGCGCATCCGTTCGGCCGCGCGCCACGGATTGCCCGAAGGCATGGCGGGCATGCCCTGATCCCTCGAGCGCGAGGTCTTGGTGCGTGGCCTCGCGCACTCGCCGCGGCGCGTCGGTAATATGACGATCCTTCAGTAACCGCGGCGCGTCGTGCGCCGCTTCGGGAAGGGGCTGCGGCGATGAAGGTCACACGGGAAGAGGCGCAGCGCAATCGCGAGCGTGTCATCGAGGGGGCGGCGAAGCTTTATCGAGAGCACGGCTTTGACGGTGTCGGCGTGGCCGATCTGATGAAGAGCGCAGGCCTGACTCACGGGGCCTTCTACGGGCAGTTCGAGTCCAAGGACGAGCTCATGGCGCACGCCTGCGCCAAGGGTTTCGAGCAGGCGCTGAAGAACTGGGACAAGGCCTGCGCGCGCGCGCCCGGCGCGGAGTTCGAGGAAATCGTGCGCACCTACCTGAGCGACGCGCACCGCGACAAGCCGGGCTACGGCTGCGTGGTCGCCGCGCTCGGCGGCGAGGTTGCGCGCCAGAGCGAGGCGGTGCGCGCGAGCGTGGGCGAAGGCGTGGCGCTGCAGATCGAGGCGCTGAGCACGATGGTGACCGGGGGCACGCCGCAGGCGCGGCGCGCGCGCGCCATCCAGAGCTTCGCCACCCTCGTGGGCGCGATGGTGCTTGCGCGCGCGGTCAATGGAGATCCGCTGTCGGACGAGATCCTGGAGACCGTGGCGCAGGGGATGACGCGCGCTCGCTAGCTCACGCGAGCGCTTCGAGCGCCAGCGCGATGCCCTGCCCACCGCCGATGCACAGCGTGACGACACCGCGGCGCAGCCCGTCGCGCTGCATCGACCACGCCAGCCGCGTCGCGAGGATGGCGCCGGTCGCGCCGATGGGGTGGCCGTGGGCGATGGCGCCGCCGTCCACGTTCACGCGCTCGCTGTCGATGCCGAGCTCGCGCACCACGGCCAGCGGCACCGCGGCGAAGGCCTCGTTGATCTCGAAGCGCTCGACCTGATCGAGCGTCCATCCGGCGCGCGCAAGCGCCTGGCGCACCGCAGGCACCGGGCCCAGGCCAAAGAGCCCGGGCTCGACCGCCGCCACGCCGACGCCCGCGAGTCGCACGAGCGCAGCGAGCCCGTGTCGCTCGGCGAAGCTGCGCTCGGCCACCACCATCGCCGCGGCGCCGGCATTCAGTCCCGGCGCATTACCCGCGGTAATCGTCCCGCCTTCGCGGAACGCAGGCTTGAGCTTCGCGAGCGCTTCCAGCGTGGTGCCGGGGCGGTTGGCCTCGTCGGCGTCGAAGCGGCGCTTTTGCTTGCCGTCGGGCACCTCGATGCCCACGATCTGACCCTCGAAATGCAACGCCACCTGGGCTGCGGCGAAGCGCTGCTGCGAGCGCACGGCCCACTCGTCCTGCTGAGTGCGCGTCAGCGCGAAGCGCGAGACGAGGTCTTCGGTGTGCCAGCCGGAGTGCTCGCCGGAGAAGGCGTCGTGCAGGCCGTCGAGCAGCAGGCTGTCGTGCAGGGTGCCGTCGCCCATGCGATAGCCGCGCCGGGCGCTCGCGAGCAGGTAGGGCGCGAGGTCCATGTTCTCCATGCCGCCGGCGATCGCCGCGTCGCTGTAGCCCAGCAGCACCTCCTGCGCCGCCGAGGCGATGGCCTGCGCGCCGGAGCCGCACACGCGGTTGACCGTCATGGCGGGCACCGACACCGACAGGCCAGCGCCGATCGAGGCCTGCCGCGCGGGATTCATGCGGTTGCCGGCCTGCACGACGTTGCCCATCACGACCGTGCCGACGAGATCGGGATCGAGCCCGCTGCGCCGCAGGGTCTCGCGGATCACGGCCGCGCCCAGCTCGGTGGCGGGCGTGGCCTTCAACGCGCCGTTGAATGCGCCGATTGCCGTGCGCACGGGGTTGCAAAGAACGATGTCGCGGGTTTGCATGAGTGCTCCTGGTTCACTGCGCATTAAAGATGAGTTGCATCATATAAGCGGAGCAAAAAGGCCGACCCGGCGGCACGGTCGATCGACGGCTTATCCAGCCACGACGCGGGGACTTGCGCCCCGAAAGGTTGACGATCCTCATTCGTTCATATGATGAGCCTCATCTTTAATTCGACGCCGGAGCAGACATGACTCAATCCCTCTTCGACATGCGCGGCCGCGTGGCCGTCGTCACGGGTTCCACCAAGGGCATGGGCCTGGCCATGGCGCGCGCCCTGGGCGCCGCGGGCGCGGCGGTGGTGGTTTCCGGGCGCAGCGAGGCGTCCAGCGAGCAGGCGGCGAAGGCGCTCGCCGCCGAGGGCATCGATGCCCGGGGCATCGCCTGCGACATCGGCGACCCCGACAGCGTGCAGGCCTTCGCGCGCGAGGCCCTGCAGGCCTGCGGCCGCGTCGACGCGCTCATCCTCAATGCCGCCGCCAGCGGGGTCGTGGGCTCGATCCTCAAGAACACGCGCGAGGATTTCGACAGCGTCATGACCGGCAACGTGCTGGGCAACATGCTGCTCATCAATGCGCTCGCGCCGCAGATGATCGAGCGGCGCGATGGCTCGATCACGGTGATGTCAAGCCGCGCGGCCAAGCGCGCCACGCCGATGCTCGGCCTCTACGGCATGTCCAAGGCCGCGGTGGACCAGATGGTGCGCAACCTCGCCGTGGATCTCGGGCCCCACGGCATCAACGTGAACACCATCAACCCGGGCGCGGTGCGCACCGACTTCTCCAAGGACGCGCTGTGGGGCGATCCGCAGCGCGAGGCCGCGCTCGCAGCGCAGGTGCCGATGAGGCGCATCGGAGAGGCCGACGACGTCGCCGGGCTGGCCGTGCTGCTGGCCTCGAGCGCCGGGCGCTTCATCACCGCGCAGAGCATCAGCGTGGACGGCGGCGGCACCGCCTGAGGCGCCGGGCCTTCAGCGGGCCGAGTCGATCACCGCCTGCGCGCGCAGCAGATCCGCGCTGCGCAGGCCTTCGGTGTAGCGAGCGTGCACGCGAGCGAGCAGCTCGCGCGCCTGTGCGCGTCGGCCCTCTTCGATCCACAGCTGCGCCAGGCTCGTCGCCGCGCGCAGCTCCCAGGCCAGCGCGCCTTGCGTGGCAGCGAGATCGAGCGCGTGGCGAAAGCACTGCTCGGCCTCGCGTCGCGCGTCGGCTCCGGCGCACTCGAGCATGCGCTCGCCTTGCGCCCGCAACAGCTCGGCGGCGCACCAGTTCGCAAGCCCCTGCCGCGCGCGCGCCAGCGCCGCCTCATGCATCTGAGAGGGCGAGAAGGTGCCCATCACCTCCAGCTGCTGCGCGCCGCACACGGGGTTGAACCACCCCGGCGCGTCGGCGAGTGCCGCCATGTAGGTGCGCGCCCAGGCCTCCCAGAACACCAGCGAGTTCGACTGCGCGGCCTGCAGCAGCGCCTGCGCGTGCCCGGCGGCGGTGTCGCGATCGCCCACCCACAGGGCGACCATCGCCGCGCCGTAGAGCGCGAAGCACAGCGACAGCGCGTGCTTCGTGCGCTGCGCGGACTCGATCCCCTCCAGCGCCACCCGCATCGCCTTGTCCGGGAAGCCGCGCAGCCAGAGGATGCGCGCGAGCACCGCGCAGGTGCCCGCGCGCGCGTCGAGCTGGAACGGCTGGATGCGCGCGGGCTCGGCGCCGACCCTGAGCTGGGCGAAGACCCGCTCCGAGTGACGCTGCGCCGCGATCTGGTCGCCCGTGAAATGAAGCGACAAGGCCATCATCCGGTCGGCCACCACATGGCTGTGCGTGTCGTCGGGCAGCAGCGAGCTCACGTGCCCATAGCGGCGTGCGTACTCCAGCGCGGCTGCGTAGTCGCCGTACACATTGCGCTCGGTCCACAGGCCCCACAGCGACTGCAGCTCCTGCTGCGCGCTGCCCAGCGACTGCGCGAGCGCGAGCGAGCGCGAGAAGGCCTGCGCCATCTCGACGCCGGGGCCGCAGGTGTGCCACAGGGCATGTCCGAGCGTCAGGCGCAGGCGCAGCTCCAGCTGCGGATGGCGGTCGAAGGCGCGCGCTCCGCGCGACAGGGCCGCTTCCGCGCGGCGGCGGTACTCGTCCATCTGCGACAGCTCGAACCACACCGGGGCCGACGCGCAGGTGAGCTCCACGCCCAGGTGGGAATCGTGCTCGCTCGCGAAGGCCCAATCGATGGCCGCGCGCACATCGTCGATGCGCCGGGCGTAGAGGTGCCGCCACTGCGCCGTGCCCAGGGTCTGCCAGGCGACGCTGGCCTCGTCGAAGAGCTCGCACAGGTGGCGCGCGTGCGCGCGAGAGGCGGCCTCGAAGTCGCCGCTGGCGCGCAGCTTGCGCGACGCATAGGCGCGCGTGGTTTCCAGCAGCCGGTACTGCACGGGGTCGCCGGTGACATCCACGGCCAGCAGCGACTTCGCCGCAAGGTCGGCGATCGCGTCGCGCGCCGCGGCGGCGTCGACACCGTCCGGCGCGATGCGCAGCGCGCTGGACAGCGCAAAGGCACCCGCGAAGAGCGACAGGCGGCCCAGCATCTGCCGCTGGGTGTCGTCCAGCAGCGCGTGGCTCCAGTCGAGCGTGGCTTCGAGCGTGCGGTGCCGTGGCAGCGCGGTGCGCCGTCCCTGTGTGAGCACGCCGATCAGGCCGCCGAGATGGCGCGCGAGGCCGTGCAGGCCGAGCTGGTCCACCCGTGCGGCCGCCAGCTCGATCGCCAGCGGAATGCCATCGAGTCCGCGGCACAGCGCGATCACCGTGGGCACATCGTCGTCCCGCAGCTCGAAGCCGCCCGAGCCCGCCGCGCAGCGCTCGATGAAGAGCTGGACCGCCGGGTACTGCAGGGCCTGCGCTGCGCTCATCGAAGCGCCCGCGGGCGGCAGGGCCAGCGAGGGCAGGCGCAGCACCCATTCGCCCTGCGCGAACAGCGGCTCGCGGCTGGTCGTCGCGACGTGCACCCGCGGCGCGTGGCCAAGCACGTCCTCGGCCAGCGTGGCCGTCGCCTGCAGGAGGTGCTCGCAGTTGTCCAGCACGATCAAGAGGTGCCGCCGCGCGAGGTGCTCGAGCAGACCCTGCCGTGTCTGGCCACCCCGCGCCGCGACGCCGAGCACGCCGGCCAGCGCGCCGTCCACGTGCTGCGAATCGGAAAGCGCAGCGAGGTCCACGAAGCGCACGCCCTCGGCAAAGCGTGGCGCGACTTCCTGCGCGGCCGCGATCATCGCGGTCGTCTTGCCGATGCCGCCGGCGCCCACGAGCGTCACGAAGCGGCGCTGCGCGAGGGACTGCACAAGCGTGCGGATCGCGTCCTCGCGACCGATGACCCGGGTCATCAGCACGGGCAGTCCGATCGTGCGTGCGGGCGATGTCGCATCGGGCGACGGCGTGGGCTCGTGCGGCGCGGCGGGGCGCGCCGCGTCGCCGGAAGCGGCGTCGATCGGTGCGACGAAGCTGTAGCCGCGCAGCGGGATGTTGACGATGTAACGGTGCTCGCCGCCGTCGTCGTGCAGCGCGCGGCGCAGCGTGGCGATCTGCACTCGAAGGCTCGTCTCGTCGACCTCCACGCGCTGCCACACGGCGCGCAGCAGCTCGTCCTTGGCGACCACCTCGCCGGCGCGCTGCGCGAGATGGATCAGGAGGTCGAGCGCGCGGCTGCCGAGCTGGACCGGCCGGTCGTTCTCGAGCAGCAGCCGGCGCGCCGGGACGAGGCGAAAGGGGCCGAAGCGCAGGCCGGGCTCAGACAAGCTGCATCCCCAGGAGAGGGCCGCAAGGACGAAGGGCGCGATCGTGCGGGGCGGTGCTGACGCGAGGATGACATCCCCTCGCGCAAGGCCCGCTTCTGCCGGCCTCTCTAGCGCGCCGGCTTGATGCGCAGATCACGGGCGACGGCCCGATAGCGTGCGATCTCCTGCGTGAAGAACTGCTGGGCCTCCTCCAGCGACATCGGCGAAGCCAGCGTCGTGCCGGCCGCCGCCACGCGCTCGCGAAGCGCTTCGTCCGACAGCGTCGCGCGCATCGCCGCGTTCAGCCGTCGGCACAGGGGCTCGGGCGTGTCGGCGGGCACGAGCAGCCCGCTCCAGAGCTCGTAATCGAAGCCCTGCAGCCCGGCTGCGGCGTCGAGCACGGGCACGCCCTTGAGCTGCGGCGCCTCCCGGGGCGCTGCCACCGCGAGGGCGCGCACCCGGCCCGCGGCAACGAGGTCGAGCAGATTGCCGGCCAGCGGCAGGAAGGCCAGGTCGATCTGCCCGCCCATGAGGTCCTGCAGCATCGGCGGCGCGCCGGTGTAGGGCACGTGCACGAGCCGTGCGCCGGTCTGGCGCCGGAAGGCCTCCGCGACCACGTGGGCGATGGAGCCGACCCCGTAGCTGCCGTAGTTCAGTTCGCGCTCGCGCGTGTCGCGGGCGTGCTTGAGCAGATCCCGCACCGTGGCGAAGGGCAGATCGGGCCGGGCGATCAGCACGAGCGGCGCCACCGCGGACACGCCCAGCAGCCGCAGCTGCTCGGCCCGGTACTGCAGCGCGAGGTTCACCTCCGGGGCGACGATCACCTCGCTGGGCGAGCCGATCAGCAGATGCGCGCCGTCGCGTGGCCCGCCGAGCACGCGCCCCACGCCCAGCGCGCCGCTCGCGCCCGGCACGTTCTCCACCACCACCTGCGACCCGAGCGCCCGCTGAAGGCCCGGGGCGAGCTCGCGGGCGATCCAGTCCGCCGGCCCGCCCGCGGGAAAGGGCACCACGACGGAGACGATCGCCGGGGACGAGTCGCCCGCGAAGGCCATTGCGAGCGAGGGCCACGTGCAAAAAAGGCCAACGGACCCCGAGACGGCACGACGCAATCGATTCATTCGATCCCCCACACGCATTCGGCGGTGCAAGTCTGCTCCCGCGCGGGGGCCTGGTTCACCGCTCCTGTCGGAGGAAGCACGCCCTGGCGGGCGAGGGGAAAGTTGGCGCGCGTCCGCCGGGCCGCCCCAAGGCCCGCGCGCTTTTCCCCCCGGGGGATCGGCTCAGGTACTTCTGGGACGAGGGGCTGCCAGTTCAATCTCCGCGGAACGTGTGCGCGCCGGTCATCACGATGAAGCCGCCGATCGCCGTGACACCCGTGGTCGCATTGCTCATCGTGAACGAGCCGGCCATCTCGTCCGGACCCGTGCCCGATGGCGCGGTATTGATGGGTCCGAAGAAGCGCGCCCCGAGGCCCCCCTTGAGGGCGGCCGCGTCGCCGGTGTCGACGGCCGCGCTCAGGTAGTTGGCGACGTTCGTGTCGGGCGCGCCGATGCCTGCCACCGTGGTGAAGGAGAAGGGCACCACGGTGGCAACCGCCGCGGGCTCGTCGGTGGTCGCCTTGGTGATCTGCACCGTCACCTGACGCGCCTGGAAGTCCACGCTTGCAGTGGCCTGGGCGCGGAAGAAGGTCACCGGCTCGCTGGCGCTCTTCGAATACCAGCCGTAGGCGAAGCCGGTGTAGGTGACCGTGCCCGTGCGCGGCACGGCCGCGGGGTCGGTCACGATGCCGTAGGCCACCGTGCCGCGGCGGTTCAGCGTGTGCTCCTGGTTCGTCGCGGCCCATTCGTTGATGAGCGTGGTGTCCTCCGACACCCAGGCCGCCAGGTTGGCGCGGTAGTAGCTGAAGTTCACGACATTTCGATAGCCCTTGGTGCCGGCGAAGGGCACGCCCTCGCCGGTGGCGCCGGGCAGCAGGTTGGGCGAGCCGTCCGGATTCGGCGGCCCCGCATCGCCGGCATGGACGTCGCCGTCGCTGTGCAGGCGCTGCGCGCTCGCGCGGTCGGGGTCCAGGCCCTCGCTGCTGAAGTCGCCGGCACCGAAGGTGATGCCCGCGGTTTCGGTCGCGGAGCAGCTGGCGGGCGGCGGCGGGCAGCGTATGGGCGCGGTGCGCGGGAAGTAGCGGTTGTTCGCGTAGTCGGCCTGTGTGGCCGCCGGGCCGAGGCTTGCGAAGTTGTAGAAGCTCAGGTCGGTCGCAGGCGGCAGCGTCAGCGGCGCGCTGGGCGAGGGCGCGGCGAGCGCGCCGCTGGCGTCCAGGCGCGTGATGCCCTGCGTGGGGTCGAAGGTCTCCACGACGCGCGGTCGCTCGACCTTGCCGTCCCAGCTGATGCCGAGCTTGTCCAGCACGACCGCGACCTGGGTGACGGCGCTGGTCGCCGCGCTGCGTGCCACGCGCACGTCGGCCGTTCCGCCGCTGGCGGGCAGCAGGCCGAACGCGGTGGTGATGGTCGGGTTCGCCGGGAGCAGGTCGCTGGCCGACTTGCCATAGGCCTGCACGCCCGAGGCCGTGATGCCCACGCCGTTGTCTACGCGCAGCACGGTGCTGCCGCTGCACTGGTAGGCGGCACCGTCGACGCAGCTCATCGTCATCGTGGCGCCGGGGATCGGTGCGGGCATCGGAGCGGGTGTCGGGGCTGGCGCCGGGGCCGGACTCGGAGAGGGCGACGGCGAGGGAGCCGGCGAGGGTGAAGGCGCAGGGGACGGCGCGGGCGCAGGCGCGGGGGATGGCGTCGGTGCGGGCGAGGGTGCCGGCGCGGGCGTCGGGGCCGGTGCCGGCGCACTCGGGGACGGCGCCGGAGCGGGCGGGGGCGCCGTGGCCACGGGCGGGCCGCTGTCCCCGCCGCCGCCGCAGGCAGCCAGGACGGCCGCGGCAATGAGCGCGGGCACGAAGCGCGCAATGGGCTGAACCTGCGAATGCGAGCTGCGAGGCATGTCGTTCCCCCGATGGCCGAATGAAGCGCGGCTCTCGTGGCCGTGGTTGGCGCGAAGCGTGAAGTCGGCCGAACGCTGCCGACATCCCTCGCTTCGGGGCTGACCCCCGAGCCGCGCGCCGCGCGTTCGGGGGGTGGGGGATGCAGTTCATCCCGCAGCCCCTGCAGTTCGTCGCGCCCGCGTTGCCCGGCCCCCGCCGCCGCCGGTACGGTGTGCTACCTCGGCAACACACCTGCGAGCCACCATGCAACCCTGGGGCGACGCCCAACCGATCTACCGACAGCTCGCCGACCGCCTGGCGCTGCAGTTGCTCGACGGACATCCCGCCGACGGCGAGCCCATGCCTTCGGTGCGCACGCTGGCGAGCCAGTACCTCATCAACCCGCTCACGGTCGGCCGCGCCTTGCAGACGCTGGTCGACGAAGGGCTCGTCGAACCGCGCCGCGGACTGGGCATGTACGTGCGCCCCGGTGCGCGCGATCGGCTGCGGCGCAGCGAGCGCCGACAATTCCTACAACACGAATGGCCCCAGCTCGCCGCGCGATTGCGACGCCTGGGCATCGGGCCCGACGACTTGAATTGGGAGGCATGAGCATGGACACACTCATCGAGGCCAGCGAGATCACGCTGCGCTATGGCGACAAGCTGGCCCTGGACAAGGTGAGCTTCAAGGTGCCGAAGGGCCGCGTCGTGGGCCTGCTCGGCCACAACGGCGCCGGCAAGACCTCCCTGCTGAAGGCGCTCGTCGGGCTCAAGTCGGTGCAGGGCAGCCTGAATGTTCTGGGCATGGACCCGCGCACACAGCGCGAGCGCCTGCTCGAATCGATGTGCTACATCCCCGACGTCGCAGTGCTGCCGCGCTGGGCGCGCGTGCAGGACCTCGTCACGCTGATGGGCGGCCTGCATCCGCGCTTCTCGGCGCAGCGCGCGAAGGACCTGCTCGCCCGCACGAGCGTGAAGCTGTCGGATCGCGTGAAGACGCTGTCCAAGGGCATGGTGGTGCAGACGCACCTGGCGCTCATCGCCTCCATCGACGCGCGGCTGATGGTGCTGGACGAGCCCACGCTCGGGCTGGACGTGATCTCGCGCAAGTCGTTCTACGAGATGCTGATCGACGAGTGGTGCGACGGCGAGCGCAGCGTGATCATCTCCACGCACCAGGTCGAGGAGATCGAGGCGCTGCTCAGTGACGTGCTCATGCTCAATGAAGGCCGCCTCGTGCTGAACATCAGCCTGGAGGAGGTCGATCGACGCTTCGTCGGCCTGAGCCACGACCCGGCGCTCGCCGACGAAGTGGCCGCGGCACACCCGCTGCTGCGCTATCGGCAGGCCGGCCAGGCGGCGGCGCTGTTCGACGGCGATCCGCCCGCGCATCTCGCGCAGCGCGGACAGCGCTTTCGGCCCAATCTCGTCGACCTGTTCATGGCGCTCACGCGTGCGCCCGAACTCGATCGCCGGCATTTCTGACATACGAACTGCGGAGAAGAACGATGCCGATGTCCCGCTTCCAGACCCTGCTGCTGCGCGAATGGATGCAGCATCGCCGCGGCTATCTCGTCACCATGATCGGCGTGCCCATCGCATTGATGGCGCTGACCCTGGGCAACATCCACCTGCATTCCGATCCGGTGGACCCGGCCTTCGTGATGCTGGCCAGCGCGCTCTCGGCGACGGCCGTCGTGCTGCTCGTCACCTGGGCGGCCGCGCTCTTCCAGTTGCCCGGGCTCGCGCGGCGCGACCAGCAGGACCGCTCCATCGAGTTCTGGGCCTCGCTGCCGGTGAGCCACGGCGCGAGCATCGGCGCCACGCTGCTCGTGCATGCGCTGCTCATCCCCTTGCTGGCGCTGGCCATCGGCTTCGCCTGCGCTCAGGTGCTGGCGCTGTCGGCCACGGCCTCGGTGAGCGGCGCGGCCTCGCTGGCCGACGTGCCTTTCGGCGCGCTCGTCCTCGCGGAGCTGTCCATGTTCGTGCACGCTGCGCTCGGCGTGCTGCTCGCCACCTTGTGGCTCTCGCCCATCCTGCTCGTGCTGATGGTCGCCTGCGCTGCGCTCAAGCGCTGGGGCATCCCCGCGGCGGTGATCGGCGTGGTGGTCCTGACCAAGCTGCTGCAGGGCCTGTATGGCATCGCGCAACCCGGCAACACCGTGACCGCGCTCTGGAAGCACGCGGGACGTGCCTTCTATGCGCCCGACGCCATGCACTCATTGCAGTGGCGACACGGCTTGCACGGGAGCGGGCTGGATTCACTGCTGCAGGCGATGCCCGGCTGGGCCATGCGCGATTCGCTGCGCGCGCTCGGCGAGCTGGTCGACCCGCTATTCGTCTTCGCGATGGCCCTGAGCGCGCTGTGCTTCTGGTTGCTGGTGCTGCTCAGGAGGCGCGCCGCGGCGTGATGTCCGCGCCCGCGTCTCAGAAGCCGCAGGGATAGACCGTGCGGTCGGAATCGACGCGCGACTTTCCGATCGAGAGACCCCCGTTGGGCTGCGCAGTGAAGGCCTGGGCGGAAGCCGCCCCGGCACACAGCGTCAACGCGACAGGCAGCAGGGTGCGGCGGATGAGGCCATCGCGAATGGCCGGCATCGATCAGGCTCGCAAGTCGTCGGGCGTCTTGCCCGCGGCAAGCGCCTGCAGGAACCAGTTGGGACGCTTTCCCACGCCCGTCCAGGTGTGGCCCTGGTCGTCGCGGAAGCGAATGACGCCCGCCTTGCGAGCCTTCGGCGACTTTGCATTTGCCTTTCGGGCGGGTGCCGCTTTAGCCGACTTGGCGCGCGCGCCCTTCACGAGCAGGTCCTCTTTTGTCTTGCCTGCGGCGAGCGCCTGCTGGAACCACACCGGCGGCTTTCCGAATCCCACCCAGGTATTGCCCTGATCGTCTGCGTACTTCACCGGCCGCGTGGATTTGCCGGACTTCGACGACTTGGCGCGGGGCGCTGCACGAGAGGACGCGGCGCCCCCTGCGAAACCCAGGTCCTGCGCGGAAAGCCCGTAATGCGCGATGGCTTCCTTGATGCGCTCGACGACTCCCGAGACTTCCTTTCGCTTGACGGCTTCGGCCTGACGTTCGAGGGATTCGATTTGCTTTCTGATCGAGGAATACGAGCGAGCCACGGGAGTTCCTTTCGATTGCAGGGAAGAGCGGAGCTTAATCGATGCAATGGCCGATCTAAGTCGTGTTGCCCTGCGCGCGACTTGCATTCGACTTGGCGCGCGATGGGCCTGAATCGAATCACGATTCGCCGCCCGGGCGGCTCGGCGGCATTCGGCCGAATCACCTTGGCGCAAGCCGCGCGAGTCGATTCAGGCACGCGCCTTGCGCGCGCCGTTGCGACTCGCGTTGGCCCGTCGGCGCGCCATCGGCATCGTGGGCGAGGCGATCTGCTCGATCGGTAGCGTGACTTCGGACTTGATCTCCTTGAGCACGATGCTCGAGCGCACATGCGTGACGCCGGGAAGGCGAAAGATCGTGTCGTGCAGCAACTGTTCGTAGTTCTTGATGTCGGAAGTGAGCACGGTGAGGATGTAGTCGGCCTGGCCCGTGGTCGAGACGCAGCGTGCGATATGCGGGCTGCTGTTCACCGCGTCCTCGAACCGGCGCACGAGCTCCTCGCTGTGCTGGCCCATGTTCACTTCCACGATCACGCTCAGGTGCAGGCCCACGCGCTCGCGGTCCACGAGCGCCGTGTAGCCGCGGATCACCCCGGCCTCCTCCATGTCGCGAATGCGCTTCCAGCAGGGCGTGGGCGACAGCCCCACCGCCTCGGAAAGCTGCTGGATGGTCTGCCTGGAGTCGCGCTGCAATTCGTGGAGGATCTTGAGGCTGTAGGTGTCGAGAGAAACTTCCTGCTGCGTCATGGCGGATCGGGAGAATGAATTTCTCCTGGCTCGGGCAATCCCCATACTAGGTGAGAAGCCTTTCCTTTCCAAGAAAAACAACAATCTCCGCCATGAGTTTCCAGAACAGCATTTCTTCTCCCGCCGCTCCCCTTCGGCGCCCCGACTACAAGCTGGCCGACGGCCTGTGGGCCGAGCACGGCACGGTCTTTCTTTCCGGCACCCAGTCGCTCGTGCGCCTGCTGTCGATGCAGCGGCAGCTCGATGCGTCCGCGGGCCTTGCCACGCACGGCTTCATCAGCGGCTATCGCGGCTCGCCTCTCGGCGCGGTCGACCAGGCGGTGTGGAAGGCGGGAAAGAAGTTCGAGTCGATGGGCATTCGCTTCGTGCCCGCCATCAACGAGGAGCTCGCCGCGACGCAGGTGCTGGGCACCCAGCGCGTGGAGTCCGACCCCGAGCGCACGACCGACGGCGTGTTCGCGATGTGGTACGGCAAGGGGCCCGGCGTGGACCGCGCGGGCGATGCGCTGAAGCACGGCAATGCCTACGGCTCCTCGCCGCACGGCGGTGTGCTCGTGGTGGCCGGCGACGACCACGGCTGCGTGTCCTCGTCGATGCCGCACCAGAGCGACCAGGCCTTCCAGGCCTGGCACATGCCGATCGTCTCGCCTGCCAGCGTGGCGGAAATGCTCGAGTTCGGGCTGTATGGCTGGGCGCTGTCGCGCTACAGCGGGGCCTGGGTCGCCATGACGGCGCTGTCCGAAGTCGTGGAAAGCGCGGGCACGGTGGATCTCGATGCGATTCGCTCGAGCGTGGATTCCTGGGCCGACGCCGAGAGCGTGCGCGTGCGCACCGGCCACCAGCCGCCGCCCGACGGCTTGCACTATCGCTGGCCCGACTTTCCTTCGCTGCGCATCGAATCGCGCATGGCCGACAAGCTGGCCGCCACGGCCGCCTTCAGCCGCGTGAATTCGATCGACCGCCACGTGATCGAGAGCGCGAACGCCACGGTGGGCATCGTCACCTGCGGCAAGTCGCACTACGACCTGATGGAAGTGCTGCGTCGCCTGGAGATCACGCCGCAGGCACTCGCGACCATGGGTGTGCGCCTCTACAAGGTGGGGCTCTCCTTTCCCATCGAGACCACGCGCCTTCAGGAATTTGCGCAGGGGCTGTCGGAGATCCTCGTCATCGAGGAGAAGGGCGCGGTCGTCGAGACGCAGATGCGCGACCTCTTCTACAACGCCCCGGCCGGCGCGCGCCCCGCGATCGTCGGCAAGAACGACACGCAGGGCCGGCCCTTCGTGTCGGCCCTCGGCGAGCTGCGACCCTCCCGGCTGATCGAGCTCGTGGCGCAATGGCTGGAGCGGCACTTCAGCGGCCACCCCGCGCTGGGCGATCACCTGAAGCATGTGCGCGACTTCACCCTGCCCGAGCTGCTCTCGAACGCGGCGGACGCGGTCAAGCGCGTGCCCTACTTCTGCGCGGGCTGCCCGCACAACACCTCCACCAAGGTGCCCGAAGGCTCGACCGCGCGCGCGGGCATCGGCTGCCACTTCATGGCCAACTGGATGGACCGCAGCACGGCGGGCCTCATCCAGATGGGCGGCGAAGGCGTGGACTGGATCTCGCACTCGATGTTCACGCGCACGCCCCACGTGTTCCAGAACCTGGGCGACGGCACCTATTACCACTCGGGCTACCTCGCGATCCGCCAGGCCGTCGCGGCCAAGGCCACCCTCACCTACAAGATCCTCTTCAACGACGCGGTGGCAATGACAGGCGGCCAGCCGGTGGATGGCGTCATCTCCGTCGACGCGATCGCCCGCCAGGTCGAGTCCGAGGGCGTGAAGAAGGTCGTGGTGCTGAGCGACGACATCGGCAAGTACGACGCGATCCGCTCGCGCTTTCCCGCCGGCACCGAATTCCACGACCGCGCCGAGCTCGACGCGGTGCAGCGCCGCCTCAGAGAGATGGAAGGCGTGACGGTTCTCATCTACGAGCAGAC
>Ga0134124_10001619_pt1 | contig 18120 bp, 8 predicted proteins | sample KB304_FD_96880 | JGI IMG/M metagenome (GOLD analysis project Ga0134124, IMG submission 96880) | Terrestrial soil microbial communities without Nitrogen fertilizer from Kellogg Biological Station, Michigan, USA - KB3-0-4 | ecosystem: Environmental > Terrestrial > Soil > Unclassified ...
CGTTTGTGATTGTCGCGCCAACCTTCACGTCGCAGCAGCACTTGAATGCGCTCAAAGCCATAGCGCACCCGCGTCTCGGCGATCTCTTTCAGGCGTTGCCGCACGGCGCGATCGTCGCGCGGATGGCCCACATACCGATAGACGCTGCGATGCAAAAATACCGTCGCACAGGCACGTCGCTCGGAGACGCGATACTCCGTCAACAGCATGCTCGCCAGTTGTCTTCGTTGCCGCACTCTCAGAGCTTTTTTTTTTAACACGTCCTGCAGCATCTGTTTGTCCAGCGTCAGGTCCGCCACGATCCGCTTCAACTGCGCGTTGTCTTCTTCCAACTGCCGCAGCCGGCGCAGTTCGACGGGGCCCAGCCCGTTATACTTCCAGCTGTAGAACGTGGCTTCACTGATGCCGAGCTTGCGGCAAGACTTCTGCAACGTGACACCGCTCTCGGCCTGCTGCAACGCAAACATGATCTGTGATTCGGTGAACTTGGACTTTTTCATGGCAATCGTCAGGGCTCCATCCTGTCATAAATTGCTGACACATCCCTTGATTTGCTAGCCCGACTGCCACAGTATGAATCGCCTATGCCCCAAGTCACGGCAGCGTGAACTCCTCATCGGAAATTCTTGTTGTTGTTCTGTTGTTCTTCTTGCCGAACTCCCAGGCGTAAGTGTGTTGCCGCACAGACGCGCGTCCGTTCCCGTGTTAATCCAGACACTAGCAACTGACGTCACTATCGAGGAGATCAGTTATCGGCAATAAATTGTATTTCAAACACAATATCCTCGCCGAGCCACTTTTCAACCAGTGGTATGCCTGGACCTATCTGATACCGCCCGCGTCAGCGGCCATGTATATCACTAACTCGCATTTGAAGATTATGCAGTCGTTCGTGAGTGCTCCCTTGACTCACGTCTCAGCGCTCCAGAATCCCGCGATGCGGGGCGGTCCGTTTATTGATTATGGACCACAGAAGGCTACAGAAATAAAACAGTTGATGGACAAGACCGTGAAGGAACAGAGCGGTATGATCGAGTTTGCCGCCGCAGTGTATAAGTTGGACCAACTATTAGCGACGGAGGCCAATGGCTATTCGATGGAAGCCCTGTATCAGAAGGTGCCCGATGTGCTTAAGGGTTACGTCGAACTGGTCTACAACCTAAACGACAACCCTTCAATTCGATTTCTCGAAGGGCTTCTCTACAAGAGTAAGTTCTATGAGCCGTCATCGCAGAGCATCGCGCTTTCCGAGATTAACAGTGATTGCCGTTCCTTCGTCTTCAGCACACCGCGCCTGGAATCCGACGGCTGGCTATCGTTGTCCACTCCGTTCGCGACTGAAGGGCTCGACGATCTCTTCAAAATGAAATCGGTCCCGCAGTCTATAGGCTATATCAAGGAGCGGCTCCCGGTTGAAAAGGGTAGGGAGGCCCTTTTCGACTCTTTCTTCACGGAGACAGAGCCTTGGGAACCCGCTGCCTTTACGGAAGAAGCGGTTCGTATACGTTACTTCGGGCACGCTTGTCTACTGATCGAAACTAAAGATGTGAATCTGTTGATTGATCCGGTCATAAGCTATAGCTACAAGAGCGTAATCGATCGCTGCACTTTTGCAGATTTGCCCGCGACGATTGACTATGCCCTGATTACACATACTCACCAGGACCACGTCATGTTCGAAACGCTGCTGCAATTAAGGCACAAAATCAGAAACGTGATCGTCCCCCGAAGTTCCGGGGCCGATCGCGTAGACCCGTCACTTAAGTTGATCCTGCAAACTATCGGCTTCTCCAATGTCTGGGAGATCGACGAGATGGAGCAAGTGCCAATCCCGGGTGGTTATATTATGGGCTGTCCCTTCCTCGGAGAGCATGCCGACCTCAACGTGCGTACCAAACTGGCCTATTACGTCGAGCTGCTCGGCAAAAAGCTCATGATGGCTGCCGACTCAAACAACCTCGAATCGCAACTCTATAAAAATCTACACGAGATTGTAGGCAACCTCGACGTCTTGTTCATTGGGATGGAGTGTGACGGCGCGCCGATGAGCTGGCTTTATGGTGCGCTTTTGACCCAGCCGATTGTGCGCCGGAATGATCAGTCCAGACGCTTCGATGGTTCCACTTACGAAAAGGGCGTTGCCATCGTAGATATATTGAAACCGAAACAGGTCTATGTCTATGCGATGGGTCTGGAGCCCTGGTGCTCGTTTCTCACCTCCATTCAATATACGGATGAATCCCGGCCCATTGTGGAGTCGAATAGGTTAGTGGCCGAATGCGCTAAGCGCGGCATCGTCTCGGAGCGACTCTACGTGCGCAAAGAGCTACTGCTTACGGGCGGGAGCTTGAAGGCAGAAGGGATCAGGGCTGCCGCGACCATCGTTGGCCAGGCACGTTGACAGGACACCTCACCCAGATCCACCGGGCATTAAGCGACCATTGGACCATTGAGTAAAGTTGAAAGGTCATCATGAAACGTCTTTTTCTGTGGATCATCTTAATACTCATATGCGGCTGCACCGCGTGCCAGCAAGACGAGCCGCGTGAGCCGGCCCAGGGACTGCCGGCCATCGCCGTCACGCCCTCTCCCTCAGCGGAAGCAAATGTGCCAGCCATCCTCGCATTCGGCGATAGCTTGACGATGGGCTATGGTCTCTCATCTGAGCAAGCTTATCCCTCGCTTTTGCAGGAAAGACTAACCGTCGAAGGCTACGAATATCGGGTCATTAATGCGGGCTTGACAGGTGACACTGCAGCATCCGGATTACAGAGACTCGATTGGGCTCTGGATCGCAACGTGAAGTTTGTCATCCTCGAACTGGGCGGGAACGACATTCTTCGCCGCCAACCAATGGCCCAGACTAAAGAACGACTCGGCCGAATTATTACGCGCATACAGGCCCGTAACGGTCAGGTATTGCTTGCCGGGCTATATGCTCCCGCGAGTGCCGATCCAACCTATCAGAGGGAGGTTCGTGAGGCTTATCGTGACTTGGCTCGAGAATACAAAGTGGTCTTTATTCCGTCTCTGCTGGAACATGTGGCAGGAATGAAATCACTTAATCTCGAAGATGGCATCCATCCAAATGCAGAGGGCACAAAGATCGTCGCTGACACTGTGTACCGAGCGCTCCGGCCGATGCTTGAAAAAGCGCGGCAGGAAAATGATTGAGCACGAGCTGTACTGACGAGCATCATCGCCACGAGCTGCAGCGCAATCACGCGGCCACTGCCAACTCTCTTTCGTTCAACCCTCGCTTACCATCCTTACTTACGTCCGCGCGGTGAATTAGAGAATCAGTTGAACTCATGTTGTCTTCCTAATAATTTTCGGGCATCTGCTCATTCATAACGCAACGCGATCAACGGATCGATCTTGGTTGCGCGAAGCGCCGGAACAAGACAAGCCAGTAATGCGACTGCCATCAAAACCAGCGGAGCGGTTACGAACGTGATGAGGTCAGTTGCACTTACTTGAAAGAGCACGCTCGACAGAACCCGCGTTAACGCAAGAGCTGCAAGAAGGCCGATGCCGAGACCAATCAACGTTAGAAACATCCCCTGTTTAAGGATCATCCTGATGATGTCGAGCGGCCGCGCGCCCAGCGCCATTCGGACGCCGACTTCAAATGTTCTCTGGGTTACGGAATAAGCCATGATTCCATAAATGCCCACCGCCGCCAGCACAAGCGCGACTGTCGCGAAGAATCCAAGTAGAAGCATCGTAATACGGTTTGGAGCGATCGACTCGGAAGCGAGCTGCTCCATTGTCGTCACACCGAACACGGGAATTTCACTGTCAGCTTTCTGAATCTCATTTCGCACGGACGACGCAACGCTCGTTGGGTTTGCGCGCGTGCGAATAATCAGCGACATTGTTGGTACTGGATCTTCGTAATACGAAGAATAAATTTGCGGCCCCGGTTCAGCAGCCAGTCCAGCGTGCTTGACGTCGCCTGCGACGCCGACGATTGAAAACCAAAGAGGGTTTTCTCCCGGGGTTGACCTCGAAATCCGCTTTCCGATGGGATCCTCGTTGGGAAAGAAACGATTCGCTAGAGCGCGATTAACAATCACGACCGGAGGAGAGCCGGCTCCGTCTCTGTCGGTGAAATCCCGCCCTGCGAGAAATGGAATGCCCATGACCTGAAAATAGTTTGGAGTAATTTCGTGTCCTTCCGCGCGATGCATCTGATCGGGGGTTATCGGTGGTCGTCCTTCAACATAGAACGATGTGGTGTTACGTCTCGTGCCAAGCGGAGGATTACTATCGGCGCTGACAGCTTCCACGTTTGGCAGTGCCGAAACTCTCTGCATGAGGTTCTGAAAAAAGGCCACCTGCGTCTGCGGTTCACCATACCTTGCTTGCGGTAGCGAGATTTGCATTGACAGGACGTTTTTCAGATTCAAGCCCGTATCAACCTTCTGCAAGCGAAGAAAGCTTCTCAATACAAGGCCTGCACCGATTAACAACATGAGCGCTAATGTGATCTCGCTGACAACGAGAAAACTCCGAATGCGATGATGTCCCGTACCAACCGAGCTCCTTCCACCCTCTTTTAGAGTCTTATTGAGGTTGGGCTTTGACGCCTGGAGCGCAGGTAAGAGTCCGAAAATTATTCCGGTCAGAACAGACACACCTAACGTAAACGCGAGCACTCTGCCGTCAATACTTAACTGCTCCCTAAACGGACTGTTGGCCGGCAGCGTCATCATCAGAACAGTCTTCGCCGCGAAGGTAAACAGAAGCCCAAGGATTCCACCCAGTATCGCGAGCAAAATACTCTCGGTGAGGAACTGTCTGATGAGTCGCACGCGACTGGCGCCGACGGCCAGTCGAATAGATACTTCCTTTTGCCGTGAGGCAGCGCGAGCCAATAGCAAGTTTGCCATGTTGGCGCAGGCAATTAAGAGTATGAAGCCGACCACTGCGAATAAAAGTAATAGAGCTGGTCGAATAATTCCGACGACTTGCTCATGCAAGGAAATAACATTGATCCCCCATCCTGTATTTGCATCCGGATATTTTTGGGCAAGCCGTTCGGAGATCGTATTCATGTCGGTGCGCGCCTGCGCCATGGTGACGCCGGGTTTGAGCCGTGCGAGCACAAGGTACATACGCCGCGAACGTGCGGCTGTGGGGCTCAACTGGCCGGTGTCCGTTGTCAAAGGTGTCCAAAGACTTACTTGTTCAAACTGAAAGTCAGGCGGCATTACGCCGACCACGTTGAATTTTTCTCCGTTGAGATTGATGTCCTTGCCGACGATATTCTGGTCGGATCCAAAACGTGCCTGCCACAGATTATGGCTCAAGACAACGACGTGCTCATTGCCGGGCTCTTCTTCGTAAGGAAGAAAAGTGCGACCGCGAGCTGCTCTTGCGCCTAGCACCGCAAAAATGCTCGGGGAAGCAGCCATTGCCTGGATGCGTTCAGGTTCGCCTCCTTCAGTGAGATTCAAACCAGACACTCTCATTGCCGCCATCTGTTCGAAGACCTGATTTTGGTCACGCCAGTCAAGAAAGTTTAAGAGCGAAGAGGGCGAGCGACTTACCGAGTTCTGCCTGTTGCCTTCCCAAACAACCATGAGTTGGTCCGGGTTTTCATAAGGCAACGGACGCAGCAGCACTGTATTCACAACACTAAATATCGCCGTATTTGCTCCGATCCCCAGGGCCAGAGAGAGTACCGCCACGACGGTAAATCCTGGATTTCTCAAGAGTCTTCGAATGCCGTAGCGGAGATCCTGTAGTAGAGGTCGCATATATCACCTTCAATGAGCTATCAACGAGGCTTAGACCACGCATCTCGCGCGGACTTATTCAGCCTGCGCCAACGGTTGATCTTTTAGATCATTAGACGTATATCAGCGGGTCAGACGTCGGTCTGTGCGGTAGAACACATATATGATCATGCTATGCGATGGTCATAGGTGAGGAGCTGCGAAACAGCTTTTAGAAGAAGAGACTGAGCTGTGTGCACATAGAAGTGGTCTCCCGGCAACATGCTCATCTTGAACGAAGAGCTTGTATGCGCACGCCAGCCTTCAAGGTGTTCACGGCTCACGTCATTGTCCTGGAGGCCTCCGAATGCCGCGATGGGACAATCGAGGAGGGGTCTGGCTTCGTAAGTGTAAGTTTCGCAGAGACCAAAATCAGCACGTAGAATCGGCAACATCAATTCCATCAGTTCAGGATGTTCCAGGGCTTCCTTGGGGGTTCCGTTCAACCGGTGAAGTTCTTCCAGGAATTCTTCGTCTGGCAAATCGTGAGTCTGTGGATCGGTGTTTGGTAAATGTGGGGCACGTCGACCAGACACAACTAAGTGCGCCGGACTCAGTTGATCTTGTTTTCGTAGATGATGAGCGAGCTCGAAAGCGATGAGCGCGCCCATGCTATGCCCGAAAAATGCGAAAGGTCTATCCAGTTCAGGCAGGATCGCTTCGGCGATTTCGTGAACTAGCGGAGTCAAGCGTGTGATAGGCGGTTCACGCAAACGCATGCCACGACCGGGAAGATTAACTGCATACACTTCCACCGTTTCCGGAAGCTTGTACGGCCAACCGCGATAAATCTGGGAATTCCCTCCCGCGTATGGAAAACAAAACAATTTTAGAGAGGCTTTTATGTTTCGCCTGGGACAGGAAAACCATTTTTTCCAGCGAGTCGTATTCACCAGCTTGTACCTAAGAGTCTTCTGCCCTTTGAAGGCTTGCACAAAAATCAAAAGTCCTGGCCGCCGAGGAGACGAATCACTACTCGATGGTGGGTGCGCGGCGGTCAGTTACTCACCACCCCAGGATTCTCGCACTCGATCAATCGTCGAATCCAGACCAGCAACCCGGAGTAACAATATAAAAATCAGGATGCTACTCCACTTCCTTTTTCTGCGCCATGCAAAATGCATTTTGGTCCTGGGGTAATAGGGTGTTCGTTTAACTAATCGCCCCATGCCGTGGAGCGGGGAAAGTCATGATTTGATTGCCGCAGGTCATAAGCGCAACTGCCCTACAAGAAACCATGCATATGTGTGTTAGCGCACAGACGGTGATCGCTCACGTGTCTAAAGTCGGCAACCTCGCTATCAGTAGGATTAGGCGGTTCGTGAATACGAACTTGGTTTGGTCCAGCCATCACGGCGGCGAGCCCTGGTTTCGTTAACATTAGAGATCCCAGACTTTCTGTCTGATGAAGTTTTTTTGCAACAGGCGACGGCGCGATAGGGTGCGAACTGCGGTAGCTACGCCTCGACACGCAATGATATTCGGGACCAAGTTTTTCCTTTCAGCATCAAGCCAAACAATGAACGAAACAGCAAGTATTGACGATCAATTGTGGTACGTGGTTCACACGAAGTCACGACAAGAAGAACGAGCGTACAATAATCTGTGCGCGTGGCATCTCGAGGCTTTCTTTCCCAAAATCAAAGAGCGCCGCGTCAATCCTTACACTGGGTCTCCGACGTATGTCTCCAAGGGATTGTTTCCCAGGTATATTTTTGCCCGTTTCAATTCAGACCGACTCTTGCATGAAGTTCGTTTTACACGTGGTGTTCACAGTGTGTTAGGTATCGACGGAATTCCCACTTCGGTTCAAGACGAATTTGTCACTCTGATCCAGGACAGATTAGATCAAAACGGCTTCGTCAAAATGGATAACGATCTTAGATTGGGCGACAGGGTTGTCATCAACGATGGACCACTGGGAGGCCTGAGGGGAATTTTCAAAACGGAGACTGGCGAGGACAAGCGTGTGATTATTCTGCTTGAAAGCGTATCCTATCAAGCTCGGATCGTGGTTGAGCGAGCGACAGTCCAAAAGTACAGCGGGCATTAGATTCTCCCTTCTCTCGTAAGATTCCTCCGCAATCCCCCCATCGCCGTTCACATTCCAAACCGTTCAAATAATCACCTCACGATCAATCTAAAAAGACATATCCGAAACTGGTAGGCCCAGTCCTCGGATTACTTAGTCCCGGCAGGAGCAAAGAGCTTCATGAGCGACTTCAGAGAACTTGACTTCGTTTCTCTAAAGCAACACAAGGCTTCGACCCTGGTAGAACTTCTCCAGAGAAGAGCAAGCGAACATACCAGCCAATCCGTCTACACCTTTCTTGCAGACGGTAGTACAGGGCAACTCGATCTTACCTTCAAGGAATTAGACATGGCGGCGCGCGGGCTTGCCAGCGCGCTTCAGGATCTGAATATGAGTGGAGAGCGTGCGTTGCTGCTCTATGCTCCGGGGCTCGATTTCATCGTCGGCTTCTTTGGTTGCCTGTACGCTGGAGTGATCGCTGTTCCCGTCTATCCGCCGAATCCATCTCAACCTGCGCGCACCATAAAGCGTCTGCAAGCCATCGTTGCAGATGCAGGGGCCAGGGTGGCTCTCACCACGTCGGCCATTCTGAAAAAAGTCGAAAAGCTCGCCGAGCACGCGCCCGAACTCAAGCTCCTGCACTGGCTGGCGAGCGATACGATTGTTAATGAAAAGCAGTTGAGCGGGAACTGGCGCGATCCCGAAGTGACGAGTCAAAACCTCGCGTTTCTTCAATACACATCGGGTTCCACTGGTGCGCCAAAAGGCGTGATGATCACGCACCAGAATCTTCTGCACAATGCAGAAATGGTTTATCAGGCGTTCTCACACAACCCTACTGACAAATACGTTTCCTGGTTGCCGACCTTTCATGACATGGGTCTGATGGCTGGTGTTCTGCAACCGCTCTATGGAGGGTTTCCGGTTTTTTTGATGTCGCCGGTTTCCTTTCTGCAAAACCCCTTCAAGTGGTTGCAAGCCATCTCAGACTACAAAGCGACTACCAGCGGCGGCCCAAATTTCGCCTACGATCTCTGTCTTCGAAAAATCAGCGCAGAACAGCGCGCAACACTCGACTTGAGTAGTTGGACTGTTGCCTTTAATGGCGCTGAGCCTGTACGCAAGGAGACCCTGGAGCGTTTCGCGAAGATGTTTGAGCCTTGCGGTTTTCGCAAAGAAGCTCTCTATCCTTGCTACGGACTCGCAGAGGCTACGCTCATTGTAAGCGGTGGCCTCAAGACCGTTGGGCCAATTACCAAAGATGTGGAGACCCAGGCGCTCGAAAGTCATCGCGTCGTAGAGGCGTCTCAAGTTGGAGTTGAGGCACGGTCCCTGGTCTCCTGTGGTTCCGCCTTGATCGACGAAGAGATTGCCATTGTTCACCCGTCAAGCTTAACCAGATGTCTGTCTCATGAGGTTGGAGAGATTTGGGTCAGAAGTTCGAGCGTGGGACTCGGTTACTGGAATCGAGAAGCGGAGACCACACAAACATTCAAGGCCTACGTTGCGGACACCAGGGAAGGTCCTTTTCTTCGTACCGGAGACCTTGGATTCCTGCAAAATGGCGAGCTGTTTATTGCGGGCCGGCATAAAGACCTCATCATTATTCGTGGATTCAACCATTATCCGCAGGACATCGAATTAACGGTCGAACGTAGTCATCCAGCCTTGCGCGCTGGTTGTGGCGCGGCCTTCACGGTGGATGTTGACGGCGAGGAACGGTTAGTGGTTGCGCAGGAAATTGATTTGTCGCGGCACCCGGATCTTGAAGAAGTTTTTGCAGGGATGCGCCAATCGGTCTCAGAAAATCACGAACTCCAGATTTCCGCAATTGCGTTGTTGAAGCCGGGAAGTATTCCAAAGACATCGAGCGGCAAAATACAGCGACGCGCTTGCCGTTCCGGATTCATCAAGGGCGAGTTAGAGGAAATTGAGCGCAATACTCTGAAGGATGAAGCAGCAGAAGAGGAACTCGAAGAGAGCTTCATTCGTCGAGCACTGCTTTCGGCGGAGATGAGTAAGCGGCAGCCTTTGATGGAAGCGTATCTGCTCGAACAGATCTCGCCCATCTTAAAGGTGAAGGTCGCGCGGCTGCGATCGAATCAATCGCTGGCATCCTTTGGCCTCGACTCATTAATGGCAGTCGAATTGAAAAATCGCATTGAAGTAGATCTCAAACTGACAGTGCCCTTGACTGCGTTTCTTCAGGAGAGCGGAGTCGCTCAGCTCGCAAACACTCTGCTGGAACAGTTGAATGAACCGGTTGTTTTCAGCTCATCGTCGCCGCTGCCAGTTGCGATGGAGCGACCGTTCGGAGACCAACCCCTCTCCTACGTGCAACAGTCAATCTGGTTTCTGCACCAGTTGGCGCCTGAATTAGCCGCCTACAATGTGACTTTTGCCGCGCGCATTCGTTCGGAAGTCGACATCCCAACGTTGCGGCGGGCTTTGCAGATCCTGGTCGACCGCCATCCGTCGCTGCGAACGAAGTTCCTTACGCGAGATGCCGACCCTGTCCAACAAGTACAGGAGCAAACCGAAGTCGACTTCGAAGAGAGAGACGCTTCTGCGCTCAGCATGGATGAGCTCAATGAAGTCGTCGCCAAAGAAGCGCATGTGCCCTTTGACATCGAGCATGGGCCAGTGTTTCGCGCCCGTCTATTCACTTGTTCCAGGAGTGAACACGTCCTCTTGCTTGTAGCGCACCACATCGTGATTGATGGTTGGTCGTTCTGGGTACTGCTTGATGAACTTCGCGAAGTCTACACAGCGGAGAAAAATCAGATCACGCCATCTCTGGCGGCACTTAAATTTCAATATTCGGATTACGTTCGTTGGCAGAGCGAGATGCTGGCAGGTCCCGAAGGCGAGCGACTCTGGAATTACTGGCAAACGGAGTTATCCGGCGATCTACCAGTGTTGAATCTCCCGACGTTCCGCGCTCGGCCCCGCACGCAGACTTTTCACGGAGCTTCGCATGCGTTCAACCTGGGAGAAGATTTGACGCAACGCTTGAAGGTAATGGCGAAGGCTGAAGGCGCCACGCTTTACACCGCTTTAGTCGCAGCCTTCCTGGTGCTGCTGCATCGTTATTCCGGGCAAGAAGAAATTCTGATTGGTTCACCCGCAACGGGTCGAACCCACGCAGAGTTTGAAGGGATCATTGGATGTTTCTTCAGCGCCGTTGTCTTACGCGCAAATCTCTCCAACGATCCGCCCTTCAACGAGTTTCTTCAACAAGTACGCGCGACAGTGCTGCGCGCACTTGAACATCAAGACTATCCATCACATCTTCTTGCCCAGCGTTTGCAATCCAAACGCCAAGCTGGTCAGGGACAGCTTTTTCAGACTTCATTTATCTTGCAGCAGCCACGCCGTCCTGCCGCCCAGTCAACATTCGAGCCAAACTCCGAAACTGTATCTAAGGCAGATGATCTGGCATTGGAATTCTTTCCTGTGCAACGAAGGTCAGCGCGCTCGGAGTTGGAACTCGAGCTCGTTGAGACTGATTGCAGTCTCCAGGCATGGTGGCACTACAACACAGACATTTTCGAGGGCGAGATAATTACTCGCATGGCCAGACACTTTCAACAGTTGCTGGAAGGCATCATCGCCAGTCCGCGGCAACGACTCTCCGAACTACCTCTTCTTGCGGAAGCCGAACGCGAGGAATTGTTGGTCCAATGGAGTGGAACACACGTCGACTACTCCGGCAATCTCACAGTGCACAAATTGTTTGAAGAGCGAGTGGCAAAAACACCATCCAAAGTCGCGGCAGTTTCTTCCGAGTCTATTTCAAACTTTGAAGAGCTAAACAAACAGGCCAACAGCCTGGCAAACCTAATCACGGAGCTACGCAGATGATCGAGAATGGACAATACCGGCTCAGAAAATCGGAGTTGGAGGGTTTTCAATCTGTACCCGAAGCTATAGCGAAGGAGGTGGGCAAGAAAGTCCTTCGCTGGTACGTTTCGGAAGTGACCAAAGATGAGATTGTTTTTGAGGCGACAACCTGGAGCGGGCCTTTGGGCGACGATGTGATTCCGGTCCAGCCTCACTACCATCCGGGGAAAAGCGCCGTCTTGAATCTCGTCCCGACTGGTATCGGTTGCAGCATCGGTGGGTTTGCCGGTGATGCCGCTCCAATCACAAACTTGCTGGCCTCGACTGCCGATTATCTTATTACTCATCCGAATTCCGTAAACGGCTCTAACTTTATCGGTCTAAACAGCGCCAACATTGTCTACACCGATGGATGCAGCCTGGACTTCTTTGCACAGGGCCTGGTCAATCTCCATGTGCCTTACATGAACAAAGTCGGACTAATAATTGAGAAGGCCGACCGCAGAACTTTAGACATCGTGTTCAATGTGGTTAACGCGTGCAGAGCGATCCACGGTGCGAACATCACAGAGGTTTTTATCACTGAAGAGTCTATCGGCGGCCGGTGCATTGAAAACAAATCTGGCGCCTTCGTCGGCACGCTTGATAAACCTCACGTCCTCCTTGACGCTTGCGCAAAGCTAATAAATAACGGCGTCAACGCAATTGCTCTAACGAGCAGCATCCAGGACTTGCCACTCAATGCTTACGTGAAACACTTCGAGGGCAATTATCCGAATCCGGTGGGTGGCGTAGAAGCAGTAATCTCTTATTTGACAACGACGCACTTCCGCGTACCGTCAGCCCATGCTCCGATCCTGAACCTGGATCAATTGGCAGTGACAAACAGTATCGTTGACGCCAGAGGAGCAGGGGAACATGCGTCAGCGAGCGGGTTAGCTTGCGTTCTCATTGGACTACAAAAAGCTCCGCAGATTAGTCCGCGCGCTAACTTCCGCGAGGCAGACGTGCTGCACTGGAATAACGTGTTGGCGGTGGTCACACCGGCAAGTTGTTTGGGTGGCATACCTGTCATCTATGCGTTGCGGCATGGCATCCCCGTCATCGCTGTTGAAGAAAACAGCACTATCCTCGAGGTAAATAAAATGAAGTGTGATTTGCCTGAGGTCATCGAGGTACGCAACTACGCCGAAGCTGCCGGCGTCATCCTGGCATTGAAGAAAGGTCTTGATCTCGAAAGCATTGCCAGGCCCCTTCAAAGACTTAAGTATTGACAGCGCCGCAGAGTAGTCCTTTCCAAACCCATTCCATCTTCAGAATTTTTGAAACCAGCCTCCGCTTTTTTAACCCGACAATCGTTCGGCAACTCCAGGAAATCTTGAAATGAAGGATCTGATCGGACTGATGACTGGCGAGAATCCAAATCTTCTCGTCGGATTGTTGGGAATCCTAAAAGCAGGTTGTGGCTTCGTACCCATTGATCCGGCCTATCCCCTGGAACGGATCAATTTCATTGTCAATGATTGTGGCATTGAAATATTAGTGACGGAAAGTCGTCACCTCGAACAGGCATGGCGGATTGCAGAAAATCATCCGGCGCTAAGGCACGTTATCTGTCTGGATGATCAGACTGTGAAGAAGCCAGAACGAGTTGAAGCAGAGCTTCACGAATGCCGGGATTGGTTACTTCGCCATTCCGCAAACGAAGAGCTTAGCGCCAGGCTGGACGAAACAGTTTATGTAATCTACACCTCAGGTTCGACAGGCCATCCCAAAGGCGTCCCCATCTCGCATCGCAATCTTCTTCCTCTATTGCTCTGGAGCAAAGAGTATTTCGGCTTGGGTGAGCATACGAAGGTCCTACAGAACCTGTCTTACTGCTTCGATTTTGGTGTCTTTGAGATTTTGACGACGCTTCTGTTCGGCGGAACGCTCTATTTTCCCGGAAAGGATGGCTCCCACAAACTATCAAACAGCGCAGCCTTCATTGACGAGTACGCGATTAATACGATTCACACCACTCCCTCTTTCTTTAGAGAGATCATCTCCCCAGGCGCGAGGCTTGACTCCCTGAAAATTCTTCACCTTGGCGGCGAGCAGTTAACTAAATCAACCGTTGACTATGTATTCGATGTCGTTGGAGACGATTGCGAGCTTTACAACGGTTATGGTCCAACGGAAGCGTCCGTCAATTGTTCGATTATGAGGGTGGTCCGAAAGTCGGAGCCTGGGTCTGAACTTCTCAACAGCGCACCCATAGGGCGGGTAACTGCCAACAACCAACTTTACGTCCTCGATAAAAAGGGCGGGCCGGTTCCTTTGGGCGTGGCGGGTGAACTGCACGTCGGCGGTCCAGGACTCGCGTCCGGCTATCTCAATCGAAGCCGGCTAACAGCCGAGAAGTTTATCCCGAACGCTTTTGTGAAAGAGACAGGCGCGCGGCTCTACCAAACCGGAGATCTGGTGCGTTACCGGCCCGACGCAAATATAGAATTTCTAGGTCGCCTCGACGATCAGGTTAAGGTTAGAGGCTATCGAATCGAATTGGGAGAAATCGAGTCGGCGCTCGCCGAGCATCCGTTGGTACAGGAAGCTGTAGTAATGCCGCACGACAGCGCGACAGGCGCGCGGCGACTTGTTGCTTACGTTGTAGACAAAGAAGGGCAGTTAACCACCACCAGCGCGCTGAGAAGTTTCCTGAAGAAGAGGCTGCCTGAGTACATGCTGCCGTCCGCGTTTGTTAAGTTAGAGACATTGCCTTTGACCTCAAGCGGTAAGATTGAGCGCCGGGCTTTACCCGCTCCGAATCAGAGTCGACCCGAACTGGAAGAGACCTTCGTAACGCCTCGTACATCAAGCGAAGAAATAATTGCGGGTATCTGCGGCGAAGTCCTGGGGATTGATCGAGTTGGCGTGCACGACAATCTGTTCGACCTCGGCTGCCATTCATTGCTTGCGACGAAAATTGTCGCGCGCCTGCGCGACACACTCGGGGTCGAGCTGGCGTTAACGAGTATCTTCGAGTCGCCTACTGTCGCGGAATTAGCAATCATTTGCCGGGATGCGAATCTGGAATGGACCAGCCTCCAGCTTCCGCCAATCCAACTCGCAGAGCGCAACAACGGATATCTCCCACTCTCTTTTGCGCAGGAGCGAGTCTGGTTTCTTGATCAACTTACCGAAGACAACATCTCTTATTGCATTCCCAGAGCGTTACGCATCAAGGGCACTTTCAACGCTGAAATATTGGAGAGGTCTTTTACCGAACTGGTACGAAGGCATGAGATCTTGCGCACTGGTTTTCCCGATATTGACGGACGGCCTGTTCAGATCATCTATCCGCCACAACCGTTCAAGGTAACCGTTATTGATCTAAAGGACATCGATGGCGACAAGCAATTAGAAGTTCAACGGATCATCCTTGCCGAAGGTCAAAAATCATTCGATCTTGGGCAACCGCCGCTGCTGCGCGTGACTTTGCTCCGCATCGAGGAGCACGAGCATGTGTTGGTCCTCACCGAACATCATCTTGTTCATGATGGCTGGACTCAGGGTGTTCTGCTTGGTGAGTTCTTAACGCTCTATGCCGCGCTGGAAGCGGGCAAAATCTCACCGCTTCCGGACCTTCCAGTTCAATATGCCGACTTCGCTGTTTGGCAGCGATCCTGTTGGCAGGGTGAACTTGTAGAGGCTCAGCTTTCTTACTGGAAGAATCAACTGGCGGGCGCGCCGGCTTTACTCGAAATGCCTACGGATCGACCGCGTCCTCCTGTGCAGAGCTTTCGTGGCGCCGAGCAGCGCATGCACATCTCTTCTGAGCTCGCAGAATCGCTTCGCGCGCTCAGCCGCCAAGAGAGCGCTACCCTTTTCATGACGATGCTGGCCGCCTTCAAGGTGCTGCTGTCTCGTTATGCTGGACAGGACGATATTGTGGTGGGCACAGGCATCGCCAATCGTCGCTGCCTCGAGATCGAGGGGATGCTCGGCATGATTATCAATACGGTGGTCATGCGCACCGACCTCTCCGGTGATATCACTTTCAGGGAAGTACTCAAGCGCGTGCGCAAAGTCTGTCTCGAGGCTTACGCGCATCAGGACATGCCGTTCGAGAAACTCGTCGAAGAATTACACCCGCAGCGCAGTTTGAGCTATATGCCGCTCTTCCAGGTGATGTTCGGATTTCTGGACACGCCGATGCGTAACATCGAGCTTCCCGGTCTGGATCTGGAATTGATGTATGCGCACAACCGGTCAGCCAAGTTTGATCTCAACCTTGTCTTCATCCTCCACGCAGAACAACGCATCGGTCTGGTTGACGGACCGGTCAGCAACGAGATAACCGGGCTCTTTGAGTACAACACTGACATTTTCAACGACGACACGATCAGTCGCATGATCGGCCACTACCAGACGCTGCTGAAGAGCGTCGTGACAAATCCTGAAAAGCGGATCTCGGAGTTGCAACTGTTGACTGCCGGTGAGCAACAGCAGTTGCTGGTGGAGTGGAACGAGACCGAAACAAGCTACCCGGAACAGTCGTGCATACATGAGCTATTTGAAGCGCAGGTTGCGCGGACGCCGCAGGCGGTGGCGGTGGTCTACGAAGCAGAACAGCTCAGTTACGAAGAACTTAACCGGCGCGCTAATCAAGTCGCGAATTACCTGCGAAAGTTGGGCGTAGGACCGGAGTCGCTGGTGGCGGTGATGCTGGAGCGGTCCGTGGAATTGGTTGTGGCGCTGCTGGGAGTGTTGAAGGCTGGTGGAGCGTATGTGCCGCTGGACCCGACGTATCCGGTGGAACGTCTCTCATTCATGGTCGCAGATGCGAACATCGCGCTGTTATTGACAGTGGACAAACTCTCGCTCGCCCTGCCCGAAGCCGTGAGCGCCACAGTCCGGCTGGACACCGACTGGATACTAATCGCCGGCGAGAGCACGACGAATCCGCTGCCCCTCGCCGGTGGGGCGAATCTGGCCTACGTCATCTATACCTCCGGTTCGAGCGGCACACCCAAAGGTCCGATGCTTACGCATCAGGGAGTGCTCAACTGTCTCAACTGGATGCAGCAAACGTATCAACTGGACGAGCGAGATGCGTTTCTGATGAGGACCTCGCTGAACTTCGACCCATCGGTGTGGGAAGTGTTTTGGCCGCTGATGGTAGGAGCGCGAGTAGTCATCGCCCCGGCGCAGATGCAACTGGAAAGCAGCACACTGTTGAACTACATGGCAGCGCAGGAAGTGACGTGCGCCTACTTTGTGCCTTCGCTGTTGGGGGTGATCGCGGCCGACCCGTTGCTGCCGAGCGTGCGCAGCCTGCGCTACGTGATCAGTGGTGGGGAACAGTTGCCGATGGCGTTAATGCGCCAGTTCCATAGTGCGAGCGAAGCCGCGTTGCATCACTCGTATGGACCGACGGAAACATCGATAGCGGCGACTGAGTGGACGTGCCCGAGAGGCGAGTGGGACAAAGAAGTGCCGATGGGGAGAGCAATAGGGAATACGCAGCTCTATGTGCTGGACGCCACGATGACGTCTGTCCCGGTGGGAGTGGCCGGTGAGTTATACATCGGCGGAGCCGGAGTGGGGCGCGGGTATGTGGGACAGGCTGGAATGACGGCTGAGAGGTTTGTGCCGGATCGATTCAGCAGGCTGGCGGGTGGACGGTTGTACCGTACTGGGGACGTGGTGAAGTACACGGCGGAAGGAAATCTGGTGTTTCTCGGTCGCGTGGACGAGCAGGTGAAGCTGAGAGGTTATCGGATCGAGTTAGGAGAGATTGAGACAGTACTGCGGCAGCGGGAGGGCGTGAGAGAAGCAGTAGTGTTGATGAGAGAAGAGGCACACGACAAGCGACTGGTGGCTTACGTGGTGGGAGATTCGGCGCCCGAGGTTGGAGAGTTACATAAATACCTGAAACAGCGGTTGCCGGAGTACATGATACCGAGCGCCTTCGTCACCCTCGATCAACTGCCGCTGCTGCCCAACGGCAAAGTTGACCGGCGGGCCCTGCCGGAGCCTGAGCAGAGCCGAGCGTTGGGAATTGAATACGCGGCCCCGCGCACGCCCATCGAGGAGATTCTGGTCAACATCTGGAGCGCTGTGCTGGGTGTCGCGCAAGTCGGTATTCATGACAACTTCTTTGATCTCGGCGGGCACTCTTTGCTGGCCACGCAGGTGATCTCCCGGGTGCGGCAGTCGTTCGCAATCGAAGTGCCGTTGCGCAGCTTGTTCGAGCATACGAGCCTGAAGGCGCTGGCGACTCATGTGGAGATGGTGTTGCGCGCGGACCAGGGGTTGGATGCGCCACCGTTGCGAGCGCAGGAGCGGGAGGAAGACTTGCCGCTGTCATTTGCACAGCAGCGACTATGGTTCATCGACCAACTGGATCCGCACGCAACGACGTACAACCTGGCTTCTGCGGTCAAGCTTTCGGGTGCGCTGGACCTTGGCGCGCTGGAA
>Ga0134124_10001620_pt1 | contig 18105 bp, 14 predicted proteins | sample KB304_FD_96880 | JGI IMG/M metagenome (GOLD analysis project Ga0134124, IMG submission 96880) | Terrestrial soil microbial communities without Nitrogen fertilizer from Kellogg Biological Station, Michigan, USA - KB3-0-4 | ecosystem: Environmental > Terrestrial > Soil > Unclassified ...
AACGCGGAGATCGACATCTCGGCTCGCGTCGAGGGCTTCCTCGAGACTGTCAATTTCAAAGACGGCACCTTCGTCAAGAAGGGCCAGCGGTTGTACACCATCGACAGCCGACCGTTCGGCGCGGCGCTCGCCGAGGCAAAGGCCAAGGTCGCGCAAGCGCAAGCCGAGGCGCTCCGAGTTCATCAGGACGTGGTGCGCTATGAGCCGCTGGTCGCCAAAAACGCTGTCTCCGTGCAAGACTTGGAGACGGCCAAAGCCAACGAACGCGCACAACAATCCGCGGTCGCCGCAGCCCAGGCCGCGGTGCAGAAAGCGCAGATTGATTTGGGTTACACCACGGTGCTCGCTCCGGATGACGGCCTGATTGGCGTGACGGAGGTGTTTCCGGGGACTTTGGTGGGCAAAGGCAGCACCACCCTGCTCACGAAGATGTCGAAGATCGATCCAATCAAGGTGCGCTTCAGCGTCTCGGAGCGTGATTACTTATTCTACGCCAAACGGCGTGAAGCAAGATTGGTGGCTGCCGGCGTCGCTGCCGGTGGAGGTGCTGCCAATATCGCTGCCACCAACGCAGCGGGCGACGACGGGCCGCCTCTGCAATTCCAGATGGTCCTCGCTGACGGCTCGACGCACCCGCACCCCGGCACGCTGTCGTTCGTCGATCGCAACGTCGACGAAAAGACGGGCACGATTCGCTTGGAGGCTTCGTTTCCGAATCCCGGCAACATCGTTCGACCAGGGCAATTCGCGCGTGTCCGCGCTGTCGTCTCCGTCAAGAAGAACGCGGTTCTCGTCACCCAAGGCGCCGTCGTCGAGGCGCAGGGCATCAACAGCGTCGCGGTCGTCAAAGCGGACGACACGATCGAGATGCGCGTGGTGAAGCCTGCTGAGCGCATCGGCGGGCTCGTTATCTTAGACTCTGGCCTCAAGGCCGGCGAACGAGTCGTCGTGGAGGGAATTCAGAAGGTGCGCGCTGGCAGCAAGGTCAAGCCAACGCTAGTCCCGCTCGAAGAAACACCCGCGACGACGCTGAACGCAGCGACGCCGGCCCCGGCGGCTTCGGCATCTGCGACCGGAGGCTGAGCCATGGCCGGTTTTTTCATCCGTCGTCCGATCGTCGCGATCGTGATCGCGATTCTGATCGTCATGCTCGGCGTCTTTTCGCTCAAGGGCCTCTCGGTCGAGCAGTACCCGTTCCTCGCGCCACCGAACATTCGCGTGACCGCGAATTACCCGGGTGCGTCCGCGATCAGCGTCGAGCAGTCCGTCGCGACGCCCATCGAGCAGGAGGTGAACGGCGTCGAGAACATGATCTACATGAAGTCGTCGAACACCAGCGACGGCCGCATGCAGCTCGACGTGAACTTCGGCGTCGGCGTCAATCAGGACATGGCCAACGTGCTCACGCAAAATCGCGTGTCTGCGGCGCAAGCACGTTTGCCGCAAGACGTGGTGGCCCAGGGCGTCACGGTCAAGAAGATGAGCCCCAGCATTCTGATGCTGATCGGCCTGTATTCGCCCAAGGGCACGTACGACGCGCCCTTCCTCGTCAACTACTGTGGCATCAATCTACGCGATCAATTGCTGCGCATTCCCGGCATCGCCCAGGTCGATCTGTTCGGCGGCACCGACTACGGCATGCGCATCTGGTTCCGACCGGACCGCATGGCGCAACTCGGGCTCACGCCGAGTGACGTGATTCAGGCGATCAAAGAGCAGAACCTGCAGGCTCCAACCGGCCGCGTCGGCGCTTCGCCTTCACCGGCGGATCAGAAGTTCACTTACACGGTGAGCGCTCCCGGTCGTCTGATTCAACCCGAAGAGTTCGAAAACATCATCGTGCGCGAGACCAAAGACGGCTCGCAAATTCGCATCAAGGACATCGGTCGCGCAGAGCTCGGCTCGCAAGGCTATGACGCCTTCGGTCGCTTGAACGGCAAGGCGTCCGGCGCCATGGCGCTCTATCTCTTGCCGGGCGCGAATCAGCTCGAGGCAGCCAAAGAGATCTACGCCACGATGGAACGCGCGAAGGCGCAGTTCCCGACCGATCTCGACTACAAGATCGTCTACGACACGACGCCCGCGGTGAACGCCTCGATCGAATCGATCGTCCACACCTTCGTAGAAGCGGTGATCTTGGTCACCTTGGTCGTGTTCATCTTCCTGCAGAACTTCCGGGCGACGCTGATCCCACTGCTCACGGTGCCCGTGTCGCTGATCGGCACGTTCATCTTCTTCCCGCTGCTCGGGTTCTCGATCAACACGCTCTCGATGTTCGGCTTGGTGCTGGCCATCGGCATCGTGGTCGATGACGCCATCGTCGTGGTCGAGGCCGTGATGCACCACCTCGAACATGGCCTGAATCCGCGGGAAGCCACGATTCAAGCCATGAAGGAGGTGTCGGCGCCCGTGATCGGCATCGCGCTGATCTTGTCCGCGGTGTTCTTACCCGTGGCCTTCATTCCCGGTCTGACTGGGCGCATGTATCAGCAGTTCGCGCTGACGATCGCCATCTCGGTGATCCTGTCCGCGTTCAGCGCGCTCTCGCTCTCGCCAGCGCTCAGCTGCCTGCTGCTCAAGGCGCCGTCGCACGGTGCCAAGCCGGGCCTTTTGGGTAAGTTCTTCAAGCTCTTCAACACCGGCTTCGACAAAGTGACCCGCGGCTATGTCGGAACGGCGAAGCTGCTGGTGCGCCGCTCGTTCTTGACCATCATCTTGGTCGGCGTCGTCGGTCTCGGTGCTGGCTTCTTCGGCAGTCTGATCCCCGCCGGCTTCGTTCCGGACGAAGACCAGGGCCTGATTGGCGTGAACTTGCAACTGCCGCCGGGCGCTTCATTGGTGCGCACCAGCGAAGTGCTCAAGCAGGTGGAAGAGATCCTCGGTAAGACCGAGGGCGTCGAGTCGTTCCAAACCATCGGTGGCTATGGCGCCGTCACCAGCACGTATCAGCCCAACTTCGGGTCGATCTTCGTGCGCCTGCATCCTTGGGAGGAACGAAAGAACCCCGCGCTCAAGGCGCAGGCCATCATGGCCAAACTCAAGCGTGATTTCGCTGGGATCCCGGAAGCGATCATCTTCCCGTTCAACATTCCGACCATCTCCGGCTTCGGCTCCTCGTCGGGCTTCAATTTCCTGATTCAGGATCGCAGCGGGTCGCTTTCGGTGGATCAGCTGGGCGCCCAGACTACCGCGTTCCTCACCGCTGCTCGTCAAAGACCAGAGCTTGCCAATCTCTTCACCTCGTTCAACCCGAACTATCCGCAGCTCGGCGTAGAGCTCGATCGTGAAAAGGCGCGCAAGCTCGGCGTGCCCGTGAACGAGGCCTTTCAGGCACTCAGCTCGTCGCTCGGCGGCACCTACGTGAACGACTTCAACCGCTTTGGACGCTTGTTCCGCGTCTACGTACAAGCCGAGGCGGCGAGTCGGCAAAAGCCCGAGGACATCGGCGAAATTTACGTTCGAAGCAAGACCACGGACACGATGATCCCGCTGTCCACGCTGATGAACGTGAATCGTCAGCCCGGCACCGAGATCACGAATCGCTTCAATCTGTTCCGATCCGTCGAAATCAGCGGTATTCCGGGGCAGGGTTACACCTCCGGGCAGGCCCTTGCTGCACTCGAGGACGTGTTCAAGCAAACGATGCCGTCGGAGCTCGGCTTCGCGTACTCTTCGATGTCGTATCAGGAGAAGGTCGCGCCGCCCGCCGGTCCCACGCTGGTGATGGCGATTGTCTTCGTGTTCTTGCTGCTGGCAGCGCTGTACGAGAATTGGCGCTTACCCTGGGCAGTGCTCCTCGGCTCTCCGCTGGTCGTGCTCGGCTCGTTCTTCGGGGTTTGGTTGATGGGCTACGACAACAATGTGTACGTCCAGATCGGCAACATCATGCTGATCGGCCTGGCCGCCAAGAACGCGATCTTGATCGTCGAATTTGCCAAGGCCAAGCAAGACGAGGGCATGGACCCACAAACTGCCGCCTTGGAATCCGCTCGTCTGCGCTTCCGGCCCATTCTGATGACCGCATTTGCTTTCATCCTGGGCGTGATTCCGCTGATGCGAGCCAAGGGCGCGGGCGCGGCCTCGCAGAACGTGATGGGCTGCGCGGTGTTCTTCGGCATGCTGATCGCCACCTTTTTCGGCGTGTTCTTGATCCCCGGGAATTACGCGTTCGTGCAGGGCTTGGGCCGCAAAAAGACGGCGCCCGCGACTCCGCCCACGCCATCGCCGCTCACGCCAGCGTCCGGCGCCAGCGAGGCGCACTGAGATGGCGAAGCAACTCGGTTGGGCATCAGCCCTCGTGTGTGTCGCGGCGATCGGTTGCAAAGTCGGTCCGGACTACGAGCGCCCGCCAGTCGTCGCGCCCGCCAACTGGCGCGGCGCGCAGGCAAACGCAGCGGCACAAGAGTCGATCGCCAACGTCCCCTGGTGGGAGCAGTTCAAGGACCCGCAGCTTCGCGATTTGATCACGGTCGCGCTGAAAGAAAATAGCGACCTCAAAATCGCAGTCGAGCGCATCGAAGAGGCGCGTGCGACTTATGGCATCAGTAAAGCGGACCTCTACCCGCACGTGGATTTGAAAGCGCTCGGCGGCGGCCTCAATCCGAGTGACGGCAGCCTCACCCACGTGCCCGAGGGGGGCGGCAGCAACGCCACTGGCCTTTACAATGTCGGCGTCGGGTTCTCATGGGAACTCGATTTTTTTGGCCGAATTCGCCGCGCGGGCGAAGCCGCAAAAGCCTCCATGTTGGCCACCGAAGAGGCGCGCCGCGCAGTCGCGGTGTCGCTCGTCTCGGACGTCGCCCTGGCGTACGTCGATCTGCGCGGGCTGGATCGCCGTCTCGCCATCACTCAGGAAACGTTGAAATCACGCCTAGAGCACGTCGAGTATGCGCGCCTGCGCTTCGAGGGTCAGGTCACGCACGAGGTCGACCTGCGTCAGGCGGAGGCCGAAGCCCATCGCGTTCAAGCGATGATCTACAATCTCGAAAAACTGATCGCTCAGAAGGAGCATGAGATCTCGTTCCTCGTCGGTCGACCGCCGGGCGAGGTCTTGCGCAACCGCTCGGCGGAAGAGCAGCCCGTACCGCCGGAGGTCCCAGTGGGTTTGCCCGCCCAGCTTCTGGAGCAGCGACCGGACGTGCGCAGAGCCGAGATGGAGCTGATGTCGGCAACCGCGCGGATTGGCGAAGCCAAGGCCGCGCTCTATCCAACCATCAAGCTGACCGGCTCATACGGGCTGGCGAGCACGGACTTGTCCGAGCTCGTCGATCCTGCGAGCCAAACCTGGCACCTCTTCGCCAACCTCTTGCAGCCGATCTTTGCCGGCGGCGCGCTCCGCGGGAAGGTCGAAGTTCGGCAATCCCAACAGCGTCAGGCCGTCTATGCCTACGAGAAGACGCTGCTTCAAGCATTCCGTGAAGTCGAAGACGCGCTAGTCACGTTGCGCAAAGTCGGTCAGCAACGCACCGAACAGCAGCAGCGAACCACCGCCGAGGGTCAAGTCGTCGAGCTCGCCGAGCTTCGCTACAAAGGCGGGGTGAGTGATTACCTTCCGGTGCTCGACGCACAGCGCTCGTTCTTCAACGCGCAGATCGACGACGCCACGACCGCGAGCGAACACACGCGTTCGCTGATCCAGCTATACAAGGCGCTCGGCGCTGGCTGGCCAGTGCCCAAGGATAAACAGACATCCGCCGCCGCGCCGGCCGCCTCGAGCCCCACCAAGCCGGCACAGCCAGGCTCCGGCTGAGGTCTCACCCCGTGCCGCGATCCAATTGTCATAGTGCGCGCTCCGAAGAGGACGCTCGTCGAGGATTCGCGTCCGAGAAACGAAGCGAGCGTCGTCTTTTCGATGACACGGTCACCGACACGACACATGACTTGAGCTACAGTCCCCTTCGCGTGAAAACTACCTCGTGGGCTTGCGGTTTGGCGGCGATGAGCGCTGTTGCGTGCGGCGGCGCGGCGGATGTCCCGAACACTCCCGACTTGCGCGCATTGCTGGCCAGCTACGACCGTCCCACCGCATCACTCGATGTTTCGACGGTAACGGATGCACTGAATAGCGTCCCGAACTTCAGGGAACTCGCCGCGGGCATCGAGGCCGCCAAGTACATCATGGGCGACGTCGACTACGCGAGCCGCACGCCCAACAGCAAGACTGGGCAGCGAATTCGCCTCCAGGGTTCGATCGGATTGCAGATTCGTTGTCCGGGTGAGCGCACTGACCCAGTGTATGACGAGAGCATCAACGGCTCTCTAGATCTCACGCTGGCCGTCTCCGACAACAAGATACTCCGCAGCATGGCCGGCCACGCCAAAGCGTGCGTCTTGCAAGGAACCCTCCGCGGCCAGCCTGCACGCATCGAGATCGAGGGCGAGGTTGCCTTCGATCTCGGGGGCGACGTGGGTCTCGGCCAACCTTGGGGCGGAGAGCTGCTGGCTTCGCTTCCGGGAGAGCTGGTCGTCGCTGGTTACACGTTCAAGAGCATCAGCGGGCGGCTTCACGCAGGTCGCTTCCAGCACCTGGTGAAGCTACCGAATGACAGTACCATCGTGCTCGAGTTGAGCGAATCGGGGGTGACGATTCGCGACGCCTCCGGAGTTTGGTTTTGCGCCGAGGGTGAGTCTTGCGCAAAACAGTGAGCCTAGGCGCGTTCGTCGCCCTGCTGGCGTGGAGTGCGGGGGCGAGCGCGCAGCAGCTCGAAAACCCACGCACTGACTACACCGCGTACACGCGTCCTCGCGGTCGTGCGTCGGTCGGTTTCTTCAAGACCGATCTGGGCGTGATTGACGAAGTTTTGATCGGAACCTACCCGCTTCCGTGGTTTGCGTTCCCCTGGCTCAAAACCACCATTCCGAGCGTCTACGCCAAGGTTCGAAGTCCGTGGTCGGGCCCGCTCACGCTCTCGCTGGGCGGCAGCTTCCTGTACGTGAACGGCAAAGCCGTTGCACAGCTCGCCGACAAAGACGCGAGCGCCAGCGCCCTTTCGACCACCGGTTCGTTCGACGCGAGCTATCGTTTCGATCAGCGGTTCACGCTCAATCTCGGTCTCGACTTCGCGAAGTTGAGCGCCGTCGGCGACAACAAGGACGAAGCAACCTCCGTCGAGGGCGCTTCGACCGCCAACACGTTCAGCACGCGCCTGATGGGCGAGTGGCGGCTCTCGCGCGTATTCGCGCTGACCCTGCTGTTCCGGTATCTCGTCTACCAAAGCCCGATCAGCGCGGACAGCACGTCCAGTACCAGCGCCGTGACGGTGACGAGTGACCTCAGCGCCGAGAGCACCATTCAAAAGCGCTTCACCCTCGTGCCGGGCGTCTCGTTCGAGTGGGAGCATTGGGAGCTCAACGCCGGCGTTGGCTACGGCGTGTTCTACCTCCCGGTGTTGGGGCTCGCGAGCGCGAAGTCGTGGCCGGTCGTCGATCTCGCGTTCGCGTACCGCTTCGATCTCTATCACTGAGCCGCTCATCGAGGCCGACCGTGTCGCCGGGAGCGAACGCGCGCAGCGTTGACTCCCGCGCCACGGACGTGATCAGCGGCTGCCGTAGGTCGCAATGAAGCGTAGGCCGAGCTGTTGCGCGAGCTCTACCGTCGCCTTCGCGTGATCGTCATTCGGGGGAACCGAAAGCAGCTCGTAATGAGCTGCTACGCCGAGGCCCCAGCGCGGCGAAACCTCGAACTCTTTGCCGACTTCAGCGGCGAAGGAGGGGCCGACCTTCGTGTATTCCCGCCCGACGAGGGTGACGTTGCGGTCGCTCTCTCCGGAATACGAGTAGCTGGTGACCGCGGCTGCGGCGAAGCCCACGCCCAGCGAAAGGTAGGTGCGCACCGGCATGAAGTAATACGACGCGCCCGCCCGAAACGTGGAAGCTTGAAACACCACACTCGTCGAGTCGAGCACTTGACCGTCGACCGTAAAGTCGGGATCGAAGACATCGAACCAGCCGAAATCCGCATGAATCGCCAGGTTTTGCAGGACGAAGCCGCCCATCGCCAAATCGAAGCCGCCTGACGCACCGTTGAGCTTCGTGTTCGGATCGCCGCTGGCCCAGGTGTAGCTGGGGCCGATCGCGAAGCGCAGGAACAACGCTGCCGGTGCAAACTGCGGCTCGAGTTTCGGTCGGAAACCACAGAGCTGCGCTAAGCGCGCCTTCTTGTATGCGGTGGAGCTATCGCCGCCTGATGACATTAGGTCCGCCGTCTGTGCGTGTGCCGGCAGTGCGAGGGTGATCAGCCCCGCGGCTACCGCGGCGCGAATCAGGGCGCTTGCCGTGCGCTTCATAGCTCCACCCCGAGATTGAAGTTCAGATACATGAGCGGATCCCAGCGACCCGAAGCGGCGGCGTAGTTGAACTTGGTCGAGAAGACGATTTGGCGCCTGCCCGTGGGCAGCGCGACGCCAAGCTCGGGTGCGAAGCCGAAGTGCCAAGACGCGTCCGAGACCGTCGAGATCCCCACATCGATGCGGTGGTCGGCGGCATAGGCCCCAATGCCGAAACCGCCGTAGGGACGCACGCCGCTCGGATCGGTCATGAAATAGTAGTTACCCGTGATCAACATCGGGATCAGATTGAGATTGGTCGCAATCGTGCCCGTGAAGGTGGTGTTGCCGTAGTGCAACGTCTTCTCGCCCTTGCCGTACAAAACCTGCCAACCGAGCGAGACCCCCGGCCAAAACTTTTCGCTGACCCGTGCACGCCAGTCGAGCGAGAACCCGAGGAAGCTGAAATCAGGCGCGAAATCATGGGTGTCGCCCAAGCCGACGGAGGTGTTGTAGGAGACGATCAGCACATCGCTCTTTTGACGCGGGCGAGCTGGCGGAGGGGGCGGCGGCACGTACGCGGGGCTCGCCGGATACGGCTGATACGCGGGGTAGTAGACTGGAGCTGGCGCAGGTTGAGCTGAAGCTACGGGAGCTTGAGCCGACACCGGTGGTACCGGCGCTGGCTGCGTTGCCGCGGTTGCGGGTGCCGGCTCAGCCGGCGCGACGGGCTGTGGTAGTTGAGCTGCGGGTGCTGATGGCGGCGCACTTTGCGCGAGTGCCGTCCCCATGCTCAGCGTGAAGGTGGCCGTGAAATAGCCGAGCCAAGTAAGTCGTCTCATTGATTCCCAACCCTCCAGATAGATTGTCGCGCCCGGTCTAGACCGCTGCCGCATTCGTTACATCGACTGACGCCGTGGCGCGGGCCGCGACCGGCTGAACCCGGCTCTTCAAAAACGCGATCACATCGTCTTTGCTGCGCACGGGCGCGCCCTCGAGATGCACGAACTTGTCTGCCAGGACCCCCCAACGGCCGAGCATCATGTTGAGCCAAATCTCGAAGTAGTCGACGCCTTCGAACACGATCGCATCGTGCGCCGCGTACTCCGCAAGCGCTTTCTCGAACTCGACGGGGTGCTCGGTCCAATGCGCGCGCGGCTTGATGTGATGCAAGATGTGATAGCCGTCGTTGAAGCAACGCCGATTGTAGCGCGAGTTGATGCAGGTAATGCTCGACTGAAACGGGTCTTCCGGGTGCTCCTGGCTGATGAAGCTGTGCTGCGTCCAGTTGCCCATCATCATCAGCGTACGAATCAACACCAGCGGGACGACCAACACCGTGAGCGTTGCCTGCGGCCGCAACCACAAGCCAACCCCCACGATCGACCAGTACACTCCCTCACCCAGCAGCACGCGACGGAACAGCTTCCAGTTCTTGCGCTGGTAGAAATACCAGATGAGTTCGGGCAACCCGAAGAAGAGGAAACGGAGGTAGTAGCGGAGCCAGTGGCTGAAGCGATTGCGGGTGAACCGCATCGTCGAGCTCAGGTCATCCGGTAGGTTCTCTTCTCGGTGATGCATGCCCATGTGATGGGCAAAATAAGTGTTCGGCGTTTGCCCGAAAAAAGGACCGAGCAGCCACGGAATGACGTGGTTCAGGCCCTTGTAGTCTTTGTTGAACAGCGGTCGATGCGACGTGAAGTGCAGCATCAACGTGAAGCGGTCCATGACTGCGACCATCACCAGCGCCCAGTACGCCGGAGCCACGTACCAGAACGACAGACCGAGCGCGTACGGCCAGAAAAACAACGAGACCCCGACCGCGGCGACCAGCAAACACTGGAGCATCAGCCAAATCACGGACGTGTCGCGCGCGTCATTCAACAGGCGCGCCGCGCCACTCAGGAACGCGGGGGCAGATGCGGTGCGGGGATCGGTCGAGGTCATGCGGGCCGGCTACTTATTAGCCGAAGCGGTCACGCGGGGAAGTCCCTTCTCCGCGTCCTTTTGCGCGCTCGATACCCGGCCGCCCCTCGAGCTACGCGCCGGGCCGGGGCGCGGCCCGTAAATGCCCGTTTAGTATGAAGTTTGTGAGCAGGGGCCGGGGCGCCTTCGGGCGCCCGCCGCCCGCGCGCGCGCCCCCAATGCGCTGCCACGTTCGGGGCCAAAATCAGGCTTTGAATCGGGCGCGAGCCGGACCCGACCCGAGCGAGGCGCGTGATACTGTCTGGTCATGCCTCGACGCTCGTCCACCGCCACGCTGGGTGTCGCGTTCTCGGCCGCCGGCATGGCCGCGCTCTGTGCAGGCTTCAAGCTCAGCGCGCTGTCGCTGTTCGGCACCGGCATCAAGCTGCTCGAGCAAGATTGGCGCGCGCGCCACCCCGAGTTTGCAGGGAACGCCGCAGAGCGTTGGCAGGCGTCGCTCGCGTTCTATCGCGAGACACACCAAAATGGCACGAACCGCACGTTGCACCTGATTGGCATTCCCCTGATACTCGGCGGTGCAGCGGGCTTGTTCGTCTCGAAGCCGCTGAGCGCGCGCGGGCCGCTTTGGGCGGGCTCGTTGGCTGCGTTCGCAACGGGTTGGGCGCTCAACCTGGTGGGGCACGCGGCGTTCGAGAAACGCGCGCCGGCCTTCAGCGACGACGGTCTGTCCTTCATTGCCGGCCCCGTCTGGGATTTACAAGAGCTGCTGAAGTTCACGCGCTGAAGCCATGTCCGGCGATCAACCGGTAGAATCAGCCCCATGAGAGCTCTCGCGGACTCGCCTGCTACGCGATGGGCAACAGCGGTCGTCTTGCTGATCGGCTGCGCGAAGGCGCCGGCGAGCGCCGCGCCTAGCCCTGCTTTAGACCGCCCAGTCTCGTTTTCACTCCCCAGCGATGGCGGCAACTTGGTCACGGTCCCACTGCCGAACGTGACCACGGTCGTGGACGCTTGGGCGCCGAGCTGCAAACCCTGTCGCGACAAGCTTCCGGCTCTCTACGCACGACGCGCCGAAATCGAGGCGCACGGCGGCAAGCTCGTGCTGGTCGCCGTGCTTGCTCCCGCCGAGTCGACCGCAGACGCACGAGCCGCGCTGACTTCATGGGGTGTCGACGCGCCGTTTCTGATCGATCGCGGCGACGTGCTGCGTCGCGAAGCGGGGGTCAATAGCCTCCCGGCGACCCTCGTGCTCGACGAGCAGCAGCGTGTTCGTTGGGTGGCGCCGCCAAACGCGTCGCCCAATGACGTGGTTGCCGCTGCGAGTTTGCGCTGAGCTTGCGACGGGTCTACGCGGCGACGATCTGCGCTAGAAGCGCTCCGGCACGAATTTGAGCGGGAGCTCTTTGGGCGTGTAGCGCCCAATTTTTCGTTCCGGCAATTCGATCTTGCCCTGTTTGTCGATTTTGCCGGGAGGGATGCGCTCCAAAATGTGGCTGAGCACGTTCAGCCGGACTCGCTTCTTGTTTTCAGAGCGGGCCACGTACCAAGGAGCCCATTCGGTGTCGGTGGCCTCGAACATCTCGTCGCGAGCCTCCGTGTAGTCGTCCCAGCGATCGAATGATTTCAGATCCATGGGCGAGAGCTTCCAGAGCTTGCGTCCGTCATCGATGCGCGATTTGAGACGCCGTTCTTGCTCCTCCGGGCTGACCTCGAGCCAGTACTTGAGCAAAATGATGCCTGACTTCACGATCGAGAACTCGACCTGAGGCGCCATCTGCAAAAACCAGCGAGCCTCTTTCTCGGTACAGAAGCCCATGACGCGCTCGACGCCGGCGCGGTTGTACCAGCTGCGATCGAAGATCACGACTTCACCCGCCGCGGGTAGGTGCGCGATGTACCTCTGGATGTACATCTGACTCTTTTCCCGCTCGGTGGGTGCGGGCAGGGCGACGACGCGGAAGACGCGTGGGCTCACCCGCTCGGTCAGGGCTTTGATCGTGCCGCCTTTGCCGGCACCGTCACGGCCTTCGAACAGGATGCAGACCTTGAGTCCGTCTTGCACCACCCACTGCTGGAGCTGCACGAGTTGGATGTGGATCTGCTCGAGCGCCTTTTCATACTCTTTGCGCCCGAGAATTGGCTGTTCCTCCGGCGTGGCGTGTGAAAGCGCCTCCTCCGAATCGTGCTTTTTCTTCTTGCCCTTACCCATCTCGAACGCCTCTCCCTGCTCCGCGAAGAACTGGTGAGTAGCACGGATCGGCGAGTCCCCGCGAGTCCCCGCGAGACATCGCGGGGACTCTGTTACTCAGGCCGTCACTGCGGGCGTACGATGTTCGTCAAATCTCCCCCGACCGCTTCGATTGAGTCGTACAGGACTTGGCCGGTGTAGCGCGGGTTGTGAACGCCGAAGCCCGAGCCGCGCGCCATGACGAAGTAGTTGTACAGCGCGCCAGCAGTGGGGCCCTGGATCGCCGGGCGGGCGGGTGCGGCTGACGCGGGCAACGACTCGTCCAACTCGAAGTCTTCGTCGTCCAACTGGCTTTGGGTGAGCACGTTCACGCCGTCGCGGGTGAGCAAGTAGAGTTCGTTCAGCTTCTTGCGCAAGGACTTGAGCTGATTTTTCACCTTGCTCTGTCCGCCGACCACGTCGAAGGTCGTCGTCCCGACGTGGCAGCTCTGGCACGCCGAAAGCTGCGGGTAAAAGGAGTGATTGCCAATGCCGTTGTTGGCTGCGACCGGGGGCATGTGGCACTGCACGCAGCCTGTCTTGAAGTTTTGGTGCGACGAATTGGCGTAAGTCTTCCCGACGTACTGATAGCCGCCTTTGCCCGAGTAGACATCCGCGTCCGGACCTTCATGTGGACCCCAGGTCGTGCTGGTGATGCTGTTCGTCCCCGAGAGGACGTAGTTGGTCACGTCCTTGCGCGACTTGTGGCACCACATGCAAGCGTTGCCTTCGCGGTAATTACCCGCCTTCGTGCCATCCGAAGTGCCAACGGCCGAGCTGCGCTCGATGATTGCATACTCCGTGTCACCAGTTGGGACACGCAGTGGGAACGCGCCCGGCACATAGTCAGCGCCAGTGAGATGCGGATCGTGCGCGGCTGAATTGTCGTGACAGGTGCCGCAGCCGACGATCGCTACCGTGGCTTGGCCGTTGTAGACGATCTCCGAGATCTTGCTGGTGCCCGAATCCTTGTAGTTGAGCTGGCCGTGGCTCAGATCCGTGGGTCCGGTGGTGCCGTTGAACTTGACGTCGCCGGACAGCCGGAGCTCCGGTCCATCCGCCGCGTGGCAGTTGCCGCAAGATTTCGCTCCGGTCCACGAGTCGACTTCATCACCACCCAAGTTCGAGATGTAAGTCGCGTAGTGACGGCTGGTCTTCCACTGTTCGACGATGCCGGCGAAGGTATGGCAGGGCTTCATGCAGCTCGCGTTCAGCGTTCCTACGGGAAGGGTGCCGCTGTCGCCGCCTGCGCCTTCACCGGGAGGGCCTTGGTCGCCCTTCTCGCCTTGGTCGCCTTGATCGCCTTGATCGCCCTTCTCGCCCTTGGGTCCCTGCGGACCGGCGTCGCCGGTTGCGCCTTTGGCGCCGGGAGGACCTGCGGCGCCGTCCTTGCCGTCATCACCGGCGCAGCCAAACAACGCCAGCGCGACTGCAACTCCCAATAGCAGCTTCATTTAAGCATCCTCCTCAGGCTCAGTGGCCGTGCGCGGATGCTCGCAGAAGGAGTTTGGCTCGTCAATCGCGTTTGCGACACGAGCGGTGGGGAGTGGTGACACTCCATGGCGATCAGACGTCGCGCAAATTCTGCGCGTGATGGCGCGCGCTACGCAATCCGCCGAGCGTTAATTGCGGCTCAAAACGTCAGGCGGAATCACTGACGTCACTCTTGGAATTCGGCTCTCGATACTGTCGCGCAGGCCCTGGCGCGTCCGCCGCGTGATCCGTGCCGCGCACCACGTCCATCAAAATCGAGAGCAAATAACAGAGGAAGGCGACGATGCCGATGACCTGGCCGATGCTCATCGCAAAAATAACCGGCAACGGCGCGGGGTACAAAATCGAGGCGGCCATTACCGCCAGGCCGACGAGGGCCACGTAACAGGCTACCCGAATCAGGCTGATGACCGAGTGCCGCTGCAGCCGCTTGATGGCCTGGCCCCGCAGCCGCTCGAGCATGCTCACGGCGCGTGCTCCACGGCTGGACGTCCGGATGGGGCAAGATGAGCGCCAAGGCCGTCAGGTCCCTTGCTGAAGGGATGCGCGTAGCCGTGACACCCTGGGCTGGCGCAGCTCACTTTGTTGGCGGCCAGCTGCGCTTGCATCGCCTGGTGATCCGGCACGGTGCGCCAAACATGGGCGGTGGTCGTGTGGCACTGGCGGCAATTGGTATTGTCGTACGGTTTCGCGATATGCACCTCGCGTCGCGACTCTTCCTTCGACATTCCGCGGTAGCCGCCGAGGTAATAGTAATAAACGTGCTTCATGCCGCCCATTTTAGTGAGGGCATATCCGAACATGCCGTAATCGGCGTGGCACACGTAGCAGCTTTCGTCGCCGAAAAACGGGTTCCGGGAGTGACGCGCGGCCAGCGATTGCGCGTCCGGATCGGTCGCGTTGCCGAAGTGATCGTCCATCGTGTGGCAGGAGCCGCAGAATTTACGGTGGGTCGTGGCTTCCATCCCGGCGACCGTGGAGGTCGCGGCGGTGATGGTTGGAAACACTCCCAGGCCCAGCAGGAGCATCAGCTTGGTTCGCAAGTCGAGGGCCGGCTTGCGCACCAGAAAATGCAGAAGGATCGCCGCGGCGATGATCGCGCTCGCGAGCGCCAGGTAGCCGAGCCAAGGGCCAGCGTGAGGCACAAGTCATCGTGCGGGAGACTCCGCGCGTAGGCAAGTGAAAAAGCGGCTATGATGGCCGCGAGTGGAACAGCGGCCATCTTTGCTTGCATGGGTATTGATACCGATACTCGTGCTTTCGGCGCTCATCGGCTGCGCCGACAAGGCGGACGCGCCGCGGGAAACGCAGAAAACAGCGCCGTTGAATGGGCAATGGGGGGCCGGCGTGTACGTCGACAAAGCGTGGAGCTTTGCGCGCGACGTGACCGGTCATCGCATTCACGTCATCGGGAAGAAGATCGAATGCGTGAAGTGTCACGCCTCGACCCCCGACAAGATGGGCCCGGTGACACCGGATCGCTGCGCGGCTTGTCACGAAAAAGAAGGGCACATTCGCCACGCGGAGGCTGAGGCGGCGAAGCGCTTCGGCGCCGGTAGCAAAGCGGTTTGCACCACCTGCCACGCCTTCACGCTCGAAGGCACCCAACACGAAGAAGCACTGAAGAAGGAGCCCGCGCGCGTTCCGATTGATGGCGGCCCGGCTGACGGCGGACTCGGCGTGCCATCCTTCGAGCCCTCTGATTGCAAGCGCTGCCACGCGCAGCAACAGGGAACGCTCGCGCCGGTGACGGTGCACGGCACCCAGCCCTGCCTGAGCTGCCACAAGCCGCACGAAGGCGCGCCGCAATCAGCCCCTTGCTCGGACTGCCACCAGCAGATCAAGACCAGCCACGCCGCGCAGGGCAAAACACTCGTCGAAACTTGCGCTACGTGTCACGAGAAACGCCACGCGCCGGCGAAGGATGCACTCGAGACCTGCCGCGCGTGCCACACCAAAGAGCAGCCGATCATTCCGGCGACTGCGCTCTTCAAAGGCGGACACACGACCTGCACGGGGTGTCACAAACCGCACGCTTTCGAAAAAAAGGAAGCCACGCCCTGCCGCAACTGCCACGCGCAAATCAACGTGATCGGCTCGGGCCACATCCCGGCGCACAACGGCTGCACCAACTGCCACGCCCCGCATGACGTGCTTTCGTCCGCGCCGGCGGCGTGTCCCACGTGTCACAAAAATGTTCATTCGGACCATCCGCAGCGCGCGGGCGACTGCGTGGGCTGCCACGATCCGCACCCTGGGCAGTCACGCGCCTCCGAAGGCGTGGAGGTTCGAAGCTGCACTTCGTGCCACAAGTTTGCGCCTTCCGATCACGGCGCGCACGGCGCCACCGCCTGCACCGGCTGCCACAAACCGCACGGTTTCAAGCTCGCGCTGAGCAACGTCGCGACCTGTGCGGGGTGCCACGAGACGCGCGTGCAACAGGTCTCGCTCAACAAAGGTCACCAAGCGTGCACCGGTTGCCACCAGGGCTTGCCGCACCAGCCGGAAGCCAACAAAGTCGGTTGCGACCACTGCCACCAGCGTGAAGCGGGCCTGGTCAAAGCCGGCCATGCCCGCTGCATTGGCTGCCACGAGCCCCACTCCGGAAAGCAGGCAAAAGTTTGCGCGAGTTGCCACGCGGCCGAACAACAAACCGCGCCCAAGGGGCACCAGGTTTGCACCAATTGCCACGAGCCTCACGTCGGCTTGCCCACACAAAAGGCCTGCCCGGATTGCCACCGCGCCGAGCAACAGAGCGCTCATGGCCAGTTGAGCACCGGTTGTCGAACCTGCCATCGCCCGCATGGGCCTTCCGGAGTCGCGAGCGTTCCCGCATGCTCGAGCTGCCATCAGTTGCAAAAACTGCCGGGCCTGCACGCAGAGCCCAAGCATCAGCCTTGCAACCTGTGCCACAGCGGACACGAAGACCCAGCCGCGCCCAAGCGCACCATCTGCCTGAGTTGCCACAAAGATCGCGCTGACCATTTCCCGCAAAGTCCGCGCTGCGCCGGTTGTCACTTGTTCACGAAGGGACCGTGAGTCCGCCGCCGAGCCTTCACTGGGGAAGAAAGGGCGCTCGCGTTCCAGCATCGCACCTCGAAGCGCGCGCTATTTCCGCGCAGCTCGTCATCACTCGCAAGAGCTCTCGGGCAGCTTTTCGACGCGCGCACCCCACAAGCCCGTCGACAGTTCCGACCGTGTCGGCGGGCGTCAGTGGTGAACGTTGTCCAGGAAAGCAGCGGCTCTTCATCGGAGCCGGCAATCATTCAACCTCAGGTTCATTCACGCTCACGCTTGAGCGGTAGGGAACGATTCGCGAAAAATCGAGTGCGAATTCGAACTCGATTTTAACTGCCAAGCCGCCGCTGCGCCAAGCGCCCAGGGCGTCGCTTCGGAGCGCCCACGCGCGCATCGCGGCGTTGCCGGCCTCCGCGGCTCGGCGGTTCAAACTCAGGGAGCCGCCATAGGAAGGGAATTGCGCCGCGGCCTCGAGGTGCGCTGCCGGATCGCGAACGCCCCCCTCTTCGTGTCGTTAACGCGCGCTGTTCCCGAGAAACTTGCTTCGGCGATCGATGCAGCGGAAAACCAAATAGGTTCTTGCTCGTGCGTCGTGCCTACGGCACTTGAAAGGTCACCACGCCGTCGACGTGCAGCTCGGGATGGGTAAAGGTTAGGTCGTCAGCGGCCATGTTCCGGTGGCAGTTGTGGCAGGGGTTTCCGGGATTCGGATGCGGGGGAGGCGGCGGAACGCCATGGCAGCTGCCACAAGCGGCTTCGGTGCCGTCGACTCGAGTCCAGGTGGGTGCGGTGTTCATACCACCCGACGGATCACCGTCCGGGAACACGGCGCCATGGCAGCTCGTCGATTGACACGTCCCGTTTGCATACTCGGGGGTGGCTCCGTAGGCGACCGCGGCTCCCGAGAACGTGAGCTCTGCGGGGACGGCAGAGTCGAGATGCCCATCAGCCAGCACGCGCTGGGGAACGAGGTGGCATTCATTGCACGGAACCGCGCGCGAGCGGTTCGTTCCGAGCACGTGCGTTTGGTGCGCCCCGACACCGGGCGCGGTAGTGTTCGAGTTGCCGGCGAGGTCGACCGGCGGCGCGGGATTCGCGCTGCCGTGGCAATTGGTGCAGTTGCCGTCGACCGACACGTTGACGACGCCGTTCACGTGGCGGCTCTTGTCGATGATG
>Ga0134124_10001621_pt1 | contig 18103 bp, 12 predicted proteins | sample KB304_FD_96880 | JGI IMG/M metagenome (GOLD analysis project Ga0134124, IMG submission 96880) | Terrestrial soil microbial communities without Nitrogen fertilizer from Kellogg Biological Station, Michigan, USA - KB3-0-4 | ecosystem: Environmental > Terrestrial > Soil > Unclassified ...
CTGGCCAGGTTCTGCGGAGAATTGAAGCCGGGGGGCGCCATTATCGATCTTGGGGCCGGGTGCGGCATCATTGCGCTGGTGCTGGCTCGGCTCAATCCTGCGGCTTCGGTTCTTGCGGTCGAAAATAACCCCGATATGGCGGCGCTTGCCGAACGGAATATTCAGCATAATGACCTTGGCGGAAGGGTTTCCGTGCACGCTGAAGACGTCATTAATCTCAGAACAAATCATCCCGATTCAGGCTTTGACCTGGTCGTATCCAATCCCCCCTTTCGGACGCCATGGAGCGGTAGAATAAGCCCCCGGGCCGGGCGTGATGCCGCCCGCCATGAATCAACCGCAACTCTTGCCGATTTTATGGCTGCGGCCAAATATCTGGTAAAACCGTCAGGGAGGATCTGCTTCATCCAGCTTCCGTCTCGTATGCCCGAATTCATGGCGCTGGCCTCGGAAATGAAATTGGCCGTGCTGCGTGTGCGGATGATTCACAATAATGCCGAATCGCCGGCGACCATGTTCATGGCCGAACTGGCCAAGGGGAGACGCAGCGCCACGGTAGTGGAGTCGCCATTGTTCGTGAGGGACAGGGATGGAGAGTATACTGATGAGGTATGGCGGTAATCCATCGATAATCAAGTGCTGCACCTGAATCCGTGACGCCTCCGTGCCTCCATTTGCCGGAACGCCTATAGCTTCAGGATTTCATGATTAATTGACCGGGAAGCGGAGGACACCTGACAATGCAGGCTTGTTCCGGCACAAGCGACGGGCAGCTTCGGCATTCCGCGCATTCCGGCACTCCGCCGTCACGTATTCAGGCTACAACTCATGCAAAAGAAAAGGCATCCTCTGCCGTGAGGATGCCTTTTTGAGTTGGAAGAATCTCCGTCTTTATTTCAGTTTTTGATCAGCAGAAGCATCTCCATCGTGTCGCCGCCAACGATATGAATCGGGAAGCTGAGCGCTGTGTGCCCGGCGGGTATCGGCAGACCGCTTGCGGGCGGGTGAAGCGTGACCGGCGGGTTGATATCCATAATGATCCCCATCTGGGAAGCTTTGGCCGCCACGTTGCCGCAGACGACGTTAACAAACTCCATGACGGTGTCTTCCAGTACTTCAGCCGGTTCATCATCAACCGATTCCTCGCTCAGAATCGCCTTGGCGATCGACTTTTGCAGTCCCTCCGAAACAGAGATCAGGTAGCGGGCCTCAACGTCTCCACTCAGATCCATCGCCGCCAGCATGAAGTTGGGGGAGATGGCTGTTGCCTGTACGCATTTGCCGGGCCGGAACTGCAGGTCAAGCACACGGGTAATCATCTTGTAGGTAAGATCGGCAGTCATTTCCCAGATGTTGCTGTTGGCGGAGGTGATCGGAAGGTCGATGCCGTTTGATACATACTGGGCCTGATCGGCTTTGAATGCATCCAGATGTTGCTGAAGCGCCTCACTCGTCAATGCGCCGATCTGTACCAGCGCTTCGCCGATGTACAGGTGGGTGTTTTTCTGGCGGATAACGACGTCATCCATCTGAACGGACGTCAAAACGCCCATCTCGACCAGCAGGTGACCCAGTTTCATGTCCCTGGACATCTGGGCGTTGTGGGCACGCTGGATGTCAGCCGGGGTGACCAACCCCATGGCTACGGCCATTTCGCCAAACTTCAAATTGTTTTTGTCCTGCAGGTTAATGGCGTCAAGCAGCGCACTGCTGGTGACGATGCCCTTTTCTACCAGAAATTGTCCGAAAAATTTAACAGCCATATTCCGCCCCTTGGCTAATGCATTGAATTGTATGAATGAATCGGATAAGTCAGAGTTCCCGCAGAATTCGCAGGACATTGTCGGCTTCGAACGGTTTCGAAATGACATTTTTGGCGCCAAGTTTAAGCGCTTCGGTAAACTTGTCACCAACTCCGCCGAGAGATGTCACCATGACAACCTTGACCTCTTTATCCATGACCGAGAGCGTGCGCAGTGCGGTGAGACCGTCCATGCCGGGCATGTTCATGTCCATGCAGATAATCTCCGGATTTTCGGTATGATTCATCTTGATCGCCTCGGCGCCGTTCTTGGCGTGTCCGACACAGGTGAAGTCGCCTGATTCACTGATAATTTTCTCCAGCTGGCGAGCAACCGAGAGACTGTCATCAACAACGAGAACCTTTTTCATTTCCACGCTTCCTCCCGATGAACTGACTGGGTACGGCAGTACGGCATAAAGCCGACCGGTTCAAAACTGCGTTCAGATATATCCGAAAGCAAATAAAATGTCAAAATATGTTTGGCTTTTCATGCCCGGACCAATTGTGCTACACTACCCCAAAATTTTTGCAATAAAGGAGTGTCAGGTACAATGCAGAACATTCATTCGTCAGCATGGTTAAAAGGGATCCTGGTCGCCTCGCTCGTGTTATGCGGAGGCTCTCTGTTTGCCGCCGAGCAGGGTGCAAAAAAAGATAGCGCTGCGGTCGTTGCGTCACCCGCCCCGGCTTCGCCGCAAGGCGCTGTTGCTCGTGTCAACGGTGCGGTTATTGATTCCATCGAATTGCGCCGTGCAAGGAAAGTCATGTTGCGCGGGCAGACGGTTCCGGCCGAACAGCAGGCAGCCCTCGATAATCAGGCCGTGGAACAGCTGATCTCGGCGGAGCTGCTCTATCAGGCTGCCGAGAAGCTTGAGGTTAAGGATCTGGATAAACAGATCGATGCCAAGCTTGCTCAAGGGAAGGCCCGCTTCAAGGATGAACAGGAGTTCAAAAAGGCCATCGCGGACCTGGAGATGAATGACAAGGATCTGCGTGAATATACCCGCCGGGACCTGTTGATCACCCGCCTCATTGAAACCACTTTTGTGCCGAAAGCTGTTGTCTCCGAGGCGGAACTTCGCGCCTTCTATGACAAGAACCCGGACAAATTTACGCGGAGCGAAACCGTCAGAGCAAGCCATATCCTGATCGGGACAGACAGCAAGGCATCTGCGGACGACAAGAAAAATGCTCGTGAAAAGGCCGAAAAACTGCGGAAAGAGCTGGCCGGCGGCGCCGATTTTGCGACATTGGCCAAAGGAAATTCAACCTGTCCCAGCAGTCAGCAGGGGGGAGACCTCGGATTTTTCGGGAAGGGGCAGATGGTACCCCAGTTTGAAAAAGCGGCTTTCGCGCTCAAGCCGGGCGAGATCAGTGATGTTGTCGAGACCCAGTTCGGCTATCACATTATCAAGCTGACGGAGAAAAAACCTGCGGAGACCACAGAGTTCAAAGATGTTAAATTAAAAATTGAAGAATTTCTCAAGGGACAGAAAGTCAACGAATTAATCCAGAATTACCTCACCGACGTCAAAAAAACTGCCAAAATTGAGATCCTTTTGAAATAAACTGCTAAAAATTTTTATCCGATGTGGAGTCTGAGCGGCTGTCTGGTTGAAACCCGGGCAGCCTTTATTTTCAGTGATAAAATGCTTTTATTCACTCCCTATGGTAATTGATGACAAGCGGCAGCAGCGTATTCCTTGAGAGGCATGGTTCCGTAATGAAATCTTTTCGACATCACGATATCACGGCACGTGTGGTGACGGCCATAATCGTAGTCTGGGCTTTTCTAGCCCTTGCCGTTACGCCTGTTCATGCCTCCCCACCGTCCTCAACCTTTGCCATCAACAAGACAGCGGTATGGCTCGGGTTCCTGTTTACCTTGTCAAGCGCCATCGGCATGCTGGCTTTGGCTCTGAATATACGTAAACGCAGGCGGGTTGAAGAGATGCTGAGCCTCAAAATCGACGAGTATCAGCAGTCGCAGGAGGAACTGCTGGCGACCGAAGAGATGCTCAGGGCGCAGGTCGACGAGTATATTCAGAGCCAGGACGAACTCCAGTCAACCGAGGAGATGCTGCGAGAGCAGATCGGAGAATACCGTACCACCCACGACCAACTGCTGGTTGCCGAGGAGATGCTGCGGGTCCAGTTGGAGGCGGTTGAAGAGAGCTCTATCAAGTTCAAGGCTGTTTTTGAAAACTCACCTATAACGGTTGCCCTTACCACTCTGCCTGAGGGGACATTCAGCGAAGTAAATCAGGCCTTTGTCGATATGTTCGGCCATACACGGGACGAGGCGGTCGGCAAAACCACCGTTGAGCTTGGGGTCTGGCTGCACGAATCCGACCGTAAACGCTATCTGCAACTCTTGCGGGAAAACAGGTTCGTCAGCAACTTTGAAGCCAAAATGCGCCGTAAGGGTGGCGAGGAGATTACGGTTCTCTTTTCCGGCGCTCTGCTGGAAATTGCCGGGAAACCCTTCACTCTCAGTGCTGTCATGGATATTTCGGAACAGAAACGGCTGCAGAATCAGCTGCTGCAAGCGCAAAAGATGGACGTTGTCGGTCAGTTGGCCGGTGGTATCGCCCATGATTTCAACAACATGCTGGCGGGGATCATGGCCTCTGCCGAGTTGCTGAAACTGCGACTGCCGAGCGATGACAGAAACAGTAGACTGGTGGACACCATTATCGAAGCCGCTACCCGTTCGGCAGACCTGACCAGGGAACTGTTGACTTTCTCGCGCAAAGAGACTGCGGTTTCAAAACCGGTTCATATCCATGACACCATTGCTGCCGTAATGAGCCTGCTGGAACGCACGATTGACAAGCATATACACCTCACGGCCCGGCTGGAGGGAGGAAATCCGGTTGTAATGGGCGATCAGACCCAGCTGCAGAATGCTCTGCTCAATCTGGGGGTTAATGCCCGTGACGCCATGCCGCAAGGGGGCGTGCTGACATACTCGACAACTGCAAAAATGATGGATGAGGCCGCTTGTCAGTCACTGGGCATCTCACTGGCGCCCGGTCGTTACCTTGAAATATCCGTATCGGACAGCGGGGTCGGCATGACAAAGGCGGTCATGGAGCACATCTTCGAGCCGTTTTTTACTACCAAGAGGGTTGGCAAAGGCACCGGCCTTGGCTTAGCCGCTGTTTACGGCACCGTCAGGAATCATCACGGCGAATTATATGTTCGGAGTGAACCGGGGGCCGGTTCGGTGTTCAACATCTACCTGCCGATGATAGAAGAGTCGGATGTTCCTCCGGTCTTTGATGGCGAAGTTGTTGCGGGTAAAGGCGGGGTTCTACTGGTAGATGATGAAGAAATTCTGCGTGAAGTTGGTCGCGACCTGCTGGAAAATCTTGGATATACAGTGTATCTGGCTGAAAACGGTGCGGAGGCGCTGGATGTATTCGCCAGGTACCGGCACGATATTTCGCTGGTTATGCTCGATATGATCATGCCGAAGATGGGGGGGAAGGAGGCTTTTCTGCGGCTGCGTGAACAGGCTCCTGAACTGAAAGTGCTGTTTTGCTCCGGATTCAGCAATGAAGGGACAGGAGATGAACTGCTGAGCCTAGGCGCCAGCGGCTTTATCAGAAAACCGTTCAACAGGATAGATCTGAGCCGGGCGGTTGCGGAGGCAATGGAACTTTGAATGCAATAATCACCTCTGCTCAGCAACCAGCTGTCCTGGTGGTCGAAGATGAACGGTATGTCAGGGAGTCGCTGACGGCCTATCTCGACGACATCGGTTTCCGGGTGTTGTCGGCTGAAAACGGCCGAATCGGGCTGGAACTGTTCCGTAGCGAAGCCCCGGACATTGTCATGACCGATCTGCGGATGCCGGAGATGGACGGTTTTGCGCTGGTGGAAGCCATTGCCGCAGAATCGGAATTCACGCCGATCGTGGTAGTTTCCGGTGTCGGTGCGGTCGATGAAGCTGTGCGGGCCATGCGTTTGGGGGCCTGGGATTATGTATCCAAGCCGATTGTAAATTTTGAAGAGCTGCAGATTACGCTGGATCGATCTCTTGAGAGGGCCAGAACGAAGTATGAACTTGAGCGCCTGCGTCGTCACCTCTCGGACGGGACGCTGGGGGACGAGACAGCTTTCAGCGGCATCATCACCATGTCACCACGGATGCGAGCTATTTTCCTGTATCTGGAGTCGGTTGCCCCGTCCCGCCACCCGGTTCTCATCAGCGGAGAGACCGGCACCGGAAAGGAACTGATCGCCCGGGCGGTCCACACTTTGAGCGGTCTCAAAGGTCCGTTTGTGACGATCAATCTGGCCGGTCTTGATGATGCCATGTTCAGTGACACCCTCTTCGGGCACCTGCGCGGCGCATATACAGGCGCTGAACGAGCTCGTGAGGGGCTGGTCCGTCAGGCATCGGGCGGTACGCTATTTCTGGACGAGATTGGCGATATGTCGCCCGGATCACAGGTAAAGCTGCTGCGTCTGTTGCAGCAGGGAGAATACATGCAGCTCGGCGCCGACAAGATACTGAGGAGCGATGCCAGGATCGTTGCCGCCACGCATGCCGATCTGAAAGTCAAGATGGATCAGGGTGCATTCCGTCCCGATCTGTATTTCCGTCTCTGCAGCCATAGGGTGGAACTGCCGCCGCTTCGGGACCGGCCCGAGGACCTACAGCTGCTGACGGCGCATTTTCTCGAGAAGGCGGCATCCCAACTCGGCAAGGCGACTCCGACCGCCCCTGCGGAATTGACCCGCTATCTGGCCTCCTACCGATTTCCCGGCAATATCCGTGAACTGGAAGCGTTGGTCCACGATGCCGTTGCCCGCTCCGAAAGTCGCATTCTCCCTCTGGAGTCTTTCGTGTCGGCGATCGGCAGTGACCTGCGCTCTCCTATGTCCGGTTCTCCGACTGTGGGCCAATGTCCGGTCTGCCCGTTCGGAGAAAAGTTCCCGACCTTCAAGATGGCTGAAGATATTCTTATCACGGAGGCGCTACGACTGGCCGATAACAATCAGCGCCTTGCCGCCGCCTACCTGGGGATCACACGCCAGGCGCTTAACAAACGATTGGCGCGGTCGGAACGGTAACATGGAGTCCCTGCACGAACACCCCAGCGACAAAAGTTGCAGCGGCAACTTTTGTCATATGGCGTAACCAGCTAAAACAACTGCCTTAATCCCCATATTATCACTTCAAATGTCAATAGACGGCACAGGTGCATTATCACCAACCCGGTTTTAACTATCCGTAATCACTGAACATGAATGTATCTTCTTCAGTGGCATGTTTTCTGCTCCCGGATCGGCACAAATAAACAGCTGCTCAAATTGAAGAGCAGTGCTGATTTCAAGGGGGAATTGTGAAAGTTAAGGCGTACAAGGACTGGGGAATTTTTGCCAAAATAATGAGCTTGTCGTTACTGACCTGGCTTGTGTTGGTTCTGGCAGCCATGTTTGCACTGGTGCCGTTTATCCGTGAGCTGATCACCGAAGAGAAACAGGCGACCGTCAGATGTCTGGTGCAGGAAGCAACAAGCCTGCTTGCTTCCTACCAGAAGCAGGTCGAGGCAGGAACACTCACGAAAGAGGAGGCCCAGAAGCAGGCTTCCGAGCGGATCGGTACGATTCGATTCGACGGCGCCAACTATCTCTGGATCAACGATCTTGGCCCGAAGATGGTCATGCATCCTATCAAGCCGGAATTGAACGGTAAGGACCTGAGCGACAACAAGGACGCTAACGGAAAGCTGCACTTTAATGAGATGGTGAAGGTCTGCAAGGAGAAGGGGAGGGGCTTTGTCCAGTATGCCTGGTCAAAACCGGGGGGCGGTGCTCCGGTTCCCAAGCTCTCATTTGTCGAACTGTATCAGCCTTGGGGCTGGGTGGTCGGCACCGGCATCTACATTGATGACATAACCGATCATATGCGAGCCATTCAGACGAGCATCGGAGTTACCCTGCTGGGTATCCTGGCGCTCAGCATCCTGCTCGCCTTGCTGGTGTCCCGCACCGTTACCGGCCCGATCAAGGCGGTGGTCGATACCATCAAGGATATTGCCCAGGGTGAAGGCGACCTGACCCGTCGCCTGCCGATACATGGGAACAACGAAATCGGCGAACTGAGCGAATGGTTCAATACGTTTATCGACAAACTGCACGGCATCGTCAGCCAGGTCTCCGGCAGCTCGCTGCAGCTGGCAGCATCCGCTCACGAACTGCAGGTGACATCAAGGCAGATGACCGAAAGTATCGCCCAGCTCTCCTCGCAATCCACTTCACTGGCAACCGCTGGCGAAGAGATGTCGGCCACTTCCGGTGATATTGCCAACAACTGCCATCACGCTGCCGGCAATGCCGGCGGCGCTACCCAAAAGGCCAGCCAGGGTGCGGCTGTTGTCGGTCAGTCCATTTTGGTGATGACTACGATTGCCGAACGGGTCAAAAATGCTGCCGGTACCGTTGATGCCCTGGGAGCTCGCTCCGAGCAGATCGGCGACATCATCGGCACCATCGAGGATATTGCCGACCAGACCAACCTGCTGGCCCTGAATGCCGCCATCGAGGCGGCCCGTGCCGGAGAGCAGGGGCGTGGTTTTGCCGTAGTCGCCGATGAAGTTCGCGCTCTGGCTGAACGCACTACCCGGGCTACCAAGGAAATCGGGGAAATGATCAAGGCCATCCAGAAGGAGACCAGAAATGCGGTAACCTCCATGGAAGAGAGCGTGGTTCAGGTCGAACAGGGCACCAGCCACGCCGCCGAATCCGGCCGCTCGCTGCAGGAAATTCTCGACATTATCAATGACGTAACCGGGCAGATCGGCCAGATCGCCACCGCTGCCGAAGAGCAGACAGCCACTACCCGCGAAATCAGCAGCAACGTCATGAATCTTAACGACCTGGCGCAGCAGAATCATCATGCTTTGCATGAGACGGCGATTGCTGCCAATGATGTATCGAGACAGGCGGAAGAGTTGAAGCATCTTGTCGGGCAGTTCAGGTTGTAAGGCAGGATAGAGGGAAGTCGGCGGGGAATTTCCGTGCTGTGTCAAGGAGTCTGAACATGCCGCCAAAATCAGCAGAATTGTTTTTCAAAAGCGAATCCCGTTACCGGATGCTGGTGGAGAACTCCTGTGATGTCATCTTCTCGCTGGATATGGAAGGTTACTTTACCTATGTCTCCCCTGCCTGGGAGAAGATTCTCGGGCATGAGCCCACAGAGGTTGTCGGGCACAATTACCGCGAGTTCATTCACCCGGACGACCAGCCGGGATGTGTGGAGGCCATTGACAAGGCGGTTCGATCGGGGCAGGTGGGAGAATCCACCTACCGTATCAGGCGCGCTGACGGCAGCTGGCGCTGGCACACCTTTCGCGGGACGCCGCACACCGATGAAAACGGGGTGCTGACGGTTATCGGCATTGCCCACGACGTTACCGAACGGCTCCGTATCGAAGAGATGATGGCTCATTCCGGAAAAATGATGATGGTCAGCGGACTTGCAGCCGGCATGGCACACGAGATCAACAACCCGCTGGGCGCGATAATGCAGCATGCCCAGAATATAGAACGGAGGGTTCAAGCGGACATGCCGGCCAACGTGAAAGCAGCTGCCGAGGTCGGAGTCAGTCTGGAGCTGGTGCGGGCCTATCTGGAAAAGAGAGGTGTTTTTGCGTTTATCGGCCATATTCGCAGTGCCGGAATGCGGGCTTCAGAAATAATTTCCCAGATGCTTCAGTTCAGCAGTCGCGGTGAAACGGGTGTCGTGAGTACCGATTTGACGGTATTGCTGGAGAGAGTGGTGGAACTGGCTGCCACCGATTACGACATGAAGAAGAAATATTCGTTCCGCGCCATAGAAATAGTCAGGGAATATGCTGCCGAACCGATCTTTGCCGATATAGCACAACATGAGATGGAGCAGGTGCTGCTGAATATTCTGAAAAACGCGGCCCAGGCCATTGCAGGGGTAAAGATGCAGCGGGAACCGCGAATCATACTTCGGAGTTCGTTTTCGGAAGGTATTGCCGAACTGGAGATAGAAGACAACGGCCCCGGCATGGACGAGGCGATGCGTCTGCGGATCTTTGAGCCGTTTTTTACTACCAAGGAAGTCGGCATCGGTACCGGTCTGGGGCTGTCGGTGGCTTATGCCATCGTCACCAGGGGGCACAACGGAACGATCGAGGTCCGGTCGCGACCGGGCGAGGGGAGTTGTTTTACCATAAGGCTTCCCGGCAGGGGAGGGCGCGATGAATAACGCCGATATCTCCGTGCTGCTGGTGGACGATGACGAGATGATTCGCGACTGTGTCGCGGCCTATCTGGAAGATGAAGGATTCAGCGTGCATAGCGCGGACAGCGCCGAGGCCGCTCTTGATTCGATCGCCGCCATCCGTCCTGCCGTCTGCATCTCAGATTTGCGCCTGCCAGGCATGAATGGAGACGAATTCATCATCAAGGCGCATTCTCTCTGCCCGGCAACAAGCTATCTGCTTCATACCGGAATGCTTTACTCTCTGTCCGACGAACTGCGTGCTATCGGCATGACGTTCGAAGACGTGCTGCTGAAACCGATTCATGAACTCTCTCAACTCGTTGATAAAATCATGCAGATTGTGGCGAAACAGGGAGAAAAGCGCAATGAAGATGCGTAATACAAATCCGGTGCTGCTGACCATTGACGATGAAGAATCGATCCGCAGCAGCGTAGCGGCTTTTTTCGAAGACAGCGGCTTTATTGTGATTCAGGCCTGTGATGGCCGGGAAGGGATTGACATGATCTCTGCCCTGCGCCCGGATGTGGTTATCACCGATCTGCGCATGCCGAATGTTGATGGCATGGAGGTGATCGACGCGGTCAAACGGCTGGATGATAATCTGCCGGTAATAGTCCTGTCTGGTACCGGGGTGTTGTCGGATGCAATTGACTCATTGCGGCGCGGCGCCTGGGACTATCTGAGCAAGCCGGTTGTAGACCTGGTCGAGCTGGAACTGATGGTCGCCCGCTGCGTCGAGAGGGCCAGGCTGGTGAAGGAAAACCGGGACTACCATGAAAATCTGGAGCTGCTGGTCAGGCACCGGACCAAGGAACTGCACAAGGTAACAACCGCCGTGGAGCAGAGCGCCAACAGTGTCGCTATCGTCAGCCCGGAAGGGATTATCGAGTATGTAAATCCCAAGTTCATACAAACGACCGGTTACAGCCTGGAGGAAATTATCGGGAGACCCTCCCGCATCATGAGTCCGGGGCTGCTGCCTGACAGCCAGTATGCCGAGATGTGGCGCATGATCCGCTCCGGTAATGAGTGGCGCGGGGAGGTGTGCAACAGAACCAGGGATGGCAGGCAGTATTGGGAGCTGTGCAGTATCGCGCCGATCAGGGATGAAGCCGGCACCATCATCAATTATGTCGCAATAAAAGAGGATATTTCCGAGCGAAAGCGCAACGAGGAACAACTTTATTATCAGGCCAATTTTGATGTTCTGACCGGCGTTCCGAACCGCCACTATTTCCAGAAGCATCTGGAACTGCAGCTGGAGCTGATCAACCGGGAAAACCAGTACCTGACCCTGATGGTGCTGGATATCGATAACCTGAAATTTGTCAATGACACCTTCGGCCATGACTTCGGGGACGTTCTGATAAAGGAGATTGCTCACAGGCTCAAAACCGTATGCGGACAGAGTTGCGTGGTGTCGCGTTTTGTGGGGGATGAATTTACCGTAATTCCGCCGCTGTCAACCGATGCCGATGATGCCAGGCGGAATGCCGAGAAGATTCTGGACGCCATGAATGACGCATTTACAGTCAAGGATACGGAAATCATTGCTACTGCCAGTATCGGCGTGGTGGTTTATCCCGAGGATGGCGAATGTGTCGAGAGTCTCCTGAAAAACGGCGAAGCGGCCATGTACCAGGCCAAGGCCGAGGGGAAGAATACGATCTGTTTTTACACCCGTGAATTCAACAGTCAGCTGGAGCAGCGCTTTGCCATGGAGGCCAAGCTTCGCAAAGCGCTTGAGCGGGGTGAATTCAGCCTGAACTTCCAGCCTCAGATCAATCATAATAAAGGCATCGTGATCGGTGTGGAAGCGCTGCTGCGCTGGACACCAACTGGTGAGGCTCCCGTTTCTCCGGATCTGTTTGTACCGATTCTGGAGGAGAACGGCATGATAGTGGCGGTCGGTGAATGGGTGTTGTGGCAGGCATGTGCGCAGGCGGTGGAATGGAGGAAGCTCGGGCTCCCGGAGCTCCGCATGTCGGTCAACATTTCGGCCTTGCAGTTCATGCGGAGTGACCTTGATATCGTCGTCAAGCGGGTGCTGGAAGTTACCGGGCTCGACCCGCGCAACCTCTGTCTGGAGCTGACCGAAAGCATGGTCATGATCGACAGCGCCCGCACCATCGAAAAAATGACCGCCCTGGCGGATATCGGAGTCTTGCTGTCACTGGATGATTTCGGCACCGGCTATTCATCGCTCGAATACCTGGGGCGCTTGCCGATCAATGAACTGAAGATCGACATTTCTTTTGTCCGCCGGATGTTGACAACCAGAAACGATGCCGCCGTGGTTAACACGATTATCGCCATGGGGCAGGGGCTCGGCATGGAGCTGGTGGCGGAAGGGGTCGAGACGGAGGAACAGCTTCGTTATCTGGCGGAGCGGGATTGTGCCATCATCCAGGGGTACTATTTCAGCCAGCCGCTGAAGTCGGACGAGTTTGAATCGTTTTGTAGGGAATGGAGCGGCACTTAATCGACTCATCTCTTTCAGCCTTTATTTTACATCGGTGATGTGCTATTTTAAACCCTGTTCTATATTTGTAATTAGTCGGGATTTTAATAATGCCTGTTGATTATTATAAACGTATCAGACACCGTTTTATGCTGTCGGTCATTTCCGTGCTGCTGGTTATGGGGGGGCTGTTCTGGTGGCAGGCTCTGCGCGAGCGCGAGCTCGCCGTCTTCGTTGCCGGCAAGAGCGGCGGCAGCTATTCTCTGGACGATGCACTGGCGGTGTGGCTGGTAAATGTACAAAAACAGGGTGTCATCGCCTTGCTCCTGACACTGCTGTCGCTCACCATTGCCTACTTGTTTCTGCGCCAGCTCAAATACCTTGAATCATCAAACCTGAAACTGCAATCCAACCAGCAGGAACTGGAGCTGAAATCAGAGCTGCTGGATACCGCTTCGGACGCCGTATTACTGCTGGATCGTGATGCAAGCTTCCTCTACTTCAACAAGGCGCTGTCCCTCATGACCGGTTATACCCCTGAAGAGTTGCTGCAGCGCGGACTCCACGGTATTGAACCTCCCGAATATGCCGCCCGGATTAAGACTAACATTAAAAATCTTTTTGATCACGGCGAGGCGATCTTTGAGTCGGCTTATCTGCTTAAATCGGGCGCTGTTTTGCCGATTGAAGTACACGCCAGGATAACCAACGTAAATGGTCGGTCTCACGTATTAAGCATGGTCCGCGATATTTCGTATCGTAAAGAAATTGAGCAGAAACTCGTCATTAATATCAATAGCTTGAAAAAGGCCGAGCACCGCGAACAGGTTCGATCAGGTATTCTTGAGCGGCTCGTCAGCCGGGAACCGCTATCGCTGCTGCTTTCGTTCATTGCGCTCTCTATTGAAAAAGAAAATCCGGAGATGCTCTGCTCGATCCTGCTGGTCAGCGATGACGGCACGAGGCTGTTGAGAGGGGCGGCACCCAGTCTGCCTGATTTTTTCACCAAGGCGACCCACCGGACAAAAATCGGCGAGGGGATCGGGTCATGCGGTACGGCGGCGTTCCGGCGGGAGCGGGTAGTCGTGGAAGATATCGACGGCCATCCCTTCTGGAAAGGTTTTGTGCCCGCCCAGGAGGCGGGACTGCGCTCCTGCTGGTCGGAGCCGATCAAGTCATCATCCGGCATGCTGCTCGGCACCTTTGCCATTTATCATCGTACTCCGGCAACACCTGCCGAGGATGAAATTTCCCTTATTCAGCAGGCATCCGCCTTTGCCGCTATTGCGATAGAGCGGAGCAAGGGTGAAGAGGAACGTCTGGAGCTGGAACATCAGCTGAGCCAGGCTCAGAAGATGGAAGCGATCGGTCATTTATCAGGCGGTATTGCCCACGATTTTAACAATCTACTGACGCCTGTTCTGGTTTATTCCGAGATGCTCAAGCGTTCGTTGCCCGACAACGAAAAGGTGCAGTCGCAGCTTGACGGAATCACCAAGGCAGCCGGCAAGGCCCGGGATCTGACGCAGCAGTTGCTCAGTTTCGGCCGCAAGCAGGTCATGCATATGCAGGTGGTCGATCTGAACGACATCATCTTGTCATTTTATTCGATGGTGCGGCGGACATTGCGTGACAACATCGATCTCGACCTGCAGCTCTCCAGCCAACCTGCCGTGGCCAGAGCCGACTGTTCCAAGATTGAACAGGTGCTCCTGAATCTGGTCCTGAACGCCCAGGATGCCATAGCCGCCAACGGCAATATTTCAATCGAAACCGGACATGTCCTGATCGACGATGAGTTTGCCCATCGTCATCCCGGCATGACCCCGGGCCGCTTCGTGCTACTGTCGTGTAACGATGACGGCTGCGGCATGTCTGCTGAAACCATTCCGCGGGTCTTTGAACCGTTTTTTTCTACCAAGGAGGTCGGTCACGGCACCGGCCTTGGTCTGGCAAATGTTTATGGCATCGTCAAACAGCATAAAGGCACCATCATGGCCGCCAGTACCGTTGGTTCCGGTACAACCTTCAAAATATATCTGCCGGCATGCAACGAAAACCCGCAGATCACCGAAGCCGGGAGAGAGCATGGCGGTCTTGATCATTCCGGCAGCGCCGTGATTCTTCTCGTTGAGGATAATGAGATGGTTCGCGTCATGTCGAGCGAGCTGCTGGAAGGACTCGGTTATACTGTTTACAGCGCCGTTCATCCCGAAAATGCTCTGGAATTGGTGAAGGAAATCAGGGAAAAGATCGATCTGGTGATTACCGACGTTGTGATGCCGGGCATGAACGGTCACCAGCTCTTTGAGCGGATTACGGCCGATCATCCGGAAATAGACAAGGTGCTGTATATGTCCGGCTACACGGACAATGTCATGGTCACCGACGGTGAACTGGATGCCGGGCTAAATTTCCTGCAGAAACCGTTCACGATCGACGGCTTGATGGCCAAGGTTAAAGAGCTGCTGCAGCCGGATGAATAGTATTTCCCACCTATTTTAGGGGTTAGGGGTGGTAAGATGCTGTCTTGAAAGAATTGCCAGGAGAACCACCTGACTTACTCCCCGAGAGAAATAACCCTGCTGCGCCCCGATGAAAGCCCTTCAAATCTGAATTTCCCCAGATAGGTGCCGTTCCGGAACAATCCTGACTCCCCCGGCGGCAGGTAATACGGGCTGCTGTTTGCAAGTCTGCCGGAAAATCGATTGAATAATCCTTCCTTGTAGCGCTCTTCCGTTAACGGCAAGCGGTAAGTGGCAAGAACTGCGCTGCCTGACTGAGCCGGTAGAGTTTCGGTGCCTGCGCTTTCGGCAAGAGTTGCCGGGGAAACACTCACCCGATGTCCGCGTCCGTTCCCCGTTATCCGGGCGGAAAGCTGCATCCGGGCTTTTCCATCGCCCTCAAGCTGCAGATTGTACTGCGGCTGCCAGCCACGTTCCGTTGTCGCATAGCGGAGTGTCACCTTGCCGCGGGGAGGGAGCACGGTAATCCGCACGGAACTCTCTGCCGGCCGGCTCTTTTTTCTGGCTGCTGCCAGCTGGGCGTCTATTTTCAGCATCTCCTGCGTTGTCTTGCGGCGAGCGGTATAGACCGCCTCAAGCTGGGCGATGGCAAAGTCGGTGCCTTGGCGGATGGCCTGCATCGGTTCCGGATTAGCCTTGGTCTTGCGCGGCGCTTTGCCGCTTTGGGATTTAGCTGCAGAGGTGAAAATGGTTTCGCGGGTTTCCAGTGCCTGCAGGCGGTCCTCCAGCCGCCGGCGCTGCTCGGTCAGCATTTCGAGGTCCTTGTCGGCTCTGTTGCCCGATCCTGTTTTGTATGTTTCAACGCCAAGAATCGTGGTGCCGGGGGCGGGAACAACCGTGAGCGTCTGTTCCAGCAGGCCGGTAGCGAGCGGGATATCGATCACCCCTTTCGTTGCGCTGGCTTCCTGCTGGAACAGGGTTCCGTCCCGGTAGAATGTAATCCTGTTTTCTGCTGATGCCGGACTGGCGGAGAATGCAATGAGACAGAGTAAAGCTGGCATGATTCGCATATCGATCCTCCCGGGTCATGTGGCTTGTTTCATTGTGGTAGTGATGCTGTTGCGCATAGCAAGTCATTAAGGCTATACTTGTAAAAACTTGACGAAAGGCAGCTGTCATGAAATTCAACATTGATGCGGAAGCATCGGTCAAAGACATAGTCAATTTTTATGTAAAAATCAATGACTCATCCAAGGCAAAGAGGGAGATTGCCCGGCTCTCGGCCAGAGACAAGGCTGCGGCTCTTGAATTCATTGCCATGTCCTCGGCCACACGTGACTTCCGGATCGATGTGGCTCGCCACTTTATCTATGACCTTGATGGCGTGGTTCGAAGAAAATCCGAGCATTTTATGGAGGATCTGGTGCCTGACTGGGTCACCGACCCTGCGGAAAGTATTCTGAAACTGCTGAAAACTGCCGATGGCAAGGAGACTTCACACAGGAATTCGGCCGTCAAATTTCTGTTCGGCATTGTCGATTCCGGCAGCCTTCGTGACACCTTCACCACGCTTTTGAATAGCCGCAACCGTAATCACATGGCTGAAATTCTTGCAATCGTCGAGGAATATATCGATTTATCCCGCGATGAGCGCGAACAGGTAAAAATATTTGATGCCTGTCTGGATATTGTTGTGTCGGATGACATCGACAACAGTATCAAACATCACGCCTCCAACATGTTGAGTGTCTTTTTTAAAAAAGTGCAGTCTACCGATCTGGGTGAAACCCTGCGCCGCAAATACATTGAAAAGCAGGTTGACAAGGCCGAAGGGGTGTACCGTTACCTCTGCGGCGGCTCTTCCGGGTTGAACACCACGTTTCTGGATGATCTCTTAAGGCCGCTCAAGGATGGAGGGAGCAATTATCAGGTCAAGATACTGAACTACTTCAACTCGGTACTGGAGAAAGCGAAGGATTCGGAGGTGTCCGCCACTGTTCTTGATACTTATCCGGATTACTGGAACCAGGATGAACCGGCCAGGGAAGAAAAGATCAGGTTCATATGCAGCAGGATTCTGCGGGCTGTTGATGAATTATGGGATGTGACGGAAGATCGGCAGGTTCGTTCTCTGATCATCCGGATTCGTTTCGGCGAATATGCAAACAAGCGTGACCTGCTGGATCAGATCCGTTCAAAGTGCGAGGATGCGACACTGACAGCGGCTGCCCGCGAAAAACTGGCGATGATGCTGCGCTGTTTTTTTCATCCGGATCAGCCGGATGTCCTGAAATTACAGGCCGCGCAGCTGCTGCTGTTTAAAATCGGAGACTTGGCGAGCCACCTGGCAGCCCTGGAATATCTTGCCTTCTACATTGAGAACAGGAACCTGAATTATGCGGAGCAGGGGAGCATCGCAGCGGTCATAGAGTCGCTGCTGGCGAATAAGCATCTTGAAGGTCCGGTCCGGGATAAGGCCCGGTATCTTTTGTTCATTGCCGATCCGAAGCGTTTGAAGGATGAAAAGGAACAGGAAGCTTTACTCGTCTATCTGCGGGGAATTGTTGAAAGTGAGGGCTTTGCCGGCCGGAATGCGGAAAACAGGATACTTGCCGCCCTGGGGATGTTTCTGATTTCTGAGCTGCCGGACGAGAATTTGAAAAAGGAGACGCAGTATCTGATACAAAAGTTAGAAAAGCCTTGAAGTTCAGTTGATTAACTCTATTCAAAGTCATTACTCACAAAAGATTCTGGTTCCTGCTTTAGGGGTTAAAGGCATGAGCGCACTATCCGCCCGCCGCCGAGTACTTCATCCCCCCGGTAGAAGACCAGCGCCTGGCCGGGAGTGATCGCCTTCTGCGGCTGGTCGAAGTGCACCTCGCAAGCGGCCCCCGCCAATAACCTGACAAAACAGCCGACCGGTTGGTGGCGGTAGCGGATCTTGCAGGTCGCGGCGAACTCCTCCGCCTCCGGCGCAACAATCCAGCTGACGTTTTCCGCCTGTAAACCGGCAGCATAGACATGCTGCTGTTCTCCGACCTGAATGATATTACGTTCCGCATCGATCGCCGTCACGTAGAGCGGCTCGCTCCAGGCGATC
>Ga0134124_10001622_pt1 | contig 18102 bp, 19 predicted proteins | sample KB304_FD_96880 | JGI IMG/M metagenome (GOLD analysis project Ga0134124, IMG submission 96880) | Terrestrial soil microbial communities without Nitrogen fertilizer from Kellogg Biological Station, Michigan, USA - KB3-0-4 | ecosystem: Environmental > Terrestrial > Soil > Unclassified ...
AGGGATGGCCGCCGATGGCGGTCCTGGCGGGCATGATGCTGCTTCTGATCTTCCTCGGGATTTTCGTCGACCAGGTCAGCATGATGCTGATCACGCTGCCGATCTTCATGCCGATCGTGCAGACGCTGGGCGTCGACGTGGTCTGGTTCGGGGTGATGTTCCTGATCTGCATGCAGCTGGGCCTGCTGCTGCCGCCCCATGGGCTGCTGCTGATGACGATGCGGGGCGTTGCGCCCTCGGAGGTGACGATGGCGCATATCTTTCGCGCCGTCGTCCCCTACGTCGTGATGAGCCTGCTGCTACTGGCGGCGGTGTTCTGGTTCCCGCCGATCGCGACCTGGTTGCCACGGCTGATCGGCTGATATCTGTCGGCAAAGCAGCGGTTGGCAGGTCTCGGCCAGGAGCGGGCTTTCATGACAGTCAGCTTCGGCGAAACGAAATGTTGAAATTCCCGGAGTAGAGTTCGTTCACTCCACTATGGAACCTGCTATGAAGATTCATTTTTCGCCGACTTCTCCGTACGTCCGCAAATGCCTTGTCTGCGCCCACGAACTCGGCCTGCAAGGCCAGATCCAGCTATTGTCTTCGAGCGCACATCCGGTCACCCGCGATCGGGAGATCATCAAGACCAATCCGCTGGGCAAGGTGCCTACCTTCTACACCGATGACGGACAGGTGCTGTTCGACAGCCGGGTCATTTGTGAGTACCTGGACGACAAAGTTGGTGGAACGCTGTTCCCGCGAACAGGTACGCACCGGTGGACGGCATTGACGCTGCAGTCACTGGGGGACGGCATGCTTGATGCCGCGCTGCTTGCGCGGTACGAGGACGTCGCGCGGCCAGAAGAACTGCGGTGGTCCGACTGGCGCAGCGGCCAACTCGACAAGATTGAGACATCCATTGCGCACCTGGACGCCAGGCCCCAGTTGCTGGGGGCCAGAGTGGACATCGGCTCGATTGCCGTCGGTTGCGCGCTGTGGTATTTGGACCTGCGGTTCTTCGAACTGAGTTGGCGTATTCGCTTTCCGGCGGTCGCAGCTTGGTACGCCGCTTTCGGGGAGCGGGAATCTATGAAGTCGAGTTGGTCGCTTTAGCCTCACCGTCGGCATAGGGGAATGCGCTCAAATGGAGAGCAGCGGTCAAGACCGAATTTCATTGGCTCTAACGCATGGCCACGCTCCGTGGCCCGGCGCAGCACACCAGAGAAGAAGGGTTTAGGCCTCGTCTTCATTGTTGCCCTTCGATAGCAGCTCGTAGGACGGCATTCTTCGCCGACAATACAGCCAGCAAGATGTGGAGTCTCAAATGAAGGAATTGCGCAGACAGGACCGTGCGATCACGCAAGAGGAAGCACACGCTTTCTTGATGAAAGCTGAGTACGGTGTGCTGTCAACAGTCACGGCCGATGGCAAGCCGTACGGCGTGCCCTTGAGTTTTTGCGTTATCGACCAGCATCTGTTCTTTCATTGTGCAGTCGAAGGACAGAAGCTCGACAACCTGGAAAACAACCAGTCCGTCTCCTTCTGCGTGGTCGGGAACCTAGAGTTGTTGCCGGAGAAATTCGGGACCAAATACCAGAGTGTGGTTGTCGCGGGAGAAGCTGAAGAGATCTTCGCTGCGGACAAGCAGACCGCATTGGAAGCGCTGGTGCACAAGTATTCGCCTCAGTTCGTTGACAAGGGGTTGAAATACATCGACGCCATGACGGCAAAGGCCAGAGTGTTCCGAATCAGCATGGACACAGTGACCGGCAAGGCGCGCAAGCTGTAAGCAAAAGCGTCGGCCAAAAATATGTGAAATGACGGCTGCGCAAAGTATCGCGCGGAGCGGAGATTGCCGGCCCTTCACCGGGCGCCGACTGGCCGTGTAAGCCCAATCGCGATCATGTTCCCAAGGAATCGGCGGCTGTCTGAGGCGACCAGCCGCGCAGTGAGGGTGCTCCGTCGCGCAGATCAATAGGCCGAGCGCCCGCCATTGGCAGGTATCTCCGCGCCGGTGATCATGCGCGACTCGTCGCTCGCGAGAAACAGGGCAATCTGCGCAATATCTTCCGGCTTGCCGAGCCAGAACGGATAGGCCTGCACGATCGCCGCGGCGTCGAAAGGGTCGCCCCCGGTCGCACTCGAGCCCGGAATTCCATAGGTGTTGCGTACGCGTGGTGTATCGATCCGGCCCGCGCAAATCGCGTTGACGCGAATGTTGTGCTTGGCGTACGTTCCCGCCAAGCTGCGCGTTAGGGCATTCACAGCACCCTTGGCGGCGGCATAGACGTGCGCACGTGACGAGCCGCGCAACGCCGCTCCGGAGGACATCAGGACCACGGCGCCACCGCCGGAGCGGATCATGGCGGGAATCGCATGCCTGGCGCACACCATCACTCCCCGCACATCCACCGGCATGGTGCGGTCCCACACTGCCAGATCCACTTCGGTGACCGGCGCATCGTCGGGCAGGGAGCCGCCTGCTGAATCAAACAGAATATCGAGCTTGCCGAATCGCTCGACCACCGCCACGACAGCGCTGCTGACGCTTTCGTCGGAGGTCACGTCCACCGCAAACGCCGCGGCCGTGCCGCCGGCCTCCTGGATAGCCTGCGCGACGGCCCGCGCGGCATCGGCGCGAACGTCCGCGACTGCTACCGCCGCACCCTCGCGCGCGAACAGGTGCGCGACCGCTTCGCCGATGCCGCTGCCAGCGCCGACGAGCAACGCCACCTTGCCGCTGATGCGTCCGGCCCGCACCGGGTCAGTCCAACTTGATGCCCGCTTTCTTGACGAAGTCCTGCCAGTACTCGACCATGCCTGCGAACTCCTTTTGCTGATCCTCGGGCGAATTGCCGATCAGCTCAAGCCCCAGCTTGCCCGCCTGGGCCACCACCGCCGGATCCGTCAGTGCCTTCCTGAAGTAGCCGTTCAACGCATTCACGCGCTCATTGTCAGTTCCGGCCGGCACATACAGGCCCCAATATGTGTCGGCCTTCATGCCCTCGATTCCGAGCTCCTTGAAGGTAGGAACGTTCGGCAGCAGCGGACTGCGTTTGTCGCCCGTGATGGCCACGGCCTTCAATTTGCCGGTGGCGATGTGCTGCAAGCCGGTCGTGGTGCCGCCGAAATAGATCTCCACCTGCCCGCTCAGGATGGCGTTCATCACCGGCGCCACGCCCTGATAGGGCACATGAGTAATGTTCAGGCCGGTGGTGCGGTTGAACATCTCGCCAGCCATATGAGTGGAGGTGGCATAACCGCCGGAGCCGAAGTTGAGCGTTCCGGGCTTGCTCTTGGCCAGCGCCATCAGCTCTTGCAGCGTGTTGGCCGGCACCGTCGCGTTCACCAGCATGACCAGCGGGGCCCGCGCCAGCGCAGACACGGCGCGGAAGTCCTTGGTCGTGTTGTACGGAATATCTTTCATCAGGCTCGGATTCACCAGCAATGCCAAGTCAGCCAGCAGCAGGGTGTAGCCGTCGGGCGCCGCGCGCGCTACCTGCGAAGTGCCAATGGTGGACGCGCCGCCGGGCTTGTTGTCGACCACGACCGGCTGGCCGGTGCCGGCGGCCACTGGCGGCTGCAGCATGCGGCCGATGATGTCGCTGGTGCCCCCGGCAGGGTACGGGACCACCAGCCGCAGCGGTCGGTCGGGAAAGTCGGCGGCAACCGCGGTTGATGCGGCCAGAGCGCACATCGCGAAGACGGCGGAGATGGGTTTCATCAGGTTCATGCTGTTCCTCGTTCCCAAAGATTCGTCGCGCCGGACTTCAAGCCGCAGCCGTGCTGGAAGCCGGTTCGAAAATGGCAGGCCGGCGGTGTGCCCACGGCGCCGCTTCCTCCAATTGCGCCGACAACTGCAGGACCCTGTCCTCCCGACCGAAGGGTCCGATCACCTGGCAGGCCACCGGGACGCCGTGCGGCGTCCAATCCACCGGCTGGCAGGCCGCCGGCAGCCCGGCAGCATTGATCACTGCCAGGAACGGCGTGTAGCGTCCCACCGCGCGCCGGAATTCGGCGAACGACGGACCGCGCATCGATAGGCTCCCCAGCGGCGCTGGCAGTGTTGTGAGTGCCGGGCTCAACATGAGGTCGAGAGGCAGCAGCGTGTTGGCGAACACCCGGCCGATGGCATGGAAGCGCTGGATCGACGCAACATATTCCGCCGCGCTGAGGCGGGCCCCAATGGCATAGCCATCCAGCATGGCGGGCTCGAGGTCGTCGGGTTGCAGCCCGCGCCGCAAGACCGCCAGGCGCGCATCCGACGCGACCTTGATGTTGGCCGCCATCACCTCTGTGAGCGCCTTGATGAAGCCGTCGTAATCGAGGTCCGGCGTTGCGACATCGACCAGCTCGTGGCCCCTCTCGCGGCACAACTGCGCGGCCCGTTCCAGCCCGGCCATCGGTTCTGCAGCCACCGGCAGGCCGTTGAACGCCTGGCGCCACACACCGATGCGAAGCGCCCGTTCAGGACCGCGCGCGATCGCTTCCAGGTAGGAACCGTTGCGCGGCGGCGCCGCGTAGGGGGCTCCGATCTCCATTCCCGCCACCTCGTCCAGCACAGCTGCGGTGTCACGCACTGTGCGGCTCACAACGCCATCGGCCGCCAGCCCGCCCCAGCCTTCACCGCGAAGCGGACCCATCGGGATCAACCCGCGCGAGGACTTCAGGCCATACACGCCGCAGCACGAAGCCGGAATGCGAATGGAACCGCCACCATCGGTGGCGTGGGCTAGCGGCACGATCCCCGCCGCCACCGCGGCCGCGGCGCCACCACTGGATCCGCCGGTGGAACGGGCCAGGTCCCATGGGTTGCGGGTCGGGCCGCCGTTCGCGACGGCTTCGGTGGTCGGCGCCATGCACAGCTCCGGCACCGTGGTGCGCGCGAACGGCAGCAGGCCGGCGTTCTCGAAGCGCTCGAAGAGCGTGCCGTTCAAAGCGAAACGCATGTTCGCGAACAACTTGGAGCCGATGCTGGAGGCCAGCCGCTTGGACGGCAGGCCGGCGTCCTTCAGCAGGAACGGGATGCCCTGGAATGCGCCGCGCGGCTGCCAGTCGCTCGCCCAGGCAAGGGCGGCGTCGTATTCGGGGTGGCAGATCGCGTTGATCATCGGTCCGCGCTCGCGCGCCAGGCGGATCGCGCATTCCATCAGCTCGCGGCTCGACACCGCGCCCGAGCGCACCAGCGCGGCCAGCCCGAGCGCATCGTGCTGCAGGTATTCCAGCGGTGTCATCTCGCGCCGGCGCGATGCCGTTCCAGGAAGCTCAGCAGGTCCGCGACGCAGCGGTCCGGCAGGTATTCGCAGATGCTGTGCCGCTCGCCTTCATACACCAGCATCTCCGATCGCGCAACACGTTCCTTCAGCGGCTGGTACACACTGGCCGCGCCGATGCGCCCCGCTCCGGGGACCACCACCAGTGTCGGACACTGGATGCGGTGCACCTGGTCGGCCCATTCCTGGCTGGCCATGTAGCCCACGAAGCGGCCGATGAACGGCACGTCGTTGTCGCCCAGGTCGTCCAGAAATTCGTCCATCTGGGGCGTTCCGACCAGATGGGGCGGGAACCGGTCATCGATGGTGTCGGCGAGGAACCGGCGCAGGCCACTGGCTGCCACCAGCGGCAGCCAGGTGCTGGCCTGGCTGTTCTTCAGGCCTGGCGCGGACGCGAAGAGCGCGAGGGTGGCGACCCGCTCGGGATGGTCCATCGCCAGGTGTTGGCCCACATATCCGCCCGCCGAATTGCCGACGAAATGCACCTTGTCACAGCGCAGGTGATCGAGAAGCGCCAGCACGTCGCCCACCAGCACGGGCAGCGACAGCTCGGAGTGTCCACCGGGCACGCTGCTTTCGCCGTGACCGCGCATGTCCATCCGGACCACCTTGTACCTGCGCGCCAGTGCCGGAACCCATGAGCGGAAGCGCCGCGCATTGGCCATCGCGCCATGCACCATGAAGATGGTCGGGGCATCGGCCCACGAATCCGTGAAATCGTCAAGGTAGTAGTTGAAACGCAACCCGTCGTGTTCGAAGAATGACTGCACCATGTCGACCTCCAGTCCTTGGCCGCGGTTCAGGATTTGGCAGCGCCGCGCTCGAATTCCTCGGCCGCATCACCTAGCCGCTCGAACTGGGCTCGCTCATCGCGCAGGCGCGCGATCATCCGTTCGAGCATGCGCATCCGATGGCCGCGGCCGATCACCTGCGGATGGAAGGTGTAGGTGGTCACGCCCCAACCGAGGTTCTCCTTCATGTACAGGAAATCCTCGATCCAGTTCTCCATCACCAGGTTTGCGTTCATCAGCCCCGGAAGCAAGAATGCAGACGTGCGGGTGAATTCGAACGCCGGGAAGTCGTCCAGGCTCCAGCTGACGGGCATCTCCAGCAGCGTCGTGGACCGGCCGAACACCGTCGGCTGGTCGGCAGTGATCACATCCCCCTGCCGCACGTGATAGGGCGTGTAGTCGTCGGCCATCATGCTGCTGTCGTACTTGAAGCCGTGCTTGAGCAGCAGTTCGATCGAATGAGGGCTCAGATCCCACGACGGCGACCGGTAGCCTCTCGCAAAGCTGCCTGAGACCGATCGGATCGCCTCGTTGGCCCGCACCAGCGTGGATTCCTCCTGCTCGCGCGAGAGACTGGCCGGTGCCACGTGAAACCATCCGTGGTGGCCGATTTCATGTCCTTGTGCGGCGATTTCGCTGCACACCTGCGGATACGTCTCAAGGGTGTGCCCTGGAATGAACCAGGTGGCCTGGATGTCGAATTTGCGCAGCAACGCCAGGATGCGCCGGGCGCCCACCACGCCGAACTCGCCGCGCGAAACGGGCGTCGGAGTGAAGATGCCGCGGGCCATCCACATCGAGATCGCGTCGAAATCAAAAGTGAGACAGACGATAGAGCGGGTCATGTAGCAGCCTCCTCAAAGTTAGGGTTACGGTCCAGGTGCGCGGGCGTCAGGCGAGCCGCCCGCCATCGATGGGCAGGGCTGCGCCAGTGGTGAATCCTGCGTCGTCACTCAGCAAATACAACACGGCGGCCGCAATTTCCCTTGGCTCGCCAAAGCGGCTCATCGGGATGCCCGCCATCATCCTGGCCGCGTAGGCCTGCCTGGCTGCCGGGTCTCCGATTTGCGCGAACATTCCTTCCGCCATCGGGCCATTGATCGTGCCGGGGCAAACGCAATTGACCCGGATGTTCTCCTTGGCGTGGTTCAGCGCCAGGCTGCGCGTCAGCATGGTGACAGCGCCCTTGGAGGAAGAATAGGCCGACAGAAGCGGCGAACCGGCCAGGCCGGCCGTCGATGAAAACAGCACGATGGAGCCACGGCCGATTTCCCGCATGTGAGGGATGAACGCGCGCGCAGCGAGCCACGGCCCTTTCACATTGACCGCGAATAGGCGGTCCCACTCGGCTTCCTCGATCTCGATTGCCGGTTTGGCCGGTCCGAGAATGCCGGCTGCGGGAACGAGAAGTTCAACGAGACCCAGATCACGGCGCGCGGCTGCCTCGGCCCGGCTGACATCCGCAGCCGACGCCGCATCCCCGACGACAGTCAGGCAAGGCGAACACTTGGCAGCGGTCGCAGCCAGGCCTGCTTCATCACGGTCAAACAGCAGAAGCTTTGCGCCTTCGTGCGAGAGCATCAACGCCGTCGCCCGGCCAAGGCCGCTGGCAGCGCCTGTGATTGCGGCAACCCGTCCTTCGAATCGTCGGCTCATCTCTTTCCCCTTCAGGACATAGCGCGCCGGTACTGCACAAAGCCGGAGCGCTCCGCCACCTTGTCATACAGCTTCATCGCATCGAGGTTGGTTTCATGGGTGAGCCAGTAGACGCGCGAGGCCCCGTACCGGCGTGCCGCGTCGTAGACATGCTCGATCAATTGCCTGCCATGTCCATTGCCGCGCAACTCCATTTCGACGAAAAGGTCCTGCAGATAGCAGTAGTCGCCTTCAGTCCACGTGGAGCGATGAAAGATGTAGTGCACCAGTCCGATGAGATGGCCGCCTCTTGCGGCCACCGCGCACGTCATCGGCTCGGCAGGATCCAGCAAACGGGCCCAGGTGCGGTCCGTGACTTTTCCAGGAATCTCCACCTTGTAAAACCGCTGGTACCCCTCCCAGAGCGACAGCCATTGATCGAATTCACTTGCCGCTACCGGGCGGATCTCGACGTTGCCATCGCTGGCTGCGGCGGTCGATTGGTGCGAATGTCCTGCGTTCATGCTGCTGCTCCTTGCTCGTGGATTTCAGGCTGTCTAAGCCCGTGAATGCGCATGGCATGCCAGCCAGCCGCCGTCTACCGCAATCACCTGGCCAGTGACATAGGATGCGTCTTCGCTGCACAGGAAGGCGATGACCGAGGCGACCTGCGCGGGTGTGCCTATCGAGTTCAATGGCGTGGCCTCCACCATTGCCTTCCTGAATGCCTCATCGTTATCCAGGCGATTGGCCGTCATGGCCGTGTGAATGATTCCAGGCGCGACCGCGTTGATGCGGATGCTGCGGCTAGAAAGGTCGGCGACCAGTTGGCGCGTGAACTGCGAGATGCCGCCCTTGGCCACCGCGTAGGCCGTGGTGCCCGGAAACCCGACTTCACCAAAGACCGATGCGACATTGACGATCGCGCCGCCATCGCGCAGATGCGGCAGCACGTCGCGCGTCAGGCGCAGCACTGCGCGCAGATTGGTGCCGAGGATCCGGTCGAGCAGCGCGTCGTCACTGAGCACCAGCTCCTTGGAACCACCGATGCCGGCATTGTTGATCAGGTAATCGATGCTCCCGCCCAGTTCGCGGGCCGCGGCGACGACTGCCGCGGGCGCGTCGTCGCGCGTGAGGTCGATCGCCAGGCTGCGCACTGGCAACTCACCCAGGCCGGCCGTGTCGAGATCGACCGCCAGCACGCTGGCGCCTTCCGCCAGGAAAAGCTCCACAGTGGCCCGCCCAATGCCGCGACCCGCCCCGGTCACGATGACATTCCTGTCCTTGAATCTCATATTCCTATCGCTCCTTCCCTGGTCCGAATGCGCGTGCTGTTTCACCGTCCGCTGCCTCGGCCTTCGGCGCTTCTGCCTCGAGCGCAGGGCTGCCTCCCAAATAGAACTGCTGGAGCGATGCGAGGTCGACCCCAGGCCCGTTCAGGCGCGAATGAGCCACGCGCCCTTCGCGCAGGATGTGGATTTCGTCTGCCAGCTCCAGCGCCACGGAGACGTTCTGTTCCACCAGCAATATCGACAAGCCCTTGGCACGCAGGCCGCGGATGATGTCGACGATCTCGCCGACAGCTTTGGGCGACAGGGCGGCCGAGGGCTCATCGAGCAGCAGCATGCGCGGCTTGGCCAGCAGCGCGCGGCCGATCGAGAGCATTTGACGCTCGCCGCCGGACAGCAGGCCCGCCAATGCCGTCTTGCGACCGGCAAGACGCGGAAACAGGGAATAGACCTCGTCCAGGTCGCGCCGGATCTGTGCCTTTTCCCGCCGCCGGTGGTAGGCGCCCATCATGACGTTCTCCTCCACCGTCATGCCGGCAAACACGTCCTTGCCCTGCGGCACGAAGGTCAGCCCATGCCCGGCCATCTGGTGCGCCGGCACGCCGTCGATGCGGCGCCCTTCCAGCCATATCTCGCCCGCCGTCGGAACCACCAGTCCCGCGAGCGCCTTGAGCGTGGTCGACTTGCCCGATCCGTTGCCGCCGAGCACCGCCGTGAGGCCGTTATCCGGAACCGCGAACGAGACGCCGTGCAGCACCAGGGAACGGCCGTAGCCGGCCTCGATGTTCTTCACTTCAAGCATGGCTCGCCCGCCCAACACCGAGATAGGCTTCGACCACGCGTGGGTCATCGACCACGATTGCGGGCGCGGCCTCCGCGATCTTTTCGCCGTAGTCCAGCACGACCACCCGGTCGCACACGGCCTGCACGACTCGCATGACGTGCTCGACCAGCAGCACGGTGACGCGGTGTTCGTTTCGCAAACGATGGATCACTTCGATCAGACGGTCCACCATGGGGGGCGACAGCCCGGCAGCCGGCTCGTCGAGGATCAGCACCCGTGACCCGCTGGCCAGGCCCCTGGCAATTTCCACCATGCGCTGCTGGCCGATCGACAGCGCGGTGACCGGCTGGTCAATCAGCGAATCGAGGCCAAACAACGAGAGCATCCGGATGGCCGTCTTGCGCACATGGGCATCTTCGTGCGCAGCGGCGGCCATACGCAGGATCGATGCGCCGTAGCCGGTCTTTAGCCCGGATTGCATGGCCAACGCGATGTTGTCGGCAACCGTCATAGTCGGGAACAGCCGCAGCATCTGGAAAGTCCGGGCCACACCAGCCCGGGCAATCTTCCACGGCGCGGTGCCCGAGATCTTCACCTCGTTCATGTAGACGGCGCCCGACGTCGGGACCAGCAGGCCGGTGGCAATGTTGGCAAGGGTGGTCTTGCCCGAACCGTTGGGTCCGATCAGCCCGACGATCTCGCCCTCCGCCACGTTGAAGCTGACCTTGTCCAGCGCTACCAGCCCGCCGAAGTGGCGGGTCACCGCGTCGAAGCGAAGCATCGGCGTGCTCACTTGCCCCGCCTTTGCAACCAGGCGCCGAACACACCTTCCGGCATGACGATGATCATCAGGATCATGAGAAAGCCATAGATGACCAGCCGGTAGCTCGCCGCAAAACCAAGCACCTCGGGCAGGGCGGTGAACACCACGGCACCCGCCACCGGCCCCCAGATCGTCCCGCGGCCTCCCACGACGACCATCGCGACGATCGTCGCCGAGGTCAGTACCGTGAAATCATCCGGCGTGACACCGCGCACATGGTGAGCGACCAACACACCGGCCGCGCCGGCGAATCCGGCTGCCAGCACGAAGGCCGCAAGCTTGAAGGCCGTCGTGTTGAGACCGATTGCGCGCGCCAGCACTTCGTCGTCGCGGACCGCTTGCCATGCCCTGCCCAACCGCGAATGGGTCAGGGCCCATCCAATCGCAACGGTGATCACGCTAAGTGCAAGCGCCAGGTAGTAGAAACTGCCGATCGTCGCCAGGCCTTCCACAGGCCTGACCTCGATGCCGAACTGGCCGCCGGTTACCGACTTCCACTGCGTGAGCGCCAGGTAGACGATCGTCTGGAAGGCAATGGTGACGATGGCCAGAAAATGGCCACGCAAGCGCAACGCCGGCAGGCCCAGCAACAGCCCGCTCAAACCCGTGGTAACGATGCCGGCTGGCAAGTTGAGCCAGAAACCGGTATTGAAGTCGCGCTGCGCAATGGCGGCTGTGTAGGCTCCGATGCCGAAGAAGGCAGCGTGCGCGAATGAGAATTGCCCGGCCCATCCCATGACGAGGTCGAGGCTCACCGCCAGCATCGTGAAGATGAAAATCATCACCATCACGTTCAGGACATAGCCGCCCAGGCCCAGCATTGGGAGTAGGGCCAATCCAACGGCCGCGACCAGCGGGACAAGTAGTTTGCCCATCTCAGGAGCGCTCGGTCGACTGGCCCAACAGCCCTTGCGGGCGCAACAGCAGCATGGCAATCACCAGAAAGAAGCCGATCATGTCGCGCAGTTCGTTGCCGACATAGCCCGACACCATGGCTTCGATGACGCCGAGGCCGACGCCGGCCAGCACGGCTCCGGCAATGCTTCCCATGCCGCCTAGGATCACCACTGTGAAGGCTTTCATGACGAGCATTCCGCCGGAGGTCGGCTGCACCAGGAGCACCGACGACATCAGCGCGCCGGCAACTCCGGACATGGCCCCCGCGATGGCAAAGGTGATGACAGCGACCTTGCGGACATTGACGCCGCTGATCTGCGCCACCACCGGATGCTGGGCCATCGCCCGCAAGGCCCGCCCGGTCCAGGTGTAGCGAAGCACCAGGAACAAGGCGGTGACGACCCCCATCGCTACCACCACGATCAGCACCCGCTGGCCGGTCAGGAACACCGAACCGATCTGCACGGGCACGTTGGCCAGGTCGGTCCTGAGCGTCTTGGGTTGGGCGCCGAAAACAAGCAGCGCCCCGTTCTGCAGCAGCACCGACAAACCGAAGGACGCGATGATGGCGTTGCTCGGGTCTCGGATCCCCAGGGGCCGGAAGACCACCCGCTCGGCCAGCATGCCGAAAGCGGCGAGGCAAAGCACGACGACGATCAGGGTAGGAACGAGCGGAAAGCCCAGGAGCGTCGAGGCCGTGACACCTGCATACCCCCCCAGCATGTAGAACTCACCGTGCGCGAAGTTGACGATGTTGAGGATGCCGAAGACCAATGTGAGGCCGACGGCTACCAGCACGTAGCTGGCGCCGTTGACCACCCCATTGGCCAGGAACTGCGGAAACAGGCTGAGCAATTCCATCGACGGCCGGCGCGCAATCAGTCAAACGGCAGCCATTGGCGTTTGCCGTTGCGCACCACCGCCAGGCCGATCTTGAAGCTCACGCTGCCCTTCTCGTCGAATGTGGAAAACGTGCCATCCGGTCCCTCGGCCAGGGGAACGTCCTTCATCGTCTTCAGTGTGGCCTGGATCGAAGCGCCATCGAGCTTGGGCGCGCGGCGCGCGGCCTCGATCAGCACATGCATCGAGTCGTAGCCGAGAGCGCTGTACAGGTCGGGCTCCTTTTTCATCTTCTGACGCCAGGCTTGAGTAAAGGCCTGCCCAAACTTGTTGGGCGTGGCTGGCTCGAACATCGAGGAAACCGCGAAGCCTTCCGAAGCCGGTCCCGCCAGCTCGACCAGCTTGTCGCTCATCATCGACCCGGAGCCGATCAGCGCCGTTTTCATGCCTACCTCACGCGATTGCTTGATGATCTGCGCACCGGCATCCATCAGCCCTGCGATGTAGATCGCATCCGGCTGCTTGGCCCGCACCTTGGTCAGCACCGAATAGAAGTCGCGTTCGTCACCGTTGTAGCTCTCGACCGAGACGATTTCGCCTCCGTACTGTGGAATCATCTTTTTCATCTGCTCCATCAGGGACGACCCGTAGATAGAGTTTTCGTACAGTACGGCAACTTTCTTGGCGTTGAGCTTCTTGACAATGTCGCGCGCTGATTGCGCGCCTTGCTCGTCGCTGCCGGGGAAGGCGCGGAAGAACCACGGGTCGCCCGGCGTGTTGGCGTCCGTCACATTCGATGACGTCGAGCCGGCCGAAATCATTGGCACCTTGTATTCCCTGGCCACCTTGAATGCGGCAAGCGCAACTGCGCTCGCGTAGGTTCCGCTGATAGCGATGACCTTGTCGGATTCAATGAGCTTGCGCACCGCCGTCACACCCTTGGTGGTCGAGGCCTCGTCGTTCTCGATGAACAATTGGATCGGCCGCCCCTTGATTCCGCCCTTGGCATTCGCTTCATCCGCGGCGAACTTCACGCCTTCGAGGAGCGAAGTCCCGGCAAGCGCCGCACCTCCCGTCAGCGGCAACATGACGCCTAGCCTTACTGGATCACCGCTTTGCGCGGCGGCAAAAGGCACCACAGCGGCGGCCAGCAATGCCACGACCGCTCGACGCACGAGGAATCCATTCATATCAAGCTCCTTTATGAACTTCACGAACTAAGTCATCTCGGCCAGGGCCGAACCGCAACCTGCTTCTCACGATCAGACAAGTTGTATTGCCATACAATACAACCTGATTCCAATGCGATATTATTAAACCATTGATGAGCAAGCCGCAAGCGAAATCGGCGGCCGCCAATTTGCCTGCTCCCAGATCGGGAGTGAAGGCAACGAGGATGGCCAAGCCGGACCACCTGTTCGTACAGTCCGTTGCCAAGGCAATGGGATTGCTGGAAGCGCTCGGCTCCCGCCCGCAACCGCTAACCCTGAGCCAACTGGCGCTGCAGGCGGGCATGGATCGCAGCACCGCTCAACGCCTGGCGCACACACTGGCCACCCTCGGCTACCTGGAGAAGGGCCCCGGCGGGCGCGGCTACGTGCTTGGCAAGAAGATCCTTGAGCGAACATTTGACTTCCTGCGCGGCAGCTCGTTGATCGAACGGGCCACGCCGATCCTCACGGACCTGCAAAAGGAAACCGGCGAGCGCATTGACCTGAGTCTGTTCGATGACCTATCGATCATCTATGCGCTGCGCCGCCAGACCAAACGCCAGACTTTTTTCGCGACTCTCGTAGGGCGGCGGATTCCCGTCTATTGCTCCTCCGGCGGGCGGGCAATCATGTCGCACCTGTCGGATGAGGCAATCGACGACATCCTGGGGCGTTCATCGCTGAAGGCGCTGACGCCGAAGACCGAGACCAACCGGGCCCGGATCAAGGAGAAGGTGCGGCAGGCGAAGGCCATGCACTATGCGATAGCTCTAGAGGAGAGCCTATTGGGAGAGATTGCGCTTGCGTGCGCAATACTGGACCACAACAGGCAGCCTGTCGCTGCGGTGCACATCGCCGGTTCCCTTTCGGAGTGGACCCCTGAGAAGTTCGCGCAGCGGTTTGCGCCCCTGGCTATCGAAACTGCGCGCGCCCTCAGCGGCGCTCCCAAATGAGGCCTGGGCTTTTCAAGGGCATTGGCAGACTCCAACACAGCGAAACTGGCAGCCGAGTCGCAGGTGTCCGGCCGCTTCCGATTCGTTGGAGAATTGGTTCGACTCTCAGGGGTTAAGGCGGTGAATTAATGCGCCTTGGCCCATCTACTGCCGCCTCAGTCGTTTCTCCATCTCAAGACATAGACTATCGCCGGCGAAAGACCGCTTGCAGGTGTCGAATTCGGAGCTACGTATGCCGGGTTTGGGTCGAGGTTGTGTGAAAACCCTCTGATCGCCTACATTGAGCTAAACGCGTCTGAAGAGGGGCTGGCGCATGAAGCGATTCATTGAAGGCGAAGACCGATTGCAGGGCAGTTTGCTGCCCGAGTGTCTGGATGATTACATCGGTCAAGACAATCCGGTGCGGGTGGTCGATGCGTTTGTTGAGGAACTCGATCTGCAGGCATTGGGCTTCACGGGGGTCGAGCCGGCTCAGACGGGCCGCCCCTCCTACCGCCCGGCAGTTCTGCTAAAGATTTACATCTATGGCTACCTGAACCGCATCCAGTCCAGTCGGCGGCTGGAGCGCGAGTGCCAACGCAACATCGAGTTGATGTGGCTAATCGGTCGGCTGGCCCCGGACTTCAAGACCATCGCGGACTTCCGCAGAGACAACGGCAAAGGCATCCGCAATTCGTGTCGGCAATTCGTGCTGATCTGCCGGCGCCTGAAGCTGCTGGCAAGTGGCGTCGCAGTGGACGGCAGCAAATTCAAGGCGGTGAACAACCGGGACCGCAACTTCACGCCCCATAAGCTCGAACAGCGTGTGCACCAGGTCGAAGAGAGCATCGAGCGCTATTTGGAAGCTCTTGACACCGCCGACCGCACGCAGCCAGTGGATTTGGAATTGAAGAGGGCCAGGCTGCAGGACAAACTCAGCTCTCTGAGACAGCAAATGAAGCAGCTGCGCCAGATCGGCACGCAGCTGCGCCAGCAGCCCGACGAGCAGCTATCAATGACTGACTCGGACGCACGTTCGATGGCCACGCGAGTGGGCGCGGCACCGGAATGGTGGGCTACAACGTGCAGATGGCTGCCGATACCAAGAATCACCTGATCGTTGCTCACGACGTCATCAACGTGGGCAACGATCGATCTGAGCTGTGGTCAATGGCTCGACAGGCCCGCGAGGCGGTAGGCAAGGAGAAGTTGGAAGTGCTCGCCGATCGCGGCTACTTCAAAGGACCCGAAATCATGGCTTGTGAGCAAGCCGGCATCAAGACGTACGTGCCCAAGCCGATGACATCCAATAGCAAAGCCCAGGGGCGCTTTGGCAAGCTTGATTTCATCTATATCACGCGAGATGACGAGTATCAGTGTCCTGCGGGAGAGCGCTTGAAACGGCACAAGACGGTTACCGAGAACGGGATGAACATCCGCATCTACTGGACCAACGTGTGCCCCACTTGCCGACTCATGGCCCAGTGCACCACTGGCAAAGAGCGCCGCGTCAGGCGATGGGAGCATGAAGCTGTGCTGGATAAGATGCAGCGTCGCCTGGATCGCAAGCCAGATGCAATGAAAGTCAGACGACGCACCATCGAACACGTGTTTGGGACGTTGAAGCACTGGATGGGCTCCGCGCACTTCTTGATGAAAACGCTCGACCACGTGCGCACTGAAATGAGCCTGCATGTGCTCGCATATAACCTCAAGCGGGTGATCAGCATCTTGGGCATTGCCAAAACGCTGAAGGCAATGCAGTTTGCGAGGGTGTGAGCCCTTTATGCGCCCAAATACCGGCGCGCATACCGCCATGCCCGCCTCTGGGGGACTCCTGACGCGCCGGCGGCTACTGGATGACTTCGAGGCGGCGAAATCGCCGCGTGCGCACATGCAACCTCACACGTGTGGCAGTTGCTTTCGTTATCACACAACCTCGGTCGAAAGCGGCCTCAGATCAGTCAAGCTGAGGAATTCCACTTGATCGTTTCGCCAAAGCGTTCAAGGGCGCTTCCAGTGCGCTATACGGCTTGCAGCCCTTGACCATTTCCACGAACGTTTCGGTCTTTCGATCCGGCTATATGGCCAAGAATATCCTGCATGAGCCGCTGCGTGCGAACGCAGCCGCTCCCTTCAATCTCGGCCCCCCGCCTCACGTATCCCAGCCGCCCCCGCCCATGTCACCGGCATCCATGGCGCCGCCGTCGTCCCAGGACCCTGCATCGTTGATCCCGAAGTCCTGCCCGCCCATGTCGGGGTTGTCCATGCTCGACGGATCGCTCAAGCCGAAGTTCGCGGCTTGCCTGTCTTGCGTGGCAGCATCAGGCGCGATCGGATTGCCGCGATGGTCGAACATGCGGCGGCCGATTTCTTCGGCGGCAACCGCACCGGCCCCGATGGCCAGTCCCGTCGCGAGGCCCCGTCCAAGCGTCGAGCCCATCGACGGAGCGGCTCCCGGCGCGCCATACGGGTATGGGCCCGTGGCTGGCGGGACGCCCGGAGCTGGACCATAGCCACCGGCCATCGGGGTGCCGCTGCCGTAGGGGCCCGTGCCGCCTTCGTAAGGCGCGGACGCGGCGGCACGGCGCCGCAGCAGTGCGATAACGCCCACCACGACGGCCGCGCCGATCAGCAACGTGCCCCAGGGCAGTGACGGCGCCGCCGGCGCCGGCGCAACGGCACCGCTCATCGGCCGGGATTGCGGCTGCGGCGATGAGCTGGGAAGGTTCCCCAGCTGGGTCTTCAATGCGCGTAGCGACTCGGGCCTGACGAAGGGCAATCCCGGGGCGATGCGCTCGGCCGTGGCGAGTTCCTGCCGGGCCAGCGCCCCCGCGCCCTGCCGCGCGGCCAGTTCGGCCTTGACGTAATGCGCCTTCGCGCTTTGCGGGTGGTTCTTGAGCACCTGATCGATCATCGAGCGCGCCTCGTTCACCCGGCCTGCGTTCGCGGCCTGGTAAATCTGGTCCAGCGTAGGTTCGGACTGGGCCATTGAGGGACCCGCCATCCAGGCTACCAGCGCCAGCGACAGTATCCACGCTATCCATTTGCCGACGTTCATGACAACTCCTTGGGCCGTGCCGACGTGCAGTGGCCGTTCGACCAAGATGGTGTGCTCCGCTGCGAAAACAAGTGCCGAGTCCACGCCTGCCGGTCGGTATCTGCGTCCGCGAGATCGTGAGCACCGCGTCTTCTTCGGTCAGCTTCGAGGCGCGCGGGCCGTTGCGGCTCGCATCGTGGCGCAAGGACGGCTACCTTTATGTCGTGGTCGGCGAATTGACCGATAGCGAGATTCATGCGATCGCGGCGCGGCTCGTGTCCCGGGATCGCCTCTGACCGGATTCGAACCTCGCCGACAACCTTCACGAGGCAGCGTCTCATCGCCGCCGTGCCCGCCCGCTCCTGGTCCGGCTGGCTTGAACGAGCAGTTTCGCAAACGCGTCGGCGGCCGGTGACAAGGTCCGGCCGGCGCGCTGGATGATGCCCATGGACCGCGTGACCACCGGCTCGAGCGGCACGCCGATGACGTTGGCGGGCCGGCGCGGCACCGTCAGCTGCGGCACGATGGCCACGCCCAGGCCCGCTTCCACCAGGCCGATCAGCGTCGAGACGTGCTGCACCTCGCACAGCGGCCGCGCCAGCGGC